>RCUJ01000126.1_pt1 | contig 41737 bp, 56 predicted proteins | sample 2166321 | NCBI WGS metagenome assembly RCUJ01 (sample SAMN09932808, study PRJNA488358) | compost metagenome | feature: garden; material: soil; isolation source: compost soil in an enriched community after 118 h of incubation | place: Germany: Experimental Botanical Garden Goettingen | collected... | reverse complement strand
GGCCGCCGACCGGCCCGCGCTGCTGATCAAGGCTCCGAGGTAGCAAGAACGCCGCTCACCGGGGAGCGAGGTTTTCTGATCGGTTCGGCCTCCGGCGGGATCATGCTGCTGGCCCGGGCTGCCGACCGGCACGGTGCCCAGGGTGGCCACCGGCGGGGCGGGTGGATCTGGTACGGGTCGCCGCCGAGCTCGGTGCTCAGGGCGGCCACCGGTGGTGCAGGTAGGAGAATTAGTCCGATGTCTCGTTGCAACATCAGAACTTGTTGCCGAAGACAGGGTGGCGCAAGTGTGCCTATATGTCACATATGTGTCGAAATCTTCGAATGGAATGGCACAGGATTTTATGAGTGAAGAGTATCATTGCCCCCTTCTTGGTTGAGGGGGTTGTGGGTATAGGCCTACGAGGGGAGCGAGGTCTACCCTATAGCTCAACTCCCCTGACTGATGACTGGATCAACGTCTACCATGCCTCATCTTTGCCATCGCCCCTTCTTCCGCAAATATATTTCGGCAGTATCTACCGACCATAACTTCGCTTGCCCAACGCCCTGACATCATGATTTGCAAGGAATTATACCCATTGGCTGCCAAATCTTGGGCCGCCCCAACACGGGCTGAGTGGGCTGAAAATCGGGGGATTCCAACACTCTCAAGATCTAAAACCTCCCAAGCTCTGGAGAAGATCTTGTAAATGGTGGTGTAGGTCATGACCTTTATCACCTTCACTGATTTTCCCACCCTGTTGAGTCCGCCGAATAATGGCTCATCTGGTCGTTCTGGGTGCACAACCAGGGAGCGACCTGCCGCTGACATGTACTCTCGGATTAACCTCACCGCCTGGCGAGAGAGATACACATAGTCCGGCTCGCCTGATTTGTTGGTCTTGGTAATCGGGATCATCAGTAGACCTGAACCATCAGACTTCACCTGAAGATGCTTTATCCGGATGTTGGCAAGCTCCTTTGACCGCAGTAGTGACTCGTAGGCCACAACCAACATAGCAAGATCCCGTCGATCAGCTAGATGTTCACTGCCGCCCCAGATCTGTACCAGTTCGTCGATGTGGCATTCGCGCATGGCAGATGCCTGCTCGATGGACTCATCAGCCATAACCTTGGTTCTGATCAGTGCGGCCATCAGATCTTTCACCGATTGATCTAAAGTTGGATCTGGACACCCACATACCCGGTGATAACGGGAAATGCTCCATTTATCCAACGACAAAGTGTTGCGGTGTTTGTCTTGAGCTCTTTGTGAGAGATAACGCTTCACTGTTTCGAAACTTGCAGGGAGATAAGGCTCATTATTTTCAGCACACCACTCTGCAAATTGCCCCCACATGCAGGTGAGTTGCAGAAGTGTACGAGGGGAATACCGTTCTTCACTTTCCCTGAACTCATCCAGGAACCGCTGCATGACGGCCTGGATCTGAGGATCATTTTCAAGGCGGACGCCACGGAGCCAACCCTTGCTCATCAGGTCGGCCAAACTATCTGGCCTGAGCTGGTTGAGGTCGATTGGGATAGGCGATGAGTGCAGTTCCGAGCTCGGTAGACTCTGCTGCGCGGGGATCAGCTCGCTCATAATAATTGCTCTCCGGAAGGCAAGACGCTGATGAAGTAGGCCTGCTGACTATGCGTACAGGCCTTTAAACCTGCAAATTTACCGCATTTTGCCAGCAGTTCGGCGAAATTACCGTAACTATCACTATATATGACCCGGCGACAGCCAATGCCACCGTCGAGGCGCTTGTTGAGCCAGGCGATAACAGCTTCGGCATCATTGGTCACGCAGGCGAACAATGGCTCGTCACGATCGACCACCATCAGGAACATGTCACCAATCAGATAGGTGTCGAACGAGCATCTTAGTTGCATGGGTGGTCTCTGAAATCCATAAAAGTTTATAAGTGTAATTATAAACCTTTATTGAATCAGCTCAAGCGCAGCTTCTTCCCGGGGCGACTGCCGGGCCCTGAGCCACCTGGATGGCGTTTTTTGAAGTGATCGATAGCGAATAGGGTATTCAAGTAGGATGGCATACTGTATAAAAAATAGGCACCCACAATATAGGGTGCCTGGCGGGAGCGGATCTGCTCGGGGTGGCTACTCGATCGATACCAGCTTATCGGCGGGCCCCTTGAAGAAGCTCCCGTCATCCTCATCCTGCACCACGGCTGTGTCGGTCTCCTCGTCATAGCGGGTGACAATGCCGATCCCGAAGTTCACGTGATCTATCGGGTATTCAACTCTCAATCCTTCCATTGGGCGCTCCTTGGTATAAGTGGGGTCCACCAGCTCTTACCCTGGCATAGACAAGAGCCATTATTCCAGCCGGTGGCCAAGATGCAACGGCCATTTCCTAGCGGAACGCACGAGCGGGCCCGGCCTTACCGTGTCGCCGATAAATGGGGTTATCGGCATCAAATGGCCCCAAAAACCACAACTGCGCAACCTGCTTTGTTATGTTAAATTGAGTGGGGCAACCCGCGCCACGACTGGGTTGCACGTGAGCTGTCATTGAGCACGGCTCACTTACCTCTCCCACTTGCATAAGCTCACCATATCGCCTAACGCCCTTCCCTGCACCGCCGCCAAGCCCTGGTAGCACCACCCAGTTTCCCCACTTCTGTTTTCAACTGGCCTATTTTCTTAAATAGACCCGTGCGGTGAGGTTAGAATATTCTTTTCGCCCAACTACGCCATGAGCTCAATATTCGAGAGCCCCGCGCAATGCCCTTTCTAGCTATTTTTTCTGATTTTTAACCGTCAGCGTAAAAATAATATTTGCACATCTCAAAACCTACACAGATAATGGTTTGGTCACCCTATCACGAGCAGAGAAAGTACCATGAGTGAAGTTATTAAGGTTATTACTAATATTCGTAGCCTTCGCGCCGCCCTGCGAGAACTGACCATCGAACAGCTTGAGGAGGCCAAGGAGAAATTCGACGCCATTTATAAAGAGCGCACTGATGAGCATAACGCTCAATTGGAAGAGACCAAAGAGCACCAGCGTAAACTCGATGAATACGCCGAGCTGCTGAAAAATGCCGGTATAGACCCGCGTGAACTGATCAATGAGTCGGCTCCAGCAGTGGAAAAACGAGGTCAACGTGCACCTCGCCCTCCGAAGTATCAATATACCGAGAACGGTGAAAATAAGACTTGGACTGGTCAAGGGCGCATGCCAAAAGCCATTGCTGAGGCCGTTGAAGCTGGCTCTGACCTCAACGACTTTTTGATCAAATAGCCGCACTCTCTATAAAAAAACCTCCCGAATGGGAGGTTTTTTCTATCAACAGCGGTATCACGCGATCATGAGGACCGGGGTCTGTTGGTATTCTAGCTGTTCGGGTTGATAGTCAATTCCGGCTTTCAATTGTGCCTCACGCAGTGCAGCGACCATTGACGCCCGAGCGACCTCCCCCCCGTGGCCATCGTTGTGCTCCAGATCGTGTAGAGATACCCCCTTCAACGACAGCTTCGAAGCAACAAGCTCTGCTTGCTCATATTGAGCCCAGAAGGCGGGCGTTGCCTGGCTGGCATCGTGGGGCAGCCACTGCCGGTGTCTGCCTACGACATCATTGAGGCGATCCACCAAGTCTTTGCGCTTTGGATAGATGTGGAAGGTGCCAACCCCGGGGTAGAACCGCAGGTCGAAGTAGTCCATGGACACTCTCTCGCCTCGCCAGAGCTCAAGAAGGTGGGTTCTCAGGGCCCACTCAAACCCGTGGATCGTCTCGGGTGATTTACCATCTAGCAACGCAAATGCCTTATCCATGTCCGTAAACTTCTGTTCGTCTTCCCAAGCAAAACAGGGGCTTCTTAGGCCTTCGTAGAAGCGTCTTACACCTGGGACCACAAACCGGCTCATCTTCAGCCGGTGTGCCTGTGTCCGGTGCTTGTCATTACTTTTCCATGACCGGTAATAGCAGCGATTGCCGGTGTGGTAGCGAGAGAACCTGTCGAACACCTCACACAACATATCGGCCTGGATAACGCTCGTTTGGGCTACCAGCCCATCTATGAAGGCAAATATGTTATCAATAGAAAATTCCAGCTGGCGAATGTACTCAAACTCTTGCTCTATCTGAGCAGCGACTTTGGTGGAGGTCCGCTTGGTCACCGGCGTGCTCTTCATGATTCCTGACCATGCCGCAGCTTTCAGCTTGTCATAGTCTTCGTTGATGCCATTGTCGCGGATAGCCTCTATTGACTCGGAATTGACCTCATCGGTATCTGAGTTGAGCGCAAGCCCCAAGCGGCGTGACAGATGGGTGTACCGCGCCAGCGCATCATGCTTGGCTACCATTGCATCTACCGCACATTCAAAATCGATGACCCTACTTTGCAGCTCGTCATACGGCAGCATTAGGGATCGCCCCTCACTGTAGTCAGCCTTTTCCCCTAACTCTCGGCGCTTCTCCTGGTGCAGCTGTGCCAGATAGCTGGTGTCAAATTTGCTGGCGGTGTGCTTGACCAAATGAATTAATGCCACTTCGACATTTGTCCTGCGCTGAGTATCGGGATTCAAGAATGCATGCTTGATATATTCCACCTCGGAACCAGCATGATCTTCCAGCAGTTTGACTAAATGCTGGCGTTCAGCTGAAAAAGGGTCCCTTAGCGTGTCTGCATTAATAATCGCGACAATCTCTGCATTCGATACAATGTTCCATGCATGGATTACATGTCTGGCGCCGACATTGAAAGGCGGGTTCATGGTCACGTGCGAGTAGATAGAGGCTGACTTAAATTTAAGGAAATCTGTGCCGACGACTCTAAATCCATTGCTCCTTAAAATGGCTTGATTTCCCAAGTCTATCTCAACGCAATCGATCCTAGACTTATCTCCGAGATACTGATAGGCAGGTAACAACAGGTCAGCTCGGCCAGCACTTGGATCAAGCAGTCTGGTTATTCTTCTGCTATTGAACTTCCCAAACGCTCTATTAGCCAGAATGGGGTCTGATGGATAAAACTGATAGTCAATCATGGCTGTTTCCGCTTAAATCGTAAAATGATTATAATTATCCTGAACGGATAATCAATGGCATTTACAGAGTGGTGACAGAGGCATATAGTTGTCACTATAGGACCACCATTTTCCGCATGGATCTGCACTGAGGGGCACACAATGAACATTCACACAGGGCATCGACACTCCATCGCGGTGGGCACTCTGTTCGCTTGCTGCCTGGCCAACGCCGAAGTCGTCACCGTAGAGACGGTAACCGAGCCTCTACCCGGTGAATCACAGGCAGAGCTGGTGGCCCGGGTCACTCCGCAACTGCAACTCAAGGCGCTCCAGTCACAAAATGGCACCATCGCACGTGTTACCAGTGACAACGGAGAACGTTTTGAGCGCCAACTCAAGCTGATCCAGGGAGGGATCACCAAGAGCACACTTATCGAGGTCACCCCGGCGTTTTCCAATGGCCAATCTGGCTCGGCTGTGCGCGTGACCATGGCCTTCGACATCGACCTGAAGAGCGGGATGGAGTTCGGGCAAATGCTCGCCCAGAACACGACCCTCAAAGCTCATCTTGGTGAACTGGCCGATGCCGCAGCCACCAACCCGGTGAGCCAGTCTGTCATGGCCGATATGGCTAAGCACAAGTATCAGGCGCTAGTCGACATCGCTGGCACCACCGCGACTGTCCGGAGCGGTGTTGCAACCGCGAACCTTGGGCAGCAGATTGCGCAGTCCACCAGCAATGCGTGCAGTAAACGCTATGACGTAGCCAGCGTGTCTGACATCGACATCCGGCCCGGGATGCAGGGCACTATCGAAGCTCAAGCCACCATCGTCATCAAGGGGGTTGTAGATGATTGTCAGCTTAAGTCCTTCGTGCTCGGTGGATGGCTAGGCAAATCGCGCACGATAACTCCGATCAACTTCAAGCAGGGCAAGAACAAGGTGCTACACGACTTCGGTCGATTCTCCACCGGGCACGAGGCGCCGCTGTGGGGTTTCACCACCAAGAAAGTGCTGGTTGGTTCAATGTGCCAGGGGGACTGCGATGGGCGCCTCAATGGCGATGCAGCACAGCGTCAGCACCCACTGAAGTGGGGATTCTACCAGCTAAAAACCCTCGCTGATGGTGCTGGCGTGCAGCTGCGCTATTACGCCACCCTCCCCGCCTCCCTTGTCAGTCCATCAGACGAACTGGTGTTCAAGGTAGTACCTGGAGCATAACCCTATCCCAACAAAACCCGCCGTTTCGCCAGCCCGTAGAGTGGCGAACAGTGGCCAAAAATCTGCCGACTTCTCCGGGGTCCGGCCCCGATCATCACGATACATAGAGGACAAACAGCATGTGGTTTCGCAACCTTCAGATCTACCGCTTCACCCGCCCTTTCGAACTGACGGCTGAGCAGTTGGAGGCGCAGCTTGAAAGAGAGGCCTTCACCCCCTGTGGCAGCCAGGACATGTCCCGTTTCGGCTGGACGAAGCCACTTGGCAAAATGGGCCAAACCCTGACCCATAGCGCCAATGGCCAGATCATGATCTGTGCCCGCAAAGAAGAAAAAATGATACCTGGCGCCGTTGTTAAAGAGCAGCTGGCGGAGAAGACCGAACAGGTTGAACGTGACCAAGGCCGAGCCCTGAAGAAAAAGGAGAAGGCAGCCCTCAAAGAAGAGTTGATGCATACCCTTCTGCCCCGGGCTTTCAGCCGGACAAGCCAGACCTTTGCTTGGCTGAGCCCAGCCAACAATCTGCTGGTTGTTGATGCTCCCTCGGCCAAAAAGGCAGAAGACCTGCTGGCCCTCTTGCGAAAGTCGATCGGTTCCTTGCCCGTGGTGCCGCTGGCCCTCAAGAACCCTCCTGAGATCACCATGACCGAGTGGCTACGCGAAGGTAACCTCCCAGCCTCGTTCACACTCGAAGACGAATCGGAGCTTCGCAGTGCCATGGAGAAAGGGGGTATTGCTCGATTCAAACAACAAGATCTGATGACCGATGAAGTCAAAAACCACATCAACAACGACAAGCTGGTAACCAAACTTGCGCTGAGCTGGGGTGAGACCGTGAGCTTTGTCTTGAGCGACGATCTGGCCATCAAGCGGCTCAAATTCAGCGAGGAATTGCGCGAGCAGAACGACGACATCAGCAGCGAAGACCCCGCCGCCAGGCTGGATGCTGATTTTGCCCTTGTGACTGGCGAGCTGTCGCAGTTTATCCCCTCTCTGTTGGCCGCCCTCGGAGGTGAGGATGAGGCCGCCTAACCTCCACTTCATTCAACGCTAAGTTCAAGTGAGAGGAAGAACGGGTGCTACCAACGAACACACCCAGCCCCCTACCAGCGGAACGAGTGAACCGCTGGCATGTTGATTAGACCCAAAACGAGGAAGTAGAGAATGGTTACGTTAAGCGGTACAGACCTCATCGAGCTGCTGGACTTCATCAGTCCAGACCGAGAGCAAGATCCCGAACAGCTGGAATCTGAGGTGACCATCATTCAGAAGCCGGAAGCCTTCACCTCTCCGGATGGAGAGGACAGGCCTGCTGGGTTGTATGCATTCCTGACCGAGTACCCCGAAGAGGGGCTGTACGGGCCGATAGGCGCCCGTGATCTTCTCAAGGTGGCATTGTTCACCATGCAAGATGGTGAACCTTGGGGACTGTGGGCATCCGGCCACCATCGCAAAGCCGATTTCCTGATCAAGGCCAACGAGGTGATCGCCGGGGTAGATTACGCACCTGTGACTATCGACCAGGTAGAGCATGGCCATGCCTATTACGACTCAGGGCTGCCCGAGTGCAACCTGATGGAGGCCGAGCAAGGTCAGCCGGGCGCGTTCCCCATCACGTGGGTTCGCGGTGACATGCTCACATACCCTGGCGAATAATGTGAATGGGGGGCGCAATGCCCCCCACTTATTCGAGGAAAAACGGACGATGGCTACAACAAGACGGTTTACCTTGAAGCCTAACGCATCGGTGACCCCATGCCCCCGGTGCAGCAATAACACAGTGTTCACGGGCTGCGCTGTCCAGGTTGCTGAGGACTGCTGTGAGGTTTACGTGATCTGCCAATGCAGTTACGACCCGACCGAGCAAAACACCGGCCACCGGTTAGAGGATGTGTGGGGCAGCGTGGATGATGAGAATTTGATGGCCGCGCTGTCTTGTTGGAATGACGCCCTGGCCGATGCGGCCACCAAACACTGAGATCGAGGAAAAAATCATGGCTCGTTGGTACAGCAAGCAGCGCAAGTCCCGCATCAATGGCGACTTCTTGAAGTATGGGTTTATCCCTGGTCGTGGGCGCATAGCCCTTGACCAGAAGCCCCGCCGTTTTGCCAGTCATCTGGACTTGTGCGAGTTCACCGGCGATTGCGATTTTTGCAATCACGCCAGAGAAGATGACCCGTGTTATGCCTCGATAACTCATTACGGAGAGGGCGGCAGTGAGGCTGATTTTTACATCTGCAAGCACTGCCTGCGCCGCAAACACCATGCCCGTTACATCGGTGAAGAGGGCTACCACCAGGGTTACTCGAAGTTCAGCCAATGGAAGCGCCGCGCTGCGCTGGCCCCTGAGCAGCGTATTTGCGATTACTGTGATTCGGTAGTGACCGGCGATTGCGATTGCAAGGGCGCTACTTACTGGAGAGAGCAGGCGACAGTCGCCTGAGTTAGAGGAAAAACGGAACGTTGCCATCAACCTCAAGTCCAGTCTATTGGAGCATTATTGGCGAGTTCAAATCCTGGGTATGCGCCCCACTCTACGGCCCAATACTCTCATTCGAACCAAGAGTGACCAGAAACGGTTATCCGGTACTCGTCGCCCTGATGTGACGTCCATGCGGCGAGCTGGCGACCGGCGCGATGCTCGGGCACCATTGGCAGGGGGAAGCTTCCTGCTCTGCCAATACCAGCAGTGGGGCTCGGAACAAAAGATCTGCTCACCGGGGTGAGAGGCTATTCGATCGGCGCGGTGCCCAGTGTGGCCAGTGTGGCCAGTGTGGCCAGTGCCGGTGATCCGGCTCGCGGCGCTCCGGCGAGGGCCGGTGCCAGCAGCTGAGCACCCAGCTGCCGATGAGATCCACACCCTGGGTGGCCACTGCCAGTGATCCTGTTCGTGCCCTTCCGGCTGGCCGATGCCTTCGGTTGGCGCCCGGGATGCCGATCTGCTCGATGTTCTGGGGCGCAGCAGCCGATGAGCGCGATGTCCGAGAGGGACAGCTGCCGGAGCTGGTGGATCCGGGGCGCAGCGCTCCAGTGGAGTCCCAGTGAGGGCTAGTGCCTCCTACTGGACCACCAGCAGCCCATCGGCTAGGCGTCTGAGGGTGACTGTCGGTGTGGATGATCCAGTCCACGGCGCTCCGGCGGGTACCGATGCCTGCGGCTGGGGCCCGGGCTGTTGATGAGCTAGGCGCCCTGGGTGGCCACTGCCGGGGCTGGCGATCTGCTCGATGCCCAAGAGTGATACTGCCGGGACCGATGATCCGGTTCGCGGCACTCTGGCGGGATAGGTCATGCGGCTGGCGCCCCAGTTGCCGACGGACCCGCGCCGCTGATCAAGGACCCGGGGTAGCAAGAACTCCGCTCACCGGGGAGCGAGGTTTTCTGATCGGTTCGGCGTCCGGCGGGGGGATGGAGCTGGTGCTCGTTGAATTCAGCTTCCCGTGAACATCAGGGCGGCCCTGCTGGTATGATCACCAGGAGGCCCGCCCTTCACTCTCTCGATACCCCGCCGGATTCCGGTACTAAACAGAGAGAGCCCCCATGTACTACCATCCAAAGCCAGCCGCCAGTCATGCCGCCGCCCTTCGCCCTGGACAACTTCGCCATGTGATCCGGGTTGCCTCGATAACAGGCCGCCAGCCCATCCGTGATGTGATGCTGCTATGGCTGACCCACTCGACCGGCGTCAGGGTCACAGAGCTGGCCAGCATCGAGATCCGCGACCTGTTGCACCCATCCGGCCAGATGCGCGAGGAGGTCTATCTGCGGGCCGCTATCACGAAGCACAGCCGACCCCGCACCATCTATCTGACCCACCCCAAGACCATCACAGCCATTGAGGCGTGGTTCGCCTACCGCCGCGAACGTGGCTGGGGTATGTCATCAGATCCCGAGTACCGAGGCTTTCGCCCTGATGAGCGCCTTGTGCTGACCCATAAGGGCCGCGCCTTCGAGCTGGCCCGCAAGGTTCGCCAGCTACAGGGCGGGCCGGTCGAGTACCGGTGCTGTGATGCGCTCCAGCAGTTGGTGAGCAGGCTTTACCGGCAGGCGGGTATCAAGGGCGGCAGCAGCCACTCAGGCCGCCGCACGTTGGCGGCCAAGGTGCTGGCCAATACCGGACGGGTCGAACTGGTGCAGCTGCTGCTGGGCCATGCTGAGGCTGATCATGTGTGGCCATACCTGGACGTTAGGCCCGAGGTAATCCGGCAGGCGTTCGAGGTGGGGTTGTGATTGCCTTGTTTGTGCGGATGCCGCACAATAACCAATTATCTGAGCAATACCCGCACATGGAGAAGATATGACAGAGGCCGAAGAACTATCGACCTATTGCAAAAAGAACTGCGGCTTGGACGTGTCAGAGGTGTCGGTGCTGTCCGAGGTGCCGCGCCGCACTCTATACGACTGGTGGCGCAACCGCCGCCGTGCCGTTGAGCTTATCGTGAAGGGGCTTGCAGCCGAGCAGAAAAAATAAATGCGCGGTATCCGCACAATAAATATTGCAATGTGTGCGACATTCGCTCACCATGAGCTCATCGAGACGGGGATGGCCCCGTGGTGATGAGGGTAAATATGATGATTAATCTGGTGGGGTTTGAGTCGGCATTCAGTGTCTTTGCGAATGAGACTGGCGAGCCACTGGCGGCGCGAATAGCGGCAGCCAAAGAACTGTGCCAAGGGTTGGCCACTCTGCCAGAGTCAAAGGCCGTAGGCCCGGTCAGGACAGCCATGATCAAGTGTGAAATGGCATCGAGATTCAGCAGAACACATGCGCAGGCTACTGATTGGTTTTGCGATGTGTCCAGACTGGTCTATCTGGCGGATTTGCGGATTTGTTGAGGTTTCTGGGGTCTGTGATGGCCCCGCTTATTCGAGGAAAAACAACCCATGGCTAAGACCAGTGAATTGCTATTAGCGCGATTGAAAGGTATCGGCCTGGACGTTGTATCAGTCGAGCGGGTTTACCGTAGTCAGTATGGCGCTGCCGCTGGTCAGTGGGCGTGGTCGGCACGACTGGCCAACGGCTCAGAGGTGGGGAGTGAAGATACCATGACTGCCTGTGTGAGGGCTGCCGCGCTTAAATATGATCGCCCGCCATACCCAACGGCGAGCATTCAAATCCACGCTGTAAGTTGAAGGAAAAAACGTGAAACTGGTTCGTGTGGATTCAGAGCGCCCAGGCATAGAGGTGAATAGGCTCGAAATCGAGATCGGGGGTGTGGTTTACGAGGTCACCGAGCGTTTCGGTGACCTGAAAATTCATGCTCATTCTGATGAGATCTTGGTCAAGCCTTGTTGTGCAAATGAGGTGGCGGTCAAAGGCAACTTTTCATAGGAAAACGAACATGGGAAAAGCAATCCCGCGCTTTGGAACAAAGGTTCCAGCACCAGAACTGGAGCCGTCTCTACTTCTGGACTTCAAGAAACTCGAAGTCGATGGTCGCTGGTGTATTGTGCCTGTCTCTGATGCGGATGACGTCATCGCCAGCTTGGATGTTGATCAGCTCAATGTTACCGATGTGCGTATGACGCAGGCTCAATACGACAAGCTACCTGACTTCTCTGGGTTCTGAGTTAAAGGAAAAACAGACCATGAACCATGAATGGGAAGAAGGTTATCAGGCGTTTCTGGACGGTGCAGAGCCGGAGCATAACCCCTACGCCGATGCGGGCGAGTTCGACCAGAAATTCAGTGACTGGCAAATCGGCTGGGAATGTGCAGCCGGTGATGCCGAGTGATCGAGGAAAAAACGCGATGGTAAAGCAGGATTGGCAATATTTGGCGGAACGGCTGGAATCTGTGGGGCAAGGTATGTGCCTTGAAGCCGCTCTTGTTGTACGGGAGGTGTTGGCCGTTGATGACGACACTATGGAAGACCCAGAACTAGAGCACGCTGCCTGTAGTAGTGTCGGACATTTTGTATCAACTGCGCTGGATCGTGAGGACTTTGATGCCTGTCATCTGCCGGATGTTCGGGCGCTGGAGACTGAAATGACGGGCCATATCCTCAACTATCGCCTTCAACGGGGTTGGTTAACCAGGGCACCAGGGGCACCTGTTGATTTTTCTTCTTTTGCTGATCTCATCAGAAAATAATAGAGGAAAGAACGCGATGTTTAACGATGAAGAGTGGGCTGGGACAGATGCAGACGAGGCGTACTGGGCATTAATGCCAGCCGAGACGCAGGGTGAGCCATCCCCGACAGACCGCCTCGTTCAAGAACTGCTTGAGGTTCGGGCCAATATCAAGTTGGAAGGCCACGGGCGTCACCGTGGTGCATTTGCTGATGGCCTTCTCGCCGGTAGGCTTGATGCCACCGAAGATGCCCTCCGGTTTGCGCTCAAGCATTTGGATGTGTCGCCTCGCAAACGTTACATCGTCGAGCATGTGCTGGGTCAAACCGCCACACCATAAGTCAGAGGAAAAACGGGATGTTGGGAGTCTTTAAAAGACTAATCTCTTTGAACTCAGAAAAAAGAGACGGAATATTTTTTCTAACCATTGGCATCGGTAGCATTTTTACTTGGGGCCACATGTTCTACAAAGACATGTTGAACTTCGATTTCAATGCTCCAATCAAAACTTGGATCTTTGATTTACTTGAATATTCTCTTCTATCTCTCTTCCCTATCATGGTTATCCTTTTTGTAATCATTTTTGGTCTTGGTCTACTTGGAGCGTTCGATCAAAGCCGGAGAGGAACAACGGACGATGGCCCTGAGTGAAGAGAGACGAGATGCTGCGCGTTCATGCTCCGTCATGCGGCGGGCTGGTTGCTGGATCTGGAGTCAACCGATCTTGCCGAGGGGGCCGATGGGCGCCCCGACTCGGTGAAGCTCAAAGAGGCCCAGGCAGTTGCAAAGCGCCTTGAAGCGATGGCCGATAGGCTGGAATCCAAGAGATAAAGGAAAAAAGACATGTTGAAAGAATATTTTGAAAATAACAAACGCACCTTGCTGGGGCGTGCTGTTGGGATCGCCATTACCTTAGTGGTGCTGGGGCTCATAACCAGCAAATTGACTGAACCTAACTGGTTTATTGGGGTGTTCGTGCTGACCAACGTGATCATGGCAGGTGTGGATTTGTACCGAACCAAGGGCAGCAAGTCGGCTAGTTGATCGAGGAAAAACTGCATGGCGAACAACGTTGTTGCAGAGGCCACAATCAGTGATTCGACGGCGATTTGGATTGAGTACAACCCATCATATCGGCGTCCCTTCACCTTGGATTGCGGCTTCAACCGCCGAGGGAGGGCCGTTGTAGAGCTGCCCCGAAGCTACAAGACACTGGCCGCCGCAAAGGCAGGCGCGACGAGACTTCTTGGCGCTCGGCCTAACTGGAATTGCTAAGGGGAAAACGGGATGGCTGAACAAAACTGCGGTTGTTGTGGGGCGCGGCTTGAGCCCCTGAATGGGCCGGATGCCGCGAGCGGGGAGACATGGACTCACCCCTTTGCAGAATGTCCCTGGTCAGAATGGGAAGGGCTGACAACGGCCCAAGTCGCTACATTGGGTCGGGGTGCTGATTGGCCGCCCGAAGCCAGGAAGTAAGAGGAAAAACGTAATGCAAGTTCAGCTGAAAGTTGCTTATACATTGCAAATAGTGGGATTTATTCTGCTGGTCATATCTGCCGTGTTTGAATTGCCAATCTTATGGCCAACATTTGGCTTCTTCATGTTGGCTAAAGGAACCTGGGATGTGGTCAAGCACTTAATATCCAAAAGGCCACAGGTCGATAATTCCAATCGCTGATAGAGGAAAAATTTGTAATGGGCTATATCAAAAATCTGCTCAACGAGCACCCGATGAAAGCTGCTCTTGTCATGTTTGCTGCTTTCCTTCTGGCTTTGTTCTTCTATCACGACTCCAAAGTCTTTTGGGGGCTTTTTGTATGTTTTGCGGCTATTAGCGGGTTGATTAAGCATTACAAAAATTTCTAAGAGGAAACACGGATGGCCGGGACGCTCTATCAATGTCCCTGTGGCGAAGACCATTCGAGTAAAAGGAAAAACGAGCGATGACCCTTCTGAAATTGCTTCAAGAGCAGCGCCAGTTTAGCGTTGCCGCATTTGGTCCAGAACCTCGCCTGGCTGGTGTGCTTGACCACCTCAAGAAGGAGTTGGCTGAGGTGCAGGAAGCCACTGGCGACGTCACGGAATGGGCCGACTGCTTCCTGCTCTGCGTCGATGGCTCTATGCGGGCCGGTGGCGACCCGAGCCATATTGATGCCTACATGTCTCATGGCGTAATGCCGGAGGAGTCGAAAGGTCAGGATGGGTGGGCTTTTCACGACATCACATCTGACCTGGTGGTGTTGGGAGATCACATCAATCAGTGGCGCCGCTGGGCAATCATGGCGTACCGGGTGTGGCTTGCCGCCTACCATCACGGACACAGCGAGCTGATTGCCGCCGCTGCCGCCAAGCTGGCTATCAACCAGGCTCGCTCATGGCCGGATTGGCGTGAGCTCCCGACTGATCGAGCCATTGAGCACATCAAGAATTGATCGAGGAAAAAAACGGAATGGAAAACCAATATGTGGATTTTGAAAGTTGCGTGATAGAACGGGTCAAAGTGCCGACCTTTGACAGCGAAAAGAAATTTGTCCCAATGGTCAGACTGACTGATGAGGAAGGGGGCAATCTGTTTAATTTCCCCGACTCATTCACAGATGAGCAGATAAAAGTTGCCGTGGCTTTCGCTAACCAATCTTACCGAATTGGTAAGGCTCACGGGGCAAATGACAAGGCTCACGAGATCCGCGCCTCCCTGGGCCTGAGTTAGAGGAAAAAAATCATGAAGGAATCACCGTTTTTGACTCACCGCCACATCCTCCTGAATGGATATGGCGCGGCAATCACCCTGCGGGGGATCACGCTGTCGCTCTGGAATGGCCGCAACTGGCCAGCGGACATGAGTCGTGTTGCTGGACTGGATGACCAGCACTTTGCCATCGCCCAAGAGTTGCTGGCGTGGTATCGCCAGCACGGCGAGAACGACCCCGATTTCATGGAGACGGGCCGAGACTGCGAAGCCATGGCCCTTGAGGCCAAGAAGCAGGCGGAACAGCAGAAAGTCTATGGCGAGTGGGAGAGATTGGTTAACCGTGCTCTTGGCGCTCGCGGCAAAGGCTCAGATCTCACCTTTGACAACTACGAGTGGTTTTTTGCCCGGTTTGAAAAGGGTCTGACACCGAACGAAGCCGCCGAGCAGGCCATTGCCCACGGCCTGGAATGAATATCGAGGAAAATAGGAATTATTGTGAACAATCTTAAAAAATGGTGGGGTGAAATAGGTTCCCCTTATCTACTGATTTCTATTGTCATGGTGGGAATAACTGCACTTCTTTTTTATACAAGGGCTATTGATTTAATTGTTAAGCCTAGGCAGGCTTCTTATCAAGAAAAGCCAGCTGGCAAAATTGTAGATATAAAAATGTATGATTTGGTTTTTATTCCAAAAAGCACGATAACTACTACCATTGGTATCTACCAGGTGGGCGGAGCTGTTTCTGCAATTATTGGTGACACTGCCACTTTTAAAGTTGAAACTTTTGGTAATAATAGTAAAAAAAGTTTTTTATGCATAGAGTCGGAAGTTAAAACAGACTGTTACCGCATTCTTTAATTAGTTAGAGGGAAAACGGCGTGACTCTGGAAGAACGACAAAAACTTGAGCGCGAAAAGCTGGAAAGGCTCCGCGATTCGATGGAAAGCCGAGCTCATGATCTGCCTTCGTTAATGAAGGTTCTAGAGGCGTGTGGCGAATGGAATGGGTTGGACCCGCTGCCACATCTCAAGGCCGCAATGCGGCATTATCTCGAAAAGCATGTCTGAGTAAGAGGAAAAATAAGTTCAAAAGCAGCTCGGAAAGAGAACAAGAAAAAGCCTTGGCACTTATTAGTGCACTTGGAACAGTGGCATCTAGTAAAGGGAAAGGTGCTGAGCGCCTAGAAGCGTTGGCGACAGTCGTGGCCGCTCTTGGGATTGCTCCAGAGTCTATTCAGTCAGTGGAGATCGACTGGAAAATCATTCGCGCGAATCGGTCAGACGAGCTTGTGCCTGTGCTGAGAATGGTCTCCGCAGATGGTACGACAAAAGAGCTGGAGCAGTTAGACACCTAACTATCCGTTGGGTTGCCAAGCGGCGTGTCGTTCTGCGAGAGCCATAAGGCTTTCAAAGCAAAATTACAAACAAGGCCAGCGAAAGCTGGCCTTGTTTGTTTTCGTCGAACGGACGAATACCACGATGATTCATAACTGGTACAGAGCAGCGTTGGAAATCACACAGTGGCTCTTAGGGCGGCCACCGGCGGCGGCCCCGGGGTAGCAAAACCCAGCTCACCGGGGAGCGAGGTTTTCTGTTCGGCTCGGCGTCCAGCGGTGGCGCGGGGTGCCTGGCGGGCCGCCGATCAGCTCGATGTCCAGGGTGGCCACCGACGGTGCCGGTACCTGCGGCGGGGCCCCGGGACACCGACCAGCTCGATGTCCAGGGTGGCCACCGGCGGGCCAGTACCTGCGGCGGGGCCCCTGGCCGTCGACCGGCACGGTGCCCAGGGCGGCCATCGGTGGTGCCGGTACCTGCGGCAGGCCTCCGGGCTGCCGCCGAGCTCGTTGCCCAGGGTGGCCACCGACGGCGCCGGATCATGCTGCTGGCTCCCGGGCCACCGACCAGCTCGATGTCTAAGGCGGACTCCACGCATGAGTAGATGATCCAGGACGCGGCGCCCAGCGGCGCCGGTACCTGCGGCGGGGTCCCGGGCCGCCGACCGGCTCGCTGCCCAGGGTAACCACCGGCGGCGCCGGATCATGCAGCTGGCGCCCGGGCTCGCCGACCGGCTCGATGTTCAGGGTGGCCACCGGCGGGCCAGTACCTGCGGCGGGGCCCCGGGCCGTCGACCGGCGCGGTGCCCAGGGTGGCCACCGACGGCGCCGGATCATGCTGCTGGCTCCCGGGCCACCGACCAGCTCGATGTCTAAGGCGGACTCCACGCATGAGTAGATGATCCAGGACGCGGCGCCCAGCGGCGCCGGTACCTGCGGCGGGGTCCCGGGCCGCCGACCGGCTCGCTGCCCAGGGTAACCACCGGCGGCGCCGGATCATGCAGCTGGCGCCCGGGCTCGCCGACCGGCTCGATGTTCAGGGTGGCCACCGGCGGGCCAGTACCTGCGGCGGGGCCCCGGGCCGTCGACCGGCGCGGTGCCCAGGGTGGCCACCGACGGCGCCGGATCATGCTGCTGGCTCCCGGGCCACCGACCAGCTCGATGTCTAAGGCGGACTCCACGCATGAGTAGATGATCCAGGACGCGGCGCCCAGCGGCGCCGGTACCTGCGGCGGGGCCCCGGGCCGCCGACCAGTTCGATGTCCAGGGTGGCCACTGGCGGGGCCGGTACCTGCGGCTGGCGCCCGGACCACCGACCAACTCTATGTCCGGGGTGGCCACCGGCGGGGCCCCGGGGTAGCAAAACCCAGCTCACCGGGGAGCGAGGTTTTCTGTTCGGTTCGGCGTCCGGCGGTGGCGCGGGGGGGAATTGGTGCGCGGCGGGTCTATTTAACCTCCACCAGCTAGGAGGAATCTAAGCTCTGCTCAATCTACGTCACGACCGTTGAGATACCGGATTAACCGGAATCTACGATGGCGCCAATGGACAGCACGAGATGCGGCTGCGGCTGCACCGCAGGTGCCAAAACACAACCACATGAAAGGTCCATAGCCCGACAATATTACCCCGCCTCCAAGGCCAATCACGCCTCCGATCACGAACGACCGGCACACATCTCTAAGCACAAAGTTCACCCGGCGCACAAACGCTCCCTAGACATGCCAAAAAAAAAGACCGCCTAAATAGTGGCGGTCAAAGCATGGGTTGTCCATTAGCAGTGAGACAAACACATATCCCTCACTGCATCAATACCTGGTATGGCTAGATCGGCGTCTTCAAATGACAGATTGAAATCATTGGCTTCCATAAAAATATTGATGCCATCAATATTTTTGACATCCTCCATTAGTACCAATCTCTGCCCATTAAATTCGTAATAGAGCCTTATAACCCCGTAACAATTCGACATGATCTCCACGTCAAAATGTGGGCGACCCGAAACCACCAGCGTGTTAAGGGAGATCACTTCGACCATGATCCACGCTCCCGTGTCATTGGTGATGGTACAGCCCCCTTGAACCTCTTTACTTCGGGGGGCAATTCCGGAAACACATTGATGCCGGTCATATTCGAGAACTCGTCAAGACTCAGTTTGGCAATTCGCTCGTCATCTGCATTCCCCACCACATAAACCCCGACGGCGTTCGCTGCTGGAGCATAAAAAGCCTTAAAGAGATGGCTTGGGACGGGGACCCCCCCCTTTGGCAAGTAGGTGGTTGGACCAAGGTAAAGCGGGCCTGTAACAACGTGTGTAGTACCCTTCTCTGCCAGATGACGAACGGTGCTCTCAATGTCCGCCCAAATACCGCGATTCACGGTACTGGATTGAGGAACGACATTGGCCAGCGAGAACGACTCCCTTTGGGCACCCATAGTGGAAAAATCGCCAGCAGGGGCAAGGTGCCCTCGGTCATAGCCAGTGTGGGAGTAAGAGTAGGTCGAGACCCGAACCTCTTCCGGCAATCGATTGTCTTCGAAAAACTCATTCGCGCCGCGCTTTATCTTCTTGGCCCCCTTCATTCTCGCGGGGGTGAGCTTTTCGGCTGCATACAGCGCCGTTTTGTTCACTTCCGAGATCAGCACGGCATACTCCGCATTGCACAGTTCGTAGAAGCGTCCTGCCAAGGGGGCTATTAGCTGCGGTTCATGATGGGCCAGGTACATATCGGGGCAGTCGCTGGCCTGCACGCAAAGTGACGCTATCAGACATAGCGGAGCCACGATCCGCTTGATGGTGAGCGCCGCGTTGCGTCTTTTCGTTCCACAAACACTGCACGTCACCCCATCATTACTGTGCACATAGCCGTAGCACTCTTGGCAAAACAGCAAGGGCGTAGCCTCCCTGACCCCAGACATCCTGGGAGCGAAGTAATATCGACTCATCCCCTCACCTCGAAAATGCCTTAACATATGCGCTTAGGATAGATTAACATGTTTACTAGCACCATCAAACTGAGAAAGTAAATGTTATCGGACGAGCAGGCATTAATCGCCGAAGCTGTAGTATCGAGCCCGGGTAACAACCTCACGGTCGCACTACCGGGATCGGGGAAATCAACCACGTGTGTTGCGGGTATTGTTAAGTTGTTGAACGAGGACCCCTCAGCCCGACCATGGATGGTGACGTTCACTAAAGCCGCCACCATGAGCATCAACAACAAGCTCAAACTCATCTTGTCCGCCAGAGACTTCGAGCGCGTAGGTGTTTCCACGTTCCACAGCATCATCGGCGAGCAGTATAAGCAGCTACCTACCGCCCAAGAGATCATCTTGGGCGTGAAGCAAACGAACATCATCATGCAAGCCATGGAACAGTCCCTCTACGTCGGGAAGCAAGAGGAGGCAAGCAGCCTTATTGACTGTGAAACGCGGTCAATGACACTTAACGAAAAACACTACTCGAAGGTCACTAAAGCTTACCTCTCACTGCTCAAGAAGCGGGGGCTGGTGGACTACAACATGGTATGCCGCGAGGTGGTCTTCGCTCTGCGAATGGGCAAGATCCGGCGTCTAAACATCAGCCATCTGATAGTCGATGAGTTTCAAGATACGGACGAAGTGCAGCTGGCTTGGATGGAAGAGCATGCAATTCGAGGGGTGAAGATCACCGCAGTTGGCGACGATGACCAGAGCATCTATTCCTTCAGAGGCGGTCTGGGGTTCCACATCATGAACCAGTACATTGAGCGTTTTGGTGCCCAGCTGTACTACCTATCGAGCTGCTACCGCTGTGGCAGCATGATCCTCAAAGCCGCCGAGCGAATCATCACCACTAACCAGCAGCGGATAACCAAGTCCATGAGGGCAGCTGCAAGTCACGCAGGCCAAGTAATCATCAAGCATGCGCCGGGCCGAGCCGAGTCTTACGAGGAGCTATCAAAGTCGATCGCCAGCACTAAGGGCAGCTGGGCCGTTCTGGCGAGATCAGGGTTTTACCTGGACAAAGTGGAGATAGCGCTAAACGACAAAAATATCGCTTGTCGGAGAATTGGAGGTCGCTCGATATGGGACACTCCCGTAGCGGATTCGATTCTTCGATTACTCAAAATCACTCTCCACCAGCGCACAGATCGGTCGTCCCATTATGCCCTTTCCTATCTACTGCGTATGGACGAGGGTGAGATTGCTGATTTCGAAGAGCAGAGCTCGTTCCACCTCGCTGAACCAGTGCTCAACATGCCACCCGGAGAGCCAAAAGACCTCATGGTGGCGGTTCTATCGATGGGCAACGAGACAAATGATACCGCCAAGATCTTCGCGCACATTGCCAATTTGCGGACTCACTTATCCGCATTGAGACTGCCAAAGCGCGAGGGGATCATATCTCAGCTCCTGCTCGATAACTTGGAGGATAGACAGGGTTCATGGCACCAGCGGCTGAACCATTTCGTTACTCGCCTGGAGCAGGTCAGAGCGCCGCAGGAGCTCAAGCTAGAACCGACGGTTGTGGTGCTGACAACCTTACACGGCGCCAAGGGGTTGGAGTGGGACAACGTGGCCATCATTGATGTGAACAAGGGAAATATCCCCTCTGACAAGTCAGATACCGAGCAGGGCATCGAGGAGGAGCGCAGGCTGATGTATGTGGGCATGACTCGGGCCATCAACCGGCTGGAGCTGTACACGCATGGCCAGGGCTCGATTTACCTTGATGAGCTGATGCTGGACCAAACCCTTGCTATCGATTGGCAGCGCTATGAGCTCCCATCTGAGTAAAGATGCACAGACCTTCATAAATGCACATGACATCCTTGACAGGATAGCAGCAGGCAAATATCTTACCCGTATGCGGCCTTCCATGGCCATAAGGCAAGAAAGCCCCTAGTGGGTGGCCAGAGAGCCTAAATTGCCATCTGAACTTGTTCGCCGAACTCCGGCCATGATGTAAAGAGCGACCCTCCGAGGGTCGCAAAATGAAGCAGCACCTCACAGGGCATGAGCGCAATAGCGCGATAGGACGGACCCCACCTCCCTCACCGCCGCAACAAGCAGGCAACGAGACGAGCTGGGGCCTTTGTTGTGCCCGTCGCCCTCCCCCATCTCGGGGCCAGTTTTCCCAATCGTGATAATCAACTCTTCGAGCACCATCCGTGCTCTTAGCTGTGCGTTTTCACGCAAGATTCTGCGTTTCTTGTCAATCAAACGCGGCGAGCTGATCAAGATCATTTCGTGACAGCGCCGTTTCCACTAATCAAAACATAGTTAGATGGTGACTGCGTTATTAGCTGTAGAGTCTGGTTGGCCTCTTTAAACTTCAACGACACGATAATCATTATCGTGTGACGACCTTCGGGTTATAAATCAGTCTTAACTGGTTATTACCTCCTTCGGGAAATAAATTAATTTATAGCAACTGACCTGTTTTTACCGCGCCATATTTCAATTTAAAGCTTTTTGTTTTGCTGCTACATGGTGAACGGTGCTTAGGCATCCCCAGTACAGTTTGACTCATCGCAATATATTGTCATTGGTAACTTATGTAATTCAACGTCAAATTAGTAATCACATCCTTCTGGATTATGAACTCTTCGCGAGCCATGGAAAATTTATGATAACACTCAGGTATGTTATTACAGCAGTCAAATCTACTGTTCTTTATCTTGTCCTGTCATGTTCCGCGACACTCATTGCGAAATATGTTTTGGATAAACTTATTGGATAAGTAGTTAGCTGCTAAATCGGCGTGGGAGTGACATCGAGTTAACGTTAATTCGTTTCTGTTTTGAGTTCCCGCGATAGCTGTACCAAATTACACTACTAATTACATCCTTCGGGATATGTACCTTCGGGACTATGAACTCTTCGCGAGTTATGGAGAACTTATGACAGTGCTTAAGTATTTTTCTGGTTTTGTTGCCATAGCATATATCGCATCACACGTTGCGACTTATGTCATTGGTGACTTGATTGGATAAAATTTTGGTGGCGAAAGCCGCCAAATCGGCGTGGGAGTGACATCGCGGTGACGTTAATTCGTTACCTGCTTTGAACTCCCGCGCCCGCTGTACCAACTCCCTGCGAGCACAGCACTCAAGGACTTTTCCCCAAGAGTCCTTGCGGCTGTGTTCGTAGTCAATTTGGCCATTCGTAACAATGGGGAGGCGGTATGGTAGTTCTCAAATATATGTTTTATTTCGCGACAGTTGCATGGCTTGCAGTTCAAGGCGCGTCATATGCAATTGCATCGTTTATACAACAATGAGAACAGGGTGCGGGTGATGCATTATAGTTGATCCCGCCCATCTTCATGAGTCACATCCCTATTAATACCAACCGAAATATCGGTGATTAACAGAGATTTGATTTTCCCAACTGAGTGACCACTTCAATTTCTGCTGATACGTCAGCCTATTTTGAAACCACTCGCCAGTCTAGCTCTACTGGATAATCCCGAGCGCACCAATGTTTAAGGACGGAGGTGGACGGCTAGATCAAAATTTGATTGATGCCTGCAATACAGTGAAGATGCGACTGAAAACGTATCGGCGTAATTATTTACGTGTCAAACCTAACCAACTCAATTCGAGTTATGACGCCTTCGGGCTATACACCTTCGGGTAATGAGCATTAATTTGCAAGGATGGATATATGATTAAGCTTATCAAAAAATTGTTCTGCCGTAATAATTCAGTTTCAGTTGTTGAGTTTGTGGTTGCGGAATATGACGAGGGATATTATGACACCCCCGCCTGCTTCCGTATTAAAAAGGAAGGTTAATTATGGAGAATAAAATCTCAGTAATCAAAGAAGCCTGGGATGCTGTTGCAGCTCACGGTGGATGGCAGTCTGTTTTTTCGCACTATCCTGGTGTGATGAAAGCAGCTACCCCTTCCCGACCACAGGTGCCCTGCCCCTTCACTGGGAATGGAACCACTAAATTCCGGCTTTACAAAGATTGGAACGAGTCTGGCGCTGGTTATCACAATGATTTTGGTCGCATCCCGTCCGGAATCGACATGATCATGCGTCTGGAGTCACTGGATAGCCCCGGTAAAGCCGCCTACCGCATCATCAAGATGCTCAATGGTACGGTGGCTGCTTCTAACCTTCCGGTCAACGTCAGCAACCGAGTTCCGGTTCTTGATGACGTGGAAATTAAGAAGCGCCAAGGAACTCTCGACACGCTGCTGCACCGCTCTCAGCCCAGTGCTGGAAACTGGTTGTATGAAGCGTATTGCAAGAGTCGGGGCATCCCATCCATCCCGTGCTCTGACCTGCGCGTTGCGCGTGATGTTTATCATCGCGACGTGGACGGCACGAAGAGTAGGAAAAATGCCATTCTTGGAGTTTTGCGTAAACCCGACGACCAGATCGCAACCGTTCATCGCTTGTTTCTGGACGAGAAGGGTAGAGGTATCAAGGGAGCTCATCGCAAGATGATGCTACCTCCTCCCTGCCAAAAGCAGGAGTTGTTGGGTTCGGCCATTCGCCTCGCAGCACCTCGCAAGGGGCCTCGGGGTAATGTGCTGGCGCTTACTGAAGGTATCGAAACGGGCTTGGCTGTAATGGCTGGTTCGGGGTTACCTGTGTGGGCGTGTTACTCAACAGCTCTGCTGGAAGCAGTGGTTGTGCCCGAAGTAGTCGAGAAAGTCGTGATTTTCGCCGATTACGACTACAACGGGGGTGCCGGTCTGGATTCAGCAGAAGTGCTGGCAGCCAGACTACGCCAGGAAGGCAAATGTGTTCGCATCGTAGTCCCCTACGAACCACCTGGATTTGATCGGGTTGGCAAGAAGGGGGTCGATTGGTTGGATGTCTATAACCATTCAGCACAAGAGTTCCGCCGCCAGGTACGCGAGTGCCTGTTGTTGGAGATCTAAGTAATACCAATCCTTCGGGATACGACGCCTTCGGGCATAACACCTTCGGGTAATGAATGTCCTACGCGGACAAGGAGATAGATATGAATAAAGCAACAGCAATGAGTAACGTAGTTGAGCTGAACGCTCCCGAGTTGCCGGTAATGGAAAACCTGGGTGTGGACCAAAGTCTGCCTGAACTCGGGGCTAAATTCCCGGCGATCCGCTGCACGAATGCTGGCATGTATGCCCGCTTGGTGCCGCAGGAGCCCACGCACTACTACGTGCCTGTGATGGAAGCCAAAAAAGCTGTCATCTGGGCATCAACTCCTACCATGAAGCAATCGCTGCTGCTCAAGGGTGAAACCGGCACGGGTAAAACCGAGTTGGTCACGTTCTTGGCGGCTCGCTTAGGCATGCCACTCGCAAGAGTGGAGTGTCACTGCTCCATGACCCCAGATGTTCTTGATGGGGGGATAAGGTTGGTGCCGAGTGAAGATGGTTCTGGTGTGGTTACCCGTTACATCCTCAGTGATGTGATGCGGCTGTACCGCGACGGAGGGTGGATCCTGTTGGATGAAGTGGACAAGGTTTCGGATGAAGTATCGTCCCGCCTGCACGCTCTCGCCGATGGGAAACCCGTGACCATTCCGGAAACAGGTGAAGTCATCTACAAGCACCCCAACACTCGTGTTTGGGGCACTGCTAACACCGTTGGTGACGGCACCAGCATGAGGTACATCACCTCGCGGCCTCTCGACGCAGCCTTCCGGGCTCGTTGGGCCGTTTTGGAGATTAAATACCTCAAGCCTTCTGAGGAGCTGGAAATGTTGAAGAAGGCATACCCTCGCCTGCGTGAGGGATTCCTCCGCACGATGGTTCGGTTGGCCAATGAATGTCGCGACGCGGCACTCGGGCCAAAGCGCGATGGTAATGTTGATCGCCCCATGGGTGTGATCTTCGCCACTCGCTCAATCCGGAACATCATGGAGGCCACCTTGGCTTTCGGCGCTCAAGCACCATTCATCGAGGCGGTTAACTTCGCCTTCCGTGATATGTGTACAGCAGCTGATCAAGAGGTCTTCGATGGCATCTGCCAGCGCGTGTTGGCGGTCGATCTTATCAACGACCTCACCACCACCAAAAAGCTGAACGACAGCCTCCAGTAATCCTACAGAACCCACCTGATAGTACAGGCCCGCTCCCGCAGGCCATTGCACTCCGCAACGACGTAAAGCCCCTCACCAGCCAGCAATGGCTTGTGCGAATTTTTGCGTCTTGTGGATATGAACCAATGAGCGCTATGCGCAATGAACGCTTCGGCGATTAAGGACATACCATGAGCAATTCCATGAAAGAGTTGGCCACCACTGGCTTCGCACTGTTCCAGTCCCCCGTCAAAAAGGGGTCTGACGGCAAGGCAACCCTGAGAGGGGCAGAAGCTACGTTGAATGGCAAATCCCTTAGCGGCTCAGCCATCAAAGCTGGCCGGGTTGAATGGTTCCCACAGGACAAGTTGAAGTTCAAAAATGCGTCCTATAAGGCCATGGATCGACTGGTGCAGTCTTACGGCATCGCCTGGGGCGCGGGTACACTCGTCCCCCTCGGTAAGCTGGCTCAACTGATGACTGAATTTGAGACCTTGCGCCACAAATTCATGCAGGAGGTTGATTTTCTGCACGGTAACTATGACCTCTACATAGAGGCCCATAAAGCCACTCAGTCACCTGCTGTACAGGAAGTGATCCAAGCCGTGCGCCTCCCCTGGGATGCGTTCCGGTCTAGCTTCCGTATCACAGTACCGACACCTTCAGTGTTCCACCCGATGACTGACGACCTGCAAGGCACCGCCAACCAGATCGTGGATGTCGCTATGGAAGAAATCGCTGAACAAGCTCAGTCAATCCAAGAGAAAATCCTTGGTAAATCTCAGGTCGATCCCAAGTCATTGGGCCCGATCAAACGGTTGGTGGAAAAATGCCGTGATTTTAGCGTTCTCCACCCTGCGTTCCGCTCGTTTGCGGATGAGTTCGATACTTTGTCAGCAAACCTGCTGCCGCCGATTGTTGGCGACAAGCAGGTGAAGCTGGTGGCCTACCTTGGGGTGTTAAGTGATCCCAAGGCAATCTACACCTGGATGAATAACCACCAGGCGGATCTGGATCTAGATGACAGCACGTTGGAGGCCATTTTCGGTCAGACAGCCGCTGTTCAACCGACCCAGCCGGTTGCTCCGGTGTTTACACCGGCACCGCAGACCACCGTGACGGAAGTAGCTGAACCGGAAGTAGTTGAACCGACAGTAGCCGAACCTGTAGTTGCGGCCCCCGTAACAACAGAGCCTGCTATTCCTGAATATGACTGGGAAACCTTCGGTCTCTAGTCCTTTAAATCCCTCGGGATATGTGATCCTCATGACCCTCCTTAAGGAGGGTCATGTATTTATTCCATTTATGGATATGACGCCTGAAATATGGCTATGAGAAATTCAAGGAGCTTATTATGGCATTGAACCTTCGTGTTCTTTCGACTCTTGGCTCAACCATAGGCGGCAGCAATGCCATCGTGGTTGTTGGAAACAAAACCTGCTGTTTTAATGATGGACAAGGCAGGTGGGTAATCGAAGTCGCAATAAATAAAAACATGACTGATAGAGACGTGAGTTTGATTCATGGATTTATCGATCATGAGGCAGCCCATGTTAGATATACCAACTGGAATGCTGTTGAAACGTCATTCAAACTAGGAGAAGAGGTTAAAACATTGACCAACATCCTGGAGGATGTACGGATCGAAAAAATGATTGCACAGCGTTATCCCGGGTCGGGCCTGAATCTGAATCGCACCGCTGCAAAGCTTTGTGAGGATGAGAGTTTTTGGGCCATGCCAAATAGCAAGATGGGGCTCTATTCACTGGTGTGTTGCTTCTACCTATATGGTGGGCGCTATCACCTGCTGAAACAACTCGACTTAAAGACCAGGGCGAGCCTAGCCTTCGATATTTTGAAGGAACGGGTTTCACCTGAACTGTACGCAAAATTTGGTAAAGCCTTCATTGAAATGAAGCAACATACGGGTACAGCTGATGCGTTGGTGGCAGCGAAACAAATCGTTTCCCTGCTAGGCAAGGCAAAGGAAGAAGAGAACGCCAATAAAGCCCCCTCCCCGGGCGGTAAAGGCGACACTGGCACCACAGGAAGCGATGCTCAAGGTGATGCCGAAGGCAAAAGCGCTGGCTCTGCCGGTGACGATGCTCAAGGTGATGCCGCAGGCAAAAGCGCTGGTTCTGCCGGTGACGATGCTGAAGGTGATGCCGCAGGCAAAAGCGCTGGTTCTGCCGGTGACGATGCTGAAGGTGATGCCGCAGGCAAAAGCGCTGGTTCTGCCGGTGACGATGCTGAAGGTGATGCCGCAGGCAAAAGCGCTGGTTCTGCCGGTGACGATGCTGAAGGTGATGCCGCAGGCAAAAGCGCTGGTTCTGCCGGTGACGATGCTGAAGGTGATGCCGCAGGCAAAAGCGCTGGTTCTGCCGGTGATGATGCTGAAGGTGATGTGGGTGAGGAAGTTGGTGACAAGAGTGCGAGCAATGCCTCCGGAGAAAGTAGCCGGGGTAGCGACCGCAATCTTTGGTTCGATGAAAGCGGTCGTGAATTGGTTCCCGCAGACATCTGCGAGGGATTGGCCGACAAGCTGCAATCGATCTTTGACGCCAGTTTCGACCCCCAGGAGGGAGATCCCTTCCAGAGTACCTTGGCGATCTATCGACCCAGTACCATTGAGCCGTGCCTGTTCCAGGCTGACGCGAAAGCGGTCCAGTCCGTTCAACAGGTCATGAACAAGTGGTGCCTGAGCTTCACGCAAGTGAAACACTCTCCTCGCACTGCTGGCCACAAGCTCAACACTCGCCGCTTGGCGAGCGTGCCCACTGGCAATCTGCGCGTGTTTGACCATGCTACACGGTCCAAAACACCAGCAGCTGCTGTGCAGGTACTGTTGGACGCAAGTGGATCAATGACGTCGCAAACCAAGGAGCTGCCGTATGGTGCCTATGCACCTTCCGGCATCGCTTGCGCCTCGCTGGTGAAGGCTCTGCAAGGTTTGCGGAATTTCGCAGTGTCCGTGATGCAATTTAACGAGAGCATCAATCTGGCTCATGACTGGGATAACAAGGGTCCCCTTTCAAATCTCTGTTATGCCGATGGCGGAACTGAGACTGTACGGGCATGTTTCACAGCCTTGGGAAACCTCGCTAACAGGCAGGAGAGTACGAAGATCCTCTTCATCCTGACTGATGGCCATGGTGACCTGAGCCGTGTCCTACCTGTTGCTGAAGAGTACGGAGTAAAAATCTGTGCGATTCGCTTTGGGTCTCAAGGATACAGAAAGCTGGATGCCCTCGATCTCCAACTGCAACCATTCTGCTCGGACCTTGAACATCTCCCTGAGATGTTTACGGACGTGCTGATGAGAACAATGGGGAGAGCTTAAAAGTCCCCTCAAAAGAGTGCGCCACCCGGCGCACTTTTTTATACCTGCCTTCGGGCAAATGACCCGTCCGCGAGGACATGACGGCCATTCGGCCATAGCGCTCATTTGAGCAAAGAGCCTTCGGGCAACGGAGTAAGCCATGAAAGAATCAATGATTAAAGCCATGAACCTGCCCTTCGACACCACCCCTTCTTACTACATGTCGTACCACGACTATGAAGTACAGCGTGAAGGAGAAATGTTGAAGGTGGCATACCTTGCTGACGATCGGGACTGCCAAAACCCGCTCGAAGACTGTGACGGGATGGGCGCGATTTACACCGCCCATCGAAATGCAGGAAAGGAGCACCATGAAGCGATGAAAGAGGCCTTGGCCCTTGATCGCGACTGGGATCCCGACCTGTCCCTGCTCGAAAGCGGCGCCCCCAACCTTGCTTTTCGCAAGGCATGGATAGCTGCTGCCACCCAACACGTTGAGTTTCGTGTCTGGGCTGACGAAACAGGACGTCGCAATGACCCGGATGAAAAATACTATCGCCGCCGCGCAACCGCCTTCTGGCGCGAGAGTGACAGCTATAGCGTGAACATCTGGCACTTCAACTTCACAAATGAAGTTGCCTTCGGGGTCTGGAAAGACTTGCGCGAGCAAGGCGCGATTGGCCACGCCGATATGGTACAGCTCGACTGCTATGAACACGGCGGTCAAGTCTGGTCAATTACGGGTTCAGGTCATCAGTGTCGTTGGGACACCAGCCACGGTGCTGGAGTCTGGGTGCCTGATGATGCCGCTACACAGGCCATTGACTCCCGTCAGGGGGTCTATGCGTTTGGCACGATCGACAAGTGTCGAGGTGAATGGCGCGTTCGTTGTGACTCGGCACCATCAGACATGTCGGAGCAGTTCCCCTCCTGGGCAGCTGCATATGAATGGCTGAGCACCTTCGGCGAAGGCAAAAAGGTGACCAAGGAGATGTTGGAGTTGGGACGCTCCCGTGCACGTTGCGAAGTTTGCAGTGATGCGCTTGAGCAATACAACGCCTGGCTCGCCGGGAATTGCTTTGGGGTTGTCGTTGCGAAGTTTAGCAACGTCGGCTCAGAGGCTACCCCCGAATGGGAGCTGGTGGATTCTGAGGAAGTTTGGGGCTTCGTGGGTGACTGCGCTGCCGAAGAACTGACACACGTGATCCACTGAGGAGGTTGTATGCCTAGCAAAGCAGAAATCAGGGTCTGCCCTGACTTTTTGGCCGACATCGCCGCCGAAGAACGATCTGGCGCGACTATGGACGAGTTTTTGTCCCGGTTCGAAACCAGCAGTGACGAGGAGGAGATCGATATTTTCACCCTCCTCTACGGTGTCCAGGATTACCGCCGCGAATGCCGCGACAAGACCGCAGCAAAACTCATCGCCAGTAATGGTGGTGATGCTTGCGGGCTTGAGCTGGCGCAAGGTGACGGGAAACTGGCCTGTATCCTGCCAGAGCCTTCGTGGCGAGGCGGTTACCGTTTGTCGTTCTACGACATCAACGGGCCGTTTACCCACGAGATCTACACAACCCCAGAGGAAGCGTTGGATGAGGCAATAAAGCTCAACTACCGCACATTCTCGCCCGGGGCACTCGACAAGCTGACGGAACTACCGTCCTGGAAGAAGGGTTTGGAATTCGTTCTGACCCTGATGAAAGGCGGAAATCCGTTCATCCAGACATGACATGGCTACACAAAGGCTCACCTGGGGAAACCTCCGGGCCGCGCCATTGAGGAAAGCAAGATGACAACGATAGAACCGAGTAAAGCCCCCCTCTGGAGGGCTTTATCAACTCAGGGCGTTGTGGTTGACCGCCAGTGCGGGCAAGGCTTCTGCGGAGCCTGCAAAGTGCGATTGGTCAGCGGTGAAGTCAAGTACGCAACCACCCCTCTCGCCTACGTCGGCGAAGGAGAAGTGCTGACTTGTTGCACCATCGCTGTAACTCAGTGCCGCATCGATACGTTGTGAGAAAACGCCGCAAGGCAATCGCGCCGTAAGGCAATGGGCCCTATTGGGCAATAGCGGTTTGACAGCCACCCCGGTGGCTGCTCAACCAGCAAGGAGCATGTATGAATCACTTTCAAAGTTATGCAATTGGTAGCACCAACGAACTGATCTGCGAAGGGGCAACTGAAAATGTCGACCACTTCATGATCAACCTGGTGAAGAAGATCGTCAGCGCGGCACAGGCGCCGTCAGGCGTTATCGTGCTGTGCGACGAAAAAGCAGCGTTCATGCTGCGCCACTACCAAATCGGTGAACAGCACCACATCTCAATCAAGCACATGGCAGCGCCAGCGTGTGAGAACGAGAGAGCTGAAAAGCTCGCCGCGCTGTATCGCTCTGCGGAAGAGGCCAACCTACGGGGAAGCTATACGTTGTCCAACAAGTTGCTCAATGATGCAACAGCCTTGGTCAATACCCCCGTCGTCCATCAGCAGGCTAAAGCCATGGCCAAACAGGCAACCCGTCTGATTGCTCATGGTGTAGAGGCGGTATGCAACATGAAGGCAAAGATGCACTCCGGTGCAGACCTGCTGGCTATGGAGCAAGTCGAAGTCATGGCCACCCTGGCGAACATCGAGGGTGACATGTGTGCACTCTACCACCTCCACAACCTCGGCCTTTTTGGCGAGACGTTCGAAGGCAAGGTCATCTTGCTGGGAACCCAGGTTGCCAATCTGGTGATCGGGACGCCATATCGACACACCCCTATCGCTTCAGAAGTCATCACCCTCGGTGAGCGGCTGTTTGGGGCTTTGTGGGTAGATGCTCTGCTCAGAGCGTAACCACCTGATGCCGCCATATTCTGGCGGCTCTATTTGAAGGTATGAAATATGTTCTTTTTCGGAGCTGACGATCATCTTACTCATGAAGAGGATCGCCCGGGTGAAGATGAATCTTTGCCTACGGAGTATATCCACAGCAATCTGAAAATTGTGGGTTTGTTTGATGGGACAATATTCTTGGAAGTGCAGGCACCAGAAGAAGGTTGGTCAATTCAATCTATTTGCAATATTAAGTTGCCGATGGAGACCGAACGCGGTGCAGATGCTTACCTCGATGATTTATGGCTCACATCAACTGAAGTTTAAAAAACTCCAATCCTTCGGGATATGAAGCCCTCGGGCAATGAATATAGCAAGGAGCTATACGATGAATGCAAATCAGAAAAAAGAAATCAGAACAATGGCTATCTCCAATACGTTTTATCGCAAGGAAAGGTTATCTGAACCTGACTATGATACGGCGGTGGAGCTCAGTGTTTCTGAGGGTACAGACGAGTTCCATGTGTTCCAGTTCCTGCTTGGCGCATTTCAAGTGAGTCTGGAAATAGAGCTTAGTAAATGGACAACCTCTTATTATTATCTTCTGCCTGAAGCAGGCTACAAGCAAGTGCGTAATAAGGAAAGACCGGATGTAAGCTCATCAAGCATGCACTTCTATGCAACCGTCCTAGCACTTAACAGTGGTTTGGAATTTGATGTCGCACGTTTTGACGCGATTCAGGTTGTTGTGGATGAAGTGCTTTCAGCGTGGGATCAAACTAATAAAACTCAAGGGGTAGAGTTCTGTGTTAACCCTGACAGGTTTGCACACCTCTTTGATGCGATTTTTGAGACCTATTTCAAACGCATCAAGCTCGCACTCTCGGACGACCTTGAGCTAGAAGTTGATTCTATAGAGTGAAGTTAAATCATGCCTCCGCGAACATTTCCGATGTTCGTGGATGGCATAGATTTTTATTAATCCTTCGGGATACGACGCCTTCGGGCACATGAAACCTTCGGGTAAATAAATGCCTTCGGGCAAGGGAGAATATATGGCTACTGTAATTGCAACTAAAATCGGCGAAACCAAAGGTCTGCCCCGTGTTTGGTGTGAGGGTAAGAAATTATCCAGAGAAGGGATTGAACCAGGCATGAAGTACCAGCTCAAATTCGATCACGACTCGAAACAGGTCAAGGTCGCCTTCGGCCATAACCTGGCCAACCACAGTGGTACGGTATCACGCAGGAAGCTGCGCGGCACCGAAGACCAGTTCATGCCCGTTATCGACATGAACGACCGGGAGTTCCTGCGTCTCTTCGAAACATCTGAAGAGATCAGGATCGCTATCCGTGGTTTGAAGATGACCATCACCACCCAGACATGCAACCTCGATTCCGAGGCGCGTGAACAGGTGCTGGTGGACAAACTGCTCACGGGTAAACCTCTCACTGTATGCAGCCTCTTCCATGGGGGTGGCGTACTGGACAACGCGATCCACGCTGGCCTTGAGCGAGCAGGGGTCCAGTCCTACGTGAAGGTAGCCGTCGAGCTGGAGGGGAAATACCTCGAAAGCTCGTTGACCAACAACCCGCACCTGTTCCGTGAGGACTCCGTGCTGTTTGAAGGTTCGATAGAGCATTTCCATCCCAGGGGCACTCAGGTGGACATTGTTGTGGGCGGGATACCCTGTACAGGCGCAAGCCTTGCAGGTCGCGCCAAGAACAAGCTTGAGTTTGCAGAGCAGCATGATTCAGCCGGGGCTTTGTTCTACTACTACCTGAACGCGGTGGTGGCACTCAACCCGGCGATCTGCATCATCGAAAACGTCGAGCCGTATGCGAACACAGCCAGCATGGCGGTGATCCGCTCGGTGCTGACGAGCCGTGGTTACACCCTGGAGGAAACTGTGCTCGATGCCAGTGACTTCGGATGCCTGGAAAAACGTCGTCGCCTATGCGTCGTCGCAAGTACCAGGGGCACGATGATCCAGCAGGTACTTGCCAACCTGGTCTCTACCAAAACCAAGGAGAGCTGTGTCGGGGATATTCTGGAGAACATCCCAGAGGATGACCCACGCTGGAAGTCGTTCGACTATCTGGTCGAGAAGGAAAAGGCTGATAAGGCTGCCGGTAAAGGGTTCGCCCGCCAGCTGGTATCCCGTAACGCCACCTCCTTCGGTACCATTGGCCGTGCATACGCCAAGTGTCGGTCGACCGAGCCTTTTATCCAGCATGATTCAGTCTCTTCGCTCTCACGCCTGTTGACTCCGGTCGAACATGCGCGAGGTAAAGGTGCTCCCATCAGTCTTATCGATGGGCTCAGTGACACCGTGGCCCATGAAATATTGGGACAAGGCGTTGCTTGGACTCCTTTCGAGGCGGTTGGCTTTGGGATCGGCAAACACATGATCGCCTCTCTCTATCAAGAGGCATTTGAACCGGAAGTGTTGATGAGTGTAGAGGAGCGAGGCGGCATTGCTGCACTCACCGATCTGCTTTTCTCACAGCACAACCCGCACCACCCCTGTGTAATTGCAGCATGACCAGCGAAGCTCACCAATCGCGGTGAGCTTCAGCTCTCAATCCCTCGGGATATGACGCCTCTTGGCATAAGGACATAATATGAAACTGAATAACCCTTACACCTTGCAAGAAACAGTTGATAAGTTGCGGTATGTATTAATCGCAAAGTCTAGCCTCTGTAGTCTCGTTTTGTTGGAGAAAGCAATTGCTAAATCCAGAGATGATGAAAACTACTTGAGCTTGATGGAACGGACGCTTACACGTGGAAGTACCGTTGAGTTGAGAGAGCTGTTATCTCCGTTTGGTGAATACTTCAGTGCCCCCCGAAGTGAATTTCCATTTTATCCGCATGCAGATGCGGTCAATGGTATTGACACTGCGATGCACTACATCAAGCTGGATGCGATACGTCCGGGTGATATGTTGGACTGTATTGTCTTTACTTTCTCATATGAGCAACAGATTCAATGCTGGTCAATATAGAAAAATAGCCTGAACTGTTTAGCACTTCATCATTGATAAGTATGGCCCTCCAAATCTGGCGGGCTTTTTTACATTAATCCTTCGGGATATGACGCCTTCGGGAAAAGGACACGACTATGTGTAATGAAATTATTATGGCTAAACCGCTCTACCAAACCGCACTGGATGCTCAAATTCGTGAGTTGGGCGGGCGTGGGTACAACTACGGGGTGAAAGTGGCTCCTATTAAAGGCAGTTACTCCTGCATTTATACCTTTGATACACCGGATGGCGCGAAAAGCATTCAAACAGAGAATGTATTAACTCTGGGCGTGGTAGATGGCAACCTTGTTATTCATAACGGTGACACAGGTGAGTATTCACTGGTTACCGTGAAAAAAATAACGAGAGCGCCGTACAAACTCTCTCACGTGAAGGTATTAGGTAATAGCCTTGAAGATATGTATTGGGCATTGAAGTTGATATGGCCTAATCGTCTCTCCTGGCAGTTGAACATTCCTGAGATGCTGTTAAGAAAATGCGAGACTCCTAGGTTTCGTAGTGCTGGTGTCGCGAGCAATGGCAACACCGCACAATATTGCTAATCCCCTCCCCCGGCGCAAGCCAGCGCCTCTGTGAAGCTCACCAATTCGGTGAGCTTCACTCCCCAATCCTTCGGGATATGAAGCCCTCGGGCAAAGGACACAACATGTGTATTGAAACTATTAGCCAACTGAACGTCGGTGCCCTGCTGAAAGCTGGTGGTACTGCGACCATTTCTTCCACTCTGGTCGAAATGCTCAAACGTCAACGTCGTTCCACCCTCGATACAGATAAATATCTTTATCGCGAAGGCGACGGGTTCGAGTACCGTATCTCGCTCTGTGGCAAGTCGCCCCGTGCAACGTTAATACGTGGGGTTCTGCTGAACTCCAACAACTCTGTTCTCTGCTATATCGACCAAGTAGCCATGAAAGGTTACCAGGTCAAAGAAGTAGTCACCTTCGGAGAAGAGACCTTTATCGATCTATCGAATAAGGGTCGCCTTTTCCGGAACCTGAGAGACCTGAGTGCAATAACCAAAATGTACTTCTAATAAAAAGGCCACCTTCGGTGGCCTTTTTTTTTATTTTTTTTAGCGCTCTGTATTTCGTTCTTTGGGAACCTTCTCATCCCAGGTTGGATGGTCCCAGTTAGAGCCATCTTCTGGTATATGAACGAACCGGCTATTGTTGCCTTTGTCGTATTCTTCATTGCCAGTTGGTGGCACATATGTTGTGCCACTGCCAGGATCCTTTTTGAAGGACTCATCCCGTTGAGTCATCAGTTCATGGCGTTCCTGCAATTTTGAATCCTCGCCAGCATTCACAGCATGCAGCATGTTACGAGCTGTTTGAGACTCTTTGGTGTCAAGGAGTGGTGCGGGATTGTTATGCCCCTTCTCATTATTCTTCGCTGCGAGCGCCCCTTGGTAGCCACTCTGATATGTTCCCTCATTATTGCTGTGGTGTTGCCTGTCAATTGCACCACCATCCCCTGTCACTTCATTTTCGTTATATAGCTGACCTACTTGATTAGCTGTTTGCCCAACTTGAGATTTCAGCTCACCTTGTACGTTGCCCATAACAGTCGATGCATGCTCACCACCGCCAAACGACAATGCTTCTTTGGCATGACTACTGAATTTATCGCCAAATTCAGCGATCTGTTGCAACGCCTCATGAGGCCTGATTTCATTCAGGGCATTTGCAAGTCGCGCACCGGCCTGGCGGTCTTCATCATTCATACTGCCTACCATTTTCACGCTTTGCTCTGCCATGAAGGTCAGCGCAGCTGCGGATCCGATAGCTGATTCGCTCATGGCATTGTGAGATTGTGCCTTGATGGTGTCGTGCAGCGTAGCAATACGCTGCAAGCTTTCGCTCGTCAAATTACCAGATCGATCCATTATGCCTGCCGAATCCAGCACTCTTGCCACATTGGAGTCTCTACCGATGTCAGACAACACCCCCTTGGTGTCATACATGGCATTATTACCATGATTTGCCAGGTCAAGCCGCGCAGAAACAGCCCCACTCTCCAACGATTTCTTGGCCGCAGACAACTGCTCTGCGTTCGTCTTTGCCTCAGAATAAGTTTCGCTCGCTTGAGTAAGATTCGAAGCAGCTGATTTATATTCAGCGCTGTGAGAAGAGCTTTGGCCAGATGCAAACTTTATAGCCTTTTCAAGGGTTGAACCATGAGTGCTATTCATGCCATTTTGAAGAGTTTGACCCTTGCCCGCAGTATCAGAAAATGACGAAGATTTAGTTTCCATTTCCCCATTACTGGTTTGACGGGCCGCATCCACCTTAAAGCCAGCACTGACGAACTTAAGAAAGTCACCAGTTCCGGCTCCTGCATAAGCGGACTGAGTATTACTCTTCATTAATTTAGAAAAGTCAGAAAGCCCTTGCTCAAAGGACACGTTATTTCGCTTTGAATAGTCGGCAACTGTCGATTGTAAAGCCGTCATGCCTTCACTCAGCCCGGCTTTCTCATCACTTCCAAGTGAACTGCTGTTCATTGCTTGCTTAGTAGCTGACATCAGGTTTTGATATGATGACTGCACAGCCACAGCACTCTGTTCTGCTCGCTGCTGAGCACCTTGAGCGCTTTTGCCAAACTCAGATTGTAGAGCCCGAGAGCTGTCCAATACCGACGCATATGGAGAGCTACCAGACATTACCCCTGGCCCAACTGAATTAGGCGCATAGGCTATATTTTGTTCCCCCATGGATACCTTGCCGCCATTTGGCGCAGCAGTAATATTTGGAGATACATATTGCGGGTTTATTGGTGCGTCAGGAGATGCTTTACCGGCCACACCAGACATGCTGTGGACACCTTTGAAAAGCACAGCCATCGCTAGAGTCGGAATGGCGGCCATCATAATAGAGCCAACTGCCAGATAGGTCTGTGCCTTTTCTATAACGCCTGGAGTGCCATTCCAACTCAGAGCAGCAGCGCCGTAACCTTGTGTCGAGCTCATGTCTGAGGACATTGCATAGTTGATATAGGACTCGACCCCCACCGCCATCAACGGCCAGAGATTAGTAAACAGAATAAACATGACGTAAGAGCCCGCAGCCATAAAACCGAACCGACCAGTAGCCAACAGAATGAGCATGATCGGAGAGATAAAAATGGCCAAAAACTCGAAGAAAGTAATTAGTGCGGGGGCCAATTCGTTGAACATTTCATACGAACTGGCCATTTTAATTAGCCGCTGATCCTTGGCTGTGAATTGCATCATGTTGGTCTGAACACCAATCATGTCGCCAGCCTGAGACATCCCCTTTCTCGCCGATTCCCAGACCATGCGTTGAACCGCCATGTCATATGCTGACATACCTGCCTGCATCACAATCTGACCAGCTGATTCCAGCGAATCAGGCGTTATGCCCACAAATTCGTTGTACCGGTCTACCTGGGACTTGAAGCTGGCACTCGTTACCAATGAATCGATATAAGTGTACATCGCTGCACACGTTTTCACGACCGGCGTACCAGACTTCACCGCTGTCTGCGTTGTCCAGTAGTTGTTCGTGCTTTTAATCCCGAGGAGCGATTCCTGTGGTGCCGTGTTCATCATTTTTCCGATGCTGGTCTCTTGAGCAGAGCCCCCAGTTAAGATGTCACGAGCAACACAGTCCCTGATGTAGTTGCTCATCGTATCGCAAAGGTCGGTGTTACCGCTGGCTACACGACAAATCATGGCATTCGCATAATCCGCTTGGTTTAGTTTGACCAGTGTCCGGAGTGGATCCAGCCCCCCAAATCCTGTATTGCCAGCACTGTTGATCGGCTGAATGACTTGAAAGGCCGTCCGAAAGTCATCGGTTATTCGTGACAACAACGTTGTTGCGATACTTCCCGATATAGCGACCAGCAGTGGTACATTGTCTACGGTCTGCACCTGCTGGGTGATTCGACTCTCTACCAGCACGGTGACTTTCGTAGCTGGCCCACCTAAAATGGTGAAAATAATCAGACCGAAGAAAAAATTATGAACCGGTTTTTGATTTTCATCAGTTAATTTCATTAGCGAACTAATGAGTAACATCAATAAAGCCAAAATACCCGCGCCATAATATATGTTGTGCCCATCAGAAAACATCATTGCCAGCGCGTTATACGCTGCAACAATTATCTCAAAGTTACCTGAGATATATACATCCCACATGACGCCCCCTTATTTAGAGTCTCTGCTAAATTCCTTGCGCAGGGATTCCCTCGTCTGTAGCATCCCGCTGAATCGTTCTTGTGCAATTTGTGTTTCTTTACTGAGGTCTCGCATTTGAGTATCCAGCCCATCCATAGCTCGGTTGAGTTGTTCAATATACCTGGCTTGCTGATCTACTTTATTCGTGCCAATCCACTGCTTCATACGAGCCACAAAACCTTTTATCGAAACAGCAATAACATCGTTGGCCACGATGGTCGAGTACAGCTCAATGCTTGAATCTGCTAAACCGACTGGAGTGACGGCAAGGTAGTTTTTGAACTCAGCACTGATGATGTTCAAAAACATCTTGTCATCGTTCGACAAAGTAGCCTCTTTCCTGTCTTTTATCGCCGGGTGGATCACCATCAAACGCTCAGCGATGGTTTGTGACAGCCCTTTCCAGTCATTGACCTGAGTTACGGTAGGTTTCATGCATTTTGCAACATCAGAACCGCACGAAAGCACGGTGATTGTGGCGCTGGCTTTCAGCAGATCCATCGCGGTCATAGTTGGTGCAATAGGATCACTGGCAATGACTGAGCTCTCGTTATCCTGTTTCTTGACCTGGACGATAACGGTGCCGAGAAGAGATTGCATTAATTCTCGCCAGTTGTAACCGGTAGCCCCTTGGATGGCCCAGTTCTGGACATTCAACCCGTTCAGCTGTTCCCATACGAGGTTGTAGGCCAACGTCTGAACGGTTGCTGGCGATGCTTTCGCCAAAGTGTTCGCCTTGTTGGTTTTATTGTCGGAATCCACCTCTCCCCAATCGGAAAACAACCCCAATTGAATAGCGGGCGGATTGATAAGCGAGCGATCGCTGAAATGCTGCATAGCCTCCTGGCCCAGGCTGGAATTCGCGATCTGCTTATACGACTCCGAACAGGCATCCCGGCTCAGGGCATTGAATTTGTTCAGCTCTGAGGACAGTGATTCCAGCGTGGACATACAAGTGGCACATACCGCCTGCATCCCGACAGAAAATGCATAGGTGGCCGCACCGTTGGCCACCCCCCGCATGACCTGTACTAGCTGGTCTTTGTTGATAATCGAGAATGAGCCCGTGAAGAAATCCATCCCACCGCAACCGGCATTCAACTTTGGCGGCACGACAGAAATTATGTTTGGGGTAACCCTCGGGATGCGGGCTGAAAATCCCCCACCGCTCACACCGAATCGCTTGGATGTTTCAAACGTGGTCGGCGCGGTCGAATTGGTCATCATGTCAGAAAAGATCGACTTCATCGGGTTTTCTGCCATTACAGGTTGGCTCGAAAAAGCCAACGCGCAGAGCAATGAAACGCTGAGGCTGGAGTGGCGCGTTTTCATTGATTTCCTCCTTGTTGTGCCGGTGTCACCGGCATCGTAAATCTGCTTGGGTAGTTCAGACGGGATTCCAGTTCTTTGATAAGGGCTTCCGGTCCCTTATCCAGGTCATTTTTGCTGACGGAAATGAGCGACGATTTTGCGTCGGCGCTGGCAGTATTAGGAGGAGGATCTGTCATCAGGTACTGACGAACATCGCGGGATTCTTGCAGCTCGGCTTCAGTGATAAAACCAGCAGCTTGAGCTACATAGAGGATCGTCTCCAATAGCTCATCAAGAGGCATAAGCCCCTCGGAGATCTTGTGAATTCTGGTGCCATCGTTGCTTACTAGGAACATGCTGGGCGTTTTATCGACTCCAAGCTTGGCAGACATCTCGCCCCCGGCATCAACAACCACATCAGAAAACTCGCTTCCCGGTAGCGCTTGTCCATCCATTGAGATGGCCAAGATATTAACGTCATAGAGCCGTTCCAGATAATTGAGGATCGGGCCTTCCTTGATGCAGTATTGGCAGGTGCTAGAGTAGAAGAACCACAGCCCCGCTTTGTTGAACACCTGCTGCACCGCGTGTTTCATGCCCGCCTTCACTTCTTCGTTGTGTGTGGCCAAGGCGAACTGTGATTCTGGTCTGCGGTTGTCCTCACTCAATTCAGGGTTCAGGGTATACATACGACGAGTTCCATCTTGGAACTTTGTGGCCATGTCCACGGCCATCTTCTGCGCAAGCCAGTAGAGCTTGAGTTTCTGCATGTCGCCCGGATTGTTCATTGCATCATCGAGCATGACTGGCAGGTTCTCACGCAACCACTTCACATCAATAGTGACCATATCCTGAGTGGGTTCGGAGGGTGCACTGGATGAGTCAACTGGCGGTAACTCAACTAACGATTCCTCTTCCGGTTCAGGATCTTTGTACCAGTGCCACCCCTGAGTCGCAGCATCACTTTGTTGCTCCAGCTTCTGTAGGTATTCCTGACGCTCCTTCTCAAGCATTGACTGCCGCTCAAGCATGGGATCGGCATGTAAGGAAGGGGCCGAGAGTGCTAAAAGCACGAACACGGCCAGAGGTTTAACTCTTTTCATAAATGCATGCTCTTTACCTTTTGGGATAGCTAACATTATATATGAGGAAATGATCCCGCCAACCTATATCGCCTCTGTTGGCAGGTAATAAGTCTCTCCACAAAAGGCAACAGCACCCCTGACAACGCTGACATCGAGCTGGTCGGCGACCCGGAGGCCCCGCAGCAGGTACCGGCCCCGCCGGTGGCAGCCCTGGGCATCGAGCCGGTCGGCGGCCCGGGGCCCCGCCGCAGGCACTGACCCGCCGGGCGCCGTGCACCGGATCCACCCGCCCCGCCGGTGGCCACTCTGAGCATCGACCCGGTCGGCAACCCGGGGCCCGCCGCAGGCACTGACCCACCGGGTACCGTGCACCGGATCCACCCGCTCCGCCGGTGGCCACCCTGGGCATCGAGCCGGTCGGCGGCCCGGGGCCAGCAGCATGCACCCGCCGGACACCGAACCGATCAGAAAACCTCGCTCCCCGGTGAGCGGCGTTCTTGCTGCCACGGGGCCCCACCGCAGGTACCGGCTCCGCCGGTGGCCACCCTGGGCACCGTGCCGGTCGGCAGCCCGGGCCAGCAGCATGACCCGGCACCGCCGTTGGCACTGGCCCGCCAGGCGCCGCGCACCGGATCCACCCGCCCCGCCG
>RCUJ01000124.1_pt1 | contig 42198 bp, 33 predicted proteins | sample 2166321 | NCBI WGS metagenome assembly RCUJ01 (sample SAMN09932808, study PRJNA488358) | compost metagenome | feature: garden; material: soil; isolation source: compost soil in an enriched community after 118 h of incubation | place: Germany: Experimental Botanical Garden Goettingen | collected... | reverse complement strand
TGAAGATCGACGAGCAGAACATGGAAGGTGGCAACTCGCTGCTGCTGCACCTGGACGACTGGGAAGACCTCGAGCGCTTCTACACCCATCCGCTGGCGCGCCGCGAAATGCGCTGGAGCGCGCCGCCGAGCAAGAACGTCGGCAAGGACATCCATCACGCGGTGTTCGATACCGACGTGGCCGGCCGGCCGATCATCAGCTACATCGACCAGTTCGTGCAGCCGAAGAACTTCGAGGAGGGCAACTGGCTGGCCGACCTGTGCGACTCCATCGAAGGCAGCGCCGCCAAGCTATCGGTACGCGTGCCGGTGGGCAGCTTCCTGCTGATCAACAACCACAGCTGGCTGCACGGCCGCGACCGCTTCATCGCCCACTCGGGGCTGCGCCGCGAGCTGATGCGCCAGCGCGGCTACTTCACCCACAAGAAGGTGTTGCGTCAGCCGCGTCAGTAAGCTTCTGCTCGCCATTCGCGAGGGCGGAGATCCGCGTGCGCCGCCCTCGCGTGCCCCATAACCACCATTCAAGAAGGGCAGACAAGGTGTACGACTTCATCATCATCGGCGGCGGCATCATCGGCATGTCCACCGCCATGCAACTGCTCCGCGCCTATCCCGACAGCCGGATGCTGCTGCTGGAAAAGGAATCCGCGCCGGCGCGCCACCAGACCGGTCACAACAGCGGCGTGATCCATGCCGGTGTCTACTACACCCCCGGCAGCCTCAAGGCGCGCTTCTGCCTGGCCGGCAACCGGGCGACCAAGGCGTTCTGCAGCGAGCACGGCATCCGCTTCGACGAGTGCGGCAAGCTGCTGGTGGCCACCAACGAGCTGGAAATGCAGCGCATGCAGGCGCTGTGGGAGCGCACCGAAGCCAACGGCCTGGAGCGCGAGTGGCTGTCCGCCGGCGCATTGCGCGAGCGCGAGCCGAACATCACCGGCATCGGCGGCATCTTCGTGCCGTCCAGCGGCATCGTCAGCTACGCCGAGGTCACCGCGGCCATGGCCCGCGAGTTCCAGATGCGCGGCGGCGAGATCCGCTACGGCGTCGAGGTGATCGGCCTCGACGAACGTCCCACCGAGATGCTGGTCAAGACCAGCGCCGGCGAGTTCACCAGCCGCTTCATGGTCTCCTGCTCGGGGCTGATGGCCGACCGCGTGGTGCGCATGCTCGGCCTCGATCCCGGCTTCAGCATCTGCCCGTTCCGCGGCGAGTACTACCTGCTGCCGGCCGAGCACAACCGCATCGTCAACCACCTGATCTACCCGATCCCCGACCCGTCGATGCCGTTCCTTGGCGTGCACCTGACGCGGATGATCGACGGCACCGTGACGGTCGGCCCCAACGCGGTGCTGGCGCTCAAGCGCGAGGGCTACCGCAAGCGCGACATCTCGCTGTCCGACACCTTCGCCATGCTCACCGACCCGGGCATCCTCAGGGTGCTGAAGAACAACCTGCGCCCCGGCCTGGTGGAGATGCGCAACTCGCTGTTCAAGCGCGGCTACCTGCAGGAAGTGCGCAAGTACTGCCCGAGCATCGAGCTGAAGGACCTCAAGCCCTACCCGGCGGGCGTGCGCGCCCAGGCGGTATCCCGCGAGGGCAAGCTGATCGAGGACTTCCTGTTCCGCAACACGCGGCGCAGCGTCAACGTGTGCAACGCGCCGTCGCCGGCGGCCACCTCGGCGATCCCGATTGGTGCCTACATCATCGAGCAGATCGACGCCCAGCTCGCCGACCTGCCCGGCTTCGACAGGCAGCGCCAGACCGCCTGAAGCCTTGAATGCCTTGCCCCTATCCCATGGAGAGTGCGTCATGACCCAGCCCGCTTCCTCGCTCCGCGAAAAAGACGTCCAGTACCAGCTGCATCCCTACACCAACGCCCGCCAGCATGAGGAGCAGGGTCCGCTGATCATCGAGCGCGGCGAAGGCGTGTACGTCTTCGACGAGCAGGGCAAGGACTACATCGAGGGCATGTCCGGGCTGTGGAGCGCCGCGCTGGGCTTCAGCAACCAGCGCCTGATCCGCGCCGCGCAGCAGCAGCTCGAAACCCTGCCGTTCTACCACCTGTTCAGCCACAAGGCGCACCGGCCGAGCATCGAGCTGGCCGAGAAGCTGATCCAGATGGCGCCGGTGCCGATGAGCAAGGTGTTCTTCACCAACTCCGGCTCCGAGGCCAACGACACCGTGGTCAAGCTGGTGTGGTTCCGCAACCACGCCCTCGGCAAGCCGGAAAAGAACAAGTTCATCGCCCGCACCAACGCCTACCACGGCATCACCGTGGCCAGCGCCAGCCTCACCGGCCTGCCGGCCAACCACCGCGGCTTCGGCCTGCCGCTGCCGGGCTTCCTGCACGTCGGCTGCCCGCACCACTACCGCTACGCGCTGCCGGGGGAGAGCGAGGAGCAGTTCGCCGACCGCCTGGCCGCCGAGCTGGAGCAGACCATCCTCGCCGAGGGCCCGGAGACCATCGCCGCCTTCATCGGCGAGCCGCTGATGGGCGCCGGCGGGGTGATCGTGCCGCCGCACACCTACTGGACCAAGGTCCAGCAGGTGTGCCGCAAGTACGACATCCTGGTGATCGCCGACGAGGTGATCTGCGGCTTCGGGCGCACCGGCCAGATGTTCGGCAGCCAGACCTTCGGCATCCGGCCGGACATCATGGTGGTGTCCAAGCAGCTGTCCTCGTCCTACCAGCCGATCGCCGCGGTGCTGATCAACGACGCCGTGTACCAGCCCATCGCCGAACAGAGCGGCAGCCTCGGCACCCTCGGCCACGGTTTCACCGCCAGCGGCCACCCGGTAGCCACCGCGGTGGCGCTGGAGAACCTGAAGATCATCGAGGAGGACAACCTGGTCGCCCACGCCGCGGCGATGGGCGAGCGCATGCACGCCGCCCTGCGCCGTTTCACCGACCACCCGTTGGTCGGCGAGGTACGCGGCTGCGGCCTGATCGCCGCGGTCGAACTGGTCGGCGACAAGGACAGCAAGACGCCGTACCAGGCTACCGGCACCCTCGGCCGCTACCTGGCCGGCCGCGCCCAGCAGCACGGCCTGATCACCCGCGCCATGGGCGACGCCATCGCCTTCTGCCCGCCGCTGATCATCGACGAGCAGGAGATGGGCCTGCTGCTCGAACGCTTCGAACGCGCGCTGGAAGACACGGCGCAGTGGGCCAAGTGAGCTGAGAGGAGGGCCGGCGCAAGCCGGCCCTCTTGCGTCAGCGGACACAGCAAGCGGCTGGCGTCGAGTCAGGAGCCTGCCCGAACCACGGATCGCAACCCGAAAAGGAGGTCCCCTTGAACATCCAGGTCGTGCCGATCACGGCAGACAACACCGCCAGCGCGGTCGACGCCTTGCGCGAACTCTGGCCGCACTACGCGCCGGAGGACATGCTGCGGGTGATCGACCAGCAACTGCGGCCCAACGGCTACCAGTTGGCCGGCATCTTCGGCGACGACTCGCCCGCGGCCGCCGCCGTGCTCGGCTACCGCATCCAGCACTCGCTGTGGCTGGGCAAGTCGCTGTACATCGTCGACATCGCCACCCTGCCCGAGTGGCGCGGGCGCGGCTTCGGCGACCGTCTGATGGAGTGGAGTGAAGCTGAGGCGGCGCGCCTGGGCTGCAGCGCCGTGCACCTGGATTCCGGCGTCGGCCGGGAGCGGGCGGCGGCCCATCGCCTGTACATGCGCCACCACTACCAGATCGGCTGCCACCACTTCGTCAAGAAGATCGGCGGGTAGCCCTGCCCTTGAGTGGGGTGGCTGATCACGAAAGTCCTGGGCGTGTCACTGGTAGCAATCTACTGGCGCTGTTCGGGGCTCTGGTTTACAAACCGTTGGCGAGTCATCGACCCTTGCGAACCGGAACCGCGCCCTCCCATGGCGCGGTTTTTCATTGAGCATTGCCCTCAGTCCGCACGCTTTTGCAACCCCCCACGCACCTCCCGCGCGGTGCAGCCGTACTGCTGGCGGAAGGCGCGGGTGAACTGGGCCTGGTCGTTGAAGCCCCAGCGGAACGCCAGTTCGCCGATCGACAGGTGGCAGTGCGGGTCGCGCAGTTGGCGGTGTACCGCTTCCAGGCGCTGCAGGCGGACCCACTCGCCGAGGGTGTAGGGCGTGGCGGCGAACAGCTTGTGCAGGTAGCGCAGCGACAGGCCGCAGGCCTCGGCGATCTGTGGCGGGGCCAGCTCGGGGTTGGCCAGATTGCGCTCGACGTACTGCTCGACGCGCTGCAGGTGCACCGCGGCGAGGGTCGAGGTCTCGCTGTTGAGCACCCGCTCGTCCTGGCGCAGGGCCATCAGCAGGGTGGTCATGGCCTGTTCGAGCAGCAGGTGGCGGGCCGCCTGGTCGCACTCGTCGAAGCGCGCGGCGCACAGGCCGAGTTGCTCGACGAAGATCCGCCCGAGGCCGCGGCGGGCGTCGAAGCAGAAGCGGGTGTAGCGCTCGGCGCCGCGCAGTTGGCCGTGCAGGGCGCGTTCGGGCAGCTTGAACACCCACAGATCGTTGTCGGCGGCGTAATGGAAGCGGTAGGGCGCATCGCCGCGCTCGACGATGAAGCCGCCTGGCTGGCAGCGCAGTTCGCGGCCGTCCTGCTCGAAGTGCACCTCGGTCTGCCGCGGCACGGTGACCAGGTAGCAGGCCTCCGGATCCTGGCTGACCTGGGCCTTGCTGCGCGAGTAGGCGAGCTGGCTGGAGCGCAGGCGCGAGAGGGTGAGCGGGGTGCTGGGCGTGTCCCAGATGCGCAGGCTGCCCTGGAAGCTGGCGCCCGGATTGAATTCGAGGGTCAGGGGGAAGTAGGTGTTGCCGATAGCTTCTGCCCAGCGCGGTTGCCGCTCGTGTTGCGGCCAATACCGGGTGGAGAGTTGATGTGCCATGGCCCGTCCTCACAATTATCGTTGTTCTGAGGACAGCGCGGCAGGGAAATCCCTGCCGCGCCGTTATTTCGCCATCATTGGCCTGGGTGACCGGGTGGTCAAGTCCGTGGCGTCACCCGGTAGGTGGCGGACGGCGTCAGGCTCGCCTGCCAGCCCGGCGGGATGACGATGTTGGTGGTGTTTTCCTCGATCACGCACGGGCCCTGCATGGTCTGCCCCGGCTGCAGGCGGTTGCCGTCGTACACCGCGGTCGGCTGCCACTCGCCGTCGGCGCTGAACAGCATCTTGCGCAGGCTGGCCGGGACCGGCTCGCCGACCTCGGCCGGCAGCGGCAATTCGGGCAGCGGCGGGCGCGGCAGGCGGCCGATCACCGAGCACTCCAGGTTGACCAGTTCCACCGGACTGCCCGGCTCGCTGTAGGAATACAGGGACTGGTGACGCTGGTGGAAGGCGTCGCACAGCGCGGTCAGGCCCTGCTCGTCGAGCCGGCTGCTGGCCAGCTCCACGCTGCACTCGTGGATCTGCCCGAGGTAGCGCATCTCCAGGGTGTAGTGGCACTCGATGGCGTCGGCGCCGAAGCCGTCGTCGCGCAGGTTGTCGAGGCCCTTGCCGCGCAGTTCGGCGAGCGCCTGGTTGAGCTGCGCGAGGTCGGCGTGGCCGGCGTCCAGGCGCATCGGCAGGGTGGTCAGCTGGTCGTAGCGCATGTCGGAGAGGATCTGGCCGAAGGCGCACAGGCCGGAGGCGACCTTGGGGATCAGCACGGTGTGGATGCCGATCTCTTCGGCCAGGCGCACCACGTGCAGGCCGGCTGCGCCGCCGGCACCGATCAGGGCGAAGTCGCGCGGGTCGTGGCCGCGCTCGATGGACACGCGGCGGATGCCGTTGACCATGTTCAGGTTGACCAGGGTGGTGATGCCGTAGGCCGCGCGCTCGATGCTGATGCCCAGCGGGTCGGCGATCTTGCTGCGGATGGCGTCCAGCGCCGCCTGGCGGTTGAGGCGGATGCTGCCGCCGAGCAGGGCGCCGTCGGGCAGGTAGCCGAGCACCAGGTTGGCGTCGGTCACGGTCGGCTCGGTGCCGCCCTTGCCGTAGCACACCGGGCCGGGCTTGGCGCCGGCGCTGCGCGGGCCGACCTGGAGCATGCCGAACTCGTCGAGGTGGGCGATCGAGCCGCCGCCGGCGCCGAGGGTTTCCACCTGGATCATCGGCACGCCGATGCGCTGGCGCAGGAAGTCGACGTCCTTGCTGAAGTTGGTGCGCCCGGCGTTGGTCAGGGTGATGTCGAACGAGGTGCCGCCCATGTCGACGGTGATCACGTTGTCGATGCCGAAGGGTTGCGCCACGCACAGGCCGGCCTGCGGTGCCGAGGCGGGGCCGGAGTTGATCGCATTGACCGCGCGCTCGCGCATCACGGCACCGGGCGCCAGGCCGCCGTTGGACTGGAAGTAGCGGGTCGGCTGCTGCGCGCCCAGCTCCTCGAACAGCGCGTCGATGCGCTCGATATAGCGGCCCATCACCGGGCTCAGGTAGGCGTTGACCACGGTGGTGGAGGTGCGGGTGTATTCGCGGATCTGCGGGAACACCTCGACGCCGGTGCAGACGAACACCCCGGGCAGGGCGGCGCGCACCATCTCGGCGGCGCGCTGCTCGTGGGCCGGGTTGCGCACCGACCAGACGAAGGAGATCGCCACCGCCTCGACGCCCTCGGCGCGGAAGTACTCGATGGCCTCGCGCACCGCGGCCTCGTCCAGCGGGCTGTACTCGCGGCCGTCGCTGAGGATGCGCCCGCCCACCGGGCGGCGCAGGTGGCGCGGCACCAGCATGTGCGCCGGCGGGTAGTGGGCGTCGTAGCGGTGGCCTTCCTCCTTGTGGCCGAGGCGGATCTCCAGGCTGTCCTCATGGCCCTCGGTGCACAGCAGGCCGACCTTGACCCCGGTGCGCTCGATCAGCGCGTTGAGCGCCACGGTGGTGCCGTTGATGCACAGGTCGCAGTCGGCAATGATCTCGGCCGGCGTGCGGCCGACGGCGTCGGCGATCTGCGCCAGGCCGGCGCGGATGGCCAGGGTGCCGTCGGAGGGGGTGGACGGCGCCTTGAACAGCTGCACGCCGCCGTCGCGGTCGGCGAGGATGAAGTCGGTGAAGGTGCCGCCGGCGTCGATGCCCAGACGATATTGGTTACGCATGTCGATGTTCCTCAGCAGTGCTCAGTGGGGGGCGCGGGCGGCGCGGGTGGCGGCTTCGTCGAGATGGCCGTCGGCGTCGACGATCACCCCGTACTCGAGGCGCGCGCCCTCGGCGGAGACCAGGCCGTTGCGCAGGTCGTCGAGGACCGCGGCGACCGGGCGGCGCAGCGGATCGCCGTAGCCACCGCCACCGGGGTTGACGTTGATCACCCGCTCGCCGGGGCGCACGGTCAGCACTGGGTTCTGGATGTAGTGGGTTTCCTCGCCGTCGGCGCGGCGGTGGATCAGGCGGCCGAGCTTGGGTTCGATCAGCGCGTTGCGTGCCCCGGCGGCGCCGGCGGTGGCCAGCTGGCGGCCCTCGCCGAAGCCGACCACGGTCATCTCGTGCTGCAGCGGTTCGATCTCCAGGCGGGTGCCGGAGCCGCCGCGCAGTTCGCCGGCGCCGCCGCTGTCGCTCATCAGGCTGTAGCGGTGGATGACGATCGGGTAGGAGTACTCGAGCAGCTCGATGTCGCCGCTCATCAGCGCGCCGAAGCAGCACAGCGGGCCGCAGGCGTGCCAGCCGTCCATCACCTTGTTGGCGCCGGCGCCGGAGATGATCGAGGCGAGCACCATGGTCACGTACTCGTCGCCGCCGCGGCGCGGGTCGTGGCCGGCGATGTTGATGCCGCTGGCGTGGCCCCAGGAGGCGGTGACGCGCTCGGGCGCGGCCTGCTCCAGCGCCAGACGCACGGCGTCGGCGAGGGTTTCCATCGGCGTGGTGGTGCAGTTGACGTGCGGCGCCGGCTCCTCGGCGTTGCACAGGGTGCCCTTGGGCCCGAGGTCGACGCTGACGCAGCGGTACAGGCCTTCGTTGTAGGGCGGCGGCACCTGGGCGAACATCATCAGGCCCAGGTAGACGCCGGACACCGAGTTGCCCTCGTAGGAGTTGATGAAGTAGGGCACCTGCGGCGGGCTGTCGATGCGCACGTGGGCCTCGTCGCCGCGGATCTCGACGTGGGCGGTGATCGCCAGCTCGCCGAGGCCGTGGCCGGAGTCCTCGAGGATCGCCGTGCCGCTGTAGTGGCCGTCCGGCACGTCGCGCAGCAGGGCGCGCATGTGGCGGTCGGCCATGTTCTTCAGCTCGGCGATGCAGGCGCGCACCTGCTCGACGCCGTACTTGGCCACCAGCTCCAGCAGGTGGCGCTCGCCGACGCAGCAGGCGCCGTACTGGGCGTTGATGTCGCCCTCCTGGTAGGGGCGGGCGCGCATGTTGGTGAGCAGCAGGTTGAACACGTCCTCGCGGCGCTTGCCGTTGCTCCACAGCTTGACCGGCGGGATGCGCAGGCCCTCGGCGTAGATCTCCTTGGCGTCCGGGTTGTAGCCGGCCGGCACCGGGCCGCCGATGTCGGTGAGGTGGCCCTTGCACACGGTCCAGAACACCAGCTCGCCCTGGTAGAACACCGGCTTGTACATGCAGCAGTCGAGGATGTGGCTGCCCTTGTAGGCCGGGTCGTTGTGATAGATCACGTCGCCTTCGGCGATGTCGCCCGCGAAGAACTCGGCCACGCACTTCATCGCCGGGATCAGCGAGCCGAGGTGGATCGGGATGTCCTGGCCTTGCAGGATCATTTCCGGGAAGTGGTCGAACAGGGCGTTGGAATAGTCGTGGGCCAGGTTGAACACGCTCGACCGGCCGGTCTTTTCCAGGGTCAGGGTCATCTCGCGCTGGGCCGTTTCGAGCGCACCGCGCACGACCGCCAGGGTGATCGGATCTACTGTACTCATGGGTCACCACATCTTGTTGTTGTCGGACAGGGGCGCCGTGGGAGGCGCCGCCCTGCTCAACAAGCTACGCGGCGCGCGGCGCCCGGGCTTGTCGTGGGGCGCACCGGTTTTTGCGTCTGCGTGCACTCGTTCGTGGGTCACGGCGGCGGGCGCGGACGAAAAAAAAGGCCAGCGCGAGGCTGGCCTGAACAGGGGACTATCGGGTAGCGATACGGCGGCTCAGAAGTAGTAGCCGATGTTGCTGTACAGCTGGTTTTCCCAACGGTCGCTGCCGCCGGCGCCGAGGCTCTGGGTGTAGCTGCCGCCGCCGATGTATGGATCGTGCTTGCCGTGCAGCCACTCCAGGGCGATCCACAGCGGGCCGAAGGTGAACGAGCTGCCTGCGATGAAGCGCTGCGAGTCCTCGAAGCCGCTGGCGTCCTTGTCGAAGTGGCTGTAGTTGGCATAGAACTTCACCCCGGAGAACCAGCCGTACTGGCCGGGCAGGGTGTAGCTGAGGTCGGCGACGTACAGGTTGCCCTTGGCGGCGACGTTGAAGGTGCCGTCGAAGCTGCCGAAGGTCACCAGGCGGTCGCTACCGGGATTCTCCGGGGTCATTTCCTGGCGTGCCGCCAGCATCTGCACGCCCCAGGGGCCGTGCGTGCCGAGGTAGTGCAGGGCCAGGGCGTGGCGATGGCCGTCCTCGCCGGTGTCCTGGTTCTCCAGGGTCGAGGTCAGCGCCGAGACGCCGATCTCCGAGGCCCAACTTCCCAGCTCCAGGCTGCGTGCCAGGCGGGCGACCAGGATGTCTTTCTCGTGGTTGTCGCTGCCGTCGACCACGTAGGCGTCTGCGCTGGCCACCCCGGTGCCGTAGGTGGTGCCGCCGCGGCTGGTGCCGTGGCCCTGTTCGGCCGGCATGGCGAACCAGGCCGCCTGCAGGTCCCAGTCGGCGTTCTTCTGCTGGTACTTGATGCCGATGTCCTGGGCGTCTTCCAGGCCGATCACGCTGCCCAGGGTCTCGAAGAAGGTGCTGCCGAAGTAGGGCTGCAGGCCGAAAGGCACCGGCATCAGGCCGGCCTGCAGCTGGCGTTCGGTGTCGAACCGGTAGCCCAGCCAGGCGTACTCGGCGAAGGAGATGTCGCCGACCTCGTCGGTGTAGTCGAACGGGTAGTGCTTGCCGTAGAAGCGGTACTTGGCCGCGCCGATCCAGCTGTCCGAGGTGTAGGCGGCGGTGAGGAAGGCGGTGTCGAAGCCGAACTCGGAGAGATCGCGGTCGGGATCGTAGTCCAGGCGGGCGCGGATGGCGCCGCCGAGGTCGAGGTTGTCGGTGACCTGCACGGCGCTGGCCGGCAGGGCAAAGGCGGCCAGCAGCGGCCACAGCAGCAGGGTGGTGCGGCGGGAAAGCGGGTGACGCATGAGGTGTCTCCGGGTGTTGTCGTTGTTTTTTCGGGCACACCGGAACGCGCTGCCGGGGGGCGGCGCGTTCCGAAACGGGGAGGGAGTCGGGCAGGCGGGCGCCTGCGCCGGACTCAGAGGCTGTCGGTGCTGGCTGACCAGGCGCGCCGGCGGTTGGCGGACAGCAGCCGGTAGCCGGCGAAGGCGACGACGAAGGTGGCCGGCGCCGCGAAGGTGGCCAGGCTGGCGTCGCCGACCTTGAGCAGGACGATGCCCGTGGCCGCGGCGGCGAACCAGGCGAGCAGGCCGCGGGCGTTGAAGGCCGGCAGGCTGGTGTCGTCGGCCGGCGGCGCGCCGCGCGCGGCGAGAATGTGCGCCAGGGCGATGGCCACCCAGGCGACGATGAAGATGCTCTGCCAGGCCAGAGCCTGGAGGATGTAGCTGAACACGTCGAAGCGCATCAGCAGGTAGACCACCAGCCCGGTGAGCGCCGCCCAGACCACGTAGGGCACGCGGCCGAGGCCCAGGCCGGTGCACAGCGCCTGCAGGTTGGTCGCGCCGAGGAAGAAGTTGCCGGTATTGATGCGAGTCTGGGTGACCCACACGAACAGCAGGCCCCAGATGCCCATCAGCTGGACGATCGACAGCACCACCGACACCTCGCTGACACCGCCCTCGGTGGGGATGGTGGCGGCGAGGAAGATCCCGGCCAGGCCGTTGAGCAGGAAGGCCACCGCGTAGAACGGCATGCCGAAGTTGAAGCGCGCGTGGTAGTCGCTGTCCTCGGGGCGGCCGAAGCGGGCGTAGTCCCAGGTGTACATCATCAGTACCCAGACGCCCATGAAGTAGGTGAAGCAGTTCCACCAGCCGTACTCGACCGCGCCGCCCGCCGGGACCAGATCCAGCCAGGCGGAGGAGTAGCCGTGCTCGCCGACCGCCATCAGCAGGGTCGCCAGCAGGCCGAGCAGGTACAGCGGCAGCAGCACGCCGTTGAGCTTGTCCAGCCAGCGCATGGCGTGGCCGAAGATCAGCAGCACGCTGTACACCACCACGATCAGGTAGGCCTGCTCGAGGCTCACCGCGCCGGCGTAGTGGTTGAGGGCCACCGCCATCACCGAGCCCTCGAAGGCGGCGTAGTAGATGGCGGTGGCGCTGAACAGCAGGGTCGCCAGGGCGGCGCCGGCGCGGCCGAACAGCCGGCGCGAGAACTGCGCCACCGACAGCCCACTGGCAATGGCGTAGCGGCTGATCACCGCGTTGATCGCCCCGTAGCAGACCACCGACAGCAGCAGGCCGACGATCGCGTTGCGCGTGCCGAAGCCCATCGCCAGGGCGGCGCCGACCACCAGGTAGAACATCGCGCTGCAGATGCCCCACCAGGCCATGGTCAGCGAGCCGCGGCTGAGGCGTTGATCGAGGGGTACCGCGCTATCGGTCCCCGAATGCTGGTTTGCAGGTTTTCCGGCCATGACAGATCTCTTGTTGTTGTTGGAAGAAACGAGAGGTCATGACAGTAGAAAAATCGGCGCGGCCGGGCTTGCTGTTGCGGGCCCGGGCTTTTGTCGAGGGGTGCACTGTGGCTGCGCGGCGCTTGCCGCGCCGGAATCAGCGCGGATACAGCGGTGGCAGCGAGCCGGCCGGTGGCTCGCCGTTGGCGAGGTGATGGGCGGGGGGCAGGCTGCCGATGGCCTGCCACAGTGCCTCGCCCTGCCAGGAATGGCCGGTTTCGCTGTACAGCGCGCCGTTGAGGCCGTCGAGGGCGTCGGACAGCGGCACGTAGCGCGCGGCCATGTCGGCGAGGGTTTCCGGCTGCTGGCGGGCCCAGGCGTCGAGGGCCTGGCGGGTGGCGTGGGGGTCGTTGCTCTGGCAGGCGCGCCGCAGGTCGTCCTGCAGGGTGCGCGGGCTGGGGCCGCTGGCGGCGGCGCGGATTACCGCCGGCAGGCGCCGCGCGCGCCACCACAGGCCGAAGCCGAGCAGGGTGGTCAGGCCGAGCAGAGCGGTGGACAACTGCCACGGCCACAGGGTGACCTCGACTGCCCGCGGCGCGCTCGGCACCACGGGTGCGGCCTCCACCACCAGTGCCGGGTTCTCCTCCACCTCCAGGGTGTGGGCCGGCAGACGGCTGCGCATCAGGCGGTCCTCGACGGTGCTCCACCACACCACTTCCAGCGCCGGCAGCTCGATGCGCCCGGCGGCGGTCGGCACCAGGGCGCTGCTTTCCTCGCGACTGCCGATCAAGCCGTGCTCGCCCTCGCGGTTGCTCAGCCGCGGCTGCTCCGGATAACGGCGCAGCCAGGGCTCCTGGATGCGGGGTTCGAGCAGTGGCAGCTGCGAGCTGGCCAGCCCCTCGGCGCGGATCAGCAGGCTGCGGGTCAGCGAATCACCGACCTGCAGCTTGTCCGCCGGCGGGCTCCAGTGCTCGCTCAGGTTCAGCACCCGGGCCGGCAGCCAGGGCGCGCCGGCCGGGTAGTCGGCTGGCTTGGGCTTCACCTGCAGGGTCAGCGCCGGCGAGCGCACCTGCACCGGCCGCCCGCTGCGCGGCCCGAACGGCTGCTGGCTGGTCGCCTGCGGATCGAGGGCGGTGGCGCTGAACAGCAGGGCGGGAATCGACAGCTCGCCGCTCTGCTGGGGAAACAGCGCATAGCGCGTTTCGATCACGCCGTGGCGCACGCCGCCGATCAGGGTCTCGTAGGTGCGCTGCGAACCCAGAGGCTCCACGCGCGCCTCGGCGATTTCCAGCGGGCTCAGCTGGCTGTCGTCGTACAGCGCCAGCGAGTGGTAGACGCTCAGGGTGAGGATGGCCTGGGCCTGCACGTAGACGCTGTCCTGATCGAGCTGGGCGTCGACGAAGACCGGTGCCAGGCTTTGCGCGGCAGCGACCGGTCTGGCTTCGCTGACCTGCAGGGTGATGGCCGGCGAGCGCGCCTCGCCGATCTGCAGCGAGGGAATCTGCAGCTGCCCGGCCACGCGCGGTTGCAGGCCGATGACCAGCCGGCTGTTCAGGTCGCCCGACTCGCCGTCATCACCCTGGCGGGTCAGCAGACGGGTGTCGAGGATTTCGAACTGCTCCTCGAGGGGCGTCAGGTCGGGGCGGCCGAACAGCACCGGGTCGTCGCTCTCCAGGGTCAGCTCGACGATTTCGCCCACGGCCAGTTCGCTGCGGTCGACCCGCGCCCGCAGTTCGGCGGCCTGGCTGGCGAGGCTGGTGATCAGCAGGGCGAAGCATGCCGCCAGGCAGAGCAGGGCGCGCAGCCAGCGGCGGGTGGGCAGGGTGGTGACCGGGGTGTGCATGGACGCGCTCATCGGGGGAGTTCCTGCCGCTGTTGCTGCTCGTACCAGAACTTGCGGCGCAGCAGTTCGGCCGGGTCATCGGGGATCTGGCGCAGCCATTGCTCCAGGGCCTGGCGCTGTTCGCCGCGCTCGGGGCGTGGCGCCGCCTCGGGCTCGGCTGGCGGCTGGCTGGGCGTCTCCGTGCCGGGGGGCGGCTCCTCGCCAGCGCCTGCCGTGGGGTCACTGGCCGGAATGCTGGCCGCCGGCGTTTCCTGTGCCGGTGGGCCCTCTTCGCGTCGGCTGTCGCTCGGCGTCTGGGCGGGATGCTGACTGGCAGCGCTGCGCTCGCCGGCGGCCGCGCGGGCGGATTCCGCCGCGTCGCGCTCCTCGCGCTCGCTTTCGGCGGCAGCCTGCGCGGCGGCCTGCGCCTGGCTGAGCAGCAGTTGCGCGACCAACTCGCGATTATGGCGCGCCACCTCCAGCTGCGGATCCTCGCGCAGCGCCTGCTCGTAGGCATCCAGCGCGCCTTCCAGCTCGCCGCCGCGGGCCAGGGCGTTGCCGCGGTTGTAGTGGGCGGTGGCGTCCGTGCCCTGGGCAAAGGCTTCGGCCGCCGCGGCGTAGTCGCCGGCCTGGTAGTGGGCCAGGCCACGCCACTGCGGATCGCTGAAGCGCTGCGCGGCTTCCGCCGGGCGCCCGGCCTCGAGCAGGCGGCGGCCTTGCTGGTCGTCGCGCCACCACAGATCGGCGAAGTCCAGGGCCATGGCCGGTGGCGGCGTGATCAGCAGGGCGGCGAGGGCGAACAGCCAGCCGCGGCGGCCGGCGCAGGCGGCCAGCAGGAGCAGCGGCAGCAGCAGCCAGTGACCCTGGTCGGCCCAGCCGGCCAGCGGCTGCATGGCCGGCGCGGCCTCGCGGCGGGCGCCACGGCTGGCCAGCAGGCCGAGGTCGGCCAGATCGCCATCGTCCAGACGCAGGGCGCTGTAGCTGCCGCCCAGGCTGGCGGCGAAGGCGGCCAGCTGCTCGCCGTGCAGGCGCGGCAGGACGATGCTGCCTGCCGCATCACGCAGAAAGCCGCCATCTTCCAGCGGCACCGGGGCGCCGGCCGGGGTGCCGACGCCGAGCAGCAGCAGCGGGTTGTCGCGTCCCGTCAGGGCGGCGCGGATGCCGCTCTGCTCGGCGGCGTCGAGGGCGCCGCTGAGCAGCAGCAGGCGGCCCTGGCCGTTGGCGCCCTGGTCGAGCAGGGCGAGGGCGCGCTGCACGGCCAGGTCGGCACGCTGGCCGGGCGCGGGCATCAGCGACGGGGTCAGGGCGCCCAGCAGGTTCTGCGCGGTGGCCAGGTCGTCGGACAGCGGCACCAGCACATGGGCGCTGCCGGCGTAGACGACGATGGCGGTCTGCGCCTCGCCGCGTGCGGCGAGCAGGTCGAGGAGCTTGCGCCGGGCATGCTCCAGGCGATTGGGCGCCAGGTCGGCGGCGAGCATCTGCGGGGTCAGCTCGATGATCGCCACCAGTGGGTCGCTGCGCAGCTGCGCCGGCTGCTGCAGGCGTTGCCAGCCGGGGCCGATCAGCGCCAGCAGGGCCAGCAGCCAGGCCAGGCCGAGCAGCAGCCAGGCCAGCCGGCTCTGCCGGTGGCGGCCGCCCTGCAGCAGCCAGGGCTGGAACGCCGCCGGCAGCAGCGCCTGCCAGCGGCCGAGGCGGCGCTCGCGGTGCCACAGGCGCCAGAGCAGCCAGCCGCCCAGCGGCAGCAGCAACAGCCAGGCGGGACGGGCCAGATGGGGCAGCAGGTCGCTCATGGCCGCCTCCGCCGCAGGCGCAGCGGCACCTGCGGCCACAGTTCGTGGGCGACCAGCAGCAGGCTGAGCAGCATGGCTGCGGCCAGCGGCCAGGCGTACAGCGGACGGACCTGGTACACCGTGGTGGGCGCCTGGGCCGCCGGCTCGAGGCGATCGAGGGTGGCGGCGATGCGGCGCAGCTCGTCCTGCGAGCGGGCGCGGAAGTATTCGCCGCCGCTGACTTCGGCCAGCTCGCGCAGCAGCGGCTCGTCCAGATCGAGGCCGGGGTTGAGGCCATAGAGGCCCATCGCGCCGGCCTGGTCGGCATCGGCGCCGATGCCGATGGTGTAGATGCGCATCCGCTCGCCGGCGGCCAGGCGCGCGGCAGTCAGCGGGGCCACCTCGCCGCCGGTGTTGGCACCGTCGGTGATCAGGATAAGCACCCGGCTGTCGGCAGGGCGCTGGCGCAGGCGCTTGACGGCCAGGCCGATGGCGTCGCCGATGGCGGTGTTCTTGCCGGCGATGCCGACCACCGCCTCGTCCAGCCAGCTGCGCACGCTGTGGCGGTCGAAGGTCAGCGGCGTCTGCAGGTAGGCCTGGCTGCCGAACAGGATCAGGCCGAGGCGGTCGCCGGTGCGGCCCTCGATGAACTCACCGAGCAGCCGCTGGACCAGGGTCAGGCGGCTGACCAGCTCGCCCTGCCACTGCATGTCGCGATAGTCCATGGAGCCGGATACATCCACCGCCAGCAGCAGGTCGCGCCCGCTCGAGGGCAGCGGCAGCGGTTCGCCCAGCCACTGCGGGCGCGCCGCGGCGAGCAGCAGCAGCAGCCAGAGCAGGCTGAACGGCGCCTGGCGTCGCCAGCCCGGCAGGCGCGGACGGGCACGGCGTCCGGCGAGGCTTTCCAGCTCGTCGAGAAAGCTCACCTTGAGCGCCGCCTCGCCGCTGTCGGCCGGCGGCAGCAGCAGGCGCAGCAGCCAGGGCAGCGGCAGGAGCAGGAAGACCCAGGGCCAGGCGAGTTCAAGCATGCTTGCGGATCCAGGTTTCCACGGCCTGCTGCAGGCCGTTGATCGCCTTGTCGTCGAGCCGGCAGTCGGCGCGGTAGGTGCCTTCCACCAGAATCATCCAGCGGGTCAGGCCGGCGGCCGGGCAGCGGTTGTCGAGAAACGCCAGCCAGGCCCGCCCGCTCAGGGTATGGCTGTGGCTGTCGGGATAGTGGACGCGGCACAGGCGCTTGAGCAGGGCATTGATCGCCTGCAGCCAGGGGCCGGCCGGGGCGCGGTCGTAGGGGCGCGGCAGGCGCTGCAGCTCGTCGAGGGCGGCCTGGCGCTGCGGGTCGAGCGCTTCGGCAGCGGGTGGCGGGGCTTCCTGGCGCTGCCACCAGGCCCGCCAACGGGCGCGCTGGCGCCAGAGCAGCAGCGCGGCCAATAGCAGGGCGGCCAGCAGCCACCAGCCGGGGGCCGGCGGCCAGAAGCCGGGCGGCGGCGGCGGAATCGGCGCGGCGAGCTGCTCGAGCGGGTTCATGCCTGCTGCCCCGCATGCTGCGGCAGGGTGTGCTCGCGCAGTTGCTCGATCAGGTCGCGCTGGGTGCTCAGCGGCAGCAGCAGCACGCCGAGCTTCTGCGCCATGCGCTGCCAGCGTTGCCGGCGCGCCTCGCCGCGTTCGCGCCAGGTTTGGCGCAGCTCGGCGTCGCCGGTGTCCAGTTCGAGGCGGGCATGGGCATCGGCAAAGCGCAGCAGGCCGGCGGCCGGCAGCGCGTGGTCGAGGGGATCGGACAGCGGCAGCAGGATCAGGTCGCAGTGGCGGGCCAGCAGGGCGCACTGCTGTTCGCCGCTGTCCAGCAGGGTCCGCTCGTCGCAGATCACCAGCACCAGGCTGCCCGGGCGCAGCACCTCGCGGGCGCGGCGCAGGGCCAGGCCGAGGCCGTCGCCGGCCACCTCGGTCGCGTCGGGCGCGGCCAGCGCCTGGTTGGCCTTGACCAGGCGGCCGAGCAGCTGCAGCAGGCTCTGCTTGCTGCGCCGCGGGCGCACCTCGGTGCAGTGACTGTCGTCGAACACCAGACCGCCGATGCGGTCGTTGTGGGCCAGGGCGGCCCAGCCGAACAGCGCGGCGGTCTGCGCGGCGAGCACCGACTTGAAGCACAGGCCGCTGCCGAAGAACAGCCGCGGGCTCTGCTCGATCAGCAGGAATACAGGACGCTCGCGCTCCTCGTGGAACAGCTTGGTGTGAGGCTCCTGGGTGCGTGCGGTGACCCGCCAGTCGATGTTGCGCACGTCGTCGCCGGCCTGGTAGACGCGCACCTGGTCGAAGTCGACGCCGCGGCCGCGCAGCTTCGAATGGTGCAGGCCGATCAGCGGGCTGCGCCGCAGGGCGCTGGAGAACAGCTGCACCTCGCTGAGGCGGTGGCGCATGTCCAGCAGTTCGGCGAGGCTGACCATCACCCCCGGCAGCAGCGTGTCGGTATGCATGGCGGGCTCAGGCGACCGCGACCAGGTCGAGGATGCGCTGGATCACGCGGTCCTGGTCGATGCCGGCGGCCTCGGCCTCGAAGGACAGGATGATGCGGTGGCGCAGCACGTCGAACAGCACCGCCTGGATATCCTCCGGGCTGACGAAGTCGCGGCCGGCCAGCCAGGCATGGGCGCGCGCGCAGCGGTCGAGGGCGATCGAGCCGCGCGGACTGGCGCCCCAGGAGATCCACTCGGCCAGCTCGGCGTCGAAGCGCGCCGGCGTACGGGTCGCCATGATCAGCTGGATCAGGTACTCCTCCACCGCGTCGGCCATGTACAGGCCGAGGATTTCCTTGCGGGCGGTGAAGATCGCCTCCTGGCTGACCCGCTGCTCCGGCTCCGGCTGGGTCTCGCCGCTGATCGCCTCGCCGCGCGCCTGGTGGAGGATCTTGCGTTCCACCGCAGCGTCCGGAAAGCCGATCTTCACGTGCATCAGGAAGCGGTCGAGCTGCGCCTCGGGCAGCGGGTAGGTGCCCTCCTGCTCGATCGGGTTCTGCGTGGCCATCACCAGAAACAGCGGCGGCAGGTTGTAGGTGCTGCGCCCGATGCTCACCTGGCGCTCGGCCATCGCCTCGAGCAGTGCCGACTGCACCTTGGCCGGGGCGCGGTTGATCTCGTCGGCCAGTACCAGGTTGTGGAAGATCGGCCCCTGCTGGAACACGAAGCTGGTGGTTTCCGGACGGTAGATCTCGGTGCCGGTGATGTCCGCCGGCAGCAGGTCGGGGGTGAACTGGATGCGGTGGAACTCGGCTTCCAGGCCGGCGGCCAGGTCCTTGATCGCCTTGGTCTTGGCCAGCCCCGGGGCGCCCTCGACCAGCAGGTGGCCGTCGGCGAGCAGGGCGATCAGCAGGCGTTCGACCAGCTTTTCCTGGCCGAGGATCTGGCTGGAGAGGTACTGGCGCAGGGCGATCAGCGCGTCACGATGGGGCATGTCGGGGCTCGGCAGGGAATGGCCGGCTTTTTGGGCCGGACGGGGTATCAACTTTAATGCATCTGCCCCTGCCTCGACTAACTTGTGATGAGGGGGCGTGCCGGCAGCGTGAACCGATGCGTGCCGGTCACCCGATCACCTCATTCAGCGGAGCGTGCCCATGGCCTTTTTCAGCGCAGCGGACCGGGACGAGTTCCACCGCCAGCTGCAGGTGTTGCTCGAGCGCCAGGTCGGCGAAGCAGGCCTGGCGCAGGTGGCGTTGTTCGCCCGGCAGTTCTTCGCCAGCGTGGCGCTCGACGAGCTGGGCGAGCGACGCCTGGCCGATCTGGCCGGTTGCTGCCTGTCGGCCTGGCGTATGCTCGGGCGCTTCGATCCGGACGTCGCCCAGGTGCATCTGTTCAGCCCCGACTACGAGCGCGATGGCTGGCAGTCGCCGCACAGCGTGCTGCAGGTGCTGCATGCCGACATGCCATTCCTGGTCGACTCGCTGCAGCTGGAGCTGCGCCGCCGCGGGCATACCATCCACAGCCTGCAGAGCTGTGTGCTCGGCCTGCGCCGCGACGCCCAGGGCGGCCTGCTCGAGCTGCTCGCGCCGGGGGCGCTGGACGAAACCGCCAGCCGCGAGGCGCTGATCAGCCTGGAGATCGACCGCTGCGCCAGTGCTGGCGAGCAGCACATGCTGGTCAAGGCGCTGCGCGAGGTGCTCGGCGAGGTGCGCCTGGCGGTGACCGACTTCGCGGCGATGCGCGCGCGGGTGGACGCGCTGCTGGCGACTCTGGAGTCGGCCTGCCTGGCGGCGCACGTCGAGGATTGTGCCGAGGTGCGCGGCTTCCTCGACTGGCTGCTGGATGACCACTTCACCTTCCTCGGCTACGAGGAGTTCCAGGTCGAGGCGCAGGCCGACGGCAGCGGGCTGATCGTCTACGACGAGGCCTCGCTGCTCGGACTGTCGCGGCGCCTGCGCCACGAGTTGCCGGCGGCGCAGCGCTGGGTATCGCCGCAGGCTTTGGCCTGGCTGCGCACGCCCTGTCTGCTGTCGTTCGCCAAGGCCGACCAGCCGGGGCGGGTGCATCGCGCGGCCTACCCGGACTACGTGTCTCTGCGCCAGTTCGACGCCGACGGCCAGTTGCTGCGCGAGTGCCGCTTCATGGGGCTGTACACCTCCGCGGTGTATACCGAGAGCGCGCGGTGCATTCCCTGCGTACGCGGCAAGGTGGACGAGGTGATCCAGCGCTCCGGATTCGATCCGCTCACCCACCTGGGGCGCAGCCTGCAGCAGGTGCTCGAGGTGCTGCCGCGCGACGATCTGTTCCAGACCCCGGTCGAGGATCTCTGCGCCACCGCGGTGGCCATCGTGCAGATCCAGGAGCGCAACCGACTGCGCCTGTTCCTGCGCCGCGATCCCTATGGGCACTTCTGCTACTGCCTGGTCTACGTGCCGCGCGAGATCTACTCCACCGAGACGCGCCTGCGGATCGAGCGGGTGCTGCGTCAGCGCCTGGCGGCCAGCGACTGCGAGTTCTGGACCTGGTTCTCCGAGTCGGTGCTGGCGCGGGTGCAGTTCATCCTGCGCGTCGATCCGCATCAGCCCGTACAGGTCGACCCGCAGCGGCTCGAGCAGGAGGTGATCCAGGCCTGTCGCAGCTGGCAGGACGAATGCGCCAGCCTGGTGGTGGAAAGCTTCGGCGAGGCCCAGGGCACCGACCTGTTGGCCAGCTTCGCCGGCGGTTTTCCGGCGGGCTACCGCGAACGCTTCGAACCGCACCTGGCGGTGGTCGACCTGCGCCACCTGCTCAGCCTGTCGGCCGAGCGGCCGCTGGTGATGAGTTTCTACCAGCCGTCGCTGCAGCACGATGCGCTGCTGCACTGCAAGATCTACCACGCCGACGCCCCGCTGCCGCTGTCGGACCTGCTGCCGATCCTGGAGAACCTCGGCCTGCGGGTGTACGGCGAGTACCCGTTCCGCCTGCGCCGTCAGGACGGCCGCGAGTTCTGGATCCACGACTACAGCTTCACCTACGCCGAAGGCCTCAGCGTCGACCTGCAGCAGCTCAACGACACCCTGCAGGACGCCTTCATTCACATCGTCCGCGGCGCGGCGGAGAACGACGGCTTCAACCGCCTGGTGCTCAACGCCGGCCTGCCCTGGCGCGAGGCGGCGCTGCTGCGCGCCTACGGGCGCTATCTCAAGCAGATCCGCCTGGGCTTCGATCTCGGCTACATCGCCGCGACCCTGAACAATCATGCGCACATCACCCGCGAACTGGTGCGCCTGTTCAAGACCCGCTTCTACCTGGCGCGCAAGCTGTCCGCCGAGGAGCTGGCGGACAAGCAGCAGCGTCTGGAGCAGGCCATCCTCGGCGCGCTGGAGCAGGTCCAGGTGCTCAACGAGGACCGCATCCTGCGCCGCTACCTGGAGCTGATCCGTGCCACCCTGCGCAGCAACTTCTACCAGAACGCCGCCGACGGCGGTGCCAAGGACTACTTCAGCTTCAAGCTCGATCCGCAGCAGATCGCCGAGATGCCGCGGCCGGTGCCGCGCTACGAGATCTTCGTCTACTCGCCGCGGGTCGAGGGCGTGCATCTGCGCGGCGGCAAGGTCGCGCGCGGCGGCCTGCGCTGGTCGGACCGCGAGGAGGACTACCGCACCGAGGTGCTCGGCCTGGTCAAGGCCCAGCAGGTGAAGAACGCGGTGATCGTGCCGGTCGGCGCCAAGGGCGGCTTCGTGCCGCGACGCCTGCCGGCCGGCGGTACCCGCGACGAGATCCAGGCCGAGGCCATCGCCTGCTACCGCCTGTTCATCAGCGGCCTGCTGGATCTGACCGACAACCTCAAGGAGGGCCGGGTGGTGCCGCCGGCGCAGGTGGTGCGCCACGACGAGGACGATCCCTACCTGGTGGTGGCGGCGGACAAGGGCACCGCCAGCTTCTCCGACATCGCCAATGCGCTGTCCGCCGACTACGACTTCTGGCTCGGCGATGCCTTCGCCTCCGGCGGCTCGGCCGGCTACGACCACAAGGGCATGGGCATCACCGCGCGCGGCGCCTGGGTCGGCGTGCAGCGGCATTTCCGCGAGCGCGGCGTCGACGTGCAGCAGGAGCCGATCAGCGTGGTCGGCATCGGCGACATGGCCGGCGACGTGTTCGGCAACGGCCTGCTGCGCTCGGAACAGCTGCTGCTGGTCGGCGCCTTCAACCACCAGCACATCTTCCTCGACCCCGATCCCGACCCGGCGGCGAGCTTCGCCGAGCGCCAGCGGCTGTTCGCGTTGCCGCGCTCGAGCTGGGCGGACTACGACGCCGCGTTGATCTCGCCCGGCGGCGGGGTGTTCCCGCGCAGCGCCAAGAGCATCGAGATCAGTCCCGAAGTGCGTGCGCGGCTGGCCATCGACGCCGAGCGGCTGGCGCCCAACGAGCTGATCAGCGCACTGCTGCGCGCGCCGGTGGACCTGCTGTGGAACGGCGGCATCGGCACCTACGTCAAGTCCAGCCGCGAGAGCCACATGGAGGTCGGCGACAAGGCCAACGACGGCCTGCGCGTCGACGGGCGCGAGCTGCGCTGCAAGGTGGTGGGCGAGGGCGGCAACCTCGGCCTGACCCCGCTCGGCCGCGTCGAGTACTGCCTGCACGGCGGTGCCTGCAACACCGACTTCATCGACAATGCCGGCGGGGTGACCTGCTCCGACCACGAGGTCAACATCAAGATCCTCCTCGGCGAGGTGATGCGCGCCGGCGAGCTGACCCTCCAGCAGCGCAACGCGCTGCTGCGCGAGATGACCGAGGCGGTGGCGACGCTGGTGCTGACCACCAGCTATCGGCAGGCCCAGGCGCTGTCGCTGGCGCAGCGGCATACCCGCGGCCGGCTCGGCGAGTACCGCCGGCTGATGGCGGATCTGGAGAGCCGCGGCCGGCTCGATCGCGCCCTGGAGTTTCTCCCTGCCGATGACGAACTGAACGCGCGGGGCGCCCAGGGCCAGGCGCTGACCCGCCCGGAGCTGGCGCTGCTGCTGTCCTACAGCAAGTTCGACCTCAAGGAATCGCTGCTGCATTCGCCGCTGGTGGACGACGCCTACCTGTGCGAGGAACTCCACGACGCCTTCCCGCCGCTGCTGGTGCAGCGCTTCGCCGCCGCTCTGGAGCATCACCGCCTGCGCCGCGAGATCGTCAGCACGCGCATCGCCAACGATCTGGTCGACCACATGGGGGTGACCTTCGTCCAGCGCCTCAACGAGTCCACCGGCCTGTCGGCGGCGCACATCGCCGGCGGCTGGGTGGTGGTGCGCGACCTGTTCGACCTGCCGAACTACTGGCAGCAGATCGAGGCGCTCGACTACCGGGTGGATGCCGAGCTGCAGCTGGGGCTGATGGAGGAGCTGATGCGCCTGGGCCGGCGCGCCACCCGCTGGCTGCTGCGCAACCGGCGTACCGAGCTGGACCTGGCGCGCGACGTCGAGCACTTCGCGCCCTGCGTCAGCGAGCTGACCGCGAACCTCGAGGAACTGCTCGAAGGCCCGGCCCGCGAGGCCTGCCAGTTGCGCCGCGAGGAACTGGCGGAGGCCGGCGTGCCGGCCGAGCTGGCCCGGCGGCTGGCCGGCTGCAGCCACCTGTACACCCTGCTGCCGATCATCGAGGCGGCCGATGTCACCGGGCAGCCGCCGATGCGGGTGGCCGCCTGCTACTTCGGCATCGGCGCCGAACTGGAGCTGGGCTGGTACCTGCAGCAGCTCAACGCCCTGCCGGTGGAGAACAACTGGCAGGCGCTGGCCCGCGAATCGCTGCGCGACGACCTCGACTGGCAGCAGCGGGCGATCACCATCGCGGTGCTGCAGATGGCCGAGGGACCGCTGGAAATCGACAATCGGCTGACCCTGTGGCTGGCCCAGAACCAGCCGCTGGTGGCGCGCTGGCGCAACCTGCTCGCCGAGCTGCGCGCCGCCAGTGGCAGCGACTACGCGGTGTACGCGGTGGCCAACCGCGAGCTGCAGGATCTGGCGCAGAGTGCCCAGCGCGGTGTGTGCACTCCGTGACGGCGCTTGAAATTCTGCACGAGTGGTGAGAATTTTGTACGCCTGCGTTGGGCAGCCGGCCTGCGGCGTGGCGTGGGTCGGCCCATGAAAGGATTGCGATGATGAAAAGCCCGGAAGAGTTGCTGCTGTTCGCCGAACGGTTGGCGGCGGTCGAGGAGATCGAGTGCGTGACGCCGGACCTCAACGGCATCCCGCGTGGCAAGACGATGACGGTCGAGGGCTTCCTCTCCGGGCGCCGCCTGCAGCTGGCGCGCGGCGTGCTGCTGCAGTGCCTGATGGGCGGCTATCCGCCGGCGAGCTTCTACGGCGGCGACGACGGCGATCTGGCCTTGCACGCCGATCCGCAGCAGGTGCACATCCTGCCGTGGAGCGAGCCGCCGCGCGCGCTGGCCATCTGCGATGCGCTGGAGGTCGACGGCCGGCCCTGCGGGCTGTCCACCCGCGGCCTGCTGCGTAGGGTGCTGGCCGACTACGCGGCGCTGGGGATCACTCCGGTGGTGGCCACCGAGGTGGAGTTCTTCATCTTCGCCCCCAATCCCGACCCGCGCGAACCCTTCCTGCCGCCGCTGGGCCTGGACGGGCGCCGCGAAGTCGGTGCCTCGGCCTTCACCGTGGCTTCCAGCAACGGCCTGCGGCCGTTCTTCGCCGAGGTCTACCGCTGCATGGCGGCGCTCGGCCTGCCGCGCGACACCTTCATGCACGAGATGGGCGTCAGCCAGTTCGAGATCAACTTCCCCCACGGCGATGCCCTGCAGCTGGCCGACCAGACCTTCCTGTTCAAGCACCTGCTGCACGAGGTGGCGCTCCAGCACGGGCTGATCGCGGTGTGCATGGCCAAGCCGCTCGGCGGCGTGCCGGGCAGCTCGATGCACATCCACCAGAGCCTGGTCGACGCGTCCGGGCGCAACCTGTTCAGCGCTGCCGACGGCGAGGCGACGCCGGCCTTCGCCCAGTTCATCGGCGGCCTGCAGGCGGGACTGGCCGAACTGACCCTGCTGCTGGCGCCGAACGTCAACTCCTACCATCGCCTGGCCCATCCCTACGCCTCGCCGAACAACGTCTGCTGGGCCTACGACAACCGCGCCGCCGGGCTGCGCATCCCGGCCAGCGGCCCGGAGGCGCGACGGGTGGAGAACCGTCTGCCGGGCGCCGACGCCAACCCCTACCTGGCCCTGGCCGCCAGCCTCGGCGCCGGCCTCTACGGCCTGGTGCGCGGCCTGCATCCGTCGCTGCCGGCGCGCGGCGAGTTCCAGGTGCCGGACGCCCTGCGCCTGCCCAGCAGCATGAACGAGGCGCTGCATCGCCTGCAGCGCAGCAGCCTGGCCCGCGAGCTGTTCGGCGACGAGTTCGTCGACGGCTACCTGGCCAGCAAGGCGCTGGAGCTGGCCAGCTTCCTCGAGGAGATCACCCCCTGGGAGCGGCGCGTGCTGGCGCCGCAGTTGTGAACCGACGCGGCTGACGCCGGTCGGAACCAGACCCGGACTGTCGCGCGAGGCCTGCGGGGGAGCCACGGATCACCGGCCTGAGGGCCGAACCGCCGGCACTGGCCGGCTGCCTCTGGAGGATGCATGCCCCGTTCGATGTTCGCTTTCCCCTCGCTGTACACCGCCACCCTGCTGATGCTGCTCGGCTCCGGCCTGCTGACCACCTACCTGGCCCTGCGTCTGGCCGCCGCGGGCGCGGCCAGTCAGGCCGGCTGGCTGATGGCCGCCCACTACGCCGGGCTGGTGCTGGGCGGCAAGTTCGGTCATCGGCTGATCGCCCAGGTCGGCCACGTGCGCGCCTATGTCGCCGCCGGCGGGGTGGTGACCGCCGCGGTGATCGCCCATGGTCTGTTCGAGTGGATCGGCGCCTGGCTGCCGCTGCGCTTTCTCATCGGTCTGAGCATGATGTGCCAGTTCATGGTGGTGGAGAGCTGGCTCAACGAGCAGGCCGAGCCGCGCAAGCGCGGCCGGGTGTTCTCGATCTACATGACGGCCAGCTACCTGGGCCTTGCGCTCGGTCAACTGGTGCTGGTGCTGCGCCCCGGCCTCGGTCTGGAACCGCTGCTGATGGTGGCGCTGTGCTTCGCGCTGTGCCTGGTGCCGGTGGCGACCACCCGCAGCATCCACCCCGCGCCGCTCACGCCGGCGCCGCTGGAGCCGCGCTTCTTCCTGCGTCGGGTGCCGCAGTCGCTGACCACGGTGGCCATGGCCGGCCTGGCGATCGGCGCCTTCTACGGTCTCGGGCCGATCTACGCCCAGGCCCAGGGGCTGGATACCCGCGAGGTCGGTCTGTTCATGACCACCTGCGTGTTCGCCGGCCTGGTGGTGCAGGCACCGCTCGGTAGGCTGTCCGACCGCTTCGACCGCAGCCTGCTGATCCGCCTGATCGCCGTGGCCCTGGTGCTCACCGTGCTGCCGCTGGGCCTGCTGCCGCGGCCACCGCTGCCGATGATGCTGGCCGTGGGTTTTGTCGTCAGTCTGCTGCTGTTCGCCCTCTATCCGCTGGCCGTGGCGCTGTCCAACGACCACGTCGAGCAGGAGCGCCGCGTCGCCCTGTCGGCGATGCTGCTGGTGGTGTTCGGCGTCGGCGCCTGCATCGGTCCGCTGGTTGCCGGCGAGCTGATGAACCGGGGGGTGCCGCGGCTGCTGTACCTGTTCATCGGCGCCTGCGCGCTGGTGCTGGTGTGGCGGGTGCGCCCGCAGGACGTGCGCGGCCTGCACCGGGTCGACGAGGCACCGCTCGGCCACGTCGCCGTGCCGGTGGCGATGGCCGGCTCGCCGTTGTCGGTGGCCCTCGATCCGCGCGTCGACGAGGCGGTGGTGCAGGAGCAGATGCAGGGCGAGGCCCCGCCGGCGGCCGAGCCGCCACCGGAATCTGACGCCGACTGTACATCGCCGGCTGCGCCCGTGGCGGCAGACGGATCGCGAGACCCGGAATAGAGCGGGTTCGCAAGAATGGCAGCGGCAAGGCGAAAAACATGTCATAAAATTGACTGACGCCAGCCTTTTGGCTTTACTGCGTGCACTCTTCGAGTGCACCTGCCGAACGCCGTGAACAAGACGCGCCCCGGCAGCCTCTCCAGCCAGTCTCAAGCCGAGCAATCATGTGGCGTGAATCCCGAATCCTGCTGATCGACGACAACCTGCAACGCCGCCATGACCTGGCGGTAATCCTGGATTTTCTCGGCGAGCCATGCAGCAGCTGCAGCAGCAGCGACTGCGCCGCCGTGCTGGCCCCGCTGGAGTCCCATCAGCTGTCCTGCGTGCTGCTCGGCCAGGTCGACAGCAAGGGCGGCGCCCCGCGCCTGCTCAAGCAGCTGGGCGCGCCGACGGAGAATCTGCCGCTGCTGCTGATCGGCGAGCAGGCCACGGCCGACTGGCCGGAAGCGTTGCGCCGCCGCGTGCTGGCGCGCCTCGACATGCCGCCGAGCTACAACCAGCTGCTCGACTCGCTGCATCGCGCCCAGGTCTACCAGCAGGTGTTCGACGTCGCCCGCGAGCGGGGGTTGCAGCGCGAATCCAACCTGTTCCGCAGCCTGGTCGGCACCAGCCGGGTGATCCAGCAGGTGCGCCAGCAGATGCAGCAGGTGGCCGGCACCGAGGTCGGCGTGCTGCTGCTCGGCGAGTCCGGCACCGGCAAGGAGGTGGTGGCGCGCAACCTGCATTACCACTCCGGTCGCCGCGAGTTCCCGTTCGTGCCGTTCAGCTGCACGGCGATCGCTCCCGAGCTGGTGGAGAGCGAGCTGTTCGGCTACGAGCCCGGCGCCTTCGTGGGCGCCATCTCCAGCCACAAGGGGCGCCTCGAACTGGCGGCGGGGGGCACGCTGTACATCGACGAGGTGGCCGACCTGCCGGCGGACCTGCAGGTGCGTCTGCTGCGGGTGCTGCAGGAGGGCCGCTTCAAGCGCCTCGGCAGCGACGAGGAGCACCCGATCGACGTGCGGGTGATCGCGGCCAGCCGGCACGACCTGGAGCAGCGCGTGGCCGAGGGCAGCCTGCGCGACGATCTCTACTACAGCCTCAACCAGTTTTCCATCGAGCTGCCGCCGCTGCGCGAGCGGGTCGAAGACATCCCGCTGCTGATCAACGAGCTGATCGCCCGCCTGGAGCATGAGAAGCGCGGCTCGATCCGCTTCAGTTCGGCAGCCTTGATGTCGCTGTGTCGCCACGACTGGCGCGGCAACGTGCGCGAGCTGGCCAATCTGGTCGAGCGCCTGGCGATCATGCATCCCTACGGGGTGATCGGCGTCGCCGAGCTGCCGAAGAAGTTTCGCCATATCGACGACGAGACGGCACGCCAGAGCGACGGCTCGTATGGCGAGGCCGCCGAGTCGCGGGGGTTGGCGGAAGGCAGCCTGCCGGGGCTGGATGCGCCGGCGCTGCTGCCGGTCGGTGGCCTGGATCTCAAGGACTACCTGAACAGCCTCGAGCGTTCGCTGATCCAGCAGGCGCTGGATGATGCCGGCGGGGTGGTGGCGCGCGCCGCCGAGCACCTGCGGGTGCGGCGTACCACGCTGGTGGAGAAGATGCGCAAATACGGCATGGGCCGGCGCGACGACGAGGAAGGGGAACTCTAGTGGGCTGCCAGTCTGTGGGAGCGCGTGTGGGCCTGGCCAAGGCTCTGCCCAGGCCCGTGCAGGTGATCGCCATCGCCAGCGGCAAGGGCGGTGTCGGCAAGACCCAGACGGCGATCAATCTCGCCTGGGCGCTGGCGGCGCGCGGGCGGCGGGTGATGCTGCTGGATGCCAGTTTCGCCCTGCCCAACGTCGATACCGCGCTCGGTCTGACCCCGCGCCACACGCTGCAGGACGTCCTGGCCGGGCGCTGCCGTCTGGCCGATGCCCTGCTGGGCGGACCGGGTGGCGTGCAGGTGATCGCCGGTTCGGCCGCGGCGGGCGCGGTGGCCGAGCCGAGTGCGCGGCAACTGGCCGGCTTGATCCGCGCCTTCAGCGAGCTGCCGGAGCTGCCGGATGTGCTGCTGATCGACACCGCGCCGGGCATCGGTCTCGGCGTATCGAGCATGCTGCAGGCGGCCAGCGAGGCGTTGCTGGTGGTCAACGACGAGCCGGCGGCCCAGGCCGATGCGCTGGTCCTGCTGCGGCGCCTCAACGAGCAGTACGGCATGACCCGGTTCCGCCTGCTGGTCAGCATGACCTTCGCCCAGCAGGAAGGCCGGGCGTTGCACGAGCGTCTGCTGCGCCTCAGCGAGCCGCTGGCCGGCGTGGTGCTGGACTATGTGGGCGCGATTCCCTTCGACGACGCCCTGCGCCGCGCGGTGCAGCGCCAGCGTCCACTGCTCGAGATATTGCCGCGCAGTCGCGCCGCCCTGGCCTTCGCTGCGCTGGCCGAGAAGGTCGACGGCTGGCCGCTGCCGGCCAACCCGCGCGGTCACCTGGAGTTCTTCGTCGAGCAGATGATCGCCGCGCAGGCGATGCCGCGGCTCGGCGGCTGATTTCAGCCTTGGGGATGAGCTGCGACAGTCGGTCGCAGCTCATCCTTAAGCCCGTCATAAGCTGTCGAAAATACGATCTCCGGCCCTCTGGGACGCCATGTATAATGCGCCCCGACCTGGCTGGGGCACGCCCCGGTCGCCGCTTTCGATTGCTCCGCCGACGGGTAGCCATGCAGTGACCAGTCCCTTTCTCGAAGCTGTTGCGCTCGCCTGTGAGCGGGACCTGCGCATGCTGTTCGAGCGGCTCGACTTCGCCCTGCACGCCGGCGAGATGCTGCAGATCGCCGGCCCCAACGGCAGCGGCAAGACCAGCCTGCTGCGCCTGCTGGCCGGGCTGATGCAGCCCACCGAAGGCGAGATCCGCCTGGCCGGCAAGCCGCTGGCCGAGCAGCGTGGCGAGCTGACCCGCAACCTGCTGTGGGTCGGCCATGCCGCCGGCATCAAGGGCCTGCTCAGTCCCGAGGAAAACCTCGCCTGGTTGTGCGCCCTGCATACCCCCGAATCGCGCGAGGCGATCTGGCGGGCGCTGGAGGCGGTCGGCCTGCGCGGCTTCGAGGATGTGCCCTGCCATACCCTGTCCGCCGGCCAGCAGCGCCGCGTGGCCTTGGCGCGCCTGTACCTGGATGCGCCGCCGCTGTGGGTCCTCGACGAACCCTTCACCGCTCTCGACAAGCACGGCGTGGCCCAGCTCGAGGAGCATCTGGCCCGCCACTGCGAGCAGGGCGGCATGGTGGTACTGACCACCCACCACACCCTGACCCGCAAGCCGGCCGGCTACCGCGAGCTGGATCTGGCCCAGGCCGGGAGCACCGCCGATGAGTAACGTGTTCACCCAGCTGCTGAGCCGCGAGGCGCGCCTGCTGTTCCGTCGCCCGGCCGAGCTGCTCAACCCGCTGGTGTTCTTCGCCATCGTGGTGGCGCTGTTCCCGCTGGCCGTCGGCCCGGAGAGCAAGCTGCTGGAAACCCTGTCGCCGGGGCTGGTGTGGGTCGCCGCGCTGCTCGCCGTGCTGCTGTCGCTGGACGGCCTGTTCCGCAGCGATTTCGAGGACGGCTCGCTCGAGCAGTGGGTCCTTTCGCCGCACCCGCTGCCCCTTCTGGTGCTGGCCAAGGTGCTGGCACACTGGCTGTTTTCCGGCCTGGCGCTGGTCCTGCTGGCGCCCCTGCTGGCGCTGATGCTCGGCCTGCCGGCGCGCTGCCTGCCGGTGCTGCTGCTCTCCCTGCTGCTCGGCACGCCGATCCTCAGCCTGCTCGGCGCGGTCGGCGCGGCGCTGACCGTCGGTCTCAAGCGTGGCGGCCTGCTGCTGGCGCTGCTGATCCTGCCGCTGTACATCCCGGTGCTGATTCTCGGCAGCGGGGCGTTGCAGGCGGCCCTGCAAGGATTGCCGGCCAGCGGCCAGCTGTTGTGGCTGGCCAGCCTCACCGCCCTGGCGGTAACCCTGACTCCCTTTGCCATCGCCGCCGGCCTGACCATCAGCGTCGGCGAATGAGTGAACATACGCGCAGCAGTTTCAAGGCGGTTTCTATGAATTGGACGTGGTTTCACAAGCTGGGCTCGCCCAAATGGTTCTACGACATCAGCGGTCGCTGGCTGCCCTGGCTGGCCGTGGCGGCGGCGCTGCTGCTCGGCGTCGGCACGGTGTGGGGCCTGGCCTTCGCGCCGCCGGACTACCAGCAGGGCAACAGCTTCCGGATCATCTACATCCACGTGCCGGCGGCGATCCTCGCCCAGTCCTGCTACGTCATGCTGGCGGTGGCCGGGGTGGTCGGCCTGGTGTGGAAGATGAAGCTGGCCGACGTCGCCCTGCAGTGCGCCGCGCCGATCGGCGCCTGGATGACCTTCGTCGCCCTGCTCACCGGCGCGGTATGGGGCAAGCCGACCTGGGGTGCCTGGTGGGTCTGGGACGCGCGGCTGACCGCGATGCTGATCCTGCTGTTCCTCTACTTCGGGGTGATCGCCCTCGGCCAGTCGATCAGCAACCGCGACAGCGCCGCCAAGGCCTGCGCCGTGCTGGCCATCGTCGGGGTGATCAATATCCCGATCATCAAGTACTCGGTGGACTGGTGGAACACCCTGCACCAGCCGGCCACCTTCAAGATCACCGAGAAACCGGCGATGCCGGCGGAGATGTGGGTGCCGCTGCTGATCATGGTGCTCGGTTTCTACTGCTTCTTCGCCGTCAGTCTGCTGCTGCGCATGCGCCTCGAGGTGCTCAAGCGCGAGTCGCGGGCCAGCTGGGTCAAAGCCGAAGTGGAGCGCAGCCTGTGAGTTTCGAGTCCTTCGCCGATTTCCTCGCCATGGGTAAGCATGGCCTGTACGTCTGGACCTCCTACGGCATCAGCCTGGCGGTCCTGGCCCTGAACGTCGCGCTGCCGATCCTGGCGCGCCGGCGTTACCTGCAAGACGAGGCGCGCCGTCTGCGCCGGGAGAGCAAGCAATGAATCCGCTACGCAAGAAACGCCTGTTCATCATCCTCGGCATCCTCGCCGGGGTCGGCGTCGCTGTGGGCCTGGCGCTGAGTGCGTTGCAGCAGAACATCAATCTGTTCTACACGCCGACGCAGATCGCTGCTGGAGAGGCGCCGCAGGATGCGCGCATCCGTGCCGGCGGTATGGTCAAGGAAGGCTCGGTGAGCCGCTCGGCCGACTCGCTGGACGTGCAGTTCGTGGTGACCGACTATGCCCAGGATGTGACCATCCGCTACCGCGGCATCCTTCCCGACCTGTTCCGCGAAGGGCAGGGCATCGTCGCCCTCGGCCGCCTGAATGCCGACGGCGTGTTGGTCGCCGACGAGGTGCTGGCCAAGCACGACGAGAACTACATGCCGCCCGAGGTGACCAAGGCGCTGAAGGAAAGCGGCAAGCTGCCCGAAGGCGCCATGCCGGCCAGTGCCGGCGGCAAGATGGGAGGTGGGCAATGATCCCCGAACTCGGCCACCTGGCCATGATCCTCGCCTTGTGCCTGGCCGTGGTGCAGGCGACCCTGCCGATGGTCGGCGCCTGGCGTGGCGATCGCCAGTGGATGAGTTTGGCCCAGCCGGCTGCCTGGGGGCAGTTCGCCTTCCTGCTGTTCTCCTTCCTGTGCCTGACCCAGGCCTTCCTGGTCGACGACTTCTCGGTGGCCTACGTGGCCAAGAACTCCAACAGCGCGCTGCCGTGGTTCTACAAGTTCAGCGCGGTGTGGGGCGCCCACGAGGGCTCGCTGCTGTTGTGGGCGCTGATCCTCGGCGCCTGGACCTTCGCCGTGTCGATCTTCTCGCGCCAGCTGCCGGAGGTGATGCTGGCCCGCGTGCTCGGCGTGATGGGCATGATCAGCGTCGGCTTCCTGCTGTTCCTGATCGTGACCTCCAACCCCTTCGAGCGCCTGCTGCCCAACGCGCCGGCGGATGGTCGCGACCTCAACCCGCTGCTGCAGGACTTCGGCCTGATCGTCCACCCGCCGATGCTGTACATGGGCTACGTCGGCTTCTCGGTGGTGTTCGCCTTCGCCATCGCTGCGCTGCTCGGCGGCCGCCTCGACGCCGCCTGGGCGCGCTGGTCGCGGCCGTGGACCATCGTCGCCTGGGCCTTCCTCGGCATCGGCATCGTGCTCGGCTCCTGGTGGGCCTACTACGAACTGGGCTGGGGCGGCTGGTGGTTCTGGGACCCGGTGGAAAACGCCTCGTTCATGCCCTGGTTGGTCGGCACCGCGCTGATCCACTCGCTGGCGGTGACCGAGAAGCGTGGCGTGTTCAAGAGCTGGACGGTGCTGCTGGCCATCGCCGCCTTCTCGCTGAGCCTGCTGGGGACCTTCCTGGTGCGTTCCGGCGTGCTGACCTCGGTGCACGCCTTCGCCGCCGATCCCGAGCGCGGCACCTTCATCCTGATCTTCCTGCTGTTCGTGGTCGGCAGCTCGCTGACCCTGTTCGCCCTGCGCGCCCCGGTGGTCAAGAGCGTCGTCGGTTTCGGCCTGTGGTCGCGGGAGACCCTGCTGCTGGCCAACAACCTGATCCTGGTGGTGGCCTGCGCGACGATCCTGCTCGGCACCCTGTATCCGCTGGTGCTGGATGCGCTGACCGGCGCCAAGCTGTCGGTCGGCCCGCCGTACTTCAACGCGCTGTTCCTGCCGCTGATGGCGATCCTCATGCTGGCGCTCGGCGTCGGCGTGCTGGTGCGCTGGAAGGAAACCCCGCTGCAGTGGCTGGGCGGCATGCTGATGCCGGTGCTGATCGCCAGTGGCGCGCTCGGCCTGCTCGGCGCCTGGTTGTTCGGCGATTTCCACTGGGCGGTGCTGGCCACCTGCCTGCTGGCCGCCTGGGTGGTGCTCGCCGGCCTGCGCGACCTGCACGGCAAGACCCGCCACAAGGGGCTGGTCAAGGGTATCGCCGGTCTGTCGCGCAGCTACTGGGGCATGCAGATCGCCCACCTGGGCATCGCCGTGTGCGCCCTGGGCGTGGTGCTGTCCAGCCAGTACGCCCTGGAGCGTGACCTGCGCATGGCACCGGGCGAGTCGGTCGAGGTGGGCGGCTACCAGTTCGTCTTCGACGGCGCCCAGCACCATGAAGGCCCCAACTACAGCGCTGACCGCGCCACCGTGCATGTGCTGGAGGACGGCCGCGAGATCGCCGTGCTGCATCCGGAGAAGCGCCTGTACACCGTGCAGCAGATGCCGATGACCGAGGCCGGCATCGACGCCGGCTTCACCCGCGACCTCTACGTGGCCCTCGGCGAGCCGCTGGAAGACGGCGCCTGGGCCGTGCGCCTGCACGTCAAGCCGTTCGTGCGCTGGATCTGGCTGGGCGGCCTGCTGATGGGCCTCGGCGGCTTCCTCGCCGCCCTCGACCGTCGCTACCGGGTCAAGGTGACCACCAAGGCCCGCGAGGCCCTGGGCATGAATGGAGCTCGAGCATGAATCGACGTCTGTTGCTGTTGCTGCCGCTGGTCGGCTTCCTGGTGCTGGCGGGCTTTCTCTACAAGGGGCTCTCGCTGGATCCGAAAGATATCGGTTCGACGATGATCGGCAAGCCGCTGCCCGCGTTCTCCCTGCCATCGCTGGAGGACCCGGCGCGCAGCCTGGGCACCGCCGACTTCAAGGGGCAGCCGGCGCTGGTCAACGTCTGGGCGACCTGGTGCCCCACCTGCCGGGCCGAGCACCAGATGCTCAACCGCCTGGCCGGGCAGGGCGTGGCGGTCTATGGGATCAACTACAAGGACGACGGCGACGCCGCACGCCGCTGGCTGACCGAGCTGGGCAATCCCTACCGCTTCAACGTCGAGGACCCGCAGGGCAGTCTGGGCATCAACCTGGGCGTCTACGGCGCACCGGAAACCTTCCTGATCGACAAGGACGGCATCATCCGCCACAAGTTCGTCGGCGCCATCGACGAACGGGTCTGGCGCGAGCAACTGGCGCCGCTATACCGCGAACTGCTCGACGAGGCTGGCCAATGAAGCGTCTGCTGAGCAAGCGCTGGCTGGGCGCCGGCCTGCTGGGCCTGAGCCTGTCGCTGGGCGCCCAGGCGGCCATCGACACCTACGAGTTCAAGGACGACGGTGACCGCGCCCGCTACCGCACCCTCACCGAGGAGCTGCGCTGCCCGAAGTGCCAGAACCAGAACATCGCCGACTCCGACGCGCCGATCGCCATGGACCTGCGCCGCGAGATCCACCGCATGCTCGGCGAGGGCAAGAGCGACGACGAGATCGTCGACTATCTGGTCGACCGCTACGGCGACTTCGTGCGCTACAACCCGCCGGTCAACGCCCGCACCTGGCTGCTCTGGTACGGCCCCTGGCTGATGCTCGGCGGCGGCCTGGGCGTGCTGGCGCTGATCGTCCTGCGCCGTCGGCGTCCCGCTGCGCCTGGTGGGGCCGCGGCGTCCGGCAATGCCGGCAGCGATCTCTCCGCCGAGGAGCGTGCGCGCCTCGACCAACTGCTGAAGAATTCTGTTCACAAGAGCTCTGGCGACCAGAGCTCTGTCGACAACACCAAGGCTGATAAATGACCGCTTTCTGGCTTGCCGCCGGAGTGCTGCTGCTGGCAGCGCTCGCCTTCGTGCTGATTCCGCTGCTGCGTGGCCGCCGTGCCCAGGCCGAGGAAGACCGCACCGCCCTCAACGTCGCCCTGTATCAGGAGCGCATCGCCGAACTGGACGCTCAGCATGCCGCCGGCGCGCTGGATGCCGCCCAGCTGGATGCCGGCCGCAGCGAGGCCGCCCGCGAGCTGCTGGCCGATGCCGAGCAGGCCGAAGGCACGCGTCGCGTGCTGGGCCGCTGGCTGCCGCTGGTCATGGCCCTGCTGGTGCCGCTGGCCGGTCTCGGCCTGTATCTGCACTGGGGCGCCAGCGATGCGCTCAAGCTGCGCAGCGAGCTGGCCACCGCGCCGCAGAACATCGAGGAGATGACTGCGCGCCTGGAGGAGACGGTTCGCCTGCAGCCGGATCAGGCCGAGGCCTGGTACTTCCTCGGCCGCACCTACATGGCCCAGCAGCGTCCCCAGGACGCCGCAAAGGCCTTCGCCCGCGCCGCCGAGGTGGCCGGTCGCCAGCCGGAGCTGCTCGGCCAGTGGGCGCAGGCGCTGTACTTCGCCGAAGGGCAGAAGTTCACCGCGCAGGTGCGCAGCCTCAGCGAGGAAGCGCTCAAGCTCGATCCGCAGGAGGTCACCACCCTCGGCCTGCTCGGCATCGCCGCCTTCGAGGAGCAGCGCTTCGCCGACGCCATGGGCTACTGGCAGCGCCTGGTCGGCGTGCTGGAGCCCAACGATCCGTCGCGCGAGGCGATCCAGGGCGGCATCGAGCGTGCCCGCGAGCAGCTGGTCGCCCGCGGCGAGCAGGTGCCGGAGGCCCCTGTCGCCGTGGCGGCGGTGCAGCTCAAGGTCAAGGTCAGCCTGGCCCCGCAACTGGCCGACAAGGTGCAGCCGGACGACAGCCTGTTCATCTTCGCCCGCGCCGCCTCCGGCCCGCCGATGCCGCTGGCGGCCAAGCGTCTGAAGGTCTCCGACCTGCCGGTGGAGGTCAGTCTGTCCGATGCCGACGCGATGATGCCGCAGCTCAAGCTGTCCAACTTCGCCGAGATCCAGCTGGTGGCGCGCATCTCCCGTGCCGGCAGCCCCACCGCGGGCGAATGGATCGGCCAGAGCGCCGTGCTGAAGACCGCCGAGGCGGGCGAGCAGGTGCTGGTGATCGATCAGGCCGAGCAGAAGTAGCTCTGCTCGCCGGTCCACCCGTGGCGTCGGGTGGGCCGGGCATTTCCCTGGCGCGGCTGCTCAGCCGCGATCCGTCAGCCCTCGCGGCGATGCCGCGACACCCCGGCGACGAAGGTTTCCTGCACCACGCGGTCGTCGCCGAGGGTCAGCAGCACCGCCAGGCGCTCCGCCAAGCTGGTGGTGTGCTGCAGGCGGAACTGCAGCAGCGGCGTGGCATTCCAGTCCAATACCACGAAGTCGGCCTCGTGACCGGGGGCCAGGCTGCCGATCCGCTCGTCCAGGCCCAGCGCACGGGCGCCGCCCAGGGTGGCCAGGTACAGGGCCTTGAACGGATCGAGGCTGCGGCCCTGCAGCTGCTCGACCTTGTAGGCCTCATTGAGAGTCTGCAGCAGCGAGAAGCTGGTACCGGCGCCGATGTCGCTGCCCATGCCGACCTTTAGACCCAGTCGCTCGGCGCGGCCGAGATCGAACAGGCCGCTGCCGAGGAACAGGTTGGAGGTGGGGCAGAACGCCACCGCCGCGCCGCTGGCGGCCAGCTGCCGGCAGTCGGAATCGCCGAGGTGGATGGCGTGGGCGAACAGCGAGCGCGGGCCGAGCAGGCCATGGTGGGCGTAGACGTCCAGATAGCTACTGCGTTCGGGAAACAGCGAGCGTACCCAAGTGACTTCCCGGCGATTTTCGGCCAGATGGGTGTGCAGGTGTACGCTGGGATGTTCGCGCAGCAGGCGTCCGGCCAGGTGCAGCTGTTCGTCGCTGCAGCTGCCGGCAAAGCGCGGCGTCACCGCGTAGCCGAGACGGCCTCTGCCATGCCAGCGCTCGATCAGCGCCTGGCTCTGTTCGTAGCCGCTGGCCGGGGTGTCGCACAGCGCCGGCGGGGCGTTGCGGTCCATCAGCACCTTGCCGCAGAGCATGCGCAGATCCAGCTCGGCAGCCACAGCGAAGAAGGCGTCCACCGACTCGGGATGCACGGTGGGAAACACCAACGCGCTGGTGGTGCCGTTGCGCAGCAGTTCGCCGACGAAGAAGCGCGCCACCTGTCCGGCGTAGTCGCAGTCGGCGAAGCGCAGCTCGGTCGGGTAGGTGTGGCGGGTGAGCCAGTCGAGCAGTTGCTCGCCGCCGGCACCGACGATGCCGGTCTGCGGGTAGTGGATGTGGGTGTCGATGAAGCCGGGGGTGATCAGCGCATCGGGCCAGTGGCGCACCTCGACCGTCGGCGCCAGGCCCGGCAGCAGTTCGGCCGCCGGACCCAGGGCGCGAATGCGACCCTCCTCGACCAGCAGCAGGCCGTCCTCGAGATGGCGGTAGGAGGCGGCGACCCCGACGCTGGCGGGATCGTCCAGGCTGTAGAGCAGGGCGGCGCGATAGGCCTGGGGTCGAGCAGACATGGCGACGGGCTTCCTTGTGAACGCGGACACGGTGTTGTGGTGGCGCGTGGCTACGCTTGCAACCAGTACCGCGGTGCGCTGTCTGATAGGTGTAAGCGTCGTCTTGTCATCTTGCGACGACGCAACTGCCCCGGCTTTCACCCCGGAGTGTTGACCATCAATGTTCAGGCAGGCTACGTCCTGTTGTGGAGGCTGGCAAATGAGGCGCTTCGCTGTTGGGATACTGATCGTTTTGATCCTGCCGCTGACGGCCTGCACCCTTTCGGCGGGTGATGGTGGTTATCACGACTATCCGCGCTACGGGGGGCATTATCCGCCGCCGTCCCATGGCCACTGGCGCTGGGATGACGACCTGCGGGTGTATATCAACGTGGGTTCCCCGTACCTCTACTACCACGACCACACCTATTACCGCTGGTACGGCGATCGTTGGTCGTCGGGGCCGCGTTTCAATGGTCCGTGGCGGGTGATCGAGCACCGTCATGTGCCGTCGCGGCTGGGACAGCGACATCGTCCGGCGCAGCGCCACTACGATGACCGGCGCACTCCCGACCGGTACTGGGACCATCGGGACGACCGTTCGGACCGTCGTGCTTATCGCGACCAACGCGACCAACGCGACCTGCGGGATTTTCGCGGGCAGAGCGAGCAGGAGCGACGCCGCGAGGCTCTGCATGGTCGCTCCGACGAGCGCCGCGACCTTCGCCAGGGGCAGCAGTGGCAACAGCCGCGCTTCGAGCGCCAGGAGCGGCAGACCCAGCAGCAGCGTTTCGAGCAGCAGCGCCGGCAGGTCGAGCAGCGCTTCGAGGGGCGTCAGCAGCCGCAGTGGCGGCAGCCGCGAGAGGAACACCGCGCGCAGGAGTGGGGTGATGGGCGGCGCCACGAATCACGCCAGCAGGGCAGCGAACCCCGCCAGCGCCAGGAGCGGCGCACGGTGATCCAGTCGAACCGGCAGGACGGCGGCCAGGAGCGGCGCAGCCAGTCGCGCCCGCAGCAGGAGCGGCAGGGCGGGCGGCAATGGGAGGGCCGTGGCGAACGCTGACCCTGTTGTCGGCGGCCCGCTGCGGGCTTGCAGGCATGCAACAAGGCGCGTCGACGCAGGTCGCCGCGCCTTGTTGCGTTCAGTCCCCGCCTTGTTTCGGGAACAGCGGGTTGCCGCAGCGGCTGCAGAAGCTGGCTCCAGCCTCGTGGCTCGGCTTGTCGCAGCTCGGGCAGTGGCGCTGCAGGCCCGCGTCGCTGCCGCCGCGCATGGCGTTGGCCAGTTCGGCGGTGAAGATGCCGGTGGGCACGGCGATGATCGAATAGCCGGTGATCATGATCAGACTCGCCAGGCCCTGGCCGAGCGGCGTCTTGGGGGTGATGTCGCCGAAGCCGACGGTGGTGAGGGTAACCACCGCCCAGTAGATGCTGGTGGGGATGCTGGTGAAGCCATGGCTGGGTCCCTCGATCACGTACATCAGGGTGCCGAAGACGATGACCAGGGTGGAGACGGTCAGCAGAAACACGGTGATCTTCTGTCGGCTGCCACGCAGGGCCACCAGCAGGAAGTTCGCCTGGCTCAGGTAGGGCGCCAGCTTGAGTACCCGGAACACTCTCAGCATGCGCACCACGCGGATGATCATCAGGTACTGGGCATCGGCGAAGATCAGCGCGAGGATGCCGGGCAGCACGGCCAGCAGGTCGACCAGCCCGTAGAAGCTGAAGGCGTAGCGCAGCGGTTTCGGTGCGCAGTACAGGCGCAGCAGGTACTCGACCGCGAACAGGGCGGTGAAGACCCATTCGAGCAGCGTCAGTTGTGTGCTGTACTGTTCGCGGATCGGCGCAACGCTGTCGAGCATCACCACTGCCAGGCTGGCGAGGATGGCCAGCAGCAGGAGTTCGTCGAAGCGGCGCCCGGCCAACGTATCGCTGTGGAAGATGATCACGTACAGGCGTTCGCGCAGAGACTGAGGCGGCGTACTGGCGATCATGACAGCGTTCCTGGGCAGGGAGGAGTTCGGGCCGTCGGCAGGAGGGGGCGCAGCTGGCAGGCCCAATACCGACAGGTTAGCGGAACATGCTCCAGGGGGTGCTGTACAGAACGACCAGGATGGTCAGACAGAGGAGTAGCGACACGACACAGCCGATGATTTCAACCTGCTCATCGCGGTGCGGGTTGTTGCGGGTGGCTTGAGCTCGCATGTCGAGGCCTCCGAATCGGCTGGGTGAAGGCGTGTTCGTCACTCTCTGACGCTGTCTTGCCCCCGTCGCCGTGCCCGGCTTGCTCGAGAGCATTTGTGATCGTTTTAACAGTTTTTATGTGAACAAGGCTTGCAAAACCTTGCGATTCCCGAGGCTTGTGCTACCGCTGCACCTGCATTGCCAGGGTCAGTCGATAGCCGCGGCCGCGTTCGGCGCGGATCGGGTTACTGCCGGGCGGCAAGGACTTGAGCCGGCTGCGCAGGCGCGAGATCAGCACCTCGAGCTGGGCCTTGCCGTAGATGTCCAGTGGCTTGCCCAGGCGTTCCAGCAGTTGCCAGCTTTCCAGGAAATTGCCGGGCGCGAGTGCCAGCGCATAGAGGACCTCGACTTCCTGGCGGCGCAGGCTGAGTGATCCCCCCGGCACATGCAGCAGGCAGCTCGCCAGTTCGAGTGTCAGTCCGCCGCCGCCCGCGGCGGGATTGACCTTCAGCCGGCGTCCCAGCGCGTCCAGGGCGGCGCAGAGCTCGGCAGGCTCGGCCGGCTTGCCGAGGCTGAGGTCTGCGCCGTGCCGGTACGCGGCGATTCGGTCGTCAAGATTGTGCCGCGCGCTGAGCAGGGCGATGCCGATGTCCGGCTGGATCTGGCGCAGGCGGGCCATGAGACTCAGGGTGTCCTCGCCCGGCAGCTCTTGATCGACCAGGGCGATATCGAAGTGGGTGCCGGCAGGCAACTCATACAACGCATCGGCAGTGCCTCCGCCGGCGACCGAGTAGCCGTGCCGGGCCAGGGCCTCGACGATGGTTTCGCGCTGCACGCGATCGGCCTCCAGCACCAGCACACGCAGGGTCACCGGGTGTGCGTGGCCAGAGGCACCGGAGGCACTCTTCGGCTCGGGGGAGCAGGTGATGACCATGGCTCGAAGCAGACCTCCGTTGTCGTGGCGATGTCTCATTCCGTATCCCCGGGGAAGGGGCGACTGGTCGAGCGTCGGGTTTCCGGCATGACCGGGACGATACGCCGCAGGTGTCATGGCGCCATACCATGTCGGCGACAAGGGCTGCGTGGAGCGAGCGAGTTCCCTGCCTGAAATCTGTCGCCGGAGCTGTGGGCGCCATGTCCATGTCTGGGTTATCGTCAAGGTAATGTGTTTACGCTTCGTCGGGAAGCCCTCCGGTTGGTGTGCCTTTTCTTTTCTGATCGCCCCCGCGTGCGCGTCCACGGCGGCAGATGCCGATCGCAGGGCGGCCCGTCGGAGGATTGCCGCGCTGGCCCTGTGCTAGACTGCCGCGCCGCGCAACCCGTGACCGACTCCCGCCCATGATTTTCCAGTCCGCCAGCGGAGCCTCGCCGATCTTCCATTCCCTGCAGCCGGATCTTGCCGCGTTGCCGCCGCGCCGCGTCTGGAGGATTGCCCCATGCGCCTGAAGTGCATTCGCCTGGCGGGCTTCAAGTCCTTCGTCGACCCGACCACGGTGAACTTCCCGAGCAACATGGCGGCGGTGGTCGGCCCCAACGGCTGCGGCAAGTCCAACATCATCGACGCCGTGCGCTGGGTGATGGGTGAGAGTTCGGCGAAGAACCTCCGCGGCGAGTCGATGACCGACGTCATCTTCAACGGCTCCAACACCCGCAAGCCGGTCAGCCAGGCCTCCATCGAGCTGGTGTTCGACAACAGCGACGGCAGCCTGCTCGGCGAATACGCGGCCTATACGGAAATCTCCATCCGTCGCCGGGTCACCCGCGAAGGGCAGAACACCTACTTCCTCAACGGCACCAAGTGCCGGCGCCGCGACATCACCGACATCTTCCTCGGCACCGGCCTCGGTCCGCGCAGCTACTCGATCATCGAGCAGGGGATGATCTCCAAGCTGATCGAGGCCAAGCCCGAGGATCTGCGGAACTTCATCGAGGAAGCCGCCGGCATCTCCAAGTACAAGGAGCGCCGCCGCGAGACCGAGAGCCGCATCCGTCGTACCCAGGAAAATCTCGAGCGCCTGGCCGACCTGCGCCAGGAACTGGAACGCCAGCTCGAGCGTCTGCAGCGCCAGGCCCAGGCCGCCGAGAAGTACCAGCAGTACAAGGCCGAGGAGCGCCAGCTCAAGGCCCAGCTGGCGGCGCTGCGCTGGCTGGCGCTGGACGAGCTGGCGCGCCAGCGCCAGGCGGTGATCGGCGACCAGGAAGTGGCCATGGAGGCGCTGATCGCCGAACAGCGCAATGCCGATGCCGGCATCGAGCGCCTGCGCGACGGTCATCACGAGCTGTCGGAAGCCTTCAATCAGGTCCAGGCGCGCTTCTACTCGGTGGGCGGCGACATCGC
>RCUJ01000122.1_pt1 | contig 42489 bp, 34 predicted proteins | sample 2166321 | NCBI WGS metagenome assembly RCUJ01 (sample SAMN09932808, study PRJNA488358) | compost metagenome | feature: garden; material: soil; isolation source: compost soil in an enriched community after 118 h of incubation | place: Germany: Experimental Botanical Garden Goettingen | collected... | reverse complement strand
ATATTAGACAAAAGATTGGATTTAATGCCAGATACTTTAATTATTATTTAGATCCCTATGTTACGTCTATTTCTAAACTAAGACAAGTCAAAAATATTTTAAAGCTCACTAAAAGACAATTAAATACTCTTGCCGTGCTTCTTATTCCTAAACCTCCTTTGGTGAACAGCACTATCTCTTGATTGATATCTCCTTTGTAAGCATTGTACCTATAGTTAAGCTGCTGTCGTTTTTGACAAATAGTACATTTATAACGCTGATTACCGTTAGATTGAAATCCATTCTTTATGCATTTACCATTGCAAAAATTACATTTTATTTTCATGACCTAATTTGAAACACTAAGGTAAGGCAAAAGCATTTTAAGGCTTATTAAAAAACAAAAAACGAAAGAGACGACCATAAGGTCGCCTCTTTTCTATTCAATAATTTAATTTTAATATTCTTTTTCAGTTAGTTATATGGATATATTATCAAAACACCTAATCTGTAACACTACCCATCTGATGCATTACCCGTATCACTAACTCTCAAAATTAACAAAAAATCAACTATGTAAAAGGGAAATCTTCAATTTTGCAAGCTTTTTATCAGATAGATTATTTTCAACTTTCTGTATGAAGAAATCTTGTTTATTAATTTCTTCCTGTAGATTAGCTATCCATCCTTTCACATCAACACCGTACACTGTAAAATGTTTTACATCCCAATCTCTTTTTCCTATCACATTCAGGATTTCTTGAACTTTTTTAGTATTGCCTGCAAAAAGTTCAATTTCTAATTTCATCTGCATGAATTCTCCTTGAAAATATGAATTTGGAGCTATACTAAAACGTTTTGTTGATGAATAATTATCAATGGCTGAAATAATATCCTTAATTAAAACTTTATCACTAATCAAAATTGGATATTGCCTTTTTATAATTTCTACAGCTTCTTTAAATAGATTTGAATTAGCATCAAAAGGAATATCTAATTGAAAATTCTTTTTATCATAAAACTGCTGTAAAACAATCGGTATATCCATGCACTCTTTTATATTATCCTTACACAGTGAATATAACACAAAATGAGGCCTATAGTTATCTGTGCGAGGGATTTTGACAAGTTCTATTCCAATTACTACGCATCCAACAATTCTGTAAAATTTATTTTGATCATAAACTTTAAGAAGCGGAAATTCCCGCTGCCAATCATCCGCTATTTTATTATTTCTTTTTACTACTATCATCTTTCTTTTATGGTCTTATAATGTATATTAAAGCTCCTTTAAAACTTTCTGAGTATTTTTTATACTGAGCTTTACTCATAACAGCTTTTCCGAATTTAAAATCATAAATTATACCGTTTGCTTCATCGTAAATATCCAAGAATCCTCTTCCTTGTTTACCAGTAAAATAATGATTATAACTTAATCCCCTACTACCAAATCTGCTCTCATAGCGTTTTAAGAGTTCAGTAGCATATGTATGTTTAGCAATTCCTGCTTGCGGACCATTCTTTCCAATTGCAATCCCCTGCTCCGCAAAGTACCCTCCTCAATAGCGCTGCGCAAATGTCTCTGACTTTGCGCCACCTCTAATGCTTCTGAAAAACACAAAAACATCTAAAAAGTCTCTGACTTTTAAACTAATACAAGTTATAAAGATTTATCGATTTCGGATCCAGTACATTAACTATTGCATTATCCACTTTCTCAATTTCTAACAAGCCTGAATCGCTCATATAATTACTTGCACTTGAATAAATGTAATCTGAAGCTTTTGCTACCAATCCGGCTCTCACAGGATTCAAATGTACATAATGAAGCTTTGACCACATAAATTCTATTGAATAAATTTCTTCTGCGTGATTTCCATACTGCCAAAATTGAAATTTTTTATTTCTCTGATGGCTTTCTGTTGCCAGTTCAAAACGTTGCAGCATCCACTCTCTTCTGCTTTCAGGACCATTTTGAATTTTTTCCAAAATATTTTTTGCAATAAATTTTTTAAAATCTCTTATCAAATCTGATAATTTTCCAGATTCAGATTGTATTATTAAATGAATATGATTACTCATAATTACATAACCGTATAAAATCATTCCTTTGTTTTTAATACAGTAATCCAAGCATTCAATAACAATATCGCGATAACATTGACGTGTAAAAACATCAATCCAGTCTACAACTGTTGGCGTGATAAAATGCGGCAGTTTTTGATCTCGAATAACATAACCTTCTTTCATTTGATTTTTTTTGCTCAAAAATAGTGATTTTTCTTACTTAATGTTTTTTTTAGAAGTAATCGTAAAAAGTCAGAGACTTTTAGTACGTTTAGAAATTCTAAGACCAAAAAAAATTGCGCAAAGTCAGAGACATTTGCGCAGCTTTTCAATTTAAGTTTGGAACTCTTTGCAGAGCGGAGGTCTTACTGAGCAGGTTAAACTTAATAGCTCAAATGCAATATATTAGTACTTATTTTACCTGTAAAAATAATGAAATTTTCTTTACGCATTTTTGATGAAATTTTTCTTTTTTTGATGTCTGATAAAGATGATTGATAAAAAACGAGATTGATACTTAAATTCTCTTCTGTAATCATTTTCATTTTTAAACCAATTTTTTCTGCTTCAGAAAGGAAGTCATCCAACCAGATGTTAATTATTTCTTCTGAATTACTTTTAATTTAAAAAAAATCATCTTTTCTAGAATTATAGTTCTTCTTTTTATCTTTTTCAAAATATACATCTGTTACAGCAACATTTACTGTATCATGCTCAAATAAATTAATCTTTACAAATGTTCCTAATGACGAATCAGTTTTTCCTTCTTGCAATGTAAAATTATTATTTATAAAATAATTTATATCTGACTGGTTATCAATTTTTAAAACCAATAATATTTCAGATTTTTTATTCCTTTTTGCTTTTAATAATTCCATTCTTAATTCTTGAGAATAACAAAAATTTATTACGAATAAAAATATTGCTAAAAATACAATTTTCATAACTTTTACTTATTTAATGTTTTCCCCCAATAATTTACTTGAGCAGCACCATCAGGTGCACCATATTTGAAATTCCAAGAGTAATGAACACTATATTCCCCAGCTTCTTAATTTTTTTTTAAAACCTATCTAAATGCTTCTTTAAACTATCAGCTTTAATTATATTCTTTTCTACTCCCCAACCATTTCGATACAATTTTTCTAACTCATTTATACATCCAATTTGATCTTGTTTTGCTCCGTCATTCAAAAAAAACAAAGCTATTTTTTTTTGATTATCTGATAATAATTTAAAATCTTGGGTTGTACAGAATTTTTTATTAGTAAAAATAGATAGTAAATCCATATAAACGTTATGAATCATTTCTTTATCATTATGCTTATAAGACATAATTAATGAATAGGAAAGTAGTTCACTATAATTATCTTGATTATAATAATATTCTCCTAATAAAATATAGGCACTTCTATCATTGTTTTCAATTACTTTACTTTTATATTTTTTGATTTGTTTTTCACTTAGATCTTTGTGGTCTGAGCAGCCATGAAAAATCATAACTGCTACTATTAATTTTATTGCTCTCATCTCTTAAAGTTTCCATAGTTATAACCATTTTTATATTTCGTCCAAGTCTGAACGGGTTCCGAAGTAAATCTTGGAGAAAAACGATAATCTACTAAATAATACGAATCCCCAGCTCTCCGAAGTCATTCTTAATAGTGCTGCACAAATGTCTCCGACTTTGCGCCATCTCAGATTATTTTATCTTTTTGAGTATTATAATTTCTCCATAGTCTTTTAACTTTTCAAAACTATTAAAAGAGATCAATTTTCCTTCAAAATTCTTCTTTTTTATTGGAGGATCATCAAATGAAATAGGATTATCTAACATTGTAAAATTATTTGACTCATCAGATAATTGAAAAACTTTATTCTCAAATTTTATAAATCCACTTTCGCCTCCTTCAATCAATCCAATAAATTTATATTTTGGAATGACTACAATAGGATTAAGTTTCATTTTAAGTTTTTCATCAAAAAAAATCACTATTTCATATACGTTTTCTATTTTGTTTCCTATTTCTACATCTACATTTCTATAGTATAGTCTTGCTGGTATTCTCTCACCAGCTTCATTTACAATATTATATTTTTTTTCTATTTTAAGAGCTTTAGCATCTTTAAAATAAAAATAAGCAAAAACAGTAATTAAAATAAGAGCTATAAAAATTATCTTTTTCATTTTCTATGGATATTGACGGTAATAATTATTTGTATTTGTTTGAATGGCATTAACTGCAGGAAGCCCAATGTATCTTCTGTAAACATATCCATTATTATTTGGATAGTTTTCATAATGACTCTTATTATATCCAAAATCAGAAGTCTTAATCTTATAATCTCCTGCGTAGATAGATTTTGTTGGGGAAATCATAATTGCTACGTGACCAGAAGCATCCCCCAGCTCTCCTAAGTCTTCTCGCTTTACATCTATTGCCTTTAAAATCTCACTTTTTATTTTTATATCCCCATATAAAAATACCATAAAATATAATTGAGACAAAAACGCTTAAAACTATGCTTGATAGTGTAATTTCCTTATTTTTAGCGCAAATAATTAGAAGCCCTCCAACTATCCATATAAATAATAGTCCATTTTTCTTTAGAAGAGATAATATTATTTTTAGTTTAGATGCTTTTTCCATACTCTATTATTTCTTTTGTCTTTTTTAATTTCTCAATTATAACAGAAAATAAATATTGTTTTATATTGCTTTCATTAAAAGCATTATAATCTAATTACTTCTATACAGTTTCACCAGCTCTCCGAAGTCTTCCTTGCGAGCGCTGCGCAAATGTCCCGCTGCGCAAATGTCTCTGACTTTGCGCCACCTCTAATGCTCCTTAAAAAAACAAAACATCTAAAAAGTGTCTGACTTTAAAACTAATACAAGTATAGAAATATATTGATTTTAAATCCAAAAAATTGGTACTGAGATAAGCGATTTTTTAATTTCTAGCAAACATAAATCATTTACATAAGAACTTTTATCCAAATAAATATAACCAATCCCCTAAAAACCAACCTCAATTATTATCAAATTTTTAAATCTCATGGTTTTTAGAAAAATTTTAAGAAACCTTACTTTTCAAATTACTATATTTGGCGCACCTTAAAGAATAATTAATCCCACTTTCTAAGAAACAAAATTATAATTCCTGCTGTAGTTGTATGAAACCCACTAAGTTCATATATATCGTTTTACTTTCGTTGCTTTGTTTTTTCAGAGGCACCGAAACGTATTCGCCGATTTATACTTTCAGCAACTGTATTACCTTAGATAGTGTTGCGGCAGACGACACGCAGATTTTTTCTTCCGACTTTTCTTCTTCTAAAAATCTAGAAGTTCATTATAAGCTCAAAAAGAAAATGAAATGCAGAGCGACTACTTTAGAACAAAGTACGATCAAAGCTCCGTATTTTAGCAATTTGGTTAATTTCAAGCTTTATAAAGAAAGCTTAATTTATGGTATAGCTTCAATATATCATATTGAAAGGCATCCTCACCTTCATTTGTACCAACTTTTCTAGGCTGCAAAATTTCGTCGTTTTTATATTCTAGTATTCTGGAACAATCCCTCATTTACGTATGTGATTGAGCCACTATTGCTATAAAAACATTTCCCTAAAACGGTACTTTTTCAAATAAAAGCATCTGTACATCTTATTATTTTCAAAATCCAAATTCATACTCCCGATATTTTAGTATCAAGGGAGCACATCTATTTATTCAAAAATTTAAACCTAATGATGAGCATTTATAAAAATCCATTTCTTTTATGCACCTTGGCTTTATTCGTTTTAGTCTCGTGCGGAGATAAAACAAAAAAAGATTCAAACAACATAAAAACAGTTCCGGTATATAAGGTAACTCTAAAAGACACTATAGTTTCGAGCAAATTTGTTGCCGATGTACATGCTAAAAACAATGTAGAAATTCACGTTCGTATTCCTGGGCTGTTAGACAAAGTTTACGTTAGCGAAGGACAAAAAGTAAAAAAAGGGCAAATCCTTTTTAAAATAAGTGATGTTGAACTTCAGATTCAGCTTCTAAAAGCCGAAGCGGTTTACAAAAGCGCAAAAGCCGATTTAAGAATTGCAACTGTAGAATTGGAACAGGCGCAAACCCTTTTTAATAAAAAAGTAATTGCAGACAAAGAATTAGAATTATCTAAAGCAAAATATGAAGCCGCTTCCGCGAAAGTAGCACACGCAGTTGCCGAAAGAAAAGCAATCAATCAACAGATTAGCTTCACCACTATCCGCGCGCCATTTGACGGAACTGTTGACCGTATTCCGTTTAAAGAAGGAAGTTTGGTAGAAAACGGTTCATTGCTGACAACTGTTTCTCAATTAGACGATGTATACGCATACTTCTCAATTCCTGAGAATACCTATTTCCAAATGATGGAAGACAAAACCTTAAACACACAGGGCGATATCAAATTGGTGCTGCCAAACGGAATGGTTTACGGACAAAAAGGAGAATTAAGAACCGCTGACGGAGAAATCGACAGACAAACAGGTTCTATTCAATACAAAGCAAAATTTCACAATCCGCAAGGATTTATCAAACATGGAACTTCTGGCAAACTGATTATTTCAGAGCCAAAAACCAATGCAATTTTAATTCCGCAAAAAGCTGTTTTTTCTATTCAGGACAAACAATACGTTTTCCGCGTGAACAAAGATGGAGTAGTTAAAATGACGAATGTTACAATTGAAACCACTCTAGATGATGTGTACATCTTAAATGAAGGTCTAAAAAGCGACGACCTGATTGTACAAGAAGGCACGCAATCATTGAGAGACGGCGATAAAATCAACATGAAACAAATGTAGATTATCGATCTGTAAAACAGTTATTTAATTATTTATCTAAAACATTTAAAATGATAGAGTTATTTATCAGAAGGAAAATATTGTCATTAATCATCTCGGTTATGATAGTCCTTCTGGGATTGCTGGCGTTGTTTCAGCTTCCTATTACCCAATTCCCAGACATTGTACCGCCGTCTGTAACCGTTACAGCAAAATATACAGGAGCAAACGCAGAGGTTTCGGCCAATGCCGTCGCCCTTCCGTTAGAAAGAGCTATCAATGGTGTGCCCGGAATGACCTATATGTCAACCGTAACTTCCAACGATGGTTTGACCTTAATCCAAGTTTTCTTTGAAGTAGGAACCGATCCCGATCTGGCTGCCGTAAACGTGCAGAACCGTGTAACTACGATTTTGGACGAACTTCCAGAAGAGGTAATTCGTGCCGGAGTTACAACCGAAAAAGAGGTAAACAGTATGTTGATGTACTTGAACATTACCAGTACCGACAAAACTCAGGATGAGCAGTTTATCTTCAACTTTACCGATATTAATATTCTTCAGGAATTAAAGCGTATTGATGGTGTCGGGCGTGCCGAAATCATGGGTCAGAAAGAATATTCGATGCGTGTTTGGCTGGATCCAGAAAAGATGCTTTCGTATAATATTTCGGCAAATGAAGTTATTAATTCACTTCAAAAACAAAACATTTCTGCCGCGCCAGGTAAAGTCGGTGAAGGTTCAGGACAGATGAACAATCAATTGCAATATGTAATTAAATATGGAGGAAAATTCTTCGAACCAAAACAATATGAGGAAATTCCGTTAAGAGCCAATTCAGATGGAACCATCTTAAGATTGAAAGACATTTCGAAAATCGAATTTGGCGCCATGAGTTACGGAATGGTTTCTAAAACCGACGGAAAACCTTCGGCATCGATTATGCTAAAACAACGTCCGGGTTCGAATGCTTCTGAAGTTATTGCGAGCGTAAAAGAAAAAATGGCCGAATTGAAAGTCTCTTCTTTTCCTCCTGGAATGGAATTCAACATTGCGTATGACGTATCCCGTTTCCTTGATGCTTCGATTCATGAAGTATTAAGAACTTTAGTTGAAGCCTTTATTTTGGTGGCTTTCGTAGTTTTCCTTTTCCTTCAAGATTGGAGATCTACTTTGATTCCTGTATTGGCAGTTCCTGTCGCACTTATTGGTTCGTTTACCTTTATGTCGATGATGGGCTTCTCGATCAATTTATTAACGCTTTTCGCTTTAGTACTTTCTATCGGAATTGTGGTCGATAACGCCATTGTCGTCGTCGAAGCCGTTCACGTAAAAATCTCCGAAGAACATATGTCCCCAATGGAAGCTACCATTAGCGCCATGAAAGAAATTACCGGAGCCGTTATTGCAATTACGATTGTAATGGCTGCCGTATTTATTCCTGTTGCTTTCTTGAGTGGTCCAGTAGGGGTTTTCTACAGGCAGTTTTCACTGACAATGGCAATTAGTATTGTGATTTCAGGTATTAATGCCCTTACCCTTACTCCTGCCCTTTGTGCGATTATGCTAAAAGCGCATGATCCTAATAAAGAGAAAAAATCGCTTTTAGATCGTTTCTTTCACAGATTTAACCATTGGTTTGATAATATTACTTCAAAATACATCAAAGTATTGGTGAAATTTGCTGATCGTAACACCGTAACTGTTGGATTATTAGTACTATTTTGTTTGTTGACTTGGGGAACAACTAAGTTTTTAGCGTCAGGATTTATCCCGACTGAAGATCAGGGAATGGTTTACGTAAGTGTTACAACTCCACAGGGTGCAACAGTAGAGCGTACTGAAAAAGCTTTGGACGAAGTAACTAAAATTGCACAAGGAATTAAAGGTGTCGACAACGTAACAACTCTTGCGGGATACAGTATTGTAACCGAAATCGCTGGAGCTTCGTACGGAATGGGAATGATCAACTTAAAAGACTGGAGCGAACGTGATATTTCGGTAACCGAATTTATGGCAGAACTTACTGAAAAAACCAAAAACATTACCGATGCACAAATCGAGATTTTTGCACCGCCAACCGTTCCTGGTTTTGGTAACACCAGTGGTTTTGAGCTTCGTTTGCTGGATAAATCTGGCGGAAGTATCACCAATACCGATAAAGTAACCAAAGAATTCATCAAAGAACTGAATGCTTCACCAGAAATTCAGAACTCATTTTCGAGTTTTGATGCCACTTTCCCGCAGTATTTAATCCATATCGATTATGATTTGGCTGCTAAAAAAGGAATTTCGGTAGACAATGCCATGTCGACTTTGCAAACCATGTTAGGTTCATTTTATGCAACCAATTTTATCCGTTTCTCTCAAATGTATAAAGTAATGGTTCAGGCAAGTCCGCAATTCCGTCAAAATCCAGAAAGCATTTTGGATATGTATTTGAAGAATGAGGCAGGCGAAATGGTTCCGTTTTCTACTTTCATTAAACTAGAAAGAGTTTACGGTCCAGAGGTTCTAACGCGTTATAATATGTACATGTCGGCTATGATTAACGGTGAACCAGCCGAAGGTTACAGCTCTGGAGATGCCATTGCCGCTGTCGAAAAAATTGCTGCAGAAAAACTCCCAAGCCGTTTTGAATTGGAATGGTCTGGTATGACACGTGAAGAGATTTTATCAGGAAACCAAACCATCTACATTTTTGCGCTTTGTATACTATTTGTATACTTATTATTGGCTGCACAATACGAAAGTTTATTGCTTCCGTTCCCAGTATTATTAAGTCTTCCGGTTGGAGTTTTCGGTTCTTACATTGCGCTTGTCATGGTTGGACTGGACAATAACATCTATGCTCAAGTAGCACTCGTCATGCTGATTGGTCTTCTCGCCAAGAACGCCATCCTGATTGTTGAGTTTGCGATGGCACAGAACAAGCTCGGACGTGACATTGTCGAAGCGGCAATCGAAGGAGCAAGACTTCGTTTCCGTCCTATTTTGATGACCTCTTTTGCTTTCATTTCAGGATTAATTCCGTTATGTATTGCTTCTGGAGCGGGTGCAATTGGTAACCGTTCAATCGGAACAGCTGCTGCGGGCGGAATGTTAATCGGAACTGTGTTTGGTCTTTTAATCATTCCTGGACTTTACATACTGTTTGCAAAATTGGAAAAACGAATGAGCAAATCTTAATGCGTAATTTTTTAAACACATAGAATCATTCCCGATAGCTATCGGGATTAAAAAGCGTAAAAAAGGCGTTTCACTAGCGTAAACACACATAGGCTATGGTTAGAAACTAGTTTCTTTCACCTCCCTTTTTTTTAGAAAGAATCCCGATAGCTATCGGGAATGTTTCTATGTGTTAAACAAAAAATTGCAACAAGATTGAACAAATAAAATTAAACAATGAAAGAGATATTAAATCAATATAAAAATACTGATATGCATTTTCTAAGGACAACCAAAAGTGCCGTTGTAATAACCGGAGTTTTACTTTTGACAGCTTGTTCTGCACCAAAAGTCAGTACAAAACTAGACGCTGCAAAACTGCCTGAAAATTTTGATGCGCAGAGAAAAGAAGCATCAAGCGAAACTTTTATTCCATTAAAAACAGAAACCTTTTTTAAAGACCCAAAATTAGAAGCTTTATTAAAAAAAGCCATTGCCAAGAATCCTGATTATTTAATCATGCAGGAAAGAATTTTAATTGCCAATTCGCATTTAAAAGTGGCAAAACTGGCACTTCTTCCCTCTTTAGATTTTGTTGCCGATGCTTCTGGAACACATTACGGAAAATATACGATGGAAGGCGTTGGTAATTACGATACTAACTTCTCTCAGAATATTACAGACAAACAAAAAATCAACGAGAATGTTTCTCCTAACTTTTTTTTGGGAGCAAAAGTTTCTTGGGAAGCTGATATCTGGGGAAAACTGAGCAATCGCAAAAAAGCTGCACAACAGCGATTTTTTGCTTCACAACAAGGAATGCGATTGTTACAAACACGTCTTTTAAGTGATGTTGCCGACTTATATTTCAAGCTGATTGCATTAGACAAACAAAAATCGATTTATGATAACAACTTGAAAACGCAGGAAAGAGCTCTCGATATTGTTTCCGCACAAAGATCAGTTGGAAAAGCGACAGAGTTGGCTGTACAGCAGTTTAATGCACAAAACAATAATATTCATGCCGAAGCTTCAGAATTAAAATTAAGCATCGATCAGACTGAAAAAGCTTTATTGACACTTTTGGGTGAATATGGCGGAAAAGTTGACCGAAGCAGCGATTTTCTAGCTGGGCATTTAGAGGTTTTAAACCAAAAAATAAGCGTAGATTCTATCATTCATAAAAGACCAGATGTATCTGAAGCTTACTTCGAATTATTAGCAAGTAACGCAGATGCTAAATCGGCTCGCGCTGCTTTTTTTCCAACCGTAAATCTAGGCGGTTATGCAGGATTCAATTCGTTTTCATTCAACACTCTTTTTGATGCAGGTTCTTTTGCATGGCAGTTATTAGGAGGTTTGACAGCTCCTGTTTTCAATAAAGGACAGATCAAACAGGAATTTTATGTTTCCAACAGAAGACAGGAAATCTCATTCCTTCACTATCAAAATGCAGTTACAACAGCCTTCAACGAATTAAGCGCTTTACTGCATCGAAACGAAGCTTACGAAGATGTATTAAAATATAAATTAAACGAAATTGATCATCTCGAAATTGCCGTAAATGTCTCAAACGATTTGTATTTGAGCGGTTATGCCAATTACTTGGAAATCATCAATGCGCAAAAAAATAAATTGCAGGCCGAATTGGATTTTGTCGATATCCAACTTCGAAATGCAAACTCACAAGTATTGCTTTATAAAGCTTTAGGCGGAGGAATAAATTAGTTTATATGTTGGTCAAAAATGGCTTCTGTTTATAATAGCTCATCGCAGAGGTTGTTTTTAAGTCCCGTTTCTATTTTGAAACGGGATTTTTTTTATAAAAACATGGCACTTAGGACTAAATTATTTTTAACACATAGATAAAAGCCTTATATTTTATCGCAAAGTCCGCAAAAGATTTTACGCAAAGTGCGCAAATTTTTTTTAGAATCATTACAATGAAAAAGTTCGCAAAGCCTTGTGCAGACATAGCTTTGCGAACTTAAAATATCGATTAGGATTAGTCTCAAAATAAAAATGTCTTTGCGAACTTTGCGTTAATTTTTATGCCCTTCAACAGGAAAGCTATTGTTTTTTTATCGAAATTTTTCGGTTACATTTAACAACTATTATCTTTATTCCAAAAAACAAAAAATGGATATTTCCAAAATTCTCGATTACATACACGAACTTCCTGAGCAATCTAAGTTCGCTCTGCAAAACAATGTTACAGAAATAGCATTTTCTAAAGGGCATATTTTGCTAAAAGCCAATAAAGTAGAATCTAATATTTATTTTATAAAAAAGGGATTAGTAAGAGCTTATGTAGAAAGAGATAATGAAGTTACTTTCTGGTTTGGAAAAGAAGGCGAAACCGTCATTTCGATGAAAAGTTATGTTGAAGATCAGCCCGGATATGAAACCATCGAACTTTTGGAAGACTGCGAATTGTACGAACTCAAAACCGAAAATCTAAGAAAACTTTTTAATGAAGATGTTCATATAGCCAATTGGGGAAGAAAATTTGCAGAAAAAGAATTAATCAAAACCGAAGAACGTTTGATTTCTAAACAGTTTAAAAATGCTTCTGAACGTTATTTGGAATTAATGAAAGACCATCCAGAACTCCTGCAAAGAGTTCAACTAGGACATATTGCTTCTTATTTAGGAATTACACAAGTCAGTTTAAGCAGAATACGTGCAGAATTAAAATAACCTTTTAGGAGATTTTTTTAAATCTCCATTTAAATCTGAACAAATCTGAACAAATCTGCTTTAATCTGTGTAAATCTGCGTGAAAAAATCATATGCAAAAAGTATTTCACGCAGATTATAAAAGATTTTAGCAGATCAAATTAGATTTTAATTCTTGAGTAAAACAGATGAAAAATAACTTCATTTTTTATCATTTGTTAATTTTTTTCTGATTTCCATAAAAGAACTTTGCAACACAAAATTTTAACTATATGAACTGGATTATTTTAATCATCGCGGGTCTATTTGAAGTAGCCTTCGCATCATGTCTCGGAAAAGCAAAAGCAACAACTGGTACCGAAATGTACTATTGGTATATTGGCTTCTTTATATCTTTAACCATTAGCATGCTTTTATTAATGAAAGCTACAGAAACACTTCCGCTAGGAACTGCTTATGCTGTCTGGACAGGAATTGGTGCTGTAGGAACTGTTTTGGTAGGAATCTTTATTTTTAAAGAACCGGCAGCATTCTGGAGATTGTTTTTCTTGGCAACATTGGTTGGTTCTATTGTTGGTTTAAAGGCGGTTTCTCACTAAAAATATATTACACGAATTTGGATACAACTTTGTCAAAGTTTCGAACTTTTACAAAGTTTTTTTGTTTTTAAACACATAGAAACATAGATTTTTTTTCTGAAAAAGAGAATTGAAAGAAACTAGTTTCTAATACATAGAATATTCACGCAATCGTGTCGTTCCTCGGAATAACAAACTGTTGACACATACTGCTCGTATAACTTTGTCAAAATTTAAAATTTTGACAAAGGTTTTTTTACATAGAAAAATGCGTCATCGTGCTAAACATAGCCCGTGGTTTCAACCACGGGGACGCAAACATAATTACCATACGTATCACCGTGGTTGAAACCACGGGCTATGTTTTTCATACAATGATTTTAAAATCTTTATGGAGCCTTCTCGCGGAGATTTGGAGTTTAAAAGAACTAATGCAATTCCAGCATCACATGATAAAAAAATAGCATTTTTAATCATTATTCTGTCTTTTATCTTTGTCAAAAATTAAAGCCAAAAATTAAAATGACATTCAGCCATTCCATTAAATCTTTTGACGAATTAACCAATCACGAAATGTATAATATGCTTCGTTTGAGAAGCGACGTATTTGTAGTCGAACAAAATTGTCCTTATCTCGATTTGGACAATAAAGACCAGAAAGGTTTTCATTTATTGTATTATGTCGATAACCAATTGGCGGGCGTAACGCGCTTACTTCCAAAAGAAGTATCGTATGATGAAGTTTCGATCGGAAGAGTTGTAATTGCCAAATCGCATCGCGGATTAGGTTTAGGGGTAAAACTAATGGAGGCTTCGATTGCGGGCTGCGAAGAGAAATTCGGAAAAAGTCCAATTAGAATCAGTGCCCAATATCATTTATCCAAATTCTACCAATCTTTAGGATTTGTAGAACAGGGAGAAGTTTATGATGAAGACGGAATTCCGCATATCGGAATGCTGAGAGCGTAACAGTTTACGGAATAATCAATTTTAAAACATTGGAAAGCACAGGATTATGATCTTCGGTTCTCCAATTGACATATAAATCGGTTTCTAACGGTAATTTGATAAATCGGATTCCTGGAATTTCATGAAAAACATACGAATCGGGTAAAATTGCAATTCCAAGTCCCTTACGAACCAAAGCGATTATAGAAGAACCAAATTCAGAATGAAGATATGCTTCTGGCGCGTTCTCCAAAGAATTGAATAATCTCTGAATAAGGTCGCTGTAACTGCTTCCTTCGTCATTGGTTGGTAAAATAAACTTCTGAGAAGCAAGCGTTTCTTTAGTAAAATCCTCAGGTGTTTGATACGGATGATCTTCTGGAACTACAACTGCTAAGTGATCGGTATAAATTTTTTTAGATTGAATATCTTTTGAATTATTGATATCTCTAGTAATCGCTAGATCAATTTTATAATTTCGCAGAAAATCCTGCTGATTCTCATAAAGAACCTGAACCAGTTTGATTTTAAGTTTTGGAAAAGCATCTGTTATACGCGACAAAATTTCGGGCATAAGAGAAGCCGAAATAGAATCGGGATGAGAAATGGTAATCGTACCGCTCTCCCCCAACTGAATCTGGCGGGCAGATTGATGAATGAATTCCAATTTACTCAATTCTACCTCCCATTTTTCTTTTAGGAACTGACCCGCTGCAGTAAGTTTGACATTACGTTTGTTACGCTCAAACAACTGCACACCAAGCTGATTCTCGAGAGACTGAATCTGACGACTAAGCGCCGATTGTGTAATATTCATTTTTCCGGCGGTGTTCCAGAAATGAAGTTCGCGTGATAACGCTAGAAAATATTTAATCTGCTGTAAATCCATTGATGCAATTTACGCATTTATCAAGAACAAAAAACAGCTTTAACCGCATTAAAGAAATAAAAATGAATACGCTAGAAATAACCAAAGCCACAATTGATGACGTTTTAAAACTGCAATCAATTGGCAGACAAACCTTTTCTGAAACCTTCGCCGATGTAAACAGCGAAGAAAACATGAAAAAATATCTGGACGAAAGCTTCGCAACAGCAAAATTGGCTGCTGAATTGAGCAACCCGTCATCTTATTTCTATTTAGCTGTTTTAGATGAAAAAGTAGTGGGTTACCTGAAACTGAATACAGCCAATGCTCAAACCGAAAAAGAAGATCTAAATGCCTTAGAAATAGAACGCATTTATGTCGCAAAAGAATTTCATGGCAAAAAAGTCGCTCAAAGATTATACGCTCAAGCTGAAGAAATTGCCGAAGAAATAAAAGCTTCGTACATGTGGCTAGGCGTTTGGGAAAAGAATTTCAGAGCCGTAAGTTTCTATACCAAAAACGGTTTTGTGCAATTTGACACACATATTTTTAGATTGGGCAATGATGAACAAATCGATTTAATGATGAAAAAAATCTTGATTTAAAATACAATTTCAAAATGGAAAGAAGACAGCTTTTATTGTTTTTATTAATTCTTGGCACTGCTTTTTGGGGAGTATCTTACTCGGTTACCAAAATGGCAATTGGTGACTATTCGCTAAACGTATTTTTATTTTATCGTTTCTTGCTGGCTGTATTTGTATTAAGCATTGTTTTTTGGAAATACGTTAAAGACATTAATCGAGAAGCTATCAAAACCGGTTTTATACTTGCTGTGCCAATGTTTTTCGGGATTCAGTTGCAAACTGTTGGACTTAAATATACAGATGCTTCCCAATGCTCTTTTATTGCCGGATTAACCGTTATTATAATTCCGTTATTAAAACTGGCAATTTATAAAACCAATGCTTCACTAAAAATCTGGATTGCTGCTTTGACGGCTTTAACTGGCCTATTTATTATTGCTATTCAGGATAAATTTACCATTAACTTCGGAGATTTATTTACAATCTCTGGCGCATTTGCTTTTGCAGTTTATTTAATTGCTGTTGAAAAACTCTCGGCTACCAAAAATCTCTTGTATTCTATTGTTCCAATTTTTGCGTTTTGTGCGCTTTTTACTTTTTTTATAGCGCTAACAGACAGCGCATCAGAATGGTTGCCTCAAAATAATACATTCTGGATGGGTGTAATTTATTGTGCTTTGTTTTCTACAGCTTTTATGTACACGGTTTCAAACGTTTCGCAACGCTATTTATCAGCAGAACGTGTGGCGGTTATTTATTTGTTTGAGCCTGTTTTCGGGGCAATTGGAGCGTTTTTTATTTTAGGAGAAAACCTTTCATGGCGCTTGCTTTTGGGCGGAACTTTAATTTTTTCTGCGACTATTATTTCTGAAGTCAATTTTAAAAGTAAAAAATTAAAAATGCTAATTAGAAAAAACTAATATTTTAAAATATTTCACGCAGATTTAAAAAGATTTAAGCAGATTTTATTTTATAATCTATTTAAATCCGCTGAATCTGCGTGAAAAAAACTTATTTACAAAGGCAAAAGCGTGTCTTCGGGATCGCAAGGGAAATAAATAATAATATCGGTACCTTGATTTGGTTTTCCTTCTGCACGAATATCTCCTCCAACTGCCTGCATAATCTTCTTACATAAAGCAAGTCCCACGCCCGAACCTGTATATTGCTCCTGCGTGTGGAGTCTTGTGAAAACTTTAAAAATAGATTCTGCATATTGCTGTTCAAAACCAATTCCGTTATCAGAAAAACAAACCCAATGGCAATATACTTTGTATCTATCATGAATCAAAACAGGTTCCTGAGAAGCGGTGATTACAATTTTAGGCTGTCTTTCTGAAGAAGCATATTTTATTGAATTCTGAATAATATTAATAAACAATTGGCGCATTAAAAAACCAATAGCATGAATTTCCGGAAGTTTTTCATGCTCAATTATAGCTTTACTTTCTACAATTGTTTCATGCATTTCTCTAATCGTAGACTTCAAAATTTTGTTCAAATCTACTTCTTCCAGCTTATCTCTGGTGTTTTTTATTCGGGTATATTTCAGGATATCTTCCAATAAACCGCTCATTCTGTTGGCGGATTTAGAGACGCGCTGTAAAGAATTTGAAATTGAATCGGTAGATATAACATCTAATTCTGAAAGCATTTTAGAAGTAATGAGCTGAATTTTACGCAATGGTTCCTGCAAATCATGTGTACTGATCCAGTTAATGTTTTCCAGTTCCGAGTTTGTTTCTTTTAACAGCTCGCTTTGACTGCGGTATTTCTCTTCTTCTTCACTCAGCATAATCAAAATAATCTGATTGTGTAAAGCGTGCGCATATTTAACCGCAGCATTAATTTCGTATTGTTTCCAATTACTGCTCTGTTTTTTTACAATCTGTTTCCAGATATTAAACGAATTTCTCGGATGAAGTCCGTTATTGTCTTTTATAATACTTTTTTCAGGATCTCCTCCCCAATTAATCTCCGAAATGGTTTCTGGTCTGTACCATATTATATGATCATTATTCCCTAAAGAATGGTAAATAATACCCGCAAAATCTGAATCTTCTGCTATTTCAGAAAAATCATCGCTAATTTTATTTGTTATAAAGATTTCGCCTGGAAATTTATTTGTAATAGCTTCAATCAGCGCTATAATCTTTTCGTCAGAAGGCGTTAATCCGTTTTTATAGATTTTTTCTCTAGATAGAATAGAAACACCCGCTGCATTGCACAGTTCTAGCAATTGAGGCATTGCAGCAATAGTTTCAAATGAATTTTGCAAAATCGGAAGATCAAGACTGGTTAGCTGTTCGAATGCCATATTGGTTTTCTGCGCATTTACATTCTCATCATTTAATTGACGAATATCAATCTGAGAGGTAATAAATTGCCCTTGAAGTTTGGCCGCAAGTCGAATTTCTGGCGAAATATTCTTTTCAGAATAATGATGGCAGGCAATTAACCCCCATAATCTATCGTGGTGAATTAATGAAATCGTCAAGGTTGCGCCAACCCCCATATTCTTTAAGTATTCTACGTGAATCGGCGATGTGCTTCTTAATATCGAAAGGCTTAAATCCAGATTTTTTCCTTCTTTATCATCAACGGTAAAAATAGGAACTGGCGTATAGTCAATATCTACAATTAGTCTCAACTGATTTTTAATGTATAATTCTCTCGCCTGAGCCGGAATATCGGTATGCGGATAATGCAATCCTAAAAAAGGCTCTAAATCTTCTCTGCAATTTTCGGCAAAAACTTCCCCATTATACTGTTCGTCAAAACGATAAATCATGACACGATCATAACCTGTAATTTCGCGTGTTCCCTGTGCGACAAGTGCACAAAGTTCTTTCAGCGATTTGGTATTATTCATCTGCGTCACAAACTGGATGGTTTGTGTATAAACGTCTGCCAGTTTTTCTTTGCCTGGAAATTGAGGTTCAGCTTCTAAAACATAAATATCATGGCTTTTATGTATGCTGATTTGAAATAATTTATTGAAAAGCTCTATTTCTAAAGGAAAAACATCCTGAATTTTATCTTCATTAATATATTCTAGAATTTGCTTTTCTACATTAGCGCCAAAAACAGCTGCGAAATCTTTTCCTAAAACCTGCGTGTGAAGCAAATCTAGAAAGACTGATATATTCTCTGTACAAAAATCTATTTTCCAATTGGGAGTAACACCAATTAAAAAACCGTGAGGCTGTATCTTACCCGGTATGTGTATCGGTTCGTGCTCACAGTTGGTTAACGTAACGATATCGCGATTAACTATATCCTTAATCTTCATTCTTTTTATCTGCTCTCAAAGTGATTATAAATACTATCAAAAGCAAATACAGCTCCTTCTATAATACTATCTCCACAATTATTTTCTTGTTCGTATTCAGAAAGAAAATTCAAAAAAGATTTCCAGAAACTTCCTGTCTTTTCTCCATAACCATTAAAATAAGAAACGCCCTTATCTTCTGAAAGTTGTGGAACTTTTGAAACATTTTTTAAAATAAATCTTCCGCCGAGTGTTGAGCCTTCGACCACATATAAAATACCAAGCGCAAAAGGAGTCGAAATTTCTTCGATCTTAAAAACTTTCTCTGAAGGAGTCAATTCGTAATTTAAAAATGAAAGATCTGCTTCTATAAGCTGCTTTTTTCTTCTTTGTTCCAAATCATCGATTAGATTAGCAAACAAAGGAAAAATAGTTTCCTCTGTATCTTGATGAACATCATGCATCAAATTTAAGTATTTGGCATATTCATCAATTTTCATGTCTGGAGACATAATTGACATGGAAACTGGAAGTTCTTCTATTTTTTTATGAGAATCAGCAGTTTGTGTTTTTAGATCATTAAGAAAACTTGAAGCTACTGCAGAAGTTGGATTTGTGCTCATTATTTTATTATTATTTATTTACAAGAGTCAATTGGCAACTCCTCTTTCACAAATTTAAACAAAAAAAATTAACAGGATTTTAAAAACACATTTTAACCGTTATTCGATCAATCTTCAACCAAAGAAATCTCAAAAACCGTTTTCCCATTTTCGCTTTTATACGAAATATAACCGCCGTGCGCTTCAATAATATTTTTAGATAAAGTCAGACCAATTCCTGCTCCTTCGGTTCTGGTGGTGAAAAACGGCAGGAATATTTTGTCTTCAATTTCTTTTTCGATTCCTTTTCCAGAGTCTGAAACTTTTATAAAAATGCGGTTGTTTTTGGCTTCCGCCGAAATCAAAATTTGCTTCAAATTGCTATTTTCTAAAGCATTAATCGAATTGGTCAATAAGTTAATCAATACCTGCTCTATCTGCTGCGAATCGATATTTATCAGATAGTTTTGATTAACAGCATTGATCACTTCGATATTACTTTTCCTAAACAAAGGATTCATAACTTGAATGCAGTTTTCAACCAGCTGCTGCAAAGCTGCTTTTTCTTTTTTAGGCGAAGGCAACATAGCCAGCTTTCGATACCCTTCGACAAATTTCTGCAAATGGTCGCTTCGTCTCAACATCGTCTGAACGCTGTTTTTTATATCTTCTAAATCTTCTGTCGAAAGCGAATCTTGTTCTACCAAATCTTCCAAATTCTGGCAAATGGAACGAATTGGCGTTATAGAATTTAAAAGCTCATGCGAAATCACTTTCATCAGATTTATCCAAGCATCTTTTTCTTTCTTTTCTACTACATTCTGAATGGAATCTAATAGAACAATAAAGTAATCCTGTCCAAAAATTTCAGTTCGCGACGCCTGCAAAACAAATGTCTGTTTGCTTTGTTCGTTTATGCTAAGTTCTATCGAGGTTTTTATTTCATGAAAATCATCTTCTTCAATAATTTCACACAAAGACGGCAACTGATTTTTAAGATATTTCCATTTTGAAACTTTCGGTACATTAAAATGACTCGAAAAGTAATCGTTCATCAAAAAAATACTCCAATCTTTTTCTTGTTTCTGCAAAATAATTACACCCGATTCTATATTGTTTAAAATCGAACGGTAAATAATATCCCTTGTAACCTGTTCATTTTGTTTGTTTTTTAAGGTTTCATACAAAGTAAAAAGCTCATTATAAGTACTGTTGAATTTATGTTTAGAAAAATCAGAACTAAAATCATCCTGCAATATCGAAGAGATGGTTTTATTATAAATCAGAACCATATTTCTAACATAAAAATACATTTCTCTGCCCAACAGAAAAACCATGCAAAGGCCAAAAATTCCTGTAAAAAGCAAACCAATTCTAAAGAAATACAGCGACAATTCGATTCCGATCACGATAAAAATCAATCGCAGAAAAAGGAGTTTGTAAGTTTGTAAAGTCCTTAGCATAATTAGTCGATATTGATATTAAATTTCTCCAAACGTCGGTACAGCGCGCCTCTTGATAATCCTAATTCTTCGGCAGTTTTACTGATATTGTTGTTATTTTTAAGCAATGCTTTTTCAACCGCTGCTTTTTCAACCGAAGAAAGCTGAATATCATCTGAGTTTTCCTCGTAAGGCGTTATCGTTTCTAAATCCAAATCTGAAACGGTAATGGTGTTATTTTCACAAAGAATAACGGCACGTTCAATTTTATTTTCCATTTCTCGAATGTTTCCATTCCAAGCGTGTTTTTCAATCTGTTCCAATACTTTTTTATCAAAAGTAATTTCGTCACGGTTATATTTTTCAATCATTTTATCCAAAAGATATTCGGCTAGCGGAATTTTATCTTCGTGACGTTCTCTCAGCGGAGGCAATACAATTTCCATCGTATTTATGCGATAATACAAGTCCTCACGGAAGTTTTTATCGGCAACTTCTAGTTTTAAGTTCAAATTTGTTGCGGTAATAATTCTCACATTCAAAGGTCTTGCTTTCGTTTCTCCCAATCTTGTTGCGGTTTTCGTCTGAATCACTTGAAGTAATTTAGATTGCAAATGAAGTGGTACATTTCCTATTTCATCCAAAAAAATGGTTCCGTTTTGCGCCATTTCAAAACGTCCAGCTGTATCCGTTTTAGCATCGGTAAAAGCGCCTTTGGCATAACCAAACAATTCGCTTTCGAAAATATTCGAATTTAGAGAACCTAAATCCACTGCAATAAACGGCTGATTTTTCCTTTCAGATTGGGTATGAATATGATGTGCCAGAACAAATTTTCCTGTTCCGTTTTCGCCCAAAATCAAAACATTCGCATCAGTTTTTGCCACTTTATCTGCTAGAGAATAGGCTTTCTTTATAATTTCAGAACTGCCAACAAAAAAATCCTGTTTTATCTCAACTTCTTTAGTTTTCTTCTGTTCTTTTCGGGCTTTGTCTACAGCTTGTTTTACCGATTCTAAAAGCTTTTTATTTTCCCAAGGTTTCAAGATATAATCAAAAGCACCCGATTTTAAACCTTCAACAGCCGTTTCTACTTTTCCGAAAGCAGTCATTAGAATTACCACTGTTTTAGGCGAAAGCGTTTTTATTTCTTTTAATAAATACAAACCTTCCCTTCCATCTTCAAATCCTAATCTGTAATTCATGTCTAATAAAACTACATCGATGGCATTTTTCGCCAATAATTCGACAATATTTTTTGGATTATTGAGCGTAAAAATGTTCTCGAAATACTTTTTCAGATAGACTTTTGATGCAAAAAGAATGTCTTCCTGATCGTCGATGATTAAAATAGATGCGTTGGTCTTTTTCATTATTGTTCAGTTTTGGACGAAAGGTGTCCACTTATGGACAGTTTAAATTTTTATTGAGAAATAATCCCTTAAAAACAAGGTGTTTACAATGTTTAATTTACTGGCACGAAAATCACATTAGAACTTGTAAATCATTAATAATTAAACCCTTTCGGAAGTACAAATAACAAAATAAATAGCGATAAATTAAAAATAATTTATCTTAATTTTCAGACTTGTTTCTGTCATTTCCGAAGGCATAAAAATTTTAAAAGAAAATCAATCAAAAATTAAAACAGTCAAATTATGATTACCATTACCAAACTTTCAAAAGTATTTAGAACTGAGGAATTAGAAACCAAAGCATTAAGCGAAATCTCATTAACTATCAATCAAGGCGATTTTGTATCGATTATGGGACCGTCTGGAAGCGGAAAATCGACTTTATTAAACATTATTGGACTTCTAGACAGCGCTTCAAACGGAAGTTACCAACTTCTGGATCAGGAAATGGTGGGTTTGAAGGAAAAACAAAAATCGCAAGCCAGAAAAGAAAACATCGGATTCATTTTCCAAAATTTCAATTTAATTGATGAATTATCTGTTTTCGATAATATCGAATTGCCTTTAATTTATAACAATGTTCCATCTGCCGAAAGAAAATCACGCGTAAACGAGATGGCGAAAATTTTGGGAATCGCGCACAGATTGAAGCATTTCCCACAGCAACTTTCAGGAGGACAGCAGCAGCGCGTGGCTGTAGCGAGAGCTTTAATCAATAATCCGAAAATTATTTTGGCCGATGAGCCAACAGGAAACCTAGATAGCAGAAACGGAAATGAGGTTATGGAACTATTGACCGATCTTCATGCCGGCGGTTCGACAATCTTGATGGTAACCCACTCCGATTATGACGCTTCTTTCTCGCAAAGAACTATTTTAATGAAAGATGGCGAAATCCTTTCGGAAAAAGTAAATCATAGAAATGTTGATGTTTTAGTAAATTCTAACAACTAAGGTCATGTTGAAGAACTGGACAAACATATTTGTTTATCATATAAAGAACAACAAATTCTTTACAGCCCTTAATATATTGGGCTTGAGTATAGGAATTGCAGGTTTAATTTTTGCCATTCTATACTGGAACGACGAACATTCTTACGATCAGTGGAATCCTGAAAAGGATAAAATTTATAACGTGATGAACGATTTTGGAGGAGGAAATATTTGGACATCAAACTCTCCAATTCCAGGAAGAATGTTAAAAGAAACTACTTCCTATTTAGACCAATACTGCTATTATAGACTGTATTACACAAAAGAAACAATTCAATACAACGGAAAAATAGAATTGGTTGACAAAATTTTTTCTGCTCAAAGAAGTTTCTTTTCTTTTTTCCCTTTTGAATTTGTACGAGGAAATGCTAAAACAGCTTTTAGCGACCGAAACAGCATGGTTCTTTCTCAGGAAACGGCTTCGCGCATTTTTAAGAATGAAAACCCAATGGGCAAACAAGTTAAGTATGCTGATCGAATTTTTGTCGTACGCGGTATTTATAAAACACCAGAAAAATCATCGGTAATGCCTGCTTTAATTACGCCTGTTGTAGAAGATGAATTGGAACAAAATAAGGATAACTGGGGTTTTACATACGGATTAATGCTTAAGCTGAAAAAACAAAGCGACACTACGGCTGTTATTCAAAACTTAGATAAAATATTTCTTGAAGACAACTACAAAAAACAGGCAAAAGCTGAGGGATTGTCTATTGAACAATTTATAAAACAATACGGAGATCCTATAAAATCAAGGCTTCTTCCGCTTTCAAAGACAAGACTTTATCAGGGAAATTATGCTTTTCCTGAACAAAACGCCAATTTACAGTTCTTAAAAATTGTAGTGGGTTTATCTATCTTAATTTTAATACTTTCGATTGTAAACTACATCAATATGGCTACTGCAAATGCGGTAAGACGTGCTAAAGAAGTTGGAGTTCGTAAAATTGTCGGCGCTTCAAAACCACAAATTATTGCTCAGTTTGTTTTTGAAACCACACTCATCACTTTGTTTTCTGTTTTACTGGCAATGGTAATCGTTGAACTTTCGCTTCCATTTTATAATGCTTTTTTAAATAAAAACTTAACGCTAATTGGAACTCAATTTTACTTCCAGCTTATTTTAATTTTCTTTTTTGTCATTATCGTTTCGGGAGTTTTTCCGGCAGTTTATATTTCGAATTTTGAAACGCTAAAAGTCTTAAAAGGCAATTTTTCTAGAAGCAAAAATGGCGTTTGGATTCGTAACGGAATGCTTGTTTTACAATTTTCTATTGCTACACTTTTCATTATCGGATCGTTTATTGTTTACAAACAAGTAAACTTTATGATGGATAAAGATTTAGGTTTTAAAGGAACTCAAGTTATGGACATTTCTTTTAAACCTCAAAAAGGAAAAAGTCAATACGAAAGATATAAAGTCATTAAACAAGAATTGCTGAAAATTAAAGGCGTTGAAGCTGTTTCTGCTGGAATGTTTTCTATTGGCAGCAACGAAAATTCTTGGCAAGGTCTTCATTATAAATCCAATAAAGAAGTCATAACACAGCAAATGCCAATGGATTTTGGACAATTAAATCTTTTAGGAATCCAAGTAATCAAAGGAAAAGACTTGAATCCTGAATTGGCAACAGACAGCATTTCGAGTGCTTTATTGAATGAAACCGCCGCAAAAACGCTTCAAGTAAAAGATCCTGTAAATCAAGATATCACTTTTGGAGGAAAAAAATTTAAAGTTGTGGGTATTGTTAAAAACTTCCATTACATCGGAATGGAATATAATATTGCACCAATGATTTTTTTCCATATCAAGGCTTTTGACTGGATAGAAAACGAGATGCGCTTTATTTCTGTTAAAATATCTACCGATCAAATGCCTGAAACAATGGCGGCTATAGACAAATTCTGGAAATCTAAGGTTGATCAGGAATATCCTTTTGAGTATGGTTTTGTAGATAAAAACTTTGCTAGAACTTATAAAAAATATCAAGATCAGAGAAACTTGTTTGCTTTACTGAATGTTGTGGTAATATTAATTGCTGTTTTCGGATTATTTGCTTTGGCTTCTTTTTCTATGGAAAGAAGATTACGTGAAATCGCTATCAGAAAAACGCTTGGCGCTGAAACCAATATTTTGCTAAAAGAATTATCTAAACAGTATGTCCTTTTCTGCATAATTGGTTTCCTTATCGGGATTGTTCCAGCTTATTTACTAATGCAGAAATGGCTAGAAAACTTTGCTTCTCGAATTGATATTCCGTTTCTGCCTTTTCTAATGGCTTTTGTTTCGCTGTTATTTTTAACGCTGACCATTGTTTTAGCAAAAGCCTATCAAGTAACCAAAGTAGACGTTTTAAAATATTTGAAATACGAATAATTAGTTTGTTTTTTTATTTCACGCAGATTTTACAGATTTAAGCTGATTTGGCAGATCAATTTTAGATTTAAAATACATCTGACAAAATCTGTAAAATCTGCCTGAAACTAACCTCACTAAGTATAAGGCATAACATAAACTGATGCTCTATACTATTTAAACCACCAACAAAATGTTAAGAAACTGGATCAATATATTTATCTATCAAATCAAACACAACAAGCTATTTACTGCTCTCAATATTCTCGGATTATCAATAGGAATTTCGGGTTTAATTTTCGCGCTTTTGTATTGGAATGACGAACAAAACTACAATTCTTGGAATCCCGAAAAAGACAAGGTTTATCAGGTTTTAGTGCAATTAAGTGGCATGACATCGTGGTCAGAATGTGCTTTATTTTTAAAACCAGCTTTGGATGCAGATTCAAATATCGAAACCGCAATGTATGGGGAAGATTGGTATCAAAAAGATAAAATTGTTTACAAAGGAAAGAAGGAATTTGTAGATAAAATCATTAATGTACAGCGCAACTTTTTTTCCTTTTTCCCTTTTGAAACCATAAAGGGAAATGCTGTTTCATCAATTAAAGATGATTCTAGCATCGCGATTTCAGATAATGTTGCAAAGAGAATCTTTGGGAACGAAAATCCAATTGGGAAACAAATTAAATGTTTTCACCAATTTTTCTCTGTTCGCGCAGTTTATCGCATTCCGGGAAACTCATCGATCGCGCCAAATGTGATAATCAATACAATTGAAAAAGAGATGGATTACTCTGTAATAAATCCGTTTGTTTTTAAATTATTGCTAAAAGTTAAAGATCCATCAAAAGTTGAAATTACAAGAAAAAAACTGGAGCGAGTCTACAACTACGATTTCATTAAACGATTAGCAAAACAAGAAGGCTTTACGTTTGAAGACATGGGAAAGAAAGTAGGATATTTTAATGTCGTAATAGAACCGCTTTCGAAAGCCAGATTACAATCAATAACAGACGGTTATCCTGAAGGCAGAGGCAATTATCAATTTTTAATGATTATGATGGGTTTATCGATTTTGATTCTCATTTTATCAATTATTAATTATATTAATCTCGCTACCGCAAATGCTGTAAAAAGAGCTAAAGAAGTTGGCGTGAGAAAAATTACAGGCGCTTCCAAAACAAATATTATCTATCAATTCCTTTTTGAAACAGTTTTAATAACTTCATTTTCAATTCTATTGGCTTTAGTTATTGTAGAAATAGCCTTGCCGTTTTACAACAATTTCTTAAACAAAAATCTCATTCTATTGGGCAATCAATTTTACTGGCAATTAATTCTAATTTTTATAATTACAGTATTTACAGCTGGCTTACTTCCATCTATTTACGTAGCCAATTTTGAAACTTTGAAAGTTTTAAAAGGAAATTTTGGAAGAAGCAAAAACGGAATCTGGTTACGTAACGGAATGCTAGTTTTTCAATTTGCAATTGCTGCCTTTTTTATAATTGGTTCCTATATTGTTTACGAACAAATCAGGTATTTACAAAATAAAGATCTTGGATTTAAAGGAGATCAGGTCATTTCTGTAGCTCTAAATTTCCCTTCTTCGGAATACGAAGGAGAAAATGTAGAAAAAAATATTTACAGCAAATACAGTCTGATAAAACAACAACTCAGCAAAATAAAAGGTGTTGAAGAAATTTCGACCGGTCTTATTGCTTTTGATGGTTCTGATAATTTTATCAATCCAGTTCTCTATAATGATGAGCTTTTTAAAGAACGAACAATTGCATTAGACTATGGCATGCTGGAGATGCTAAATATTAAAATGGTAAAAGGAAGAAATTTTGATCGAAAACTAGCTTCTGACACTATCAATTCGGTTATCATAAATGAAAGTGCTTTAAAACAGATGAATATTAAAGACCCAATTGGTAAAGAACTGATCATACGAGGACAAAAATTACGAATCATTGGTATTGTAAAAGATTTTAATTTATTAAGCCCAGAAATGCAAGTGCCTCCCATCTCCTTTTTTCATTTAAAGACTTTAGGAATGGCGCGTGACATCAACAAAGTTTTCATTAAATTAAGAATGGATGACTCCGAAAATACCATTGCAAGCATAGAAAAATTATGGTCAAAAATCGATACCGAATATCCTTTTCAATATGATTTCGTAGATAAGGAATATGCCCGAACCTATGAGTCTTATGTAAAGCAGAAGAATTTGTTTTCTCTACTCAATGTAATTGTGATTCTAATTGCGCTTTTTGGATTATTTGCTTTAGCATCATATTCCATTCAAAGAAGAATGAAAGAAATTGCGATTCGAAAAACCTTAGGCGCAGAGACCAATGTTTTATTGAAAGAGCTGTCTAAACAATATGTAGTTTATTGTGCAATAGGTTTTCTTATTGCCGTGTTTCCTGCCTATATTTTATTGCAGAAATGGCTGAATAATTTTGCCTTTAGAATCGAAATTCCGATGCTGCCGTTTCTACTTTCATTTTTACTTTTATTATTTCTAACATTATGCATTGTTTTAGCAAAAGCGTATCAGGCAACAAAAGTAGATGTGCTGAAATATTTAAAATATGAGTAATTAGTTTTGAGTTTTTGTAAAAAGCTGTGCAAGTCTGAGCCTCCGTAGTTTTATTTATACGCATTTATATTCAAATATAGCCCGTGGTTTCAACCACGGGGACATGCGAGGAGGAATTTCACTGCGTTCCCGTGGTTGAAACCACGGGCTATGTTTAGAGCTTCTAGGTGGAATAACCTCTTTTTTTTAAGTAGTTATCGTAGAAATTTTCCATTTATGCTATTCTCTACAACTTGATTTTGCTTTTGAGATAGCCTTATATCTGTGTATCCAATTAAAAAAATCTACCAATCAGACATTCCTCCGGAATGAATAGCATCTTAAAAAATCAAATAGGAACAGAATTAATTCTGTTCCTATTTGATTAATTTAATATTACTAATCGAGTCAAGCTTTTTTTTTTGGGACAGCCTATCTATAAAGCATAAAAACGTTTTAAAATTCTCTTTGCGTTGTCTGAGGCAACGTGAAGTTGCCATACGCAATCTAAATCAAAAAAAATGTCCCAGAAAGTTAGCTTTTCTGGGAACATTTAGGATTGAACAATTTTAATTATTCAAAGCTGGTTTCTTACTATATTTCTTTTCTAATTCATGAAACAGGAATGCACTGGAAGTTGGTACAATTCTTCAAAATCTACTCCAGCAAGATTTAGACTTTTAAAAAATGCTTTTGCTTTATTTTTTGCTTGTTTATTCAATCCCGTATAAAATATTTCATTGCTATTCTGCTTTTGGTTTATCATAGAGAGCACTTCTGGATTAACTATATTAAGAACCTTTATAACATGAGATTCTGGCAAAAGCGATGCAATTATTTCCAATGATGATTTTGCATTTGGCCGTAAGCATTCTAAACTAAAAATTGGATTGCTCTCGTAAATTATTATTTTTTCATTCATGTCTGGCAAGTCCTTAAGGAATAGTCCAACATCTTCGCGCGGAATAAATAATATCAAAATACTGGCTTTTGTAGCTTCGTATCTGCTTACCAATTTTACATTTTCTCCCATTTTCCTAGCCAGATCCTGAAATTGTCGATTTTCTCGGGTGGAACTCAATAACACCTGATGTCCAGCCTCAACTGCCTTATTTACAAAATTCATTGTAAAACTGCATAAACCAATTACTCCTATCTTCATCTATTTTGAACTTTGTTATTTACCTTTTAAACAAATATAGCGCTACAAACCCTTACAGAGCCTAATCTGGATGTACCAATACACCTACAGCGTTGTAGATTTAAAACTACAAACGGCAATTTCTGATTTATGTTTTATAAGTTTGTATTGTATAAAATTAGTCTGATGTCCAAAATAACGGCTTTTGTTTCTTTTCGTTATGGTTGTTTTTTGCTGTTGCTCATGACAACCAAAATGGTCTGCCAACAAAACTACAAGGCCAGATGGTATACTGCGGATAATAACGAACTGCAGCAGAATAGCATAAAGGCAATTGTTCAGGGCAAACACAATTTTATATGGATGACAACTGAAAATGGAATTGTACGTTATGACGGAAACAATTTTTTGGTTTTCAATTCCTCCAACACTTCGCTAGAGCACAATCGATTTACTGATATTTTCGGAAGTATAGAAAAAGATAGCCTCACCAGTTATAACGAGAGCAGAAAAGAATTTGTTTTTATTCGGAATGCCAAGGTTCAGATAGTCAAAAAAAAAGATTCAATTCATAGTTTAGTCCGAAACGGCAGACGTTTCTTTTTTCACGACGGGCTGCCTTCAAACTATACAATCAATAAACGCGAACCTTATTACATCAAATTATCTACTGGAAATATATTTTTTATAGATAATGAAAGTATTGAATTATGCGATTCTAAAATGAAACGCATTTCTAAAACAGTTTTTAAAAACGAAAATGTTTTTAATTTCTTTTTGCTAAACAATTCTCTTTTTTATCTCTCAGAAAATGGTGATTATCATTGTTTTTCGGAAAAAGGAAAATCATCAGGAAAGCTTAACGTAATGGCATCAAAAAGCAATCGAAAGCTCTTTTGGAATATTACTACTGGACAAGTTTTTGTATGTGTGAAAAACAAAATTTATCAGCTTAAAAAACAAGATAACCAGCTTAAAGCCCAATTAATTGTAGAGTATAAAGATTTTGAATCAAGCAATATTATTGCGGTATACTTCGATCAGAAAAATAAAAAACTGTATTTAGGAAGCAGCACAAATGGGTTATGCATCATTTCCTTTCCTGCTTTTAAATCCATAACCAAAAATACAGGAAGAACAGAAGTCTATTATGCGGCACAAGCTTTCACTGACAGCACCATTATCACTTCTGAAGGTTTAATTATTAATGACAAAAAGGTTATTGACAGTATTTCTTTTCCTAAAACCATTTTTTTGGAAGAGCGTTTGAATATTGCCCTTGATGATGAAAAAAATATATGGATCAGTCGAGGTCTAAATGTCCTTTGTTATCTAAAAAAATCGGAATACAAAAAATATCTAACGTATCGTTTTAATCAAAACCCAAAAACAATATTTAAGGACAATAGTAATACGATCTGGGTTTCTATGGGTATAGACGAATTTCATAAACCCAAATTGTATGCTATAAAAAACGGAACGGTAACGCTAAAAGCTGTTTTCAAAAAAAACATTAATTATATTGTCCAGCTCAAAAATGTACTTTATTTGGGTGGAGATCAAGGCTTATTTCAGTATGATTTAAAAACTCGAAAGATACATTTTGAAAAAAATACTCAAAAATTAAAAGTTAGAGGTATTTTTATAGACAGCCAGCAGAAAATTTGGCTCACTACGTACGAAAAAGGCTTTTTTCTGTACTCCGATCAAGTTTTACATTCTTTTCCAACAGACGAAGAAAACTCGCTTAATGCTGCGCACTGTATCATTGAAGACAAAAAAGGCTTTTTCTGGATATCAACCAACAAAGGACTTTTTCAGGTTTCGAGAAAAGTGCTGCTTAACTATTCTAAAAATAAAAATACAATCATTTACTACCATCAATACAACAAATCGGATGGTTTCTTAATTAACGAATTTAATGGCGGATGTCAACCATGCGGTAACTTCCTTAAGAATAACACTATCGTTTTTCCTTCTATGAATGGTATTGTGTTTTTTAATCCTGATAAAGTGACTCCTTTACTGCCAAGCAAAGATATTTATATTGACAGGGTTATTTTGGACCAGAAAACACTTTTTCCAAAAGACACCATCGTCTTAAAAAACAATTTTCAGAGGGTTAGTTTTTTGGTTTCTTATCCCTATTATGGAAATCCTAAAAACCTAACCATCGAAGCAAAAATGGACAAAATTGGCAGTGACCGATGGGAAAGACTGAGAGCCGATAAATCGATATCTTTTACTACGCTACCGCCTGGCACTTACAAACTTACCTTTAGAAGTCTCTCTGGTTTTGATGCCAATTACGCTTACAAAACTGTCATTCTTGTTGTGCCTGCAAAATTTTATCAAACCATCTGGTTTGCCATCCTTTGCTGTTTTCTTGCAGCTGGTTTTGTAATTTCACTTTGGCATATACGACTATATTATCAAAGGATGAAAAGAATGCAATTGGAAAAAGTAATTGCCAAAAAGACAAAAAAATTAGCCTCTACTGTTAAAAAACTAGAAAAGGCAGAAAATAACTTAAAACAAGAAATTAAACAGCACGAAATGTTGGTTAAAAGCATGAGCCACGACATCAAAAGTCCGCTGAAATTCTTGTCATCTTCTATAAAACATCTTTTTGAAAACAGCACGATACAAGAAGACCCAAAACTCAAACAGCAATTGGGAACTTTGCAGACATCAACTTCTCAACTGTATGAATATGTCGAAAATCTTATCAAATACTCTTCTATTTTTATTGAAGGAAAAAAATTAGAAGATGAATGTTATTCTTTACATGAACTCATCGAAGAAAGCATACAAATTTTTGAAAAGATTGCAGAAGCCGAAAACAATATCATTATCAATAATATACCTCAGGCTTTATTTGTGAAAACAAACAAAAAAGCGCTTTCCATCATTATTCATAATTTGATTGATAATGCCATAAAAAACACCAAAAACGGAAGAATATCGCTATTGTGTACTACTCAGAATAATATTCTTAACTTAAAAATTATTGATAATGGCAAAGGAATGAGCAAAGAGCTTATTGATTATTATCACAATTTTTATAAAAATCCGATTTCAAAAAATTACCATCTCGGACTTCATATGATTATTGAGCTTCTTATTCTAATTGAAGGAAACATCAACATTATTAGCGACATAGATAAAGGAACTACAATCGAAATTATGGTTGAATACAATTAACTTTTAAACGTTTTGTACAAATTGATGAGTTCTACCAAGTTATTGACTTTTAGTTTTTCAAAAACTCTTGCTTTATAGGTGCTCACGGTAGACATATGAATATTGAGCTGGTTTGAAATTTCTAAATTGCCATTTCCCTGAACCAATAAATCTGTAATTTGAAGTTCTCTTTTGGATAAGCCTTCCAACGGATTTAAAGTTTTTTTGCTGGTCTGAACATTTACCAATTTACTCACCAATTCAGAAGAAATATACGTTCCCGATTCGAAAATTGAAGTAATGGCAAACATGATTTTTTCTTCGCTGCAGAGTTTATCTACATAGCCGTTGGCGCCAGACGAAAGGTATTTTAATGCGTACTGTTCTTCTTCGTGAGCAGAGAAAACCAATATTTTGACATCGGGCTGAATCGCTCTGATATCGGTTATCATGTCGGTATTTTTTCCTCCTGGAATATTAATATCCAAAATCACTAAGTCAAAAGGAAGATTTTTTAAAAGTGTGATCGCTTCAAAGAAATTTTCGGCATTCGAAATGGCAACATCATCAAATTGTCGTTCCAAAATCATGGCAACTCCATTTCGCACTACCAAATGATCATCTACTATTAAAATCTTCTTTGTCATTTTCATTATTTCTTGGTAAATCCTTTTCTGGTCATTTCGCCCCATCCTTTGGTTCCCATGATTTTTTCTTTATAACCAACTAAAGCTGCATACACCGTAAGCGGATGAAAATAAAACGGTTCTATAAAGGCTGCCATCAGCAATTTGAAAAAGTCGGCTTGTTTTGGGTATTTATGATACGTTTTTTCGTCGCTGTACAAAGCAATCACCGAAAACAATACTGCAAAGGTATACACAAAAAGCAAGAGCAAGAAGAAAAAATGCCAGTTTAGCAAACCAAATATTATAAATACAGCGGTAATTATTAAACCAATAAATTCTATTGCAGGCGCTAAGAATTCAAACAATGTCCAATACGGCACGCTTAACATTCCCAGTAATTTATATTTCGGATTTAAAAACATTCTACGGTGAATGCTTAATGTTTCTATTGTGCCTCTCATCCAACGGGAACGCTGTTTTTTGAATATTTTGAAATCTTCTGGCGCTTCGGTCCAACAAAGCGGATCTGGAATATAACTCACCGAATATGGCAACTTATTATCCAGCATATAACGGCGCATTCTTACAATGAGTTCCATATCTTCTCCAACCGTTTTGGTGCTATAACCGCCAGAAAGTATGGCAATTTCTTTGTCAAAAGCTCCAAAAGCACCGCTAATAAGCAACAATCCATCCAGTTTTCCCCACGCCATTCGCCCTAAAAGAAAAGCTCTGAGATATTCTAAAACCTGAATTCTCGACAGCATTACATCTGGAACATTTACTTCGACCAAACGTCCGTTTTTTATTATACATTGATTAGCAATTCGCACTACTCCACCAGTTGCAATAATGCGTTTTCCGTACGATTCTAAAAATGGTTTTGCGAGTTTTAAAAGTGAATCTTTATCTAAGATACAATCAACATCAATACAAACCACATAAGGATTCTGGGCAATATTAAGTCCGACATTTAATGCATCTGCTTTACCTCCATTTTCTTTATCGACCACAATGAGCTTTTTGAAAGCCGCATTTCTTGAAGTATATATGCCTCTAATTTTTTTGGTTTCAATTTTTGGATGGAATTCCAAATCGGTCAAAACCAAATCGTAGGTTTTGGTTAAGATTTCCATCGAATTGTCTTTGCTTCCGTCATTGACCACAATAACCTGATAATTGTTGTAATTTAGCGAAAGCAATGATTTTACATTTTCTTCAATCGTAAGACCTTCATTATATGCAGGCGCGATAAGCGAAAGTTTTGGAGCAAACTCGCTAGTTAAGAGCACCTCATAATCGACAAAACTGTTTCGTTTAAGGTATCTTCTTAACTCTTTTGTAGAAATATAAGCCAATGCTAAATAAGAAGACATGATTAGTATGGCGTAACCAAGAATCAGAAGTATATATACATCCAAAAACCACGTTATTTCTGTATTAAAAAAAGTCATTTTCTTATAAGATTATGATGTTAAGGTCTGTAAAAGACTCTGTGCTTTGTATTTAATTACAGTGTTTGAAGTATTATCCGCCAAATGAACAACGTACGGAAGCTTCTGTGTTAGTTTAAGTTCTTTTATCAGTTTTAAACCAAGTGCCACTACTGTCGTATTTTGCGATTCTAGTAAATGTTCAATTCCAACTGTATCACCAACATCGTGTTTTTTGAAAGCGCCAATAATATTCAGCTGCATCCAATCATCAATAGGATCTGAATGGTCTACTAAATATCTAATACTCCGAGTTCCTTCAAGTTTGATAGCGGCATTTAAGGCCACAATCTTTAATGTTTTTTTTCTGGCTTTAGAACAGGCTACAATTGGAACAAATGCTTCTTTAATATTAAACTCTGCCAATTCAGTAATACCTTTACATTTTACTTCCCATCTCAAACTTTTAAGTTTTCTAAAGGAAATTTTCATCAAATGAGAATCTCTATAAAACTGTTCTAGTTTTTTAGCATAAACACCATCATAATTTTTGTGCAGATTTATAAGAGATTCGGTCAAAACTTCTCTAAAAAAAGGCGTATCAAAAAGAAATGGAAAGTTTTTGTCTTTTTGTATTACTTCGGCAAAAGAAATATCCTCAAAAATAACAGCCGACATAACTTTGTCTATCACAACACTGTATTCTTTTCTAAGGCGTTCTTTTTTGATTTTACCATTTCTGCTGGCAACAATAATAATATATAGAATAAGTGAGGCCGCTACAAACAGATAAATGGAGAAAGTAAGAAAAGGTACTTCCCATTGGCCGTTTTTATATAGTTCCCAGAATTCTGTCATCTTAAAAACGTTTTGTTACAATTAGCTGTACATTAAACTTGTTTCTGTATTCACTAGGAATATATTCCTCATATTCGTAAAGGAAAATTGGACGTACAAAAAACGAATCGCCAAAACGATGCTGATACTGAAGTCCCACACGATATGCTTTTAGTGGCTGTGTAAAACTATTGTAGAGATACAGATACGGAACATTTCCGTATTGCAATTCCAGTCTTATAAGGCGTTCTTTTTCTTCATTTACACGCTGAATGCTTAAAACATGAGAAAAAAGTTCGTTCGAAATATCATAATAAGGTCTGTACGCAAAATTATAGATTCCTGCATTATACGCTACTTGTCCAGTAAGCAAGGTAATATCGTCCGTATCAAAATGCATAAATCGTCCTCCAAGCGAAAAATCGAACTTTTTTTGTGGCTTAAAGTAATATTCTAAACCTGCTTTGGCTACAGGAAAAATGGTTTCTCCTGTTGACACTCCAGCATTTGCATACAAATAGCTTTTGTTTGAAAAGGTCTGATAAAAATCGGTTTCAAACAACATTTGGGTTTCATTACTGACATTTCCAATATTTGCCCTTCCTACAATCGCCGATTTGCTGAATTTATGCGAATACTCTGCATATCCATAATGAAATGGAGACTGCCCTGGATCTGAGGTTGAAATATTTAAGTATGAAAACGAAACAGCATTTTTTGCTTTGCGTCCGATAAGCGTGCGGATTCCTCTAAAAGCTTGAGTGCTATTATCTATATAAGACGCTTTTTCTATTAAATCTAATGCTTCTTGATCTCGGTTTAATTTCTCTAGACAAGTAGCTTTAATCTTCAGAACCTCAACCGATTTTGGGTCTATCGCAAGATATTTATCGCAATACGAAATACATTTTTCGTAATCTTCTGTCCAGAAGTAAATGTTTACAAGCGCTTGCAAAGCTTCTGGATTTGGATTACTTCTGTCTGTCATTGGAGACAAAATCTTTATCGCAGTTTTATAGTCTTTTTTCCAGCTGTAAATGCGTCCTGCGTAAGTCTGTATATCTTCATTTTCAGGATATTTGGCGCGTAGAGGCTCAATAATCGACAATGCTTTATCATAATTTTCTTTTTCGACTTCGCGCTTCACATTGGCCATAGCTTCATCTATATTGATTTCTTGTCCAATTGCAACAGAAGAAATAAAAAGCAGGAAAATAGAATAATATATAAACTTCATCAGATTCGGGTTTTTAGTAATTTATTAATTCTCACTAAAAGCACGGCCGGACTTACTGGTTTTGCAATAAATTCGTTTGCTCCAATATCAAAAGAGTCAAGCTCGGTCTGCTCAACACCCGAAGAAGTCAATATAATGACCGGAATATCAGATTTAAGATTTTCTCTAACGTGTTGGGTAATTTCCATTCCGCTAACGCCCGGCATATTTATATCGGTCAATATCAAATCATAGTTTTCTTTCTCGATCGCTTCTAGCGCCTCTTTACCATCAGAAAACTGATCAATACTAAATCCTTTAGATTCTAGAAAAAAAGATAACGATTTGCGTAGGATATCATTATCTTCGGCTACAATAATTCTCATTTTTTTATTTTTTCTCTTTGGGACAAACTAACTAATATCATCATTACTATAAAGCTACTGTATATTTCGCTTATATCATAACTCTTTTAAAATTTTAACGACTTCTTCAATTCCGCAGCTGAAAATATTTACTTTATCTAATGTTTCAGCAGTAAATTCGCCAGATGACGCTTCTTCTTCGATAATCGACAGACAATTGCTTAAATCCTGCAGCATAAAAATGTCCATGCTTGATTTCATATTATGAGCCAGTTTTTTTACGTTGTCATAATCGGTATTTTTAAATGCTTCTTTTAACTGTAACGCCTGAGCTGGAATTTTTTCGACAAAGAGACCGATCATGTCTTTCTTAAAATCAGGATCTCCTCCAGACATTTCATCCAAAAAAGACATATCAATAATTCGTTTATGATGCCCCTCACTGTCTGGCGTCATTACTGTTTTTATGGCTTTTAGAAGAACGGACTGTTTAAAAGGTTTTGGCACATAAGCATTCATTCCTACTTTGTAGCATCGCTCCTGCTCTCCTACTAGAGAATGCGCCGTCATGGCAATAATCGGAATCGTGGAGTTCATCTCATTTCGAATATATTCTGTGGTCTGATAGCCATCTTTAACAGGCATCTGCAAATCCATTAAAACCAAATCGTATTTCTTTTGAGACAATAATTCAATTCCTTCCTCTCCGTTTTGTGCAATATCTAGATCGAAACCAAAATTATTAATTACGCTTTTTGCCAGCTTTTGGTTTAAAACATTGTCTTCGCAAAGCAATATTTTAAGGTTTCCTAAATCGTTTTTAGAAACCGTTTTTATCGCTGTTTCTTCGGCATCTGACTTTTTGTATGAAAGTGTAAAGAAAAATTCAGAACCACGGTTTAAAGTACTTTTTACATGAACTTCTCCTTTCTGAAGCTCTACTAATTGTTTTACAATATTAAGTCCAAGTCCTGTGCCTCCAAAGGTTCTTGTTGTGCTTTCTTCGCCTTGCGTAAATCGTTCAAAAATAGTTTCAAGTTTATCTTTCGGGATTCCGATTCCAGTATCTTTTATAGAAAATTTAAACGAATAACTGTCTTCTGTTTCCTCTATTTTCTTTACAGAAACCGTTACTTCTCCTTCGTTTGTAAATTTAAGCGCATTCCCGATAAGGTTTACCAAGATCTGATTGAGTCGTCCTTGATCGCCAATAACCCAATCTGGCAATTCAGCATCAAGAAAAAGATTAAATTCAACCTCTTTTTGCACTTTTACCTTTAATAAACTATAAACGTGTTTAAGGGTTTTCTTTAAGTTAAACGGTTCTGATTCTATTGGCAAATTACCCGATTCAATTTTTGAAAGATCCAGAATGTCATTCACAATCAAAAGCAAATTTTCTCCTGCAATCTGAACACTTCCAATATAATCACGCTGTGTATCATCAAGTTCTGTTTGTGCAAGCAAATCTGTAAAACCAATAATAGCATTTAAAGGTGTCCTGATTTCGTGGCTCATATTTGCCAAAAAACTATCTCTTGCCAGAACAGCACGTTCTGCAATTTTCCTTTGTGCATATAACTGATTGTTTTTTGTACCTAATTCCAGCTGTGCAATAACATGTTTTGCAATAATCGAAAGTGCATTACGCTGATTTTCATTCAATTCTTTAACTACATGATCAATAGCGCAAAGAGTTCCAATATTATAGCCATCTGGCGTTGTAAGCGGTACACCAGCATAAAATCTCACATTGAAACCGCCTGTAACATTTGGATCATCTTTAAAGGTTTCATTGATATGAGTATCATTGATTTCGACAATTTCGGTATCTAGAATTGTATAATTGCAAAATGAGATTTCGCGAGGCACTTCAGAAACTCCTATTCCTATTTCCGATTTAAACCATTGCCTATCTTCATCAATAAAAGAAATATGAGCAATTGGCACACCGCAGATATAAGAAACAAGCTTTGTAGCATCATCAAAAGCATTATCTGGAAGCGTATCTAGTATGTGATAGCGTTTAAGGGCAGCTAAACGCTGTAGTTCGTTTTCTGGAAGCGGGTAATTCTTATTCATTTCTTGGCGTGGTAAAGGCATAAAGATAAGGCAAAATAGTCTAAAACCCTTGCATTATCTCGACTTTTCTAAAAAACTGCTTAAAAAAACTGCAATTTTTATCGGTCAAATCTTCCTTTTTTTATTTCATTACAAATTTTTTCTAGGTCATTACAAAATTGAATGGTCCCTATTGGGCAAATGCTGATTTTGTTATAAAATTGCCCAGATTTTATGAACTAATCTCTTCAAAACAGCCTTTTTTCTACCTTTTTTACAAGAAAACAAAGTCATTGAGAAGAGCAAAAAATTAAAATAAATGAAAAATTTAAGAAACAGTATTTTTTACATTGGAGTTATTGGAGGATTCTCTGTTTTGATGTATTGGATTATTTTGTTAGGCGTAAAACTGGAAACAGGCCGAAATCTTAAAATCCCGACATCTGACAAAAGTCAATGGAGCGAATTTCTCGATTCTCTTATAAAAAACCTGCATCATCCTTTAGCTCTTTTATTGGCGCAGATTGTTACGATTATCTTTGTTGCCCGTATTTTTGGATGGATTTGCATTAAAATAAAACAGCCTGCCGTTATTGGAGAAATGATCGCGGGAATTGTGATGGGACCTTCCTTAATCGGAATGTATCTCCCTGAGTTTTCTGCTGCTTTATTTCCTGCCGAATCACTTGGAAATCTTCAGTTCTTAAGCCAGATTGGTTTAATCCTTTTCATGTATATCGTGGGAATGGAAATTGACATGAAGATTCTGAGAAACAAGGCCCACGATGCTGTAGTTATAAGTCACGCAAGTATTATCATTCCGTTTGTTTTAGGAATGGGGCTAGCGTATTTTATATATGACGAGTTTGCCCCCGCAGATGTACAATTTACATCTTTTGGTTTGTTTGCCGGAATCGCAATGAGTATCACTGCTTTTCCGGTGCTTGCCAGAATTGTGCAGGAACGCGGCATTCATAAAACAAAACTAGGAACTATCGTAATTACCTGTGCTGCTGCCGATGATATTACGGCATGGTGTATTTTGGCTGTTGTAATTGCAATTGTAAAAGCAGGTTCTTTTGGAAGTGCCATATATACTGTTGTTCTGGCTTTAGGATATGTTTTCTTAATGATAAAAGTAGTTCGTCCGTTCCTGAAAAGAATTGGAGATTTGTATGCGACAAGCGATAAATTAAGCAAACCCATTGTTGCCATTTTCTTTTTGACTCTTGTGGTTTCGTCTTACTTGACAGAAGTTATCGGAATCCATGCTTTATTTGGAGCTTTTATTGCTGGAGCAATCATGCCAGAAAATATTAGATTCAGAAATCTATTTATCGAAAAAGTCGAAGATGTTGCTCTTGTGCTTTTATTACCTTTATTCTTTGTTTTTACTGGTTTGAGAACACAGATTGGTTTGTTGAACGAACCTTATTTATGGAAAATTGCTGGATTAATTTTTGCAGTTGCCGTTGTGGGTAAATTTGTGAGCAGTGCGCTAGCCGCAAAATTTGTGGGACAAAACTGGAAAGATAGTTTATCAATCGGAGCTTTGATGAATACAAGAGGTTTGACAGAATTGGTTGCTTTAAATATTGGTTACGATCTTGGCGTTTTGAGTCCAGAATTGTTCTCTATGTTTGTTATTATGGCTCTTGCCACCACCTTTATGACTGGGCCAACCTTAGATTTAATCAACTGGCTTTTTAGATCTAGCAAACCAGAAACCGAAGAAGACATTGCATTAAAAAACAGGTATCGAATTTTATTATCATTTGACAGGCCAGAATCTGGAAGAGCTTTACTTAAAGTTGCTGACGGATTGACCAATAAACGTTCTGAAAGCTCTGAAATTACAGCAATGCATTTTCTTCCTTCTGAAGAACTACATCATTACAACACTGATGTTTATGAGAAAGAAAAATTTAAAGATGTGGTTGAAGAATCTGCTGCTTTAAACCGAAATATAACCACTATGTTTAAAGCATCTGCTGATATTGATAATGAGATTGTAAATGTTGCCAACAAAAGCAAACATGATTTATTATTGGTTGGAATTGGGCAATCTATTTACCAAGGAAGTTTATTAGGACGCGTACTCGGATTTACAACTCGTATTATTAACCCAGAAAAAATATTAAACACCGTTACAGGAAAAGAAAATATTCTAGAATCGGCTCCTTTTGATGATGGAACAAGGCAAATTATTGCAAAATCACATATTCCTGTTGGAGTTTTAATTGACAAGGATTTGGCTGATATCAACTCGATTTTTATTCCGATTTTTAGCTTAAAAGACTGGGATTTTATTCAGAATTACGTTCAGAAGTTTATTCAGAATATCGATGCGCGCATTGTGATTCTGGATGTTGAAGGCAAAATTATGGCCGATCTGGACACTAAAGAAAAAATTAGGTTAATGGAACACGCAGCTCCAAACCAGCTGACATTGAGAAAAGAACAGCATATTGAAAAAGATTTTCTCGACCAGCAAGATCTAATGCTGATTTCTATTGATGGATGGAAACATTTAGTCGATATTAAAAGCCCTTGGCTAGCTAATATTCCTTCTACATTAATTCTTTCTGAAGATAAAAAATAGCTTTTAAATTATGAGTTATGAGTTAAGAGTTATAAGTTGTAGTTGCAAATAGATCAACTTATAACTCTTAACTCTTAACTCTTAACTCTTAACTCATAACTCATAACTTATAACTCATAACTCATAATTCATAACTCATAATTCATAACTCAAGAATTTTATTAAGCTCAAGTGTCGAATTTCCTGATGGAAGCGCTTTTGGTGCTTTTACAATTTTTTCGGCTAAAAATGCGGTTGTGATTGGTTTTAGATTTTTGAAAAGACCAATTGCATTAAAGAATTTTATGACTTTGATAGAAATCTTTTCGCCCAAACGATCTGTATTTTCTCGAATTAAAGGCCCAGGCCTGAAAATAATATACTGAGAAAAATGAAGCTCTTGTAGATAATCTTCTAGTTTCCCTTTCATCATAGAATAATATACGCTGCTTTTTGCTGAAGCGCCGTAAGAAGAAACCAACACCAACGAATTTACATTGTTTTGTTTTGCGGCAGAAGCAAATTCAGCCGGAATATCATAATCGATTTTCCATTGATTTTCTTTGGAACCGGCATCTTTCAGCGTAGTTCCCAAACAAGAAAAAAGTACGTCTCCGGTAATTTCACTTTGAAATGAATTTACATTCGAGAAATCAACCACATGCTCGGTCAG
>RCUJ01000121.1_pt1 | contig 42633 bp, 42 predicted proteins | sample 2166321 | NCBI WGS metagenome assembly RCUJ01 (sample SAMN09932808, study PRJNA488358) | compost metagenome | feature: garden; material: soil; isolation source: compost soil in an enriched community after 118 h of incubation | place: Germany: Experimental Botanical Garden Goettingen | collected... | reverse complement strand
GTGCAGCACGTGGTGCCGCCGTTTCAACAGGAGGATGCGGTGCAGGTGGCGTTCGCGCCGCCCGGTGGCGCGCACGATGAACATGCGGGCCATGGCATGCCGGTAAAGGCCAAGCCCGTATTCGGCCTGCCCGCGCAAGCCATCGTCGTGTATGTGAACCCCTATGATGCGCGCGTGCTGGGCAGCCTGGCCAGCAGCGAGCGTTTCGGCAACTGGGCGAAAAAGCTGCATTCGCGTTTGCTGCAAAACGATGGCTGGCGCTGGATGATCGAGCTGGCCGCCAGCTGGCTGATGGTGATGCTGGTGACGGGCGTGGTGCTGTGGTGGCCGCGCGGCGCGCAATCGGGCTTGCCGAAGCGGGGCGCGCAGGGCCGCAATGGCTGGCGCCAGTGGCATGCGTTTCTCGGCGTGGCGCTCGGCATCGTCAGCTTCGTGATCCTGACGACGGGGCTGACGTGGAGCCAGCAGGCGGGCGGGCGCATCCGCGCGCTGCGCGACGTCAGCGGCCAGGCGCCGCCGCCCGCGCCGCGCGGCTTGCATTCGGCCGAGGTGGGCGCTCCGCTCGACTGGCAGGATGCGTGGCAGGTGGCGCGCAGCCATGCGCCCGCCATCGCCGTGCAGCTGACGGCGCCGGCCAGCCAGGACGATGTGTGGCGCGCCACCATGGCCGACCGCAGCCAGCCCACCTTGCGCTTCGATCTGCAATTCGACGCCTACAGCGGCAAGCCTTTGTACTATGCGGGTTGGGAGGCGCAGACGGCGTTCGGCAAGGCCACGGCCATCGGCATTCCGTTCCACCGCGGCGAATTCGGCTGGTGGAACCAGGCCTTGCTGCTGCTCTTTGGCGCCAGCGTGCTGTTCTCGCTGGTATCGGGCTGGGTCATGTTTTTCAAGCGGCGCTTGCCAGACTCGCTGGGCTTGCCCAAGCTGCTGCCGGGAGCCTGGAGCTCGCCTTCCGCGCTGGCCTGGCTGACGGCGGCCGCCATGTGCGCGCTGATGCCGCTGCTGCTCGTTTCCGGCGGCATGTTGCTGCTGCTGGAGCTGGCCCTGGCACGGGCTAGCCGCCGACGATGGGCTGCGCGATGATCCAGAGACTGAACAAAGTGTAGGCGATCATCAGGGCCAGCATCGGATACTGGCTGCGCAGGGCCGCGCGGCGGCTGGCGTACAGGCGCAGCGCGCAGACGTGGGCCAGCCAGACGGCCGCCACATGGCCGGCGACGATGGCGAACAGCGACACGTACCACACCACCTTGGCGTCGACGATGCCAAGGCGGATGAAGTACAGCTGCGTGCCGAACAGGTCCCAGCCGAGGCCCAGCGGGTCCGACGCCAGCGGTATCAGGTACTGGCCCGCCATCGCCAGAAAGGAGAGGTAGTGGGCGAAATGGTAGGCGATGGCGATCGGCACCAGGGTCAGCACGAAGTGGCCGGCCACGCGCAGCAGCGGCAGGGCCGGCTGGCCGTCGCTGGCGCCGCAGCGGGCGATCAGCGCGCAAAACAGCAGGAACACCAGCAGGAACAGGGCGGGCATCAGCAGCAGGGCGGCCGTGGTGAGCCATGCCAGCGCGCCCGGCGCCACGGCGAGGACGGCATCGACGATGTCGTACCACGTTTGCGTTTCCATCATGCCGTCGAAACTGACGGAGGCCAGCATCAGGATCACCAGCACCAGGCAGGCGGGACGCACGGGTTCCACCGTCAGCAAGCCCGCCGCGTACGGACGCACGTAGCAGGCGCCGTCGCGGAATGTCACGGGCGCGAAGCGGGCCAGCAGGCCGAAGACTACGCTGAACACTTCCGCATTGCGCAGCCAGGCGGCGCGGCCGAACAGCGCCATGCCCGCCCACGTGCAGGCTGAATACAGCAGCATGGTCCAGGCCAGGCTGGCCGGCTGCTCGCTGCCTTCCCAGTTCAGTTCCATCCAGATAAAACAGAAGAACAGGGCCGCCGCCGGCCAGCTGTCGAGCCAGCGCGGCCAGGCCAGCGGTGCGCGCCAGAGGGGAAACAGCTGCTGCGCCGCGCACGCCACGCTGTCGAGCGGATTGACCAGCGCCCACAGGTCGCCAAGCAGCGCCGACACGTAAGCCATGCCCACCCACCAGATGGCCCACACCATGGCGGGCGCGATATTTTTCACGGGATTCTGCACGCCCACCAGGCCTGCCACGATGACCAGCAGGTACAGGGCCAGTACCAGCAGGCGCAGCACGACGGTGATGGCGCCCGCGCCGGGGATGCGCCGCAGGAGCAGGCGCGCATAGTCTCCCATGTAGGGCGCTGCATCCTCGCGGCGCCACAGGGCCAGGAAGGCAAACGACAGCGCCACGGTCAGCCCTGCACCGATCAAGTACAGCCATAGCGGCAAGGGCAGATCGTAGCGCTGGCCGAAACCGTGCGCATGGGCGAGGCGTGGCGCGGCCAGCAAACCGGCAGCGGCGGCGCACCGCATCATCGCGGCAGCACTTCCAGGTACATCAGGGGCGTCTCGCGGTGATGCTTGTGCTGCTTGCCCTTGCCCTCCGCTTGCGTGCCATAGCCGTGCGCGGAAACGGGGAAGCGTCCCTGCACCGCAGCGTCGATGCGCATGGCTTTTGTCTCGCCCGGCTTGACCGTCAGCAGCTGGTCGTAGCCATGCAAGTGGATATTGACTATTTCGTCGGTAGTCCAATCGAGCGTGATTGTATCGTGTTGTTTGACCCGTACCGTCGGCGGCTTGGCGGCGATTTTTCGCTGCGCGATGGCCAGTGCCATACGCTGTTGCGGCAACGGCCCACCAGCCGCCGGGCCGCTCTGGGACTGGCTTTGCGCCGATATGCACAACAGGAAAAGGGCCAGACCCAGGCTGGCGAGGGGAAGGCGAAATGGAGTTTTTTTCATGCTTAAATTTTAGGAAAGATTTCCATCATTGGCCATCTGAAAAAAAACGCCAGTTTGAAAAAGTGCGGCCGTAGAATGATCGGCGCGGATCCGACCACACTTGGAAAAGGCAGGGGAGATGATGACAAATAAAAAAGCGATGTTGGCATTGGCAGCGACATGCATGGCGGCGTTGCCTGCGTCGGCCGAAATACTCGCCATGGTCAATTACGAGAGCAAGGCGCCCGAGTCATTGAAGTCGCTGAAAAGCCCCGTCGCGCCGCCCTCGCGCAAGGAGGGCATCGCCATCATCGACGTCGATCCCGAGTCGAAAAACTTCGGCAAGATCGTGCGCGACATGGCCCTGCCGCCGGACTTGGTGGCACACCATATTTTCTACAATCACGACATGAGCAAGGCCTACATCACGGCGCTGGGCAAGACGCAGCTGCGCGTGATGGACATGCGCCACAAGGACTTGCCGATCAAGGTGGTCGAGGTGCCGACTTGCCAGGTGGGCGAGGACATCGTCTTTTCGGATGACCACAAGCGCTGGTATCTGAGCTGCATGGGATCGCAGGCGATGCTGGAAGGCGATGCCGTGCACGACAAGCCGGGACGCACCGTCAAACTGCCCGCGCCTTATCCGCATGGCCTGGCCGTCCACGACGGCATCGACCGCACCCTGTTGACGAGCACCATCCGCCCCACGGACCTGGGCGACGCGGGTGAAGTGATCAGCGTGCTGGAAACGAGCACGGGCAAGGTGCTGGGCACGCACAAGCTGTCGAAAAAGCCGTCGCCATCGGGCGAAGCACCGGTGGAAGTACTGTTCGTCCCTGGCAGCAATCCGCCCGTCGCCTACGTCGCCAATATGTACGGCGGCACCGTGTGGACGGCCACGTGGAATCCGACAACGAAGGATTTCGACACGGCGCAGGTGCATGACTTTGCCGAGCAAAAGGCGGGCGTGCCGCTGGAACTGTATTTCAACAAGGGCGCCACGCGCCTGTACCTGACGACGGCCAAGCCGGGCCACCTGCATATCTTCGACCTGACGGGCGGCATCGGCAAGCCCCGGCTATTGAAATCGATACCCGCCGCCGAAGGCGCGCACCACGTGGCGTTTACCAGGGATGGCCGCTATGCCTTCGTGCAGAACGCGCTGCTCAATCTGCCGGGCATGAGCGATGGCAGCATCACCGTCATCGACATGAAAAAAGAGGCGGTGGCGGGCAGTGTCGACACCCTGAAAAACAAGGGGCTCAACCCGAACAGCATCGTGCTGCTGCCGAAGTGGAATGACTTCATGGGGCATTGAAAGACGCATTCCGCTAGAATGGAAAGGCGCGGCCAGGCTCGTTGCCACAGGCCGCACCTTTGCAATGGCTGAACATGATATTCATCGATTTCCCCGCCTTGTCCGCGCTGGCCATCGCTTCTGACACGATTACCAAAAAATGCAGCTGCTGCACCGTCCCGCTCGACGCCTGGCAGCGCCTTCCCACTTCGCTGGAGCTGGACCGCTTTGAAGAAGTCGGCACCCTGCGCGAAGACCCGTACGAGGAACCGACGTTTGCCGAGTACCACCCGCACGGCACGCGCTACGACAGCATCGATGCGCCCATCGCACCGCGCTACTATCCGGCCAACCTGAGCCAGGTGGCCCGCTGCCTGAACTGCGGCCGCCACTACCTGCGCTACAACGAGGCGGGCGGCTATTTCACGGAACTGCGCATCCGCGCGCTGCGCCCGGAATTGCTGGCCGACGCCGCGTAGCCATCGCTACAGGCTTTCCTTGACGTGCGCGATGCCGTGTTCATCGTAGATCGAGTACACGGCGGCGAGGATGTTTTCCAACTCGGGCGAGCGGTCCCTATGCCGCATGCTGAATAAGATGGGCGAGAACGCATGCTTGTCGTCCAGCTTGCGGTACACGACGTTCCGGTGATGCATGGCTTGCACGCTTTCCGGCACGATGGAAATGCCCTGTCCGGCCGCCACCAGTCCCATGGAAATCTGCAGCTCGCGCACTTCCGTGACGGGACCCGGTGTGACATTGCCTTCGCTGAACATGGCCAGCACCTGGTCGGCAAAGCTGGGGCGGGGCGCTTTCGGATACACGAGCAGGGTTTCGTGGGTCAGGTCCGTCAGGCGCAATCCGCCTTCGCCCTTGGCCAGGCGGTGGCCGGGCGGCAGGGCCACCACCAGCCGCTCCTCGCGCAGCAGAATGCGGCGGATGCTGGGGTCTTCGCTTTTCAAACGCCCAAAACCCACGTCGATGCGGCCTTCCTTCAATGCCTTGAGCTGCTGCACCGTCGTCATTTCATGCAGGGTCACGTCGACCTCGGGATGGCGCTCGCAAAAACGGTGCACGATGTCGGGCAATTCTCCATACAGCGTCGAGGCGACAAAGCCGATCGACAGCGTGCGTTCCAGCTTGCCCACGCGCTGCGTCATCGCCTGCAGGTCGCGCACCTGGTCGAGCAGGGGCCGCGCATGGGCGAGGAAAAACTCGCCCGCTTCCGTCAGCCGCAAGGGCCGCGACCCTTTTTCGATCAGCGCGACGCCCAAGGTTTCTTCCAGCTGCTGCATCTGCCGGCTCAACGGCGGCTGCGCGATATGCAGGCGCGCGGCGGCCCGCGTGAAGTTCCTTTCCTCTGCGACCGCAACGAAGTAGCGCAAGTGCCGTAATTCCATCTTCATACCTTTCAGGTATAGGTTTGATACCAACTCGGTGTTGGACGTGGGGATATTTGGGGAATATCGTGTCACCACTCCACAGAATTATACGGAATAAATATGATTCAAAATATCGAGACCTACCTGGTCGATGTGCCTACCATCCGCCCGCACCGCATGTCGGTCGCCACCATGAATACGCAAACCCTGGTGCTGGTGCGGCTGCGCTGCGCCGACGGCATCACGGGCTGGGGCGAAGCGACCACCATCGGCGGCCTGGGCTACGGCGGCGAAAGCCCGGAAAGCATCAAGACGAATATCGATACCTATATCGCGCCGCTGCTGGTCGGCATGGAAGCGAGCGAGGTGGCCAAGGCCATGGCCAGGGTGCGCAAGGTCATCCAGGGCAACCGCTTCGCCAAGTGCGCGATCGAGACGGCGCTGCTGGACGCTCAGGCGCGCCGCCTGAACGTGCCGCTGTCAGAATTGCTGGGCGGCCGCGTGCGCGATGCGCTGCCCGTGGCCTGGGTGCTGGCCAGCGGCGACACGGCGCGCGATATCGCCGAAGGCGAAAAAATGCTGGAACTGCGCCGCCACCGCATCTTCAAGCTGAAGATCGGCTTGCGCGACGTGATGGATGACGTGGCCCACGTGCTGGAGATCAAGCGGGCGCTGGGCGAACGGGCCAGCGTGCGCGTCGACGTCAACCAGGCCTGGAGCGAGACGGACGCCGTGCGCGGCATCGCTGCACTGGAAGCGGGCGGCGTCGACCTGATCGAGCAGCCCGTCAAGGCCGGTAACCGCGCCGCGCTGGCGCGCCTGAAGCAGCGCTTCGACGTGGCCATCATGGCCGACGAAGCCCTGCACGGTCCTGCCGATGCGCTGGCGCTGGCGCAGGCCGACGCGGCCGACGTGTATGCCGTAAAAATCACCCAGTCGGGCGGCTTGATGCCGGCGCTGGAAGTGGCCACCGTGGCGCGCCTGGCGGGCGTGGGCCTGTATGGCGGCACCATGCTCGAAGGCGGCGTTGGTACGGCCGCCACGGCCCACGTCTGCTCCACGTTCGCGGAACTGGCCTGGGGCACGGAACTGTTCGGGCCTTTGCTGCTGACGCAGGAAGTCTTGCGCGAGCCGCTCGTGTACCGCGACTTCATGCTGCAGGTGCCGACCGGCCCGGGCCTGGGCGTCGAGATCGATATGGACAAGCTGCGCTCCATGCAGCGTCAATAAGGAGAAACCATGTTATTCCATGTACGCATGAACGTGAATCTGCCCTTGAACATGCCCGCCGAGCAGGCGGCGCAACTGAAACAGACGGAAAAGGAACTGGCCCAGCGCCTGCAGCACGAGGGCAAGTGGCGCCATCTGTGGCGTATCGCCGGCCAGTACGCGAACGTCAGCGTCTTCGACGTGGACAGCGTGGACGAGCTGCATAATTTGCTCACCTCCCTGCCGCTGTTTCCCTATATGCAGATCGACGTGATGCCGCTGTGCCGCCATCCCTCGTCGGTGCGCGGCGACGATTCCTGAGGAGACATGCCATGACGCAGATAGGCAATGACACTGTCGGGAAAACGTGCGACGTGGACGGTATTCGCCTGCATTACCGCACGGATGGCGAGCGTGGCAAGCCTTGTCTGGTCCTGTCGAATTCCCTCGGCACCGACCTGTCCATGTGGGATGCGCAGGCGGCCACGCTGAGCGACGACTTTTTTGTCGTGCGCTACGATACGCGCGGCCATGGCCGTTCGGCCAGCGGCAGCGCGCCGTTCGGCATCGACCGGCTGGGGCTGGACGTGGTGGCGCTGCTCGACCATCTCGATATCGAACGCGCCGCCTTCTGCGGTATTTCCATGGGCGGCTTGACGGGCCAATGGCTGGGCATACACCAGCCGCGGCGTTTGACGAAGCTCGTGCTGGCGAATACGGCGGCGCGCATCGGCGGCGCGGCGCCGTGGCAGCTACGGGCGGAGCAAGTGCGCCGCGACGGCATCGGCGCGGTGGCCGAGAGCGCCGCCACGCGCTGGTTCACGCCGCAGTTTATCGAACGCGAAGCGGAGACGGTGGCGCGCCTGGCCGGCATTTTGCGCAGCCAGGATGCGGACGGTTACGCGGCCTGTTGCGATGTGCTGGCCCAGACGGACTTGCACGATGCCGTGGGCACGATCGCCGTGCCGACCTTGATCATCGCGGGCGAGCACGATCCCGTGACCACCATCGACGACGGGCGCTGGCTGCAGCAGCAGATCGCGGGCGCCCGTCTGGCAAGCCTGCCCGCCTCGCACATCTCGAACATCGAGGCGGCGGACATGTTTACGGCGCAGTTGCGGACTTTTTTAGTGTGAGGCTTGCTGTACCGTATCGGTATGGCGGGAATGCGGCTTTCTCCTGAGCACCGCCGCCGGCTGGTCCGGCATGCGGCAGGGGAAGCTTTCTTGAAAAATAATAATAAGAAAAGCAGACTTGGAGTAGACGGATGGAAAACAGATTGATCATTATCGCTGCGGTCACGGTGGGCTATTTCGCCCTCATGTCGTACATTACCTATAGCGTGCGCAAGCATGCCAACAGCGCCGAGGGCATGACGGCGGGCGGGCGCAATTATCCCGCCTTCCTGATCGGCGCCTTGCTGCTGTCGGAATTCATCGGCAGTTCCGTCAGCATCGGCACGGCCCAGAAGGGCTATGAACTGGGCATTTCCGCCGCCTGGAATCTGGTGGCGCTGTCGCTGGGCTTTTTCCTGCTGGCCATCGTGCTGGTCAAAAAATACAAGGAAAGCGGGCAGTCGACGATTTCCGGCATCCTCGCGCAAACCTACGGCGAGCCCGTGCGCTATGCGGCGTCCATCCTCACCATCGTCGCGCTGAGCATCGTTGCCGTGGCCCTGTACGCGAGCGGCGGCGCCGTGCTGGCGGCCGTGTTGCACATCAACAAAACGGTGGCCATCTTGCTGGTGGGCGCCATCACCGTCATCTATGTCAGCCTGGGCGGCATGCGCTCGGTCGTGTACACCAACTTTGCCCACTCCATCGTCAAATACCTGGGCGTGATCCTGGCGCTCGCGTATGCGCTGGAAGCAACGGGCGGCATCGGCGCGCTGCAGGCGCAGCTGCCGGCCAAGATGTTCAACTGGGTCGAGATCGGCTGGGGCCAGATCATCGCCTGGATGATCGGCGGCATCGGTTCCATCTTCGCCACGCAATACGTGATTCAGGCCCTGGTCAGCACGGACAACCCGGCCGTGGCCAAGCGCGCCTGCTATTACGTGTCGTCGCTGATGATCCCGTTCGGCCTGATGGCGGCCCTGATCGGCATGTGCAGCGCCGTGCTGTATCCGGGCATGAAGTCGATCGACGCGTTTCCCACGATGATCGCCCACATGCCGGCGTTTTCCGCCAGTATCATGATCGTGGGCCTGGCCGGCGCCCTGTTCGGCGGCATTTCCGCCACCACCCTGGCATCGGCCACCCTGGCCATGAAGGATTTTTATGATCCCTGGTACAACAAGGCGAAGAACGACGCGAAATCGCTGATGTTCCTGCGTATCGCCATCGTCGTGGCCGGCCTGTTGCCACTGGTGCTGGCGCTGTATGCGGAAAAACTGCTGATGATCGCCTTCCTGGGCAAGGCCCTGCGCGCCACCTTGGCCGTGCTGGTGCTGATGGCCTTCTATGCGCCGAAATTCGGCACGCCGCGCGGCGCCTTTGTCGGCGTGATCGTCTCGGTGATCGCCACGATCGGCTGGTTCCTGGCGGGCAATCCGTATGGCGTGGACAGTTCCTACCTGGCGCTGGCTGGCCCGCTGCTGACCATGGGCATCAGCCATCTGTTCAAGCCGGCGCAAGCGTTGGCGAAGCCGGCATCGTCGTCGCGGCTGTAGCTTGCCCCAACCCTCAGACCAGTCCCGTCATGTAATAGATGGCAATGACGAGGAACACGGCCACCGTCTTGATGACGGTGATGCCGAAAATGTCGCGGTAGGACTGGCGGTGCGTGAGGCCCGTGACGGCCAGCAGGGTGATCACGGCGCCATTGTGCGGCAAGGTATCCATGCCGCCGCTGGCCATGGCCACCACGCGGTGCATGACTTCGAGCGGAATATGCGCCTGCTGCGCTGCCTGAATAAAACTGTCCGACATGGCGGCCAGCGCGATGCTCATGCCGCCCGAGGCCGAGCCCGTGATGCCGGCCAGGGTCGTCACGGACACGGCCGCGTTGACGAGCGGATCGGGCACGCTGCGCAAGGTGTTGCTGACGGCAAGAAAGCCGGGCAGGGCCGCGATGACGCCGCCAAAACCGTATTCGGACGCCGTATTCATGGCCGCCAGCAAGGCGCCGCCCACGGCCGCCTTGGTGCCTTCGGCAAAGGCGGCGCGGATGCGCCCGAAGGCGGTAATGCAGACGAGCAAAATTCCCAGCAACAAGGCGCCTTCCACGGCCCAGATGCCCGTCACGGCGCCGATCGACGTCGACACGGGCGCATGCAAGCCCGGCAGGGCCTCGGCGGTGAGCACGTAACTGGCGCCATACCAGTGGGGAATCAGCTTGGTCAGCGCAAAGTTGGCCACGCCCACCAACACCAAAGGCGCCACCGACAGCAGCGGATGGGGCAGGTCGCCCACGCCGGCCGTGGCCTTGTCGGCCTCGGCCCCATAACCTTCGCCCGTCGCCATGACGGAGCGCCGGCGCCATTCAAGGAAAGCCAGTCCCATGATCACCGTCAGCACGGCGCCTATCGTGCCCAGCCATGGCGCGGCCCAGCCGGTCGTATTGAAAAAGGTGGTCGGGATGATGTTCTGGATCTGCGGCGTGCCCGGTAACGTATCCATGGTGAAGGAAAACGCGCCCAGGGCAATGGCACCCGGCATCAGCCGCTTGGGGATATTGCTCTGGCGGTACAGCTCGGCCGCAAACGGATACACGGCAAACACCACGACGAACAGCGACACGCCGCCATACGTCAAGGCCGCGCACACGGCAACGATCACGGCATTCGCGCGCGCACTGCCGATATAGCGAATGGCGGCCACGACGATGGACTGGGAAAAGCCGGACAGCTCAATTAGTTTACCGAACACGGCGCCGAGCAAAAAGACGGGGAAATACAGCTTGATAAAGCCCACCATCTTTTCCATGAAGATGCCGCTGAACACGGCCGGCACGGCCGACGGATCGGTCAGCAGCACGGCACCGAGCGCGGCGACGGGCGCAAACAGGATCACGCTGTAGCCGCGGTAGGCGGCCAGCATGAGGAAGGCCAATGCGGCCAGAACTATCAGGAAAGACATCGGTCAGGCCCTTGCGCGAGAAGTGGTTAAGATATTAATAGTGAAATTAATAACATACTTCTCGGCAACCCGCCAACGCGCAGGTCAAGGTGCAAGCAGTTCAAGCTGGCGCAGTGAGGGAGGAGGCTGGTCGGGGTGAGAGGATTCGAACCTCCGGCCTCTGCGTCCCGAACGAGCTTTCAACGTCATTAGACCCGCTCCGTTGATGGGTATTTCCATTATAAATCAAACGCTTGCGTTCCACTGCGCGTAGTTTCGCGCAGCTTCGCTTAGTGGCAGTGAACCCGTTGCTGCCACTAATTTGCCACTGCTGTGCGGCGCCCTCAGGTTAGTGTTACGAATTTTTTTTGCTGAATCTGTAAAAAATATAACTCTCTTTACTTATAAGCTGGACCTCAACCAATGGAGCTTCAGTATGACCGTTATAAATGCCTTTAAACCGCTGACAAAAGATGACATTGCCGATGTGCTGGGCGTATCTTTGCGCACTATCGAAAACTGGGTGAACGAGCGGACACTACCTGCCCCCAAGAGATTGGGCAATCGAGTCTACTGGCATCCTGGATTGTTTTATACTTGGCTGGAACTCCAACTGACCGCCGAGGAACCTCTTACTGCGAGTTTTGAGCTGCCAGAGAGTAACTTGACGAAGACTAGGCGGAAATCGATGGTGGAATATCCGAAGTCTGAAGTCGACAAGTTGCGGTTGCGCGACCAAGAAAAAATTGACGCTTTACTATCCTAACGAACTGCTGATTAATTCGGGTTTTCGCTTGTATGTCAAACGTAAATCCTTGATTTTTAACCCAACGGATTCCCAGAAATTGAATAAAATTAGTATTTTTCAAGTGTTTGCATCACACTAAATAGATGTTAAAAATTAAATCCTTTTCAGGCCAATGTTGAGCCAGAAGTATGTTGCCAATTCGCTGATTTCACTTTGTGAGTGGGGTTAATAGTCGGGGAGGGCTATCTAACCTCCTTTTTCGCAGGTACCTATAAGAAATGCAGGACTTCTAAAATCTTATAGGACAACACCAGTGGAAAAAACATATATTGTGCACACCGAACACCCCGTCAGTGACTATCGGAACATGGTCATCGAAGCAATGTCACTTGAACGTGCAGTGGAGATGGGTGAGCGTATTTCTGGTGCAGAAGTATCAAATGCCTTTGAGTTCAACGGTATCCACGCCGGCACTGTGTTCAGTGAACAATTTTTGATGTTCCTGGATAGCGACGCCGATGTCTGGCACTGATTTATTCGACCCCGCAGCTGCGGGGTTTTTTCTTGATTGATAATCTTGAGATGGTTCGACGTATAGCTTAGGCAGCAGTCTGAATCATATGAACGGTATAATAAATACTACGATATCATTGATATGAATCATATAAATCGTATTGACCATGTTGTCCGCTTGGAAGTCGTATGATTCATGATGAAACGCTGTTCCATGTCAACCAGAAAAGTGTATAGCTGTAGATTTTGAAGAGGAATTGTGCCGCAGTCATGTTCGTGCTAAGCGTGCGAGGAGTACTTTATCGCTCTCGTCCTCAGTCTCGTATCAATGGGAAAATGGCGGGACCCAGCAACGGATTCCGCCATTAAAAGAATAAATATTTAGTTTTTTATTTCTCGATTGCTATTAACGCCTATGTTATTGAATACTCAATGGTAAGTGTGAAGTTCTGCCTTTGGATAGGTGAATGTCCAAGGGTTTTCCTCACGGACGAGACGTATCAAATAAAAACTGTGGCTAATCATTAGCCAAGTTGTTAGCTCTGAAAAAACCATTGGTTTTGTCGATGGCGTAACACTTTGGCATGCGGCGTATGCCGTTTCAATGCGTTCAATCAAGTATGGGACTGGGTCATCCGGCAGCTCCTTCTCGTGTGCCATCCGTCGGGCTAAAGCTGGACGGCTTGTACGCAAGTCCAAGAGTTTTTCAATGATATCTGCAATATCCAATAATTTCATGGTTTTCTCCTTGTATCATTGCTGGTGCGTGATGCTAAGCGTATTGAGAATTAGGTATCCTTAATGCGCTGTCTCTTTCTGCTAGTTCAAAGAGGTCATCCATCCTTTGAAGATGATCTTCAGAAAATATAGCACCCTTGCCGACAATCGCCTTCTTGACAGTTCTTACTCTGCAATCAAATGGTATGTGAACAAGATGATTTACATGCCGAGTTCTCTGTCTCGCGTGTTCTTTGCTCGTAGCTGAAATGTATGCAAAGACACGGCCTGACTTGCTGAATTCAAATATATGGTTTGTACGATTCATACCGTATGTCCTAAAAATTCAAGGTTGTTTTTTGTTCCTGAATCGTGTAGCGACAGATTTAAAAGCACCTTGTGTAGTGGCTAAATTTCTTATGTGTGGTTGATTGCAAAGAACTTGTTTTTTAGAGGTGCTTAAAAATTAATCTAGATTTATAAAAAATATGGTGCTAGTATTGTTTTCCAAAAAATAGAAAGGGAAATAATATGAGTTTTCTATCGACACTTTTTGACGTCATGTTCCCGTTTTCAAATACTTCCAATTTCGATTTGGCCACAAACTTATCAGGTACAGGGAGTGATAGTAATGAAATGATGGCAATCAATCCTGCGAATGGCATGCCGATGGTGGGCGGGATGCGTGGTATTGATGTGACTGGGAATCTATGGGGACAATCGGAGAGTTTGGGCGGCGAAAGCTCTTGTTCTTCGGTAGGTAGCTTTTCAACCTTGCTCGACAGTGGCTCAATGTTCGATATTTGTTCAATGCCTGATAGTTGTTCGATGTTTGACTGAAATTTGCGGCCAACAGGAGAGGATTAAGCGAAGAATGACAAAATTAGACACGCAAGATTTAATGAAAGAGCCAGCCAAGTTGCCATTATTTGTAGCGAAGTTATTATGTTGAAGTGGTTTTTGGTAATTTTAATATGTATAGTGCATTATGTACCAATGGCAACAGCCAGCCATAGCCGGACGTTGAACTATGTTTAAAAATTCAAGAATAAGCGCAGTAAGTGGGCTTGGAATTGCACCAGTGAAATGCTTAAGACATGCCTATAGGTCATGTTGACTCAACGGGAAGTCCGCTTTTTCGGCATGGCATCTCTTTGAAAAGAGGATATCCGATATCGGAATGATGCGGAGCGTGTAAAGCAGGTCTGTATTTTGAATCAATACGTGGAGGGCGTAGTGAAAAAAATCTTGTGGGTTAAATTTGGTTGGTCTGACTATTACCGTGGAGGAATGGTCGATGGGAACTTTGGTTGGCTCAACGACAACAAGGGAAAGAAGAACGAGGGGCGGGGGCACGAAGCGTTTAACTTTAATCCCGGTCCAGATGGAGCTTATTATTGCTATGTCCCTCCACAGGGGGGAGGATATGCACCTTCAAATCCAGACCCTAATGATTGGACAGTAGTCTGCTTGGCGAAAAATCCGAGGCACACGGGCATCCACATTGTTGGTTGGTACGAGGGTGCCACCTTGCACGGAGAATGGCTGGAGCCGCCTGAGGGGACTATTAAGAAGCGGGGAGATGCAAAACACCCAGCCTACGACTGGTCTTATTGCATTTCAAGTCGGACGGCGTACTTTATCCCGCCCGAGCGTCGAATCATGCCCTTTTCGGACAAATCCATCAGGATGGGTAAATATTCTTTCCTTGAAGGGCCGGGGGTAAATACCAATGAAAACAAAGTGCGCGTGCTCAAAATCCTCGAAAACTGTAAGGAAAAGCTGCTGCCGTTAGCAGTCTTGAATCCGAATCAAGCTCAGTTACCCGACCCTGAACTGGACCCAAGCGACCCATTGAAAGGTTTTGGAACACCCGAACACCGAAAAAAAGTGGAAATGGCAGCGGAGGATGCGATAATTGGTTATTACTTGGCCAAAGGCTATGCTTATGAGCGTGTCACACATCTTCCATGTGGCTATGACTTCATCTTCACAAAAGGGAAATTAGAACTGCACATCGAGGTCAAAGGGACGGCTAGTCCTTTCCCTCAATTTTTCCTCACTCGTAACGAGTACGGGAAAGGGCTACGGTCTAATTCTCTATGGCGTCTGGCAATGGTTTCGAATGCACTTACCGATGTTCCAATTATTGATATATACGATGCAACGGGATTAGAGAAGGCTTTCGACTTAGAGCCATATGTTTTCATTGGAAGGATGATTCCAAATTTAAAATAAAATCTTGTCGGTGAATTTAGGCTTTAGCATCGGGTCATTTTATTTCAACGTTCGCAACAAGGCGATAGCAGTCATTTGGCCTAGAAGATTTTACTGGTCTACTAAGAAAATACCGTTACAACGATTCTAATCGTTATAACGGTATTGAATAAATTATCTTTTTCTACCTGGTGCCAACTTCTCAAGCTTGCCAAGAGCTTGAACCAACTGCTGACCACTAAGCGCGCCCAACGCTTGCAATCCTGCGCGTACTACCTCACTCTTACTTGTCGAACTTCTCCCCTCCTTGTTAGCAATAAGGCGTAGTTTCTCGATTAGAGCATAGTCATCGAGCGGCATGGAAAACGTGTCGCGAATCACAGATGATTTCTGTGTGAATGGCCTTAATTCCGTGGTGGACTCCGGAGCTTTCAGCAGGACAGAATCTGCCTTGTCGAAACGGTTCACCAGGGCTGCATCTTGTTGCGCAACTGTTGAGCGCAGCTTGACCTTATCAAACATCTTTTTCGTCATTTGCATTCTCCCAGTATTGCCAACACCTCGTCGGCGAACGCGTTGACTTCATCAGCCGCGACCTTTGCATCCCGACCTAGCGCCGAAACCGATACACCACTCACGACTGCTTCCTGATACGCAGTTCGATTTGTCAACCGTGAAGACATCAGAGGAATGCCGAATTCAGCCAGCTCTCGCATGATTGCATTCGAGAGCGACGTCCGAACGACTCGATTCGGCAGGATGGCAGCGCTCAAGGCTGGATTGAAATCTGCTCCCCGCTCAATCAAAAGTTTGACCCCGCGTGCCGCCCACAGGTCTGCAGGCGATGGTGGTAAAGGCACGATGACCAAGTCGGCTACGAGAATCGCAGACTGGGGACTTAAAGACTCCAATCCTGGCGGACAATCGATGACGATAAAATCATAGTTATCGAGCTGCTTTTGAAGCTCTCGATGCACTTTCCCGGCATACGCAGAAAGGTTGACTACCGCAGCCGGAAATGGATTACCTTCCGGTGCAGCGTTAGCCCATGCGGATGCCGATGCTTGCGCATCGCAGTCCGCGACTAAAACCCGGTAGCCTCGCTCTGCGAGTGCAGCCGCAAGAATCATCGTGGTTGTGGTTTTACCGACCCCTCCTTTGGGGTGGCAAATTGCAATGATGCGCGCTTGTTGATGCATATGATTATCCTTTTACTAATGGTGGAGTCGATTGGAACGGTGATATCCGTTCTACTGATATGTAGCGACATGATTTATGTCGTCTGCGAGAGGTGGTATTTGAGTGACTGCCTCCGCCGAGCGACCAGGCATCCGTGGTCGGCCGTGGTCGAGCGCAATGGCGTGCGTGCTGACTTGTGCAAATCATGTTCGCGTCGTGGCCTGAAACCGTATAGCTAACGGGCAACGGGAAGCAACGATGGCGATGTCAAGTGTTCGAAACTGGGATGGTGGAGGAGAGCTTTAACACAGTGGCGGTAGTGGGCGTCGTTGGCCGAGACGTGGTTGCGTAAGTCGGAGAAAAGAGCAAGCCAGCGCGATGGGGGGGGCAGAGCCAACAAGTCTCTCGCGCATGGCGCCGGCCACTATATTTTTCGCAGGAATCGGTTTAGCGAGAAAACGCGAGCCCACATGTCGAAGCCAGAAATACCGGTTCTTCGCGTGGGCACTGCGAATGTATGGCGATTCGCATACGATAAGCACTGCATACGGTAAGCAGCCTGGGGGGGCATCAGTTGGCCAAGAAACGCGACGGGAGCAGCGGTACTAGAAGTGGTCAGTGCCTCCGGCCGATACCATTTGATTGTCAAGCTCAGGGCGAGGTGTAGGGCAGAGCTGGGGACGCTTTCAAAGCCTCGCCACATGACTAGGAACCATGGACAATTGCCGCGGTAGCGGCGCCGTTGCGAAGCATTGGCCAATGAAGGAATGTCCGCAGCATACTTCAAGCTTGCCTGGATGAATTGACATTGTATGTGCCAGGTATGCCAAGTGTGTCAGGTTATTCTTTGAAAATATTTCGTTGATGTAATGTCTTTCCTTCATAATTCCTCTTAATCGGAGAGTTGATGTTTTGTGTGTCAGGTGTGCCAGGTGTGCTGGGTAATTTTAGAAACTAGTACGCGAATAGATATACGGTAAATTGTGGATTCTTACATGAGGATGGAATAGTTTTCGAATTTGCTTGACACACATGGCACACCGGGAAAGAAAACGCCCATAGATATGGGCGTTTTTTCTCCGACCAGATTCATTAGTTTTCTAATGACACCGGTCACATCAAAGGATAGAAAAGTAGATGCTCGGCTCAACCGCCGACTATGGCCAGGCCTGAATTTATTTGCCGGCTGTTTGGTAGAAGTAGATTGCAGTAACGGACCTGCTGACTGCCTTCTCGTCTACGCACTTCATGCAAGGACACGATGCCGCGAATCGTTTGCCAAAAGCGCGGGGATGCCATCGATGCCATTCCATTACGTGAACACCATTCGCGGTAATTTTCATATATTTCATCTTTTGTCGATTGCAGTGAATGAGATGCGACAATGTCATTTTCTTCGAACCACGCTTGCACCGAGTTGGACTCCCTTTTAGCGTCGCTTAAAATATTCTGCATCGCCACTGGCAATGTTACTTCAAATGCTCCACGTTTCTGCAAGCGCAATAATCCTTCCAGAGCCCAATTTAGAACGCCCGGCATTTCGGTACGAATAATGCTATTTGCCAAGAGCGGGTCACGTTCACTCTCTTTTATCGTCACGTTAAAAGGGACAATGTCCCACCGGCGCCAAAATCCAATGCTATGGTCGGTAATGGCAGGAAGATGGTTTCCCAATACTAACCATTTTCCACGGATGTGAGTGCTGAGCGGAGTTTCATATTTTCGGTCAATTTGTATTTTCTCGCCAGCAATCAAACTCTTGAGCATTTGCTCGTTGATGCGTGCCTTTGGAACTTCATCAACGTAAATGAGACTTGCGCCGATGAGGACGGAGAGGCTAAAGCCGTCTAGAGCATCTAGGCGGATTGCAGCGGTATTTTCGTGTAATTTCTGAACTATGTTAGCCAGTACACCTTTACCATTAGCGCCGCTCCCAAGCCACAGCTGGGCCTTCTGATACCGGGCATCCGAGGTCAACGTATAGCCGATATATTCCTGTACGCGTGACCGCACTGCGGTGTCAGGCAAAATCATTTCCAGAAATTTGTCAAATTGAGTAGCTGGCCCAAAATCCGGCTGGAACTCACAAATTAGTGAGTGTTTGAGTCCTAATGATTTGTCGGGAGAAGTGAGCGCGACCTTACCATTCTTGACTTGGACATAGCCGTTAATACAAGGAATCACAATATCCGCCGACTCTTTCGCTACGTCTGGGAGCCAGAGTTTCGCAGAATTGACCGCTTTCTTCGCATTTTCGGCAGTGGCATCACGTGGTTCGGACGTTGCAATCCAGCGATATGCCTGTTTACAGGCGATATCATCGCTCGTAACTGACCAATGGCTGCCTGTCCAGGTATGGATAAGGCCACCATCAACTGCATAGTTGTCCGATGCACTCAGCGTCGTAGCGTATAGGTGAGGTTCGAAGCGCGCGCTCATTTGCTGCTCCCACTCCGGACTTCGACGTGACTGGCGAGCCAGCTATCGACATCAGCCTTCCGCCAGCGTAGAAGCCGTGTGCCAGGTATGTGTAGGCGGGGAGGTACCGCAAGTCGGTTCCGTTTCAGGTCTTTCTTAATCGTTTCAGGACTGCGGCCTAGCAAGGCGCTGAGTTCGTTTAAATCAATGATTGTCTTTTCCATAAACCCTCTATTCGTTTCGTTATAGGGGCAAGTTCGTGCCAATTGCCATCGTTGGACGCCGATACGTGCCGGTAAGTGACGAGATGTCGGTCTATGAAGCTAGCGATTTTATTTTTGGTAATTTCAATAGTAGGACGGATGCTTCCTAGCAATCTTGATGTTGGATGCGCATATGAACAGGCCTGCAATCGCCCCACTTAGATATTTAAAAATTATTGGGGAGATTTTCTGCAACAGGGTGTTCCGCGTCGGTGTCCGTAAAGAACTAGTTTTTTAGAGAGTTATTTTCGTATTTTTATTAAGATAAGCTTAAAAATCAAAATGATGCTATAAAGTCAATTGACAAAATTAAGAAAATAATGCTATGATGCAACTTATGGACTGAAGGCGTTGACTGCGAGAGCGATTGATGACCTGCCGCTGCAAAGAGTACAAACTCTTATGGTGAAAGAATTTTGTAGGTCCATGTATTAATCGAAGCACCGTCTTGGCAATGCACGCCCCTTGACGTTATTACGCTCTATTTGAGTTCAATAACGTTTCTACAAGGAGGACTATCATGCATTCATTGTTGCCAATAAAATTTCCAAAAATAATACATTTTTTATTTCCTTATGGCATAACTGCGTCATTTTTCACATCTGTCATCAGCCGCGGTTTACCACGTTTCCTTAGTTCTTATTTCCAGTTGCGGAGGCGTTTCGTTCGCCCTCATTCGTCTTAGGGCTCTTTACACGATTTCTTAATTGGCATTTAAATGCCATTGGATTCGTGTCGCCAAAAAAATGCTGAGGTAGTTAAAGCATATGGGAATCTGCTTTGATTACTGTTCACCAGAGCTTTTCTCTTACCGAATATAAATTATTGAGCTACACGGAGTAGTTGGTCGAATCGTCGGCTGGCGCTCATTTTACCTAAGGGGTATTTCATGGAAAACAATCAACTGAACACTGTCGAAGCAACTATCGCAAGATTTACTGATATTGCGGAGGCGGAGCATCTGCCGTTCGGAACCCAGCAGGGATGGACTTCCTCGCAGTACTACATGACAAGCTATCTTCGTGAGCATGCGGACAATGGTGCTTGCCTCAACTCCCAGGAGGTCGCACTGTTCGCGGCTGGGCGTCTTGAATGGCTGTTGCGAGAAACGCGCCCATCTCTCAGTGGGTTGTTCACTAAGCAGGACGTCATCGTGTTGCTAAACTGCTTTCAGGGTGATTTGTTCTCGCCGGACCAGTTGAGTAAGATTGCAACCAACGTCTGCGATGACTTGGGCATTGAACTCGATGCGTATAAGTCCAGTGGTATCGGCCCGCTCATCAACACTCTCCGCGGGCTTACTTCGGTTCAACAAGTGACCTTGGCCGACGTGCTGGAGCAGCTTTGGCACCGCGGCATGAGCGGTGATATGGGAGAATTTTTAGCTTCTCTAGAGATTGTTTTGGCAGCGTAAATGCATTAGGAGCGAGCGGCGTCATTTCCACGCAAGATGGCGCCGCTTGCTCTTTTCGTACGAATGACAGACCTGCTGCAGGTCTAGCTTGAAGCGAACCGGGATGCAAAGCCGCAGCCGAATCAACTGGAGTGGGGCGCGAGTTGGGAGGAGCCTCTTTCTGTCAGGAATTTGAAGAGGCTGCAATCAATATGGCGGCGTTGATGTAGTTGAGAGCCCTGCATTGCAGGGCTTCTGTCGGTACTGGAGCGAATGCCGCCCTTGCTTTGTAAATCTGCCATCTAGTACACCACAAAGATGCGCAGTGATTGTTCAGTGCCTACACATTCATGTGGGTGTCTAGCAAGGATTCTTCGTCCCGCCCCAGCGCTGCTGCCAACTTCTCCACATTGTCGAGCGAGATAGATGTAACACCTCGCTCGACCTGACTCACATATGTTCTATGCAGTCCAGCCAGTTCCGCAAGCTTTTCCTGCGATAGCCCCTGGCTAACCCGCTCGCGCTTCATATTAGCGGCAAACCTCATTCTCAGCGATTTTATTTCGCCGCTCAGCTGCGTCAGGTTAAGTGCCAGGTGTAGCCGCTCCAAGTTGTCGAGTGACATATTCTGTACCGCACGTTCTACTTGGCTCACATAGCTGCGATGAAATCCTGCGCGTTCTGCAAGGCTCTCCTGCGATAGCGCTGCCGTCTCGCGCTTGGACTTTAGCTCTGCGGCACATCGCTGTCGAAAAGTGCGGCGTTCTAATGAGGATGACGGTTCGTTCATGAGACGAAGGGTCAAGCAATACTTGCTTTATATCTACAGCCAAGAACTCTACTCTATTTACTTCTACTGGTTTTAAATCTACAATATGTTGCCACATGGAAAATAATTGTTTTTTTAAAACTAACGTCAATTAGGCGGTATAGCGCCTGTTTTTGAACCCCGCGTCTGCCGTGTAATGACCGAACTCTCTGGAAATAGAATGACAAAAAAAATTATTCTGGCCACCGTTGCTGGTGTTGCCCTGCTCAGCGGCTGTAACACAGTCAACCAAAGCCTGGCTAATCGCCAAGAGGTAGTCGAGATTTATCACGTCTTCGATTTCAAAACGCAGTCCGATGTCGCCACTGTGTCTCGCGCAGCGGCCAATGGTCTTGCTCAAAACACGAACAGTGTGCAGAGCTCGACACCGCTGCAGATTGGTAATTCCGTACCAGCGGAGCCTGGAAAATTCGTTTTGGTCGACATGGCCAGCGCGATGGGCGGTGGAATGGGAGCGCTGATGCAAATTGCTGCTGCTCAAAACGGTGGGTCGGCAATGAAGGTTGCGAAGTGCGACGGCGCGGTCTGGACATCGAAAGCCGTCAGAAACATCTCTGGCTCCAGCAATCTCACGCTATATAGCTGTCTCTACCGTTATCGCGCTGGCTACAACTTGGACATGTATGCCGTATTTTCCAAGACCAGTGGCGGTTTAAATGGTTTGCTCCAAAGCGGCGCTGACGCGTTGGTTGGAACTCCGGAAGCTTGGGTCAATAAAACTATTGTTGACACTGTGCGCGCTATCGAAAGTGCAGCCGGCGCACCAGGTGTGCATGTTGAAGGTCAGCCGGAATTAGGGCCGTTACCGGCTGTGGACAAGCTCGGCCGTGGCTAATCGACTTTGCTGCAGTATTTTTGGCGCCGGATTGAAGTAGTGTGAATAAGGCAATATTCGAATAAAAACGACGCTGCCGGCAGGGAATACCATTCACACTCACAGAATTTTTATTTCGGTCAAACGAAAGGAAAAGTGTTGAAAATCAACTTGATGGCATTGCTTGCCATCGCAATTCTAAGCGGTTGTTCTGCTACTGGTGACGACTACATTCGCGGTCAGGTACCTGTTGTCATCAATCATCCTGTACTTGGAAATCTCACGGTTGCTGAACAAGAGCTACTTGGCCCCGATGCCAATCAAAATGGTATTCGTGATGATATTGATATAGTCATTGATAAATTATCGGCTGACCGGAAGCCTGATATTTATCGTTATGTTCAACAGGTAACGCGTGACATGATTATTGGTTTGCGCGGAGTGTCCAGTGCATCGAGTGAGAAAAAATTCACTACGGTCGTATATCCAACCATCTCAGCGGTTGAGGAAAAAATATACCTCGAGTTGGTCATTAATACCGCTGCTCGCAAAGCAGCATTTGCAACCTGGCAAGGTATTTGAATAGATAAGCTGTTAACGAATAAAATTAGAGGGGCTCGATGAAAAATGTGATTAGTCTTTTGTTCCCAGCCATTGCTCTGGCTTTGCTGGCAGGCTGCCAGTCTTCAGCAATCGTTGCTATCAATAAGACGTTAAACATGGGCATGGAGCTGGAGCCCGCTATGAAGGGGCGCAACATTGCGGGTGGCGTCACGTTTGACGAAGAGTGGGCAGGTGCTATGTCTTACGCTGCAAAGAATCAACTCGTGGCCATGGGCGTGAACAAAGACGACCCAGAGTACTCCATGCGTGTTGTTCGTGTGAACACTCGCCACCCTGCATATGCGGGTTGGATGGCTTCAGGTGACAAAATATGGCCTACCTCCGCCATCGTGCCAGACCACATACCCAAGCTGCACACCTTCGACATTGTCGAAATCCGTCAGACAGGCACCTGGGAAGTGAACAAGGACTTCGCTAAAACCGGTGAAGGCAATATTGTTGTTCGTATCTTGTGCAAGTACGGCGACCCAGCATACGAATCGTGCTTGGACCGTCAACCTCGTATTGGTAAGCACCGAGGCTTTGGTGAAACAGGAACCTTATATCCAGTCAGTGCAAAAGAGTATGGCTTCAGCTACACCCCGAGGTACGACAAAAACGGCAAAGCAATCCGCTGAGTTAATTGTAATGATGCTGAATTATCTGTATTTTATTTTTATGTAATCGTAATTTATGAAATATCTATTGGGCTTATTTATGAATAAAATTATATTTTCTTTAATTATCATGTTTTCATCTGGTTTCCTACATGCCGAACAGCTTCGCTTCATGCTGGAGCTCGGTAATAAAGAAAATTTATATCTTTTAGATGCTGAAAGTATTGAAAAATCAGGTAAATTAGTAAGGGTGTGGATGAAGACCATATCAAATCCGAAATATATCCAGTCAGGTCAAGCGAGTTATACTATGACGCAATGGGAGGTGAATTGTGGTGCGAGAAAAATTCAAGCATTGAAAAAAGTTTCTTACAGTTCAGACGGTAATGTGATTTCTTCGATGAATCAGCCAGGGGATTTAATGTCAATTGTTCCTGAGAGCAGGGGGAGTGAGTATTATAAAATATTTTGCAATCCAAAGTTTCCCAATATGGATGCGTTATCAAAACCAGTTGATAATTCAGATGAGCTAGCAAAAACTGTTTTCAAAGTATACGGGGAGTCCGCTAAGTGAACAGCGTTTAGCGAGCTGGTCGGCTTCATTGCTGAAGCTACTCAGTAAAGAAAATGGCCGCAATCGTGTATGCAACGCTTTGCTAAGCTTTATGACGCACTCCCGTCTGCTTCAGCGAGCACCTGCTCCCAAGATAAATTATTCTCAGCCGCAAGCTTAGAGAGTGCTTCAGTCTCACTTTTGATAGCCGCTGCAGCACTCTCTTGTCGACGCTTCGCTACAAGCTTCTTTGCTTCTGCAACCAGCCGCCGGCGCGCTCCGTCCAGGACCGCCTGCGTCCAGGTCTCACCAGCTTTCTGCACACAAGTGAGGCTGGCATACCGGGCTTGGTGTGTGACGGCAGCGATATCATCGCCGCAGATTGCAAGCACCTCGGCGAGGTAGGCGTTGCTTGCGAAGACCGTCGTCCATTTTGTTCTGTCTGCTTTGTAGACGCAGATACGGATGCCGTTCGAGGTTTTCGGTAGGTTCGGGTTCATTTTTTCATTGCTCACAAAAAAGGTTTTTTTAGACGTAGATGTGCCGGCTGCACGCTTATCTACGCGGACAGAAGTTGTTCTGTTACCTCTTGTATAGCAACGTCTTTATATATGGGGAATGGAGGCAAAGGAGGGTACCCAGCCCGTTCGAGTGCTTGCGGAAATGCGTTAGAAGCCGCATGTATGCGAGTTGAGGGTGTTGTCGGGCCTGTTGTTGGCCGCTCAATAGGGTCGTATCGACCGTTTGTCCATGGCAATGCTATCAGCCGTTGAAGCTTGATTCCATCTTCTAGCCGTGCGGCGCCCACTCGAGCTTGTACTGTCTTAAAAAAGAAACCCGCCAGACCATAGTTCGGTCCGAGCGGGTTCTTGGAATAAATTAATACTCAGCTATTAAGTTTGTGGCCCAAGCAGCATGTCTACAGTGATACCTTTTTTCTGCCATTTTTCCAAAGAAGATTCCATAAGGTCATCATCGAACGGTGTCATTTTATCCAATTCGGCAACCCCAGCCACCATGATTGCTTCCAGCTTTTGCTCGGCTTTGAAATCACTGCCGGCCTCCAGTTTCTCTTGCAGTCCATCCAACACTGAACGCAGCATTTTCAGATACTCTACTACGCGCATTTCTTGACCTGCAAGGAAGTTTCCAGAAATATCTTTGGAAAGACTGTTCGCCGCGCGCACTGCATTTATGATTTGTTTGTTACTCATAATGACCTCGGTTAGTTAAATTTTGAAAAATTTTGCCAAGGGAAATTTGGCAATATGCAGTGGTGGTATTGTTGGGACTAGTGAATTTTGATGTCCTGCAAAGTGTAGGTACACTTTAAAATTGCCTCAGTGCTTGATATATCCGCAACTGGCAGGAGTGATGCTAAGCAGCCCCTTGATGGGCCACTGGCCAGTTATAGGCGTAAAAAAGCCGCTATCTGCGGCCGGTGTTTTGCGTGATGTACTACTCAAACGAAAGGGTAGTAGATGAATTTCTTAAAGTACTCGATGGACTCCTCTGGGCATTCGGGAGCTGTGTTTTTTGGTTCGGCTACCAGATGCTGTGGAAGCAGGCTGCGGATTAAGTGATATTGCGGGTCATTTTCTCCGCCAGAAAGCTTCGCCAGCATAAGCCCACCAAGCAGGCTGCCGAAGAAGGCTCGTTCTTTGATGCTATTGCCGAACTTGTGACCTAAGAAGGTTTCTTGTTCATTCGATGGCTCAAGTCCATCGATGCCCATCGCATGCAGGGCGCAGCCCAGTTGGTGACCCTTCGAGGTAGCAAATACTTCTTTTTCATTGACGTACACGTTCGCGACCAAAGCGTTCTTAGAGTTTCGAGATATGCCCAGTTTGATTTGATTTGCGTTCATATTGTTGTTCCTTTGGCTTTTCTTAAATTTTTAGGTAATAGAGTGCCTTAGGCGTTGGCCAGTTGGGAGGCGAACGCAAAGCGGGAGGTGTAACGCGCGCCGATTCGGTTAGCGGTTTGCGTTACGTCTTAAATTGTTAAATAAGCAATAATTGGATTAATTTTAAGCCAAGGGGAGCCGTAGGCTCTCTCTAAAAAAGGCTTGAATGTCGCGGAGAAAAAGGACTCTCCGGAAGGTGAATTTTGTGAAGCAATACTGCTAATACTACTAAATCTACTAGCACTACCAACGTTGCTGGTACTGATTTACTGCACACTACATTCTCAGAACTGCACTGAGTAATTAATGATGCCATACGGCAAGTTTGATGTCAACACTGTTTGTTGAGCCAGAAAGTATAGTTAGTAAGTTGTAATTTTTTCACCCAAGGAGTATCGTCGACAATTACCTTTAGTTCCCCCGTTGAGTATCCGCTCAGGACACCGACCTTCGCAGATGAATAAAGTCAAGACCTCCGCAATTCCTTACATTGGCTACAACTATCCGTCGTACCAAGGCATCTCTTGGTTAGTCGATTGGTTTGCGAAGGAGTGACGACAGTGTCAGACTCATGTCAATCCACAGTTGACGTGGACGGTGTTTTGAAAACGCTACAGTATGAAGTCCAGCGTAAGCTGGGCCGCTGCATGCTGCGTCTGCAGCAGTACGAGCGGTTGTTGAAGACAATGGTCGCGGGCATGGCAGTGAAAGGCCCTATAGAACGATTCCAAGTCGCGCAGGACAAAAAACTCGCCGACATGCGTACCAAGACTTTGGGCACTCTTGTCGGTATGTTCACCGGTAACCACTTAACTCCGGCGTTATCTGATGTCGAGGCTGGACCGGATGATGACACCGGTTCCGGCATCCAGTCTGTTGATGTCGCTTGGGCCAGCATACGCTTCAATATCTCAATGTCGCCTGAGCGTTACGCGCAAAGCAAGGATGGTCTGGCCGAGCTAGTTGCGCTGCGCAATGAACTCGTCCATCATCTCATCGAACGTTTTGACATCTTTGATGAGAACGGCTGCCGCGCAGCTCTCACCCAACTCGATGCCTGCTACGAGAAAATTGATGCGCATTTTGAGCGCCTGGACGACTGGGCCAAGAGCTTAGTCGAGACCCAAGCGCTGGCGTTTTCATTCTTGCAGTCGAAGTCGTTCGAGGATATGTTCGTACACGGCATCAATCCTGACGGCTCAGTGAGCTGGGCGAGGAGCACGATAGTCGAATGTTTGCACAAGGCAGAGACGGCTTGCCAGGTGGGCGGCTGGACCTCCCTTGACGCAGCGATAGAGTTTATCGCGAAGGAAAATCGAGACCAGGTACCGAGCAGATACGGATGCAAGACATGGCGCCAAGTCTTGAGGAAATCAGGACTGTTCGAACTCAGGAGCATCGGAGGTTCAGTTGGCAATAGAGGGGAAACTTGGTATCGCAGTCGAGCGGCTCCTCTCAGAGACGAGAGTGGACCGCTATAGGTTTTTCCGCACCCATGGGGCTGCCCACTTGTTCGGAGTGCTTATTAATTATATAAATAATTATATTGTTTATGCCGTAAGCAAAGAAGTATCGTACAAACCAGATAAAGCTTCGTACCATACGAAACATAGCGGCTCTGCAAAAAGTTCTTTGTTGGAAGCATTGACACGGTGGTGAATCCGCCGCCGCTTCGCTATCGCATCTGGCTACATCATTAATTTAGGAACAAGAACGCGTTGTACGAGCATGCCGCCGACACCGCTCGTCGTGATAGTCGCTCGTACATTTTCTTTGGCGACGGCTTTATCCACACCAATAGCGCCGGTCACCAGCATTACAGCGGCGTACGCCTCCAGCACGTCGATGCCAGTGATGTTGTAGCCGTATGCTGGCACTGTTACGGTCGCTGGCACGAAGGCTGAGACGCATTCAGCTTCGCTTGTGCTCGAGTCCTATGGTGGAATCAGTCGTAAGTGCGACGTTGCCCTCGGGCTTGAGTACATCGCAGGTATGCCGTCAAAAGCGCTGGCGAAGCTCCCTAAGACTCAGCAGGCGCAAATGCGGAACCTCTACGTGGCGATGTCACGTCCTTCAGCGCTGTTGTGCCTTGCAGCGAATGAGAGTCGGTCTCTCAGAAAGTGCGTGATGCTCTCGTTGCTAAGGGCTGGCACATCGAGTCCGTGATTTGAGTTCATCTCCGAATCGGCGAGGGGCGGAACTTGACTCTGCTTGAGCTTCAGCTGTCGAATTGTTCCACCTGCAGCTTCGAGGGTTTTGCTGCCGGTCGCATCCTGTTCCTAGGGCGAAGGCTGGCGCGCCAACCGGTCAATGAAAATTTCTCGGCCTCGCACTTACATCCATCAGGATAGAGAGGTTGCCTTAGAACGTCAGGCATGCATAAATAACATGTCATAAATGATAATTTCCGCAGTAGAATGTCCTTACACTCGACAATGCACTCAGCGGAGATATGCATGATTGACTTAACGTCCCAAGCAATTACATTGGTTGCATTGTTACTCGGCGCTTTCTTCATGTGGCTATTGATGGCTAGCCGAATCAAATCTAGTACCACAGCAGCAGTGGCTGCGGCGACTACCGGACTTCAGGTAGAAGCGGCGCAAGCGACTGAAAGAGCGCGGTCTGCGGCGAATGAGTTGGAGTCGGTTAAGGAAGATTCTCATCAGAAATCACAGCTTATGGCGACGCTTCGAGCTAGTCTTGATGAGCTTAAGGATGAACAGGCGCGTATGGCTGAGCGCTTGCTGCGATTGCCCCTGGTTGAGGCCGAGCTGCGTTCTACAGCGGAGCAACTTAAGGCTAGTGTCGAAGAAAACCGGCGTCTGGCAAGTAGCGAGGCACAAAAGGCGCAGTCCATCGAGTCACTGCAAGAGCGGTTGGAGGCTTTTCAGGTAGCGCACAATTCGCTAGAGCAGCAGCATCGTGACGGGTCAGCCCAACTCCGTGATTCCCTGCAGCGTAGGGCTACTTTGGAAGAGCAGGTTGCTCGTATCCCAGACTTGGAGGCAAAGTTGCATGGGGCCTCAAAGCAGCTTGCTGAGTCAAGCTCTTCCCTCCAAATGTCGAACGAGCGCCGTGTCGCGTTAGAAGAGCAGGTCATCCGCCTCCCAGCACTGGAAACCAAATTGGTGGACGCAACAAAACAACTGAGTGAGCTCAATGTGCAGCTCCGAGATTCTGTAGAGCGGCGAGTGGCGTTAGAGGAGCAGGCGGCTCGATTACCTGGTCTGGAGAGCCAACTGAAGGACTCGTTTAGGCAGTTCGGCGAAACGAACGCGCAGTTAACTGACCTTCGGGAATCCAGCGCGCGCGACAACGGCAAGCTCAGAGCAGAATTAACTGCAGAGCGTACCGCCGCAACGCTCGTGGTGGACGAGCTATCAGTCGCGAAGACCTCGCTTTCGCAAGCCGATGCACAGGTGAACGAACTGACGGACCAGCTTACTCAACTTCGGACTCAGGCTGAGGCCGAGCAGAAGAACTCGGCCGAAAAACTCGAGCTCCTTTTACAGGCCAAGGTAGCGCTCTCTGACCAGTTCAAGACGTTGGCGAACGATATTTTGGAAGAGAAGTCAAAGCGCTTCGCGGAGCAGAATCGGGAAGGTATCAGCCTGCTGCTCGAGCCGTTGAAAACAAAACTGACCGAATTCCAAGGCAAGGTCGAAGAGGTCTATGTTAATGAGGGCAAAGACCGCTCGGCGCTTTCGGCACAAGTCCACCGTCTAGTTGAACTCAACCAGTCACTTAGCCAAGATGCGAAGAACCTTACGCTAGCGTTAAAAGGCTCCGCCAAGACGCAGGGAAATTGGGGCGAACTCATTCTTGAGCGCGTGCTCGAGGCATCGGGACTGCGCAAGGGGCACGAATATCACGTGCAGGACAGTCAGACGCGTGAGGACGGCTCGCGCGGCCAGGCTGATGTCATAATTGACCTCCCCGAGGAAAGGAAGATTGTTGTAGACGCTAAGGTGTCTTTGGTCGCGTACGAAAGGTTTACAACTGCAGACACTGACGAGGCGCGGGCGTTGTCGCTCAAGCAGCACCTGGATTCTGTACGCTCGCACATCAAGTCGTTATCTGAAAAGCGCTACCACACGCTGTATGGGGTGAAATCGCTCGATTTCGTCCTCGCGTTTGTCCCAGTGGAGCCCGCCTTCATGACGGCAGTCACGAACGACGAGAGCCTCTTCATGGATGCATGGAATCGCAACGTTCTGCTCGTCAGCCCGTCAACACTCCTTTTCGTCGTCCGCACGGTAGCTCACCTGTGGCGCCAGGAAGCACAGAGTAAAAATGCGCAAGAGATTGCAAAGAAGGGCGGGGACCTATATGACAAGCTGTGCGGCTTCGTCGATGACTTAGAGACAATCGGAAATCGACTCGGTCAAGCCCAAAAGGCATACGACTTGGCTCACGGAAAGCTAGCGGTCGGCCGTGGCAATGTTATAAGGCAAGCGGAAATGCTGCGCGATTTGGGTGTCAAGCCAACGAAAGCGTTGCCTGCGGCAACATTGGGCATGTCGTCGGAAGAAGGCCCAGAGCGCAATAACAATGTGCATTCCCTTCCCCCTGCAACTGTGGCGTAATCAGTGCAGATTGCATGCCTAGCTGTTCGCCACTAAAAATGATGCAGCGCTTAACGGTTGCCGCCGCCGGTGTCAGCATTGTAGTGGCTTTTGCGTCCAACACATTTAAACCCGTGATGCCCGGAAACAAACCCATTGTCCAACCTGCTTGGCGCCGACATGCGAGCTCCGATTTGGTGGCATGGAAGGATGGTCGCCGGTCTTGTAGGGCACATTTACGCGAGTCATTTCGGCCGTTTGCAATGCACCAAAACCTGCAGTGTTGACTGTGACAGACTGTCGCACGCACTTCATCAAAATTAAATATCAAATTGGCATAAATTTTAAAAAATAAATCAAAGAATTCGCCAATTGCCGTCTTGAAATATTTTTAAGCATGCATATATAGCATCTTATATATGTTACCTCGACTTTTAAGCTATGACAGCGGACTCGGTTACACCTATCTCCTCATCAGCTACATGCCAAAGCTCTGCTCCGCTCGCCGGGCTCGACGATGTACATCTTGCTGAATGGCTTAACAAACGAAGGTTGTCTAAGGCCGAGGTCGTCCTCGTGCATGCTGGGACCACATGCAAGGTGTACGAGAAAGCTGACAATCGAGGTGTTCTCTATTCTGTCGACCCAGAGGGTAAGTCGAAGACTGCTTTTAAGGCACTGGCTAAGCAGAAGCGGCTCTTCACTGTTGAAATTTTGCCGTCGGAGATGGCTGCTGCCATGATGGCGGCTACATCATGGGCACCTCAAGGAAAGTCTGAGAAAGACATCGAAGTTTTGCTCGAGCAGCGCAAGGCCCACCTTGGACGCGTAGACGGGCGCGGAGACCCTATCAGTCTCGAAACTGCCAATCAAGTTTGGGCTGATGCGGGTGGATGCTGCATGTTTAAAGGGTGTGGACACGATTTGAGCGTTGTACCCTTGTATAACAAGGGCGCACGTATTGCCTATCTGGCTCACATCATTGCTTCTGACCCAGAAGGCCCACGCGGGACAAGGGAAGACTCGCACGTTCTTTCAAATCGCCCCGAAAATATCATGTTGATGTGCGATGCACATCACCGGTTGATTGATTCCTTCGCACCTGAGATGTTCAAAGCTCCTCGGTTGCGGGAGATGCGGCGTGAACATACCTTAAGGGTCCGTAGTTATCGCGCTGCAATGCGACATCCCGAAGCACAGGTAATGATGCTTTTCGCAGACCTCGGAAATATCCCAACACACTTCCCAGACAGCGAGTTCATGGAAGCGCTCCTCTCCGAGGAGTTTTCCATGCATTCTGAAGTGAAGCGGCATATTACTTACCAGAGCCGTGATGACCGGACTGCGCATGATTTTTGGGGAAACTATCTACGCGAGTTGGAGTTACCCATCCGTAATATGGTCCAAGACCTCGGCAGGCTAGGAACGCCCTCTACAAATGTGCTCGCTGTGTTCCCTCTGCATCACTCGCCGACATTGGTACTTGCTGGCCGCATTGTCGGCGAAGCGCGAAAGGTGAGCGTGTTCCAGCGCTCTCGTCAACGTCAGTCTTGGCAGTGGAACTCGAATGTTCCGGCAAATCCGGCCGGAACTTTCACGGTTTCTGGGCTAGTAGACGCACAGGTCGATGAAGTTCTATTAACGGTCGAGTTGACTGCTCACATTGATGAGAGCGCTCTTCCAGCTGGTCTTGCCAGTGCAGTGGCCAGTGGCCAGATGCAGAGGATTCGTCTCACGACAAGCGCTCCCAACGGCGAATGCATCCAGCGGAAAGAGGACCTTGCACAAGTTGTTGATGTGGCTCGAAGTGCCATCAACTTCCTCCAGGACAAGATGCTTGCTAAGCGTGTTCATCTTATTGTCGTTTGTCCTGCCAGTGTTACCTTTAGCATAGGTCAGCTCATGCAGGCAGGGCATCACGCCATTTTTACACTGTACGACCGCCCGAACGGGCAGCAACTGTTTAGAGAAGCTTTCACTATTAATGGCTACAGCATCGTTCCGCCCGGTGGGTCGCCACACCCTTCTATTTCGATTCGCTAAAGGAAACCTTTTATGGGACTGACCAAAAACGCTATGTTTGTTGATGAGGCAATTCGGCGCAGACGTATTGCTGTAATGGCGAAATCACTAACTCCAGCAATGGAAGAATTTGGTTTTAATGTATTTGAAAGCGTCCAAGAACCAGCGCAGCGCAGCGGTCTCAAGCGAAAGCGGGAGCCATATGCGCACGCGTTGAGCGTGGTTAACGACCACATCACCGCGAAGCAAGAGCTGATTGATGAGGCTTCTGCGGCATATGAGGATATCGCTTATCGCTTGGTCTCGAAGCTGGGTTGGCCACGGGAGGCCATCAAAGTTTTCCCCCAGGGGTCTGCCAGCACCAAGACGCTAATTCGAACAATTGGAAACGGAAAGTTTGATATTGACGCTGTGTGTGAAGTGGATATTTCGAAAACTCAAGCTCAAGACCCAATGGCATTCTTCGACGCCATCGGCACTGCTTTGGACGGTCTGGACGCCGAACGGAAAAGGCGCTGCTGGACCATCAAACTTGCCAACAAAAGATTTTATCTCGAATTTACTCCTTCAATTCCACTGACCACTGTTTCGTTGACCGAACGCCAGTTGCATGGCCTCAAACAGGCCGAGCCTGAGTTCGTGTCTACTGCTTTGGCTGTGGTTGATGGGCCTTCGAAGAACTGGAAAACGTCAAATCCTGCGGGTATTCGGGAATGGGTCAACCGCGCCTCGCATAGGTCAATTGTATGGGAGCCTATGCTTGCGGCGTTCGATAGCCTTCGTGCAAGCGTTGAGCCGGTTGCCAAGCAAAGCGTTGAAATTGAAGAAACGCTTCGAGTGGCCATTCGGCTGTTCAAGCGTCATCGCGATATTTGCGTTCATCGCGGGCATCTCGTATCGGAAACACAACCCATATCGATTATCCTGGTGACGCTTCTGACCACCTGCTATGAAGGACTGGCCGATTTAATTGAAGACCAAGCGCGTCCTCCTTTCGTTCATGTCGTGGATGCGCTTATTGCGCTGGCAGAACTACTGCCAGAGATGATTCCTAACTATCCGGACTTGGGCTACTATTTAGCCAATCCTACCGTGGTCGATGAAAACTTCGCTGAGCGTTGGAACAACGACGAAGGTGAGCGCGCAGAGGCGTTCCGGACGTGGTGTGGACTTTTGCAAGCAGACCTTGAGGCCATCGCAGCGCTGAGCGACCCCGAGAAAATTATGGCAAAGACCCTTGAAGTCTTCGGTTGCCCTGCCGCAGGAAGCCCTAACGGCGGAAACGGTAATAGTAACTCTGGGCAACGCGTGATTCCGTCGGCGCCGTCACCAGCTCCTCGCACACCTGGTCTCGCATAATGCGTATCGCATGAGCTTTGAGCTTGCACCTCTTTCCGATGCACTCGCGAGTTTACTGGTTGAACCAGCCACTCGCGGGAGTAACGGCACTGTTGTGTACCGGCTTAAGCTGGGAGAGCTCCCAGCCGGTTGCGCGATTTCGTTCGCAGAGCTTTTACTGCCAAAAGGCTTTCCGGAAGACGCTATCGCGCGCATTCGCCTTCCTGCTGATGCGGAGCTCCGCGTGCCGCATGTCGAACGCGGCGGACTCCTTTGCATAGATGGTGACCCTGGGCCAGGGCGAGGGCTAGATGGAACTCAACGTGTCGTGAGTCTGGTTGGTAAGTTTTTCACGGAGTTCCTTGAACCGTGGTGTAACGGCGACCTTGACGGGGATTTTGCTAAAGAACCCCAGAACTATTGGGGCGTCAACATCGCTCGACTTAGGACGAATGACGACACAGCGCGCGGAGTTTGGACCGTAGATGATGTGCCGAAAAAGGCACAGGTTCGCGAAGGATTATTACTACATCCAGGGCGCCTCATCATTGCAGGCGATGGCGATAGTCAGTTCGTACAGCGTCTGGTTGCATCGCTCGGTCATCGGGCGAAGCAACGTATGCGCGTCATCATCGCAGATATTCCAATCTCATACTCTTTCGTACCGGACACTTGGCCGCGGGACATTGACGCTCTGCTCCGTTTGCTCCAAGCGCGATTGAGCGCCCATGAATATCGTCGATTCATTGAGCAAACCCTTCGTAGGCGGCGTTCGCGAGAGCATCGGGTCGCTCTGTTTCGAAATCACGAAGGAGGGTTCGCGTTTGTATTGCCGGGCGGCCCACCAATCATTTATCAAGAGGGTAATCGTCACCGCGCGCGGCGTCCGCACTCAAACATTCAACCATTATTGGTAGACCGCATTGACCCCATGTGGACTGTCGGCCGAGACCAGATGCCACAAGCCTCCGCTCGACAACAGAAGCACGTGGTTGTGTTTGGTGCTGGCGCCCTTGGTAGCCCAGTCGTCGAGCAACTAGCGAAGGCTGGCATCGGGAAAATCACACTTGCCGACTCGGATATCATGGAGACCGCGAATGTCGGGCGCCACCTCCTAGGTACTCAATATGTCTCCTATGCGAAAGCTGCGGCCGTCGCAGATGAGGTAGCCAGGAGCTATCCTTCTTGTATTATCGAGCCACATAACGGTACGGCGGAAGACTGGCTATCGTCCAACACGCTAAAAGGAGTGGATGCGGTATTGGATTTGACTGGCGAACCCGGAGTGCGATGGCAATTGAACGAAGCTCGGCGAAAACATCCGTGCAAATTGCTTGTCGGTTGGATGGAACCGTTCGTCGCTGCAGCGCACGTCTGTATGTTGACACCTGAAACGCTCTGGTTCTCTGAACAGGTTGGCACGGAGGATAGACTTAAAGCGCTCGAAGCGGTCGATTGGCCCGACCAAGTTATTCGACAAGTACCCGGTTGCAGTAGTCGCTTCCAGGCGTACACCTCTGCAAACGCTGCGTATGCGGTTGCACTGGTCTCTGAAAATGCGCTTCAAGTGGTCGATGGTGAGGTGGAAAGCTCCAAGGTTTTGAGCTGGGTACGTGGCCGTCAATTTTTGGATAGGCAATGGCCGAAGTTGACGTATCGAGACTGGGCCGCTGGTGCTGAGCAACACGTCGGGGTCACGATGGAGCGGCCATTTATATGACTTGTCGTACTTTTTTTTCGCCTGACAGGACACGTTACGTCTTGTTTACCGAAAAAGCGCTTAGGCACATGTACAGTTACGCGCAGCGAAAATGGTATCAAACTGAAGCGGGAGGCGAAATCTACTCGCCGACACCGTACTCCTCTAGTCTTCTGGTTGATGCGGTTGTAGGGCCTCACCCGAAAGACCGTCGCAGTCGACACAGTTACAACCCAGATGTTCGCGCTGCGACGAAAGCTCGCAACGTTGAATATGGGCGCGAACGACACGCAATTGGCTTGTGGCACACTCATCCAGAGCAACGGCCGAGTCCATCTGGGCAAGATAGAAAGACTACCGAAGAATATCTTCGAGCGTTTAGCAATGACCGCGAGCGATATTTGAGTGTCATCATCGGGAACCATGGCGAAGTGCCAGAAATGACGGTCTGGTCTGCGGAAAAATGTGGAAGCTGGCTATGTTGGACAGAATTCCGCGGCCAACCTGCCTAGTTATCAATAGCATCTCTTTCGACGCAAAGCGGTAGGCTGAATCGCATAGTATGTCTCCTCTACCTGCCCTCTGAGGGGCATCAATTCTAATCAAAAATGGAGATTTGAATGGAAGTCCAGAATGAGGTTTTTATATCGGTGGACATCGAGACGTCAGGTCCAATTCCTGGTGAGTTTAGCATGCTCTCGATTGGCGCTTGTCTAGTCGATACACCTGAGACTACCTTTGAACGTACGTTGAAACCATTGAATCGAAACTCCGACCCCGAAGCGTTAGCCGTGACGGGTTTTTCGCTTGAGGCGCTTGAGCGGACTGGGGCTGAGCCCCGTCATGCCATGATTGAGTTCGATATGTGGGTCAAGGCCGCTTGCGGTGTCGGTGGAACTGCTGTGTTCGTTGGCTTGAATGCCCCTTTCGACTGGTCCTTTATAAACTACTACTTCCACCGTTTCTACGGGGAAAACCCCTTTGGGTTCACAGCATTGGACATCAAGGCCTACTACATGGGGGTAACTGGCTCTTCGTGGCGAGACACACGTTCAAGCGTGATGGCAAGCCGCTTGCTCCCTTCGCATCGAGGGAACCACAACGCGGTACAAGATGCTGTTTACCAGGCGGAACTGTTCCGCCTCACTCGACGGCTGGGGCGGGAAAAAACATCGGTGTATTGAAAGTACCATGATGAATGGCGTTTACTGAGATTACTTTTGCAATCTTAAGGTCACTACCCTGACAGCGCGTAGTAGCGCCTCCGTGCTAAAAAAATAAAGAAAAGGTACTGACATATGAGAAATTTTCTCACGGGTTTTCTGAACAAAGCAATCGACTGGTTGTTTCGTGTCCGAACACTCGGTGCGCAGCTGCTAAAGGCGGGTGTGGCGCTTCTACTCGTAGTGCTAGGGGTCGACTATGCGGGCAAGTTCGCGCTTCGTTATGGTGAGTTGAACGTCAACATTGAAGGAAGCACCGGGAATAGTCTTCCAGCTTATATCGGGTACGTTGCCACCGCAATCGCGTTTGTAATGATTGTCATGGGCTGCATTTTGGTTTGGCGAGACGAGCGAAGAGAGCGCCGGAAGCTTCTGATTGTTATAGAGGTTCGCGGACTACATAATGGTCCAGATAGCCCTGCCAAGGACGTGGTAAAGCGTGCATTTCGGGGGCCGCGAACGAGTGTTCTTGTCGATTTCAGACCTCAACAAGCCGGCGAATTGGTGAACCCGGAATTGATGCTCGACCGTATTCGTGGAATGCTGCTTCAAGTGGGTTCTGCAAAAAGTGGACGGGACCCGAGCGATGTATTTGTCGCAGCAGGTGGCTTGGCGGCTGTGCCAGCGATGTTTCTAGTTGGCATGCGTCTGGAGGACGAATCTCGAGTTGAACGCTATGATTGGAACCGCGACCTAGCTGACTGGAAAATGATTGACGGCATCGATGACGGAAATCGTCCGATACCTGTATCGATTCCATCCACCCTACTGGCCCAACAGGAAGTCGTGCTCGCAGTATCGGCCTCTTATGCAGTAGATGAGATAGCCATCGCAGTGACATTCCCGGGCCTGTCCGTCATCCGGTTGGCGGCAGCAAAAATGCAAACCAACGCTTTTTGGTCCGAATCGGCTCAGCAGGCATTCGCTGTAGAGTTCCGTGACGTTGTTCAACAGTTAGGAGCGCACCAAATTAAGCGTATTCACCTGATTCTAGCTGCCCCAGCAAGCTTGACGTTGCGCCTTGGCGCAACCTACGACGAACGGTTGCATCCGGAACTCGTTGCCTACCAATACGAGAAGTCCTCATCGCCGCCGTACCCTTGGGGCGTTTTACTACCAAATCACGGCACAGTTGAACCGACAATCTTCAGAGTGGGGACCACCCCAGCATGAGGACCAATCGATGCTCCAACTGATTGGCCCGCTGCTTCTAGTCGGCGCTACACTACTAGCACTTTCCAGCCGAAGGCCGAAAGTAAACCCAATTTTCCAAGAGCTATTTGAGGTTTTCCACGCGAAGATTAAGCTCGACGAACATGATGAACGACGCAACCTCCGGGTTAAGCGTGAAACGCTGCTCAATGTCCTTCGAGGCAAACTTAGTCATGCCGATTTGCCGTTCGAGTGGTTCCACCAAGGGAGCTATGCTATGCGCACCGGGGTCGTGCCAAAGGACGGAAACTACGATATCGACGTCGGACTCATTTTTGAGTGTGGCGTGGAGCGTTTTCCTGACCCTGTCGCGTTAAAGTGCATAGTTCGCGACGCGTTGAATGGGTACAACCGGACTGTCGTGATTCGACGACCGTGTGTGACAGTGACTTACCAACGAAACGGTCTTCCAGAATTTCACGTCGACTTGGCTGTTTACATGAGGCAGCCGAATGGCAGTTTGGTTATCGCGATGGGCCGGGAGTTTTCGAAGCCGGAGCAGCGAGAATGGGTTCCGGCCGCACCGGGAGAGTTAACGCAGTTCGTGATTTCGAGTTTTTCCGGTGGAGAACAAGCCCAACTTCGTCGGTGCATTAGATATCTAAAACGATGGCGAGATGAAAACTTCATCGATGGCGCTCCGCTCAGCATTGCACTTACTTTGGCGGCAGCGCGCTGGTTTGAACCCAGGACGTTAGAAGACGGGACGTTTGTCGACTTGGAAGCACTTCATTGTCTCGTCAAAACGATGCAAGGTAAATTCGAATTGGGCTTGTTCTCGAACAAGCTTGTAGTGAGCCTTCCTGGCTCGGTAAAGGGGGACTTAATGGCAAGGTTGAGCGCTCCGCAGATGTCGGCTTTTAGCGAGCAATTGAATATTCTCGCGTCCGTGATTGAAAAATGCTTTGGTGATGGGCCGCGCGGCGATGCCGCTCGTGTCCTTGCCTCCACATTTGGCTCAGATTTCCCCATTCCAGTCGAAGGTTCGTGCTGATACCTAAGTTTGATTTTTCTACGTTGAGCAGCACATCTTCCATCGCAGATGCGGTCAACTCGAAGACTGTACGCGAAATTCCGACATGCAACGCTAAAGAGCAGCGCATCCTTTCTCTTTCACGCACGCGGAACGCCTAGGTGGCTAGACGAACTGATTTCGCTTCCAGCGGAAGGTGTATGTACTCCTGGCGACAGATATTTGTTGCAGATGAGAACCGGCGTATATACGGGAGTTTCAATATGGAATAAACTGTTAAAAGTTGCGCAACATAAAATGACCGTTTATTTTATTTGTAACGCAACGATTGTCTGTATTTATCAATTGTTTCGCCGGTAGGGAGAGATAGTGAATTTCATTTCCGCGATGCTCGCGCACGTCAGCCCAGCGCTTGCTGCGGTTCACGGGGTACCGTTTTACATTTTTCTGTTTGTAGTAGTTCTAACCTTGCTATTCTTGCTCGGATACCTGATTAAAGGTGTTCAAGTAGGGTGGCAAATGCACTCCGTTTTATCGGCAACGCAAGCGCTGCACAAATCGAATTCGGCGCCGGACCCAGCAGAGGTGGGCAAGGCGTTTCGCTGGGAGCCATTTAAGCACTTGTGGTCAGAGTACGATGACACTCTGCATGAACTTCTTGCTACTGGCTCTGGCCAGAATACCCTTACAGAGGTGCGTGCCACTGTGCCGGCAGACTCAATATTTACTCGCGATGTATTGGTAGATAGCCGTTTATTTGACGAGTTCACCCGTCACCTACCCGGTGTCCTAACCGGCCTAGGCATTATCGGAACGTTTGCAGGCCTCCTCGATGGCCTTCAGCACTTCAAGCCGACCCCTATTGAGGAGGCAGTAAAGGGGCTGGCTCCCTTACTAATTGGTGTACAGCATGCATTCATCGCATCAGGTACCGCAATCGCTTGCGCAATGGTCGTTGTCTTCGTTAGCCGGCTGACGCTTGCATACTTCTATCGGTTAGTCGAAAAGCTTACGCACACTATCGATAGCATGTATTCCACGGGCGCTGGAGAAGTCTACTTGTCACGCCTGGTGCGTTCTTCTGAACAGAGCGCAGCTAGTACGGCACAGATGAAAGACGCGCTAGTCGAAGACTTCCGCCAAATCATGACGAACCTGGTGGAGCGCCAAATTGAGGCGCAACAGTCCACGACCGTCGCCCTTGGAGACCACATCGGCGATGCCATCTCCGCTGCGATTGCCGAACCAATGAAACGTGTATCCGAGGCTATGGAAATGACAAGCCGCGGTAACGGAGACCAAGTCAATTCAATGCTTGAGACACTTCTGACCGGTTTCATGGCCAAGCTCGAGGATACGTTTGGCGGTCAGATGCGAGGTATCAATGAGCAAATGCAGCGCTCAATGGACTCCATGGCAGCAGTTCAATCCTCTCTGCAAACGCTCTTGGCCGATATCAAACAGACGAATCAGCAAGCTGCGAGTCAGATGAGTGGCACTCTTGAGGACGCCATGCGCAAGGCAGCGGACAACCAACAGTTGATGACCGACCAGATGCGCGAGTTCGTGCAAGAGTTCCGGCGCCTAGTTACAGAGGAACAGTCTAAGTCGAAACAGGCGATGGACGAGGCTGTGATGAAAGTGCTCGCTGACGTCACAGTGGCGATGGACAATTTAGAAGGCATCCGGAGGTCGGCCGCAGTCGAAGAATCCGGCAGAAGCGACCGACTCGCCACACAGACCAATCATCTTGTCGGAGGACTCGCCTCTCAAGTTGAAACACTGCTCGGTACCGTGTCAGAACAGGTCACTAAAACACAGAAAAATATCGACGTACTCAGTGACGTCTCCCTTCGGGCCATCGATGGCATGAACAACGGCGCCATGACGATGGGAACAGCTGCACAGAAATTTGAAACGGCGGGCAGTTCAGTAACTTTAGTGCTCGAGCGCTCGGCCAACATCGCGGAGTCGCTCGGTTCTGCCGCGCAGACGCTTCAGACTGCGTCTAGTGCTGTACAGCGTGGGTTCGAACAGTACGACTCGACAAGGAAGACAGTCGATACCCAGGTAGTTGCGTTGATGGGCCTAATCGAAGCAGCAAAGAAAGAGGCCGGAGTCTCTCAGGAGCTAGTTGCGAGCATTAAGGCTAGCGCTGAGGCAATGCGTCGGTCGGAAGAGGAGGCCCGTACGCACCTTGACCAGGTCAATCAAGCACTTGTAAAAGCGTTCAGTGATTTCGGCAGTTCGCTTGTTGGCCAGGTTAAGTCGACTATTGCTGAAACAGACCGCCACCTTGCGCAAGGCACTGGGCACCTGAACGGAGTTGTTCAAGAGCTTGCCAATGCAGTGCAGCGGATGAAACGGGCTTGAAATGCTAGCTCCAATTATTCTCAAGCGGCCGGGAAAGCACGAAGGGGAAAGCCCATTTTGGATTTCTTTTTCCGACCTGATGTCTGCGTTGATGGTCCTATTTTTGGTGGTGATGGCGGTCACCCTTGTCGCGGTCACTCAGAGCATTGACGCATCAACGAAAGCTAACATAGAACGAAGCGCCGCCATCAGCAAAATCATGGCGATGATTGCTAGCGACCCTAATAGTTCAGGCGTTGGTGTCGACCAGATGAACTATCGAATCGACCTTGGAAAGCAGGTACGATTTGACAGCGGGAAGTACACCATTAATCCAGCAGCGGGGCAGTTTCTCCGTAACTACATCCCGACGCTCTTGAAAGCAAAGGAATCTCCGGAGGGCAAGCGTTGGATAAAAAGCATTGTCGTCGAAGGGTTCACTGACGAAGACGGGACGTATCTCTACAACCTGCAGCTCAGCCTCGACCGCAGTCGCGGCGTTGTTTGTTCGCTTTTTCAAAATACCTTGGGCGGCACCCCGCTTTCGGTAGAGCAGCTACGGAAGGTCCAGGAGCTGTTCCTTGTCGGCGGCTATTCCTTCAATTCCATTAAAAAAGATAAAGCTGATAGCCGTCGCGTTGAGTTCAAAGTTGACTTCTGGGGTGCGGATGAGAAGCCCCCAGCGGCTAAGAACGTTCTCCAGACCAAGGAGTTCGGTACATGTTAACCAGCCCTGCTATTGTGAACCTTTCGCGCAGCTTGGCCGACGCTATTGAAAGCTTGGGGTTGAGCAGTGTCGTATTCGGCGCTCCGGCCGTAGTAGAGAAGCCTGCCAAGCAGTCGGAAGCAATGTTCCAAGGCTATGCGAAAGCGAAGCCGATCAAGGAAGATGCGTATGGCGCCGCCCGGGCATTCTTACGCGGAGCTGAGTTAGATGCTTGGCAGCGCGATTTGGTTGCATCCGCGATTTGCGACCCAGTACGTGAGCAGGCGGGAGCTACGGTAATTGGAGCTCAGGACCGATTTTTGAAACTGTTGAGAGGGTATCGAGCAGAAGTAGACCGCGGAGATTTGTGGCGCCTTACGTGGCACGGCTTGCTCTACTCTTACTTTAACTTTGACCTTGATTCAAATAAGGGTGCTGCGACGTTGGCCGGTTGGGAAGCTTTACGCAAATTCTTAGAAGAAACTTGGCCAATTATTGACAAGCAATCAGAGGGGCTGTTGCCTGCTTGGATGAGTGTGCTACGTAATGAGCGCGAGCTGCTCACAAAGGACCCAGTCGAAAAGCATGCTAAAGCATTTTTGCGCGGAGAGCATGACGGTGTCGATGCGCTTGCCGCAGACCTGGGCATTCCGCCGTCAAGCTGGTTCTGGCACGCGTTAGTTCTCGGTGCTGTGAAACATGCTACCTTAGACATCGATTCTAAATTTCGGGAGCGCTTGCCGAAATTATTGGACCTCATCCAGGGCAAACCAGGCTTTCGAGATGAAGCGCTCGAACTTATTCTTACCCGGTATCACGCGTGCAAAGGCGCGCCTGCTGATGAGCGGCTACGCGACTATGTCTGCGAGCCGAGTGTCTGGAAGAATCCTAAGCTAAAGGCGGCGGGCATCGCAACGGCGTGGAATCGCGTCTCCGAGCCGGTTTGGCAGATGGTCCTGAAC
>RCUJ01000118.1_pt1 | contig 43798 bp, 40 predicted proteins | sample 2166321 | NCBI WGS metagenome assembly RCUJ01 (sample SAMN09932808, study PRJNA488358) | compost metagenome | feature: garden; material: soil; isolation source: compost soil in an enriched community after 118 h of incubation | place: Germany: Experimental Botanical Garden Goettingen | collected... | reverse complement strand
GGCAAGGTCGCGCACTGGCAGGTGACGGTGAAGATCGGCTTCACGCTCGAGTAGCCGCAACGCGGCCTTGACGGGTCAGGCGCGCAGCGCCGAGGTGCCGTCGTAGATATAGCGGCGCGACCACGGGAGCGTGCTTGCCGCTCTGCCTGCCTTGCGCCCGACGATCTGGTAGATCGCCACGTCGTCGTTCTCGAAGGCATAGGCGCAGCCCGCAAGGTAGATGCGCCAGATGCGGAATTTTTCTTCGTCGACGAGCGCGCGCGCCTCGTCGGCATGGGCCTCGTAGGCGTCGCTCCAGTGGCGCAGCGTCTGCGCGTAGTGGCGGCGCAGGTTCTCCACGTCGAAGGCTTCGAGCCCGCCCTGCTGCATGGCCTGCAGCGCCAGGCTGATGTGCGGCAGCTCGCCGTTGGGGAACACGTAGCGGTCGATGAAGTCGCCGCCGCCGTACGACACGCCGCCGCCCTCGGGGTCGGACGAGGTGATGCCGTGGTTCATGACGATGCCGTCGTCGGCCAGCAGCTGTTGCACGCGCTTGAAGTACTCGGGCAGGTTCTTGCGGCCCACGTGCTCGAACATGCCGACGCTGGTGATGCGGTCGAACTGGCCCGTCACGTCGCGGTAGTCCTGCAGGCGGATCTCGATGCGGTCTTGCAGGCCGGCGGCCTTCACGCGCTCGGTCGCGAGGTCGAACTGGTTCTGCGACAGCGTGACGCCCACGCAGCGCGCGCCGAACTTCTGCGCCGCGCGGATCACCAGCGCGCCCCAGCCGCAGCCGATGTCGAGCAGCGTCTGCCCGGGCTGGAGTTCGATCTTGGTGAGGATGTGGTCGATTTTCTTCAGCTGCGCGGTGGCCAGGTCTTCGTCGCCGTTCTCGAAGTAGGCGCACGAATAGACCATGTTCGCGTCGAGCCAGAGTTGGTAGAACGCGTTCGACACGTCGTAGTGGTACTCGATGGATTTCTTGTCCGACGACTTGGTGTGCGCGAAGTAGCGGGCCATGCTTTGCAGCGCGCCGCCGGGCTTGTCGAGCGAGGTCTTCGCCAGGCCGTAGGCAATGTCGATCACGTCGCTGAGCTTGCCTTCGATGTCGATCTTGCTCTTGACGTAGGCCTCGCCCAGGTTGTCGAGCGTGGGCTGCAGCATCAGCGACAGCGCCGCGGGCGATTTCACGTGCAGCGTGACCGCCGGTCCGCTGAAGTCACCGAAGTCGTAGGACTGGCCGTCCCACAAGGTGAGCCGCGCGGGCAGGTTGGCCCGTGCGCGGACCGCGGCGCTCCACTGCGCCAGCTTCTTTTCCCAAAGCATGCATCTCTCCGAGTTGTTGAGTAGTCCCGCCTCCACGGGCGGACGGGTGCTGCAGCGAACAAAACGATAGCGAGATTTGGCGAAACCTGCATTTCCACGACGACGCAAGAAATCGCGGCAGGTGCTATGTTGAAAGACCCCTCGCGCGGGGCCCGGGCGGCCTACGCGGCTTCCATCGAGGTCGCGTCGTTGCCGGCCTCGCCGAGCCAGCGGCGCTTGTCGCGCAGCGGCGGCGCGCCGAACATGCGGCCGTACTCGCGCGCGAACTGCGAAGGGCTTTCGTAGCCCACGTTGTGCGCGGCGCTGGCCACGTCGGTGCCGGCGATCAGCATCTGGCGGCGCGCCTCCTGCAGGCGCAGCTGCTTCTGGTACTGCAGCGGGCTCATCGCCGTCACGGCCTTGAAGTGGTGGTGGAACGACGACACGCTCATGTGCACCGCGCGCGCCATGTCTTCCACGCGCAGCGACTGCGCGTAGTTGGTGCGCAGCGCGCTGATGGCTTTCGCGATGCGCTGCGTGTGGCTGTCGTGCAGCGCGATCTGGCGCAGCCGCGCGCCCTCGCCGTTCACCAGCAGCCGGTACATGATCTCGCGCTTGATGAGCGGCGCCATGATCGGAATGTCTTCGGGCGTATCGAGCAGCCGCAGCAGGCGCAGCACGGGCTCCAGCACCGGCATGGCGATGCGGTTCACGTACATGCCGCGCGAGGCCGGCGCGTTGGCCTTGGCCGGCAGCTTCTCGTCGCCGATGAGGTCGCCGATCTCGTCGAGCGCCAGCTCCAGCCGCACGCCCAGGTAGGGCTCGTTCTCGCTGGTCACGCACACCTGGCCGCACACCGGCAGGTCGACCGAGGTGACGAGGTAGTTCATGGGGTCGTACACGTAGATGTCGTCGCCCACGATGATCCGCTTGGAGCCCTGCGCGATGAGGCCCAGCGCCGGCGTCGCGAAGCCGTGCTTGGGGCCGTCGGGCTTGCTGATGCAGTGCACCTGCAGGCCGGGCACGGCGCATTCGACCGTGCCGTCCTGCCCGCGCGTGATGTGGCGGATGAGCTGCACCAGCTCTTCGCGGGCGGCATCGAGTTCGGGTTCCAGCGGCATCGGCATGGCGAGGACGGTGGCGGTGTCGGGGGTTTCATCAGACATGGGTAGGCCTCTGACAAAGGAGAGCGGCCGCGGTGGCGGCCATGGAGGATTGGGCTGCCCGCAGCTTAGCGTCGCATCCTCTCCTTCGCACGGCCTGCGCACGAGGTCTGGAGAAATAGGCAAAGACTTTGCAGAAACGCGCTCGCCCGCCGGGGCGCGCCGGCGGGATACTTTTTCGCAACCGCCGGCCATTCGTCACGCCGGACGGCCCCTCCCCACCCAAAGGACAACTTTCGATGCAATACCGCCAATTCGGCCGCACCGGCCTCCTGGTTTCCGAACTCTGCCTCGGCACGATGACCTTCGGCGGCGCGCCGGGCATCTGGGACCACATCGGCCAGCTGCAGCAAGGCGAGGCCGAAGGCCTCATCGGCCGCTCGCTCGACGCCGGCATCAACTTCCTCGACACGGCCGACGTGTACTCCGAGGGCCTGTCCGAAACCATCACCGGCCAGGCGCTGAAGAACCTGAAGGTGCCGCGCGACCGCGTGGTGGTCGCGACCAAGGTGCTGGGCGAAACCGGCAGCAAGGGCGTGAACTCGGCCGGCGCCTCGCGCTACCACATCATGGACGGCGTGAAGGCCAGCCTGAAGCGGCTGCAGCTGGACCACATCGACCTGTACCAGATCCACGGCATCGACCCGATCACGCCCATCGAGGAAACGGTGCGCGCGCTCGACGACCTCGTGCGCCAGGGCCACGTGCGCTACGTGGGCGTGTCGAACTGGGCCGCGTGGCAGATCGCCAAGGCGCTGGGCATCGCCGAGCGCGACCGGCTGGCGCGCTTCGAGTCGCTGCAGGCCTACTACACCGTGGCCGGGCGCGACCTGGAGCGCGAGCTGGTGCCGATGCTGCGCAGCGAGCAGCTCGGCCTGATGGTCTGGAGCCCGCTGGCCGGCGGCCTGCTCAGCGGCAAGGTCGACCGCCACACCGCCACCGCGCAAGGCAGCCGCCGCGCGAGCTTCGACTTTCCGCCGGTGAACGTGGAACGCGCCTACGACTGCATCGACCTCATGCGCCAGTTCGCCGAGCCGCGCGGCGTGTCGGTGGCGCAGATCGCGCTGGCCTGGCTGCTGCACCAGCCGGTGGTGACCAGCGTGATCGTCGGCGCCAAGCGCATCGACCAGCTGGACGACAACATCGCCGCCACCGAGGTGCGGCTCACGGCCGACGAACTCGCGGCGATCGACAAGGCCAGCGCGCTGGCGCCCGAGTACCCGGGCTGGATGCTGGCGCGCCAGGGCGGCGTGCGCGCCCAGCGGCTGGCCGACTCAGGCCGTCGCGGCTGACACGAGCGGGGCCTCGGTGCGACGCGCGGCATGGGCCGCGCTCGCCCGCAGCGCGCGCAGGTCGAGGTGTTCGGCGGCACGCGCCGCCGAGGGCTCGGCCAGGTGCGGCACCACGCCCAGCAGCGGCGCACCGAGCCGGGCGCGCAGCGTCTGCAGGTTGCCTTCGGGCGAGAGCATCTGCGGCTCGACCACGCTCGCCACCCAGCCCGCCAGCACCAGCCCGCGCGCGCGGATCGCCTCGGCGGTGAGCAGCGCGTGGTTGAGGCAGCCCAGCCGCAGCCCGACCACGAGGATCACGGGCAGGCCCAGCGCCACCGCGAGGTCGGCCGTGTCCAGGTCGTCGCCCAGCGGCACGCAGAAGCCGCCCACGCCTTCCACCACCACCGCATCGGCCTGCGCCGACAGCCGCTCGAAGGCATCGAGCAGCACGGGCAGCGCGACCTGCACGCCCTCTTCCCGCGCCGCCAGGTGCGGCGACATCGGCGCCTTCAGCACATAGGGGCAGCGCCAGGCCAGCGGCGCGTCGACATTGCCGGCCGCCTGCAGGCGCTCGACGTCTTCGTTGCGCCATTCGCCGTCGATGGCATCGAGCCCCGCCGCCACCGGCTTCATGCCGACCGCGCGCAGGCCCGAGGCGGCCAGCAACGCAAGCATGGCGCTGCTCACCAGCGTCTTGCCCACGCCGGTGTCGGTGCCGGTGACGAACCAGCGGCGCTGTGTCGCAGCTGCTGCCGTCGTCATGCCGCCTCCGGCCACGGTTCGGCCAGGGCCTCGCCCAGCGCGCCGATGAGCCGCGCCACGTCGGCCTCGGTGTGGCTGGCCGACAGCGCGATGCGCAGCCGCGCGGTGCCGGCGGGCACCGTGGGCGGACGGATCGCGCCCACGCGCAGGCCGTGCGCGTCGAGCCGTTCCATGGTCTGCATCGCGCGCGCGTTGTCGCCCACGATGAGCGGCTGGATCGCGGTCGGCGAATCGGCCAGCCAGGCGCTGCCGTCGGCCGGCAGCATCTGCTTGAGGCCGTTGCGCAGCTGGGTGATGCGGGCGCGCAGCTGCGCGCGGCGGCGCATGCCCTCCTCGCCCTCGATGAGCGCCAGGCTGGTGAGCAGCGCATGCGCCACCGCCGGCGGCGCGGCCGTGGTGAAGATGTAGGGCCGCGCGCGCTGCACCAGGAAGTCGATCACCGTGCGGTGCGCCGCCACGAAGGCGCCCGACACGCCGGCCGCCTTGCCCAGCGTGCCGATCAGCACCAGCCGCTCGGAGCGCAGCGCCAGCGCCTGCAGCGCGCCGCGCCCGGTGGCGCCGAGCACGCCGAAGCCGTGCGCGTCGTCGATCACCAGCCAGGCGTCGTGCTGCTCGGCCAGCGCCAGCAGGCCCGCCACCGGGGCGATGTGGCCGTCCATGCTGAAGACGGCGTCGCTCACGATGATCTTGACCGGCGCGTCGCAGGCGGCCAGCTGCGCGTCGAGCGCCTGCAGGTCGCAGTGCGGGTAGCGTTCCACGCGGGCGCGGGCCAGCCGCGCGCCGTCGATCAGCGAGGCGTGGTTCAGCGTCTCCGAGAAGATCACCGCCTCGCCGTCGCCCAGCGCCGACAGCACCGCCAGGTTGGCCATGTAGCCGGTGCAGAAGAACAGGCTGCGCGCATCGGGAATGTGCGGCGCCATCCATTCGCCCAGCCGCTCCTCGAGCTGCGCATGGGCGCGCGAGTGGCCCAGGATCAGGTGCGAGCCGCCGCTGCCCGTGCCGTAGCGCGCCGCGCCTTCGGCCAGCGCCTCGGCCAGCGCGGGGTGCGCGGCCAGGCCCAGGTAGTCGTTGCTGCTGAAGCCGAGCATGGTGCGCGGCGCGGTGGCGCCGGCCAGCGTGAGGATCTGCTCGGGCGCGCAGGCGGTCTCGGCGATCTGCCGGCGGCGGCGCAGCGAGCGCGCGTCGAGCGCGGTGATCTCGTCCTGCAGGCGTTCAAGCAAGCGCAGCATCGCGGGCTCCTTCGTCGGCGCGGGCGCCGGGTGCGTGGGTGACGGCCTTCAGCGTGGCGAGCGTGCCGTCCACGAGCTGGTCGATTTCGTGGTCGGCGATGGCGTACGGCGGCATCAGGTACACGGTGGCGCCGATGGGCCGCATCAGCAGGCCGTGGTCGCGCGCCGCGAGGTGGAAGCGCTCGGCAAAGCGCGCGCCGGGCTCGCGCACGTCGAAGGCCGTGATCATTCCGCGCTGGCGCAGGTGATCAACGGCTTGGCCGGCCAGCCCCTCGCGAAGGCGAGCGAACAGGCGCGCGGCGCGGTGTTTGTTGCGGTTCAGCGCGTCTTCCTGCTCGAACAGGTCGAGCGTGGCGAGCGCCGCGCGGCAGGCCAGTGCGTTGCCGGTGTAGGAATGCGAGTGCAAAAAGCTGCGCGCGGCGTCGTCGTCGACGAAGCCCTGGTAGATGGCCTCGCGCGTCATCACCAGCGCCAGCGGCAGGTAGCCGCCGCTGATGCCCTTCGACAGGCACAGGAAGTCGGGCCAGATGCCGGCCTGCTCGCAGGCGAAGAAGGTGCCGGTGCGCCCGCAGCCGACCGCGATCTCGTCGGCGATCAGGTGCACGCCGAAGCAGTCGCACAGCGCGCGCACGCGGCGCAGGTAGGCCGGGTCGTGCATCGCCATGCCGGTGGCGCACTGCACCAGCGGCTCGACGATCACGGCGGCGATGCTGTCGTGTTGCGCGGCCAGCAGCGCCTCGAGTTCGTCGGCGGCGCGGTTCGCCACCGCAGCGGCGTCTTCGCCGGGCCGCGCGGCGCGCGCATCGGGCGAGGCCACGAGGTGCGCGCTGGCGAGCAGCGGCGCATAGGCGTCGCGGAACACGGGCACGTCGGTGACGTGCAGCGCGCCCAGCGTCTCGCCGTGGTAGCCGCCGCGCAGCGCCACGAAGCGGCGCTTGCCGGCGCGGCCCGCGTTGCGCCAGGCGTGGAAGCTCATCTTGAGCGCGATCTCCACGGCCGAGGCGCCGTCGGAGGCATAGAAGCAATGGCCCAGCGCATGGCCCGTGAGCGCCGCCAGCCGCTCGGCCAGCTCGACCGCCGGCGCGTGCGTGCAGCCGGCGAGCATCACGTGCGGCAGCGTGTCCAGCTGTGCCTTGAGCGCGGCGTTGATCGCCGGGTGCGCGTGGCCGAACAGGTTGACCCACCACGAGCTGGTGGCGTCGAGGTAGCGCCGGCCTTCATGGTCGGTCAGCCAGACGCCCTCGCCGCGCGCGATGGGCAGCGGCGGCGCCACGTCGAGGCGGATGCTCTGGGTGCAGGGGTGCCAGACGTGGCGGCGGCTGCGCTGTTGCCAGTCGGCGTTGGCATTGGCGGCATCGGCACCTGCGGCGGCTGGCGCGGTCGTGGGGGAGAAAACGTTCGAGGGAGGCACCCGCGCGTTCCTTTCTGGAGGGCAAGGCGGCGGATCGTATCGACGCGAACGCACCCCGGCAAACGCCCGGAACGCGTGCGAAAAGAAGGCGGAATGACCGAGGTTGGCCGATGTAGCGCGTGCGTTCAGGGCAACGTCGCGCAAGCTGGCGACTTCGTGCGGGGCCGCGTCGGCGCAGGGCCGATGCAAGTTGTCCGGCTGCCGTCACAGATGGCGAAGGAATGTCCGCTTTTCAGGGTGTGCGGTGGGTGGACTCCGCTTTTCGGACAGAAGATATGGCTGCTATTCGCAACCGGCTTCAGCCGCGCTTCTCGGCGTTGCGCTTGCGCGTGGCGGCGCCCCTCTTCGCGGACGCCGAACGTTCGGCGGCCGTGCGGTGTGCCGCTGCGGCGCCACCGAGGCGACCGCCCTTGCGAGACGGCGCGTGGTTCTCAGGCCGGCCGCGGCCCGAACCGCTCTTCTTGCCGCCGCCGGTCTCGGCATTCACCGTGGCCCAGGCACAGCGCTCGGCCTCGCCCTTGGCCACGCCGCGGTGCTCGTAGCCTGCCTCGATGTGCTCCGCCTTGCGTTTCTGCTTGTCCGTGTAGGACGACTTGTCGCCTCTTGGCATGTCTGCGCTCCTTCAATCAAATGGGATGAAAGAAGCCTTCATGCTGGCCGCCTGTGCGGCGCCATGGGTCGGAAGAGGCAGGCGCTGCGCGTCAGCGCAGTCTGTCGTGCGCGCTCAGGCCGACAACACGTTCGCGAGGTCGGTCTTCAGGGCCGTGGCGCGTTCCGGCGCCCGCGCGAGCCCCGCCTCGACCAGCGCCTGTGCCCGTGCGCGGTCGCCCAGGTGCATCGCGATCCGTGCGAAGTGCAAGGCGGTGCGCGCATGGATCTGGTGCGGGTCGGTCTCGCGCAGCATCTGTTCGAAGCTCTGCGGATAGCTGCCATGCCGTGCGAAGAAAGTACGCCCCGGCCCTTCCCACTCGCTCACGATGAATTCGACGTTTTCTTCGGCCTGTTCTTTCGTCTCGCCATAGGCCCATCCGAACGCGGCGCCGGGCGGTGGGTCCAGGCGGTCGCGGAACACGCAGTGCGATTCTTCGAGCGCCTCGGGCGCCACCGGCGTTCCGCCCTCGGGCGGCAAGAAGTCCAGGTGCGCGCCGAGGTTCAGGTAGCAGGCCTTGCCGCCGCTCGCACCCTGCACGTTGAACACGTGGATCACCGGCCCGTCGATGCGCCGCAGCGTCTGGCCCGAACCCTGGAAGCCTTCGGCCTTGAGCACGGGAAAGAGGTGGTGCGTGAGCAGCTTGAGGAAGGTGGTGCGGTTCATGGCGCGCGGGGTCTCCGGGTACGCAAGGTGATCGAATAACGCAGGCCCTCGGTCGGGGCGATGGCATGTTGCCATGCCCAGCGCGCCGGCCCGCGCAGCAGGTACACGGAGCGCGGCTCGACGAGGACGTCGAGCGCGGCCGGCCCCGACGCGGGCGCGCCAGGCACATACGGCCGGAACTGCATCACCGCGTCGCCGTGCAGCGAGACGCCGACGATGTCCTCGAAGTCGGGCACGTCGCGGTGCCAGCCCAGCGGCGTGCCGGGGCGGTACTCGGCGATCAGCACGTGGGTGAGGTCTTCGGGCGCCAGGCCGGCCCAGGCGGCCGCCTTCGCGCGCAGCGGGTGCAGCGCCTCGGGCAGCGGCGCGCCGGGCTTGAGGCGGTTGGTGTCGAAGTCGTAGCTGCCGCCGAAGCTGGTGCCGCGCCGGCGGGCGGTGTATTCCTTGTAGCGCATCTCCTTGAGCGGCAGGCCCTGCACGATGCGCAGCAGGCCGGCCTCTTCGTCGCGCGACAGGAACCCGGCTTCGTAGCGCAGGCCCTCGATGGCCGCCACGGGCGCCTCGCCGAACAGGTCGGGCTGGCCGGCGTGCTCAAGGCGTCGGGTGGCGCGCATCGTTTTCCCCGGCCTCCCCGGCCTCCCCGGCCAGCTGCACATGCCACCAGCGCGGCAGCAATTCGCGGATCTCGGCGCGCGCAAAGCGGTCGTCGAGCAGGTGCAGCACGCCCGTGTCGGCCTCGGTGCGGATCACGCGGCCGGCGGCCTGCACCACCTTCTGCAGGCCGGGGTAGAGGTAGGTGTACTCGTAGCCCTTGCCGAAACGCGACTGCATGCGCTCGCGCGTGATCTCGTTGAGTTCGTTGTACTGCGGCAGGCCCAGGCTCGCGACGAAGGCGCCGATGAGCCGGCTGCCCGGCAGGTCGATGCCCTCGCCGAACGCGCCGCCGAGCACGGCGAAGCCGATGCCCTGCCCGCCTTCTTCGAAGCGCGCGACGAAATCGTGGCGGTCGGTTTCGCGCATGCCGCGCGTCTGCGTCCACACGGGCACGCCGGGGTGGCGCAGCGAGAACGCGGCGCAGGCCTTGTCCAGGTAGTCGAAGCTGCTGAAGAAGGCCAGGTAGTTGCCGGGCAGGCGTTCGAACTGCGCGCCGATGATGTCCGTCACATGGCGCAGCGAGCCGGCGCGGTCGCGAAAGCGCGTGGAGACGCCGGTCGCCACCTCGACGCGCAGCTGCTGGCCGCGAAACGGCGATTCGACGTCGAGCAGCGCCGTGTCTTCGGGCAGGCCGAGCGCGTCGCGGTAGAACGCGAACGGCGCGAGCGTGCCCGAGAAGCAGGTGACCGACACCGCATCGGCGAAGCGGCCTTCGAGGAAGGGCCCGGGCACGAGGTTGCGGATGGCCAGGCCGCGCTGTTCCTGCGTGGCGCCCAGCGTGCGCTCGAACACCGAGTGGTCGTCGAAGACCTCGGCCAGCCGCGCGAAGTGCAGCGCGTCGAAGAAGAAGCGCTGCAGCGGCCCCTGCGCCGCATCGGGCGTGGCGGCGAAGTGCTCGGCCATCGCGGTGTTGGCGGCCTGCAGCGTGCGCAGGAAGCGCTCGGGGATCTCGTCGGCGGTGTCGTAGCCGGCGGTCTGCGCCTGCTGCAGCGTGTCCCATTCGCGGAACAGCCGCGCCAGCGGGCCGCGCACGGCGGCGGGCGCTGCGCGGTGCGCTTCTTCCAGCGCTGCGCCTTCGAGCTTCGCGGTGTACATGCCGCGCGCGCGCTCCAGCAGGTTGTGCGCCTCGTCGACCAGCACGGCGACGCGCCAGTTGGCGTCCTTCATGCTGGCGAAGAGGAACGCGCTGCTGTCGAAGTAGTAGTTGTAGTCGCCCACGACGACGTCGCTCCAGTGCGTCATTTCCTGCGCCAGGAAATAGGGGCAGACCTCGTGCGCGAGCGCGACCCGCCGCAGCGCCTCGCGGTCGAGCCAGCCCACCTGCGCGGCCTCGGCGCGCGCGGCCGGCAGGCGGTCGTAGAAGCCGCGCGCCAGCGGACAGGCCTCGCCATGGCAGGCGCGGTCGGGGTACTCGCAGACCTTCTCGCGGGCCGCGAGTTCGAGCACGCGCGGCCGGTGCGCGCCGCCCTGCCCCAGCACGCGCAAGGCGTCCAGCGCCACGGGCCGCCCGGAGGTCTTGGCGGTGAGGAAGAACACCTTGTCGAGCTTGTGTGCCGCGCGCGCCTTGAGCAGCGGAAAGAGCGTGGCCAGCGTCTTGCCGATGCCGGTGGGCGCCTGCGCCAGCAGGCAGCGCCCGCCCACGGCGGCGCGGTAGACCGCCTCGGCCAGTTCGCGCTGGCCGGTGCGGAAGTCGGCGTGGGGAAACTCGAGTTGCGCCAGCGCGTCGTCGAGCGCGCCGCGGTGCGCGGCCTCGCGCTGCGCCCAGTCGCTGTAGCAGGCGCACAGGGTCTCGAAGTGCGTGCGCAGCGTGTCGCGCGTGTGCTGCTCTTCGAGCACGGTTTCGTCGCCGCTGGCCAGGTCGAGGTAGACCAGCGCGACGGTCAGCTGCTCGTGCCCTTCCTGCTCGCACAGCATCCAGCCGTAGCAGCGCACCTGGGCCCAGTGCAGCGCGCGGTGGTTGGCGCGGATGGCGTCGAAGTCGCCGCGGAAGGTCTTGATTTCTTCCACCCGCGCCTGCGCCGGGTCGTAGCCGTCGGCCCGGCCGCGCACGCGCAGCGTGCCGCAGGTGGTGGCCAGCGGCACCTCGCTCTGGTAGTCGCCGCCGCGCCGGGCCTGCACCAGCGCGTGGCCGGCCATGCCTTCGAGCGCGCTGGGCGCGGGCACGAAGCGCAGGTCGAGATCGCCCGCCTTCGCGCCGAAGGCGCACAAGGCCTTGACGGACACGACGTGCGCCGCCGAAACGGCGGCTGACGGAGCGGAATGGAGGTCGGAAGGCATGCTGCCGATACTGGATGAAATCACAGTATAGCGAGCGCCGAATGCGGCAATACGTCACACAAATCGGTATCGAGGCCTTCTCCGACAGGTCAAATGATCTTTTTCGGCAAGACTTGACAAGTTTTGCTTACAAATGCATTCATGAAAACTCCCTCCGCGATCGACCCCGTCGAATTCGACCGCCTGCTCAGCCGCAACCTCAAGCTGCCGCTGCTGGGCGGACTGATCGGCGCCGTGGCGTTCGTCGCGCTGATCCTGTATCTGCTGACGAGCCTGAGCTGGGTCGAGCACACCGACCAGGTCACGCGCGCCGCCAGCGAACTGCAACGCCGCTCCATCGACATGGAAACGGGCATGCGCGGCTTCCTGATCACCGGCGAGGAGAGTTTTCTCGAGCCCTACCAGTCCGCCCTGCCGCGCCTGAAGGCCGACACCGACGCGCTGCGCCGCCAGGTGTCGGACAACCGCCAGCAGGTGGAGCGCGTCGACCGCATCGTCGGCCTGCAGGAGTCGTGGCTGACCTTCGCGCGGGAAATGATCGAGGCGCGGCGCAACGGCATCGATCCGCAGGCCACCGTCCGGCTGGGCCGCGGCAAGCGCCTGACCGACGACCTGCGCGCCGAGTTCACGGCCTTCATGGACACCGAGCAGACGCTGCGCTTCCAGCGCAACACCGAAGCCAACCGCACGAGCTGGTGGGTGGTCGGGCTGTTCCTTCTCTTCACGCTGGTGTACTCGGGCCTGGTGGCGTTCTTCGGTCGCCGGCAGCTGATGCGCCTGTCCGACAGCTACGACGTGGTGCTGGGCGAACAGGCGGCGCACGCCGAGCGGCTGTCGCAGGAGGCCTGGCTGCGCAACGCGCAGACCGAGCTGGTGGGCGAGCTGGTCGGCGAACTCAGCGCGCCGGACATGGGCCGCAAGATCCTGGCGTTCTTCTCGCGCCACCTCGGCAGCTCGGTCGGTGCCCTCTATGTGCGTGAACGCCACGGCCCGCTGCGCCGCGCCGCGAGCTACGGTTTTTCGAGCGAGGCCGAAGCCTCGCCGCAGGTGTTCTCCCCCACCGAAAGCCTGGTCGGCCAGGCGGCGGCCGAGCAGCGCCGCATGCTGATCGACCCGGTGCAGGCCGACTACCTGAAGGTCAACTCCGGCCTCGGCGAGATGGCGCCCAAGGCCGTGCTGCTGCTGCCGGTGGCGGCCGATGGCGCCGTCAACGGCGTGCTCGAACTCGGCCTGCCGGGCACGCCCGACGCGCGCAGCGAGCAGCTGTTCGACCTCGTGGCCGACGACATCGGCACCTCGCTGGCGGCGGCGCGCTACCGCGAGCAATTGCAGGACGTGCTGGCCGAAACGCAGCAGCTCAACGAGGAGCTGCAGGTGCAGCAGGAAGAGCTGCGCACCGCCAACGAAGAACTCGAAGAACAGTCGCGCGCCCTGCGCGCCTCGCAGGCCATGCTGGAGAACCAGCAGGCCGAGCTGGAGCAGACCAACAGCCAGCTGTCGGAACGCACCGAAGCGCTCGACCAGCGCAACACCGCGCTGCGCCGCGTGCAGCGCGACCTGGAAGACCGCGCCGACGAGCTGCAGCGCGCCAGCCGCTACAAGTCGGAGTTCCTCGCGAACATGTCGCACGAACTGCGCACGCCGCTGAACAGCGCGCTCATCCTGGCCAAGCTGCTGGGCGACAACCCGCAGGGCAACCTGTCGCTGGAGCAGGTGAAGTTCGCGGAATCGATCTACGCCTCGGGCAACGACCTGCTGGTGCTGATCAACGACATCCTGGACATCGCCAAGGTCGAGGCCGGCAAGCTCGAACTGGTGCCCGAGGAGGTGCCGCTCGACAAGCTGGCCCAGAGCCTGGAAAGCACCTTCCGCCCGCTCGCGACCGACAAGAACCTGGAGTTCCGCCTGGAGCTGCGGCCCGACGCGCCGGCCCTGCTGGTCACCGACCGCCAGCGCGTGGAGCAGATCCTGAAGAACCTGCTGTCGAACGCGATCAAGTTCACCGAGCGCGGCGAAGTGGCGCTCACGGTGTCGGCCACGGCCGACGGCGGCGCGGCCTTTGCGGTGCACGACTCGGGCATCGGCATCGACCCGCAGCAGCACGAGCTGATCTTCGAGGCCTTCCGCCAGGCCGACGGCACCACCAGCCGGCGCTACGGCGGCACGGGGCTGGGCCTGTCGATCTCGCGCGACCTCACGCAGCTGCTGGGCGGCTCGCTGACGGTGAAGAGCGAGGCCGGCCAGGGCAGCACCTTCACGCTGCAGCTGCCGCCGCGCGCGCCGCAGACGATGCCGGCGCCGGCCACGCCCGTGGGCACGCTGCGTTCGGTGTCGACGTCTTCGTCTTCGCATGCACCCGCCGTGCTGTCGCCGCCGCCGCTCGCGCCCCCTGCCCCGGCGCCCGTGGTGCCGGCCCCGCGCTTCGCGGACGACCGCTCGATTCCGCGCGACCAGGTGCGCCGCGTGCTGGTGATCGAGGACGAGCCGCAGTTCGCCCACATCCTGTACGACCTGGCGCACGAGCTGGGCTATCGCTGCCTGGTGGCGCACGGCGCGGCCGACGGCTTCGAGCTGGCCACGCAGTTCGTGCCCGACGCGATCCTGCTGGACATGCGCCTGCCCGACAGCACCGGCCTGGACGTGCTGCAAAAGCTCAAGGACTCGCCGCACACGCGCCACATCCCGATCCACGTGGTCTCGGCCGCCGACAACGCGCAGGCCGCCGCGCTGCACATGGGCGCCATCGGCTTCGCGCTGAAGCCGGCCACGCGCGAGGAGCTGACCAAGGTGTTCGGCCGGCTGGAAGAAAAGCTCACGCAGAAGGTCAAGGTCGTGCTGCTGGTGGAAGACGACGCCTTGCAGCGCGAGAGCGTGATCCGGCTGATCGGCGACGACGACATCGAGATCGTCGCGGTCGGCTCCGGCGAGGAGGCGCTGGCGCTGCTGCGCACGCGCGTGTTCGACTGCATGATCACCGACCTGCGGCTGCCCGACATGCAGGGCAGCGAGCTGCTCAAGGCCATGGCGGCGGAAGAGATCGTGTCGTTCCCGCCGGTCATCGTCTACACCGGGCGCAACCTCACGCGCGACGAAGAAACCGAGCTGCAGCGCTACTCGCGCTCGATCATCATCAAGGGCGCGCGCTCGCCCGAGCGGCTGCTCGACGAGGTGACGCTGTTCCTGCACAAGGTGGAGGCCTCGCTGTCCAGCGAACGCCAGGGCATGCTGAAGACGGCGCGCGGGCGCGACCGCATCTTCGAGGGCCGCACCATCCTCCTGGTGGACGACGACGTGCGCAACATCTTCGCGCTCACCAGCGCGCTGGAGCAGCGCGGCGCCACGGTCGAGATCGGCCGCAACGGCCGCGAGGCGCTGGAGCGGCTGGACCAGGTCAGCGAGATCGACCTCGTGCTGATGGACGTGATGATGCCGGAGATGGACGGCCTGGAAGCCACGCGCCACCTGCGCGCCGACCCGCGCTTCGCGAAGATGCCGGTGATCGCCATCACCGCCAAGGCCATGAAGGACGACCGCGACCAGTGCCTGGCCGCCGGCGCCAGCGACTACCTGGCCAAGCCGGTCGACCTGGAGCGCCTGTTCTCGCTGTTGCGCGTGTGGATGCCGAAGATGGAGCGCCTGTGACCCGCAAGCCCCTGCCCGCCGCGCTGCAGGACCCGGCCACCGCCCCCATGCAGCCCCAGCCGCTGAGCGACACCGAGATCGAGCTGCGCCTGCTGATGGAGGCCATCTACCTCAAGTACAGCTACGACTTCCGCAACTACACCACGGCCTCGCAGAAGCGCCGCGTGCTGTATGCGCTGGAGCAGCTCGAGCTGCCCAGCATCTCGGCGCTGCAGGACCGCGTGCTGCGCGACGCGGCGCTGTTCGGCCAGCTGCTGCAGTTCCTGACCATTCCCGTGAGCGAGATGTTCCGCGACCCGGCCTACTTCCTGGCGCTGCGCCGGCATGTGGTGCCGATCCTGCACACCTACCCCTCGGTCAAGGTGTGGGTGGCGGGCTGCAGCACGGGCGAAGAGGTGTTCTCGCTGGCCATCCTGCTGCGCGAGGAAGGCCTGCTCGAGCGCACGCAGATCTACGCCACCGACATCAACCCGGCCTCGCTCGAGAAGGCGCGCCAGGGCATCTTTCCGCTCGAGGCGATCCGCGGCTACACGGCCAACTACCAGCGCGCGGGCGGCCTGAGCGCGTTCTCCGACTACTACACCGCCGCCTACGAGGCCGCGCGCTTCGACCCCTCGCTGTGCGCCGACGTGATCTTTGCCGACCACAGCCTGGCCACCGACAGCGTGTTCGCCGAGACGCAGCTGGTGTCGTGCCGCAACGTGCTGATCTACTTCAACCGCCAGCTGCAGGACCGCGCGCTCGGGCTGTTCCACGAGTCGCTGTCGCACCGCGGTTTTCTCGGCCTGGGCTCCAAGGAAAGCATCGACTTCTCGGGCTACGCCGACCGCTTCGACGCCCACGCGCGCGCCGAGCGCATCTACCGCAAGGTCGCATGAAGCGCGGCGGCACGCAGCACCGTCCGTTTCCGGTTCGCCGCGTCGAGGCCGTGGTGCTCGGCGCCTCGGCCGGCGGCATCGACGCGCTCAGTGCGGTGCTCGACGGCCTGCCGGCCAACTGGCGCATTCCGATGGCGGTGGTGCTGCACCTGCCCGAATCGCACGAGAGCCACCTGGCCGAGATCTTCGCGCAGCGCCTGCCGATTCCCGTGCACGAGGCGCTCGACAAGATGCCGCTGGTGGACGGCTGCCTGTACTTCGCGCCGCCGGGCTACCACCTGTCGATCGAGCGCGGGCGCCGCTTTTCATTGAGCTGCGAGCCGCCCGTGCTGTTCTCGCGCCCGTCCATCGACGTGCTCATGGCCTCGGCCGCCGACGCCTACGGGCCGTCGGTGGCCGGCTTTCTCATGACCGGCGCCAACGAGGACGGCGCCGAAGGCCTGCTGCGCATCCACCGCGCCGGCGGACTCACCGCCGTGCAAGACCCGAAAGAAGCCCTGGTTCCCACCATGCCCCTCGCCGCCATTGCGCGCCACGCCCCCGACCACGTGCTCCGGCTGCGCGACCTGCGCATCCTGCTGCAGCTACTGGAGCCCGCCCATGCCCATTGAGGTCGAAAGCAAGCTGCTGATCGTCGACGACCTGCCCGAGAACCTGCTGGCGCTCGAGGCGCTGATTCGCGCGCCCGGGCGGCTGGTGTACCGCGCCGGTTCGGCCGAGGCTGCGCTGGCGCTGCTGCTGGAGCACGAATTCGCGCTCGCCATCGTCGACGTGCAGATGCCCGGCATGAACGGCTTCGAGCTGGCCGAGCTGATGCGCGGCACCGAGCGCACGCGGCACATCCCGATCATCTTCGTGAGCGCCGCCGGGCGCGAGATGAACTACGCCTTCCAGGGCTACGAAAGCGGCGCGGTCGACTTCCTGCACAAGCCGCTCGATCCGCACGCGGTGGTCAGCAAGGTGAGCGTGTTCGTCGACCTGCACCAGCACCGCAAGGCGCTGCGCCACGAAATGGAATCGCTGGCCGCCGCGCACCGCAAGCAGGAAGAGCTGGTGCAGCAGCTGCAGCACACGCAGCGCGAGCTGGAGCGCGCGGTGCGCATGCGCGACGACTTCATGTCGATGGTGTCGCACGAGCTGCGCACGCCGCTGAACACGCTCTACCTGGAGGCGCAGCTGCGGCAGCTGCACCTGTCCAAGGGCAAGCTCGACAGCTTCTCGCCCGAGAAGCTGCCCACCATGATCGAGCGCGACCAGCGGCAGATCCGCAACATGGTGCGCCTCATCGACGACATGCTCGACGTGACGCGGCTGCGGCGCGACGCGCTGTCGATCCAGACCAAGCCGGTCGACCTGGCCGAGCTGGCCCGCGCCGTGGTCGACAACCTGCGCCACCAGGCCGAGGCCGCGGGCTGCACCATCAGCCTGGACGCGCCCCCGGCGCTGCGCGGCGTGTGGGACGAGTTCCGCATCGAACAGGTGCTGACCAACCTCCTGACCAACGCGCTGCGCTACGGCGGCGGCAAGCCGGTCGAGATGACGGTGCGCCAGGACGGCGACCACGCGGTCGTGAGCGTGCGCGACCAGGGCATCGGCATCTCGCCCGAGGACCACCAGCGCATCTTCGAGCAGTTCGAGCGCACCGACGTCAGCCGCAAGCACGCGGCCGGCCTGGGCCTGGGGCTGTACATCACGCACAAGATCGTGAGCCTGCATGCGGGCCGCATCGGCGTGGAGAGCACGCCGGGCCACGGCGCGCGCTTTTTCGTCGAGCTGCCGCTGCAGCCGCCGCCCGCCTCGGCCGACAGCGGGAAGTAACAAACAAGGCCTCTGTTACGGATTCCGGTAGGCACAGCGTCGATACTGCGGGATCGCAATCAATGGATGCCGAGAGAAAACAACTGTGAATGTGCTGATCGTCGACGACAACGAGGCCGCGGCCGACCTGCTGCGGGAGCTGCTGACGCTGCAGGATCACACCGCCCGCTGCACCTACACGGCGCAACAGGCGCTGGACGCGGCGGCCGGCGAGCGCTTCGATGCGGCGCTGATCGACCTCACCCTGCCCGACTTCCCTGGCACCGAGGTGGCGCGCCGGCTGCGTGCCACCGCCGCCGAAGGCACGCCGCGGCTGCTGGTGGCGATCTCGGGTTTTTCGGAGCGGGACGCGGCGAATGCGGCGCCGGGCGAGGTGCTGTTCGACCACCACCTGCAAAAGCCCATCGACATCGGGGCGCTCGAGCGCATCCTCGCGCCCAGCTGACCCGGCCTTCTATCGCCCTTCAGCGCATCGCGCGGTAGCGGTAGAGGCGAAAACCTTCCTTCTGGATGAAGCCGCTGGGCTCCCAGCCGCGTGCGAGCGCGCGGTCGGTGATCTGCGCCATCTGCAGGCCGATGCTGTCCTGGAGGTTGTCCCCCACGGCCAGCTCGAACTTACGGAGTTCGCCGTCCAGGGCCTCCACCGCCGCAATGGCGGCCTCGACATCGGTGAAAGGCCGAACGCTGGTCTGCATTTTTTGTCGCTCCTTCGGCACTCTGCGCGCCTGTTGAACGATCCAAGGCAAGTGTCATGCCCCGGGCCTCAACCCTCCTGCAGGCATGAAATGAATTCTTTGATCTTACAAATGTGACTGAATGTGACGTTTTCGTCAGAGTTCACGCCAAGAATTGGCATGCCTGCAAGCTTGCGGATCGCCGGTCAATCGCGGTCGTCATCGTCGTCGTCATCGTTCGGCGCACGGTAGGGATAGCCGGGACCGTAGTACAGGCGCCCGCGCGGCGGGACGTAGATCGGGGCCGGCCGGTAGTACACGGGCGGCGGCGGACGATAGTAGGCCCGCGGCGGTGGCGGCTCGTAGTAGATCGGGGCCGGATAGCCGTAGACGGGCGGCGGCACGTAGTACGGCGGCGCGTAGACCGGGCCGGGTGCGCCGATCTGCACCGACCAGCTCGTGCGCGCGCTGGCGGCACCCGTGGCGAGCAGCGCGCCGGCCGCGATCGCGGCGACGGCGGCCCATCTGAAAACGGAAGAATCACTTGGGGAATGCATGGTGGCTCCAGGCCTGGCGCGAACGGCGCCGGCGTGGTCCTGCAACGCCACATGTCCCTGCGTGGTGCACCTCGCACCGCACCAGCTGGTTGCCAAACGTGAACGGGATTCCCAGTCGGCCTTCAGTTCACGATGGCCCGGCGCGACAGCATCACGTCGTCGCCCGTCGTGTTGAAGGCGATGGTCGGCGCGCTGAAATCGCTCAGCGGCGCGCCCAGGCCGATCTCGCCGCGGCCGTGCAGCACGCACTCGTCGCGCCGCAGCGCGATCTCGTGGCTCGGCCCGCCGTTGCCATGGAAGCGCACCCAGGTGCCGTAGGTGCTGACGTCGATCAGCACGCAACTGCCCTGCCGCTCCTCGATGCGCGCATGCAGCCGCGACACGCGCGGGTCGTTGACCACGAACTGCGCGTCGCCCACGCGGCCCAGGTGAATGGGCAGCTGGTCGATGCGGAACATGGAGCGCACGTCGAGCCATGCGAGTTCGATGCGGCCGAAGGTGGAATCGGGCAGGCGCGCCGGCAGCAGCGCGGCCGGCACGGTGAGGAAGCTGGTCAGGTCTTCCTGCCAGTCGATGCGGTGGACGATCGACATCTCGGTGCGCCCGCGGATGCTGATCGGCCCGAGGTCGCGGTGCTGCACGGCGCCTTCGTGCAGTTGCTGGATCACCGCCTCGGTGACCCAGATCTGGCCGGGGCCGGCCAGGTCGCTCAGGCGCGAGGCCAGGTTGACGGCGTCGCCGAAGCAGTCGCCCTCGACCTCGACCACGTCGCCGCTGGCCACGCCGATCTGCAGCGCCATGCGCAGCGGCACGGGCCAGCCGGCCAGGCGTTTCTGGTGGTAGCGCTGCAACTCGATGACCGCGTGCGTGGCGGCGGCGCCGCTGGTGAAGATGGCGAACACGCCGTCGCCGAGCGATTTCACGACCCGGCCGCCGTGGGCCTCGCACACGCGTCCGATCCATTGGGTCAGCCGCGTCACGGTCTCGGTGGCACGTGCATTCCCCATGGCCTCGAAGACCCTGGTACTTCCGGTCAAGTCCGCGAAAACGACTGTGGAATTGACACCCATACTGTTTTTTCTTGGCGGCAAGCGCTGGTTATGTTGCTCTGGACCTTTCGCCGCTCCTGCGAGAAGTTTCCCCGACATGCGCCTTCACATGCAAGGAACGATCCGCAGAAGCTTCTTGTTGACGCTGCAGCGACAGGGCCAGCTTGGCGCATCGTGCAGATGAATGCCAAAGTTTTTTAATACTTTTGCGCTCAAAATTCAAATGACAACAAAAGAGACCGCTAAAGCTTGTTGTTTGCAAACAAGAAACGGTGTTTCACATCTTGTGTCCCGGCGAACTGAGGCTTAAGGTAGCGACCGTCTCAGCTCCCGGCAATACGCTTTTCGTGACATGCTGCTCTTTCGCCGCCTTTTTCAGCTCCTGAACGTACCCGGCCTGGGCTCGCGGCAGGTTGCGGAAAGTCAGCTCGGGCGCATCCGCACGGCGATGCTGTCGGTGCTCCAGGGCCGCGGTGGCCAATCGATCCAGCGTGTCAGCCAACGCGTGCGCTTTGCGGTCGATGTCGAGACCCTCTGGTACCTGCGTCAGGACGTGATGGTCGCGCTGAGCGCCATCGACGGCGAATCGGCCGCGCGGCGCCAGATGAAAGAAATCAACAGCATGTTCAAGGGCGGCCTGCCCGGCTCGATGGGCCCGCGCGTCCATCAGCGTTTCACCAACCAGTGATGTCCTGATTGGCCAGCGTCGCAGCGGCACCGGTGGCCGCCTGCGAGCTGGCTCAATGGTCGTGGCCGTGATGGTCGTGACCGTGGTGATCATGGTCATGGTGGCCGTGCCGATGGCCCCACACCAGGAACACGTCGCGCCCCTCGGCGGCCAGCGCCACCTTCGCACCCACCGGCAGCAGCACCTTGGTCTGCACGTGCCCGAACGGCAGGCCGGCAATCACCTGCACCTTCTTCAGGCTGGCGCGCAGCCGGTCGATCACCGTGTTCATGCCGAAGCCGCGGTCGTAGCCGGCGATGTTGCGCACGCCCGTGAACTGGCCGAACACGACGGCCTTCTGGCGCGCCAGCACGCCCGCGAGCTTCAGCTGGTCGAGCATGCGTTCGATGCGGTACGGGTGCTCGTTGGTGTCCTCGATGAAGAGCACGCCCTTGTCGACCACCGGGAAGTACGGCGTGCCCAGCAGGCTGGTCAGCACGCAGAGGTTGCCGCCCCAGAGCACGGCGTCTTCGATCGGCTTGACCTTGAGTTCAGCATCGCGCACCGGCATGCGCCAGCCGGTGCCTTCGCCCTGCCCGCTCAACAGGTCGTCGAAGCAGGCTTCCATGATGTCGTCGGCACCGCCTTCGGCGCCGAAGTCTTCGCCGACCGCGGGGCCCGACCAGGTGACGGCGCCGTTCTTGGCCAGCAGTGCGTTCTGCAGGGCCGTGAAGTCGCTGCAGCCGACGAACTCGGTGCCCTTGTCGATGGCCTTGGCCAGCGCCTTGTACGGCAGCGCGTCGAGGATGCGCGTGAGGCCGTAGCCGCCGCGCGCGATCAGCGCCACGTCGGCGCCGCTGGCGGCCGCGCGCGAGATGGCGGCGAGCCGGGTGGCGTCGTCGCCCGCGAAACGCTGGTGCGCCGAGAGCGCGGCTTCATCGACTTCGACTTCATGGCCCAGGGCCTTCAGCCGCGCCACGCCGCGCCGGAAGGCGGCCTTGTCGCGGATGGCACTGGAGGGGGAATAGATGTAGATATGTTTGGACGTCACGTCGTCGAGTATCCCATTGCGTCCCGGATCTGCCGGGCCAGGGTGGCGGCCTGCGCGGTGGTCGGCCCGCCCGATGCGGCACGCGGACCGAGCGCGCGCAGCGCGGCCTCGTAGCCCCGGTCGGGGAACGGCGCGCGCCAGGCGTCCTTGGCGCGCACGCCGCTGTCGGGTGCGGCGAGCGTTGCGGTGAAGCGGCCCGGTGCCGACGTTTGCAGCAGCGCGGCCAGTTCGCCGCCCGCCTGGCTGTGCACCAGCCCGAGCGGTTCGGGATGCACCTGGTCGAGCCACGCCAGCAGCACGTCGCGGTGCCATTCGAGCCGGTGCGTGGCTTCGCGCTTGGGCTTGTCGCTCTTGCCGAAGCCGATCAGGTCGGGCACCAGCGTGCGCAGGCCGGGCGTGCCGACGAGGTGGCGGAAGAAGTAGCCCCACTCGCCCGGGCCATGCAAGCACAGGCAATCGGCCACGCGGCCATCGCTGCCGGCCGGGCCGGCTTCGTCGATCCAATGCAGCCGCCAGCCTTGCAAGATTGGCAGGTCCTGGACGTGATGCGGCGCGAAGTCGAAATCGGTGAGCGCCGCAAAACGTTCGGCAGGCGTGCGCAAGGCATCGTCGCGCAGCGGCTCGGCCTGCGCGCGCGCGGCGCTGCGGCGTTGCTGGAAGAAGCGCTGCAGCAGCGCACTGCAGTCGTCGGCCAGCACGCCGCCCTGCACGCGCGTGTGGTGGTTCAGCTTCGGCTCGGCGAAGAGATCGAGCACCGAGCCCGCGGCGCCGGTCTTGGGGTCGGCGGCGCCGAACACCACGCGCGCCAGCCGCGAATGCAGCATCGCGCCCGCGCACATCGCGCAGGGCTCGAGCGTGACGAACAGCTCGCAGCCGTCGAGCCGGTAGTTGCCGAGCGCGGCGGCGCCGGCGCGCAGGGCGTTGATCTCGGCGTGCGCGCTCGGGTCGTGCTGCGCCACGGGCGTGTTGCGGCCGGTCGCGATGACCTGGCCGTCCTTCACCAGCACCGCGCCCACGGGCACCTCGCCCGCGTCGGCCGCGCGCTGCGCTTCCTGCAGCGCGAGCGCCATCCAGTGCGCGTCCGATGTCGATGCGGCCGGCTCAGTTGTCATCGGGCATCTTGCGGGCCTGGGCCGCGGCGTCGAGGGCGTCCTTGACCTGTTGCTGGACCTGCTGCGCCTGCGTGCGCGCATCGACAGCCGCCGGCGCAGATGCGCCAGGTGCGGCCGGTTGTTTGGCGATGGCGGTGCGCGACAGCTGCTGCTTCGCCAGCAGCCCGACGACCACCAGCGCGAGCACGAGGCCGATCAAACCGAACATCCGCATCTCAGCGCGCCTCCGCTGCGACGGCCATGCCGAGCCGGTCCATCCACACGGCCAGCGCCTGCTCGTCGGCCGAGCCGGCGCGGTAGACCTCGCGCATGGCCGCGTGCGATTCGGGCCGGTGCTGGTTGAGCTTGATCTTGCATTGCAGCGCCGTCACGTGCAGCTCGAAGCCCATGATGCCGGCCAGCATCTTGCGCTGGAACTCCTCGCCGAGGTCCTTCCACTGCTGGGCGTAGGCCGGCTCGTGGTCGCCGATGAGCTTCTTGAGCAACGCGTCCTTGGCCTCGGGCGTCTCGACGAGCCGGGCTTCGACGGTGCAATGGACCGCGAGGTAGTTCCACGTCGGCACCCGCGCCAGGTCGGGATAGACCGAGGGCGACAGGTAAGCGTGCGGCCCCTGGAACACCACCACCGCGCGCGGCCGCGCCTGCAGGTAGCGCCAGTGCGGGTTGGGCTTGGCGCAGTGCCCCAACAGCACCAGCGCATCGCCCTCGCGCTGCTCGGCCACGATGGGCAGGTGCGTGACGAAGGGCAGGCCCTCGTCGTCGTTCGAGATCAGGTTGGCAAAGGGGTGGTCGCGCATGAGGCCCAGCGCGACGGCCGGGTCCTTGGCGTTGAACTGCGGAGGCATGTACATGGGGCGGGTTCCTCGTGGGGAGGTCCGATTGTCCCCGAGTCGCCCCGGCTTCCAATGCGACAGGCTACTTGGCGCGTGCCGCTTCGAGCTGCTTCACCATCGCGGTGTAGCCGCGCGCCTTTGCGAGCTGCAGCGGCGTGAGGCCCTGGCGGTCGGCCAGTTGCAGGTTGGCACCGCCGGCGATCAGCGCGGCCAGCGTGCGCTGGTGGCGGGCGCCACCGTCGCCGAGCACGATCGACTCGATCACCGCCGTCCAGTGCAGGTTGTTCACGTGGTCCAGCGGCGCACCGGCCGCGACCAGCCGGCGCACGACCTCGTCGTGCCCCAGGTGCGCAGCGGCGATCAATGCGGTGCCGTCGTAGCGGCTGGTGACCTGCCCGGGCTTGGCGCCCAGTTGCAGCAGCAGCGTGAGCGTGGTCACGTCGTCGGCCACGGACGCGATGGTCACGGCGTCGTAGCGGTCGTCTTCGAGCAGGTCGATGTTCGCGCCCGCCTTGGCGAGCAGCGTCACGGCGTCGCGCTGGCGCGCGTAGGTGGCGACCTGCAGCGGCGTGCGGCCGCGCGCGTCGCGCACATCGAGGCTGGCGCCGGAGGCGATCAGGCTCTTGAGCTTGGGCAGGTCGCCGTGCCAGGCGGCGCGGTGCAGGCCCTCGTAGGCCAGCACTTCGGCGGCCAGCGGCGGCACCTGGGCCGCCGCGCCGGGCGCGGCGCTCCAGCCGATCGCGGCGGCGAGCACCGCCGACCAGAGACCGCGCGCCGTCATCAGAGCTGGCCCTTGACCTTCTCGAGCGCGGCGTTGGCGCACTGCTCGTCGAGGTGGCCGCCGGGCGCACCGCCCACGCCCACGGCGCCGATCACGTCGTTGCCCGACTTGATCGGCACGCCGCCGCCCAGCAGCAGGAAGCCCGGCAGATACACGAGGTTGGCGGCGCCGGGGTTCTTCTGGGCGCCTTCCATCATGGCTTGCGTGGGGCTCTTGGCCGAAGCCGAGGTCCAGGCCTTGCGTTCGCTCGACGACAGCGTGTGCGGGCCGGCGTTGTCGGCGCGCTGCACGGCGCGCACGGTGCCGGCGCGGTCGACCACGGTGGCGGCCACGTTGTAGCCGTTGGCGGCGCAGGCGGCCACGGTTTCTGCGGCGATCTGGTTGGCCAGCGCGAGCGAGATGTTCTTCTCGGTGCGAACAGCGGGGGCCGGCGTCTGGGCCTGGGCGACGGAAGCAGCGAGCAGAACGGCGAGGCCGCCAACGCGGATGATCGATTGCATGTGTTGTTTCTCCAGTGATGAGAGGGTTCGTGCCGGCCTGTGCCGACCACGGTGTCACTGTAAAAAATACGGTCCGCTGCAACCATTCGTACGGCTACGCCCGGCACTCCGTAGAACTACGGAGCGCCCTCTTCTCCCGCATCCGACGCCAGCACGGCATAGCGCCGGATCAGCTGCGCCAGCGAGTCGCAATCGAGCTTGGCGAACAGGTTGGCGCGGTGGGTCTCGACGGTGCGCGGCGACAGCGCCAGCACGCGCGCGATCTCCTTGTTGGTGAGCCCCTGCACGATGAAGGCCAGCACCTCGCGCTCGCGCTCCGACAGCTGCGCCACCCGCTCGCGCGCGGCGTTGTCGGCCTGCGAGCGCTCGCGCGTGCGCACATGCTGGCGCACGGCCTGCTGCAGGGCTTCGAGCAGTTGCTCGTCGTCCACCGGCTTTTCGAGGAACTCGGCCGCGCCGGCCTTGAAGGCGCGGCGGCACATCTCGACCGTGCCGTGGCCGGTCAGCATGATCACGGGCTGGTCGACGCCCTGCGCCACCAGCCGGTCAAGCACCGTGAGGCCGCTGATGCCGGGCATGCGCACGTCCAGCACGATGGCGCCGACGCTCGCGCGGTCGAAGCCGTCGATGAAGGCCTGCGGATCGGCCCAGCCCTGCACGCGCAGGCCGACGGTGCCGATCAGCAGCGACAGGCTGTCGCGCACGGCCTGGTCGTCGTCGATCAGGTGGATCAGGGGCGATTGCGGCTGGTCGGCGGTGGTTGGCGTGGTCATGTCGAAGGTGCCACCAGCGGCAGCAGCAAGGTGAAGCGCGCACCGCGCGGCGAGGCATTGGCGGCGCTCAGGCTGCCGCCCATGCCGCTGGCCAGCGTTTCGCTCAGGCTCAGGCCGAGGCCCAGGCCGCCTTCGCGCGTGCTGAAGAAAGGTTCGAACAGGCGCGGCAGCGCCTCGGGCGCGATGCCGCGGCCGTTGTCGGTGACGGTCAGCACGCCCTCCTCGCCGTTGCGCCCGACCGAGACCACGAGGCGCCGCTCGGCAGCGGGCACGAGGTCCAGCGCCTGCAGAGCGTTCATGAGCAGGTTGTGCACGATCTGCTCCAGCGCCACGGCCTCGGCCTGCACGCGCACGGGCGCCTGCGCGCTGGCGTCGAACTGGGCCGCCACGCCGTGGCGCGCGAACTCGGGCGCCAGCAGGTGCATGGCGCTGCGCACCACCTCCTGCAGCACCAGCGGCTTCACGTCGCCGCCGGCCTCGGGGCGCTCGATCACGCGGCGCAGGCGGCCGACCACGCCGGAGGCACGGCGGGCCTGCTCGACGGCCTGCCCCATCGCGTCGCGCGCGGTGGCGAGGTCGGGCGGGTCGTCGTCGAGCAGGCGGCGCGCGGCCTGGGCGTTGGCCAGCACGGCCGTGAGCGGCTGGTTGAGTTCGTGCGCCAGCCCGGCCGACAGCTCGCCCAGCGCATTGAGCCGCGCCACCTGGCCCAGCCGCAGAAGCTCTTCGGCGCGGCGCCGCGCGATGCGCTGGCGCTGCGCGGCCCACAGGCCCGCCAGCAGCAGCGCCATCGCCACCGCCCAGCCGCCGATGGTGCGCCACGGCAGCTCGGCCCAGCCGACCTGGCGCTCGGCCACCAGCTCGAAAGGCTGGCTCGGCGACGCCAGTTCCTTGCTCAGGCTGTAGCGCCAGCCATGTTCGGCCGACTGGCCGTGTTGCAGCACCAGTTGCTGGCCGTCGCGCTGCAGGACCAGGCGCACGGGACTGCGCTGCGGGTTCATCGGCCAGTCGCGCCAGGGCACCGAGCCGACGAGGTCGATCTCGAGCGCGTAGCTCAGCGGCTCCGAGCCGATCACGAGCTGGTAGCGGCCGTGCGCGAGGTCGAGCACGGCCAGGTCGGCGCGGCGCTCGGCACGCGAGCGGGCCTCGGCGGCGGCCAGCGCGTCGGCGTGTTCGGCATCGGGCCAGGACTCATCGGCCGCGCGCCGCTGCACGCGCAGGATCGACGAGTACACCGACGGCAGGCGCCGCTCGGGGTAGTCCGCGCCGGCGTTGGGCTCCAGCAGCGCGAGCGTGGCCAGCACGGCGTCGTACTGCACCACCTGCTGGCTCATGAGCCGGTGCGCGATGCGCGCGTCGGTCTCGAAATCCTGCTGGAGCCGGGTCAGCTCGGCGCGCGCGAACCACACGGCGCCGGCGGCCGTGAGCACCACCCAAGCCAGCCACCAACCGCCCCGCGTACGCAACCACTGTGTCATGGCGCGGATTGTGCCCGGCGCCGACGGGCCTCCCCGCTTGGCCGAAAATGCCGACCCAGACATGGCTGACGTGCAGGACTCCCTCTTTTCCGACCTCCCCGAACTTCCGCGCCCGGCCGAAGCGGCCGACGCGCCGGCGCCTTCGCCGAAGAAATCGCGCGGTGCCACCGTGAAGCCGGTGGCCCCCGACGCGGCGCTGGTCGCTCTCGCCGCCGAGTTGCCGCCGCAGCTGCGCCTGGGCACCTCGTCGTGGAGCTATCCGGGCTGGGCCGGCCTGGTCTGGGACGGCGACTACGCCGAAACCGTGCTCTCGAAGAACGGCCTGTCGGCGCTCGCCCAGCACCCGCTGCTGCGCACCGTGAGCCTGGACCGCAACTTCTACCGCGCCCTCACGGCCAGCCAGTACGCGCGCTACGCGGCCATGGTGCCCGACGACTTCCGCTTCGTCGTGAAGGCCCCGAGCCTGGTGACCGACGCCACCGTGCGCGACGAAAGCGGCCGCGGCACGCAGGCCAACCCGGTGTTCCTGAGCCACGAGATCGCGCTGCAGGAGTTCGTGCAGCCGGCGCTCGACGGGCTGGGCCACCGCATCGGCGCGCTGGTGTTTCAGCTGAGTCCGATCCCCGCGCACCTGCTGGCCGACCAGCCCGCGCTGATCGCTCGCATCGGCGCGATGCTGGCGGCGATGCCCGACCTGAAGCCGACCGCGCCCGACGCCGTGCTCGCCGTCGAGGTGCGCGACCCGCAGCTGCTGTGCCCCGCCTTCGCCGACATGCTGCGCAGCGTGGGCGCGACCTTCTGCATGGGCCTGCACGCGAAGATGCCGCCCATCGAAGACCAGCTGCCGATGCTGCGCGCCCTGTGGCCCGGGCCGCTGGTGTGTCGCTGGAACCTGCACCGCCGCCACGGCCGCTTCGGTTATGAAGACGCCGAAAAGCTCTACGGCCCCTTCGACAAGGTGCTCGACCCCGACCCGGAAACCCGCGCCGCGCTGGCCAAGGTGATCGCGGGCACCACGGGCGCCGGGCAGAACGCCTTCGTCACCGTGAGCAACAACGCCGAAGGCTGCGCGCCGCTGACCATCGCGTCGCTGGCGCAGGACATCGTCGACCGGATCTCCCGCTAGAACGCCCGCCATGCATTCGATCTCGTTCCGGCCGCTGCAATCCACGGATTTCGCGATGCTCCACGACTGGCTGTGCCGCCCGCATGTGGCCGAATGGTGGACGCCCGTGCCGACGCTGGCCGAGGTCGAGGCCGACTTCACGCCGATGCTGACGCCCGACTCGCCCGACCGCGGCTACATCGCGCTGCGCGACGGGCAGCCCTTGGGATTCATCCAGTCGTACGTCGTGATGGGCTCGGGCGACGGCTGGTGGGAAGACGAGCGCGATCCGGGCGCGCGCGGCATCGACCAGTTCCTGGCGCAGGCGGACCAACTGAATCGCGGGCTCGGCAGCGCGATGGTGCGCGCCTTCACGGACCAGCTGTTCGCCGACCCGGCGGTGACGCGCATCCAGACAGATCCTTCGCCGCACAACGCCCGCGCGATCCGCAGCTATGCCAAGGCCGGCTTCCGCGCGCTGGGCGAGGTGGTCACGCCCGACGGGCCCGCGCTGCTGATGGTGCGCGAGCGCGGCGACTAAGTCGAAGACGGTGTCGCGTCGAGGTCGCACCACATGTGGACCTTCGACGAGAACGCGCCATCGAGCACGGTGGCCATCGGCTCGACGCCGAAGACCTGGAAACCGCAGCGCTCGTACAGCGCCTGTGCCGGGCGATTGCCTTCGGTCACCGTCAGCTGCACCACGCGCACGCCGTCGAGCGTGCGTGCATGCGCGAGCAAGGCCCGCACGAGTTGTCGCCCGGCGCCCGCGCGCCGTGCCGATTCCGCCACCACCATGCCGAACAAGCTCGCCTTGTGGCGCGTGCGCTGCCGCGATTCGCGGCCCAGCCCCGCCGCGCCGATCAGCGCGCCGGTGGCATCGAAGGCGCCGTACACCACCTCGGCCGCATCGGCGTCCGTGCGCAGGCGCGTCTCCCACCAGGCCGGCGGCAGGCTGGCGCGCTCCTCGACCGTGGACGTGAACGCCTCAGGGTGCCGCGCGTAAGCGTCGAGCATCAGCGCGCGGTAGGCCGGCGCATCGGCAGGAACCAGACGGCGAACGGTGGGAGCGGCTTCAGAAGCGGGCACAGACAGACTGCCTTTCCTGCAACACCGCCTCTTGCGCGAAGCGCTGGCGGTAGGTGTCGATCAACGCGGCGATGGCCGCGTCGGCCTTCGCGTCGCGCGGGTGCAGCAGCACGACCAGCTTCGAGGGCTCGCGCACCACCTGCCCCGACGCACCACGCCACTGGCCGGCAGCGTCGAGCACGGTGAAGCCTTGCGGAAAGGCCGGTGTGACGCGGGTGTCGAGAAAGTCGGCCCAGTCGGCGTCGGACACCTGACCGCCCGTGGGGATGGCGCGGCCGAAATAGAGGGTGTCGCGCTCGAAGGCTTCGAAGCCTGCGGTGCAATGGCCGGACGGCCCAGCGGCGCACCCTGCAAGCACCGCAGCGGCCAGCGCGCCCGCCATGCCTGCGCGAGACAGCCTGTGGCGTGCGACATTGCTCATGCCGGCCCCCGGTCTTTCAGGCCTCGGGCGCGATCGACTCGGCGTACTCGTACAGCGCGCCCAGGATTTCCTCGCCGCGCTCGTCGGCGTTCTCGGACAGCGCATCGACTTCGCTGAACAGCGCCTCGATGGTGCGCGCCCCGCCCTCGCCCTTGAACAGGCGCGCCACGCGCAGCGCTTCCCAGCGCTCGGCTTCTTCCTCGTTCAGCGACTCGGGCCAGTTGCGCGCGCGGTAGCGGAAGAGGATTTCTTCGAGCCGCCCGTCGTCGAAGGCCACGCGCTCCTTGGCGAGCCCCTCGGGCGACAGCCCGCGCAGCTGGTTCAGGCGACGGCGGTCGCCGTTGCCGACAAAGCCGCCGTAGAGGTCTTCATCGACATCGGGCGTCGCCTCCTTCGGGCGGGAAAAGACCTGCGACCAGATGGCGCTCATGTCGGGCAGGTCGCGCGCGATGGCGGCGTGGCGCATGGCGGTGTCCATGTCGACGCCCCAGCGCTCGGCCATGGCCGGTGCCAGCGTGCGCAGGTTGCCGACCACCATCGGCGACTTGTTCAGGTGCACGCTCTTCATCGGCAGCCGCGTCATGCCTTCGGGCAGATCGGCGGTGCGCGTGAACAGGCGCAGGCGCAGCGTCTCGGCGTCGAGGTCGCGCAGCTCGCTCGGGTCTTGCGACAGGTCCCAGGCCAGCAGTTCGTTCTTGTTGGTCGGGTGGCTGGCCAGCGGCCACATCACGGCCAGGCAGCCGCGCTCGACCGGGAACATGCCCGACACGTGCAGGAAGGGCTTGGCGGTCTCGCGCATCGCGGGCAGGCCGAGCTCCATCGCCACGCGGTCCTTCTTGTGCAGGCCGAAGGCGAAGTCGAAGAGCTTGGGCTGCTTGTCGCGGATGAGCCGCGCCAGCGCGATGGTGGCGCGCACGTCGGACAGCGCATCGTGCGCCGACTCGTGCAGCAGGCCGTTGGCGCGCGCCAGGTCTTCGAGCTTGAAGCTGGGCTTGCCGTCTTCCTTCTTCGGCCACTCGATGCCGTCGGGGCGCAGCGCATACGTGAGGCGCACCACGTCGAGCAGGTCCCAGCGGCCGCAGTCGTTCTGCCATTCGCGCGCGTACGGGTCGATGAGGTTGCGCCAGAACAGGAAGCGCGTGACCTCGTCGTCGAAGCGGATGGTGTTGTAGCCCACGCCGATGGTGCCGGGCTGCGAGAAGGCCTGCTCGATGTGGGCCGCGAACTCGTGCTCGGGAATGCCGCGCTCCAGGCAGACCTGCGGCGTGATGCCGGTGATCAGGCAGGCCTCGGGGCTGGGCAGGTAGTCCGGCGCGGGCTTGCAGTAGATCATCAGCGGCTCGCCGACCTCGTTGAGCTCGGCGTCGGTGCGGATGGCCGCGAACTGCGAGGGACGGTCGCGGCGCGGCACGGCGCCGAAGGTTTCGTAGTCGTGCCAGAGAAAGGTGTGGTTCATTCAGAGCAAGGGAGAAAACAGTCGCGCAATGGCATCGCCGAGGCGGCGCCAGAAAGTCTGCGGGCGGTGGGCGCGCACCGCGCCGGAGCTGTGCAGGTCGGTTTCGAACTGCGCCGCCAGCGGCTGGGTCAGCGCGGGCCCGTAGACCACGGCGCAGACCTCGAAGTTGAGCCGGAAGCTGCGGTTGTCGAAATTGGCGGTGCCGATCATCGCGCAATGGTCGTCGACCACCAGCGTCTTGGAGTGCAGCATGCGTTCCTTGTACTCCCAGATCTTGACGCCCGCGGCGATCAGCTCGTCGAAGTACGAACGCGCGGCGGCGCTCACGATGGCCGAGTCGCTGCGGCGCGGCACGAGCAGCCGCACGTCGACACCGCGCAGCGCCGCGCTGGTCAGCGCCATCAGCGCGGGCTCGCCCGGCACGAAGTACGGCGTGGTGAGCCAGGCCCGGCGCGTGGCCGAATGGATGGCCTCGACGTGCATGCGGTGGATGGCCTCGAAGGCGTTGTCGGGGCCGCTGGTGACGATCTGCACCGGGATGTCGCCCGCTTCCACCTGGGGCAGCAGCGCGTCCAGCACGGCGTCGGAGCGGTGCTGCTTTTCGCCGGTGGCGTAGCTCCAGTCCTCGAGGAAGGTGGTCTGCAGCCAGCGCACGGCGCTGCCTTCGATGCGCACATGCACGTCGTGGTACGCGTCCTTGGGGTTGGTGCGCTTGTCTTCCTCGTCGGTGATGTTCACGCCGCCCGTGAAGCCCACGCGGCCGTCGCACACCACGATCTTGCGGTGGGTGCGGTAGTTGGTCACGGGGCGCAGGCGCCGGCCGATCTTGGTGTCGTGGAACAGCGCCACTTCCACGCCCGCCGCGTGCATCGGCGCCATGAACTTGCGGCCGATGCGCTTGGAGCCGAGCGCGTCGAGCAGCAGGCGCACCCGCACGCCGGCCTGCGCGCGCTCGATCAGCAGGTCGCGCAGCGCGGTGCCGATCCGGTCGGGCTCGAAGATGTAGTACTCGAGGTGGACGTGGTCGCGCGCCGCGCGCACGGCTTCGAAGATCGCGTCGAAGGTGCGCGCGCCGCCCGACAGCAGCTCGACCCCCGTGGCGCTCGACACCGGCAGGCCGCAGGCGGCGGTGCCCAGCCGGGCCATCTGCTGCAGCGCCGGCGGCGCATGCTGCGAGGCGTCACGCAGCCGCGCCAGGTCGGCCTGTGCATGGGCGTTCGCGCGGTTGCGCAGGCGCTTGAGCCGCTGCTTGCGCAGCCGCTGCGGCCCCAGGAAGTAATAGACGATGAAGCCCGCGAACGGCAGCAGCGCCAGCGACAGGATCCAGCTCATGGTGGACACCGGCGCGCGCTTTTGCATCACGATCCAGATCGACAGCACGGCGATGTAGCCGCTCCACGCCAGGGAGAGGCCGGTTTTCCATTCGTGGCTGAGTTCGGGGAGGATCAAGGCAAAAGCGGTTGAAGGCGGAGTGTTTTCGGCCGGCCCAAAGAAAAAGGCCAGCAGCGAATGCTACCGGCCTTTGACTTCGTTCCTCAGAGAGGCGGGATCAGCCCGTGGCGGCTTCCTCGGCTTCAGGCTTCGACTTGCCTTCCTTCTTCGGGATCGGCTGGATGTCGAGCAGCACTTCGTCCTTCTCGTCGAGGTCGACTTCGAGGCGACCGCCGTCGGTCAGGCGACCGAACAGCAGCTCGTCGGCCAGCGCACGACGGATCGTGTCCTGGATCAGGCGCTGCATCGGGCGTGCGCCCATCAGCGGATCGAAGCCCTTCTTCGCCAGGTGCTTGCGCAGCTTGTCGGTGAAGGTGACCTCGACCTTCTTCTCGCTGAGCTGGGTTTCCAGTTGCAGCAGGAACTTGTCGACCACGCGCAGGATGACCTGTTCGTCGAGCGCCTTGAAGTTGACGATGGCGTCCAGACGGTTGCGGAATTCAGGCGTGAACAGGCGCTTGATGTCGCCCATTTCGTCGCCGGCCTGCCGCGCGTTCGTGAAGCCGATGGTCGCCTTGTTCATGGTCTCGGCACCCGCGTTCGTCGTCATGATGATGATGACGTTGCGGAAGTCGGCCTTGCGCCCGTTGTTGTCGGTCAGCGTGCCGTGGTCCATGACCTGCAGCAGCACGTTGAAGATGTCCGGGTGCGCCTTCTCGATTTCGTCGAGCAGCAGCACCGCGTGCGGCTTCTTCGTGACAGCCTCGGTCAGCAGACCGCCCTGGTCGAAACCGACGTAGCCCGGAGGCGCGCCGATCAGGCGGCTCACCGCGTGACGCTCCATGTACTCCGACATGTCGAAGCGGATCAGCTCGATGCCCATGATGTAGGCCAGCTGCTTGGCCGCTTCGGTCTTGCCGACGCCCGTGGGGCCGGAGAACAGGAACGAGCCGATCGGCTTGTCGCCCTTGCCCAGGCCCGAACGCGCCATCTTGACCGCGGAGGCCAGCACTTCGAGTGCCTTGTCCTGGCCGAACACCACGCTCTTGAGGTCGCGCTCGATCGTCTGCAGCTTGCTGCGGTCGTCGTTGCTGACGTTGGCCGGGGGAATGCGCGCGATCTTCGCGACGATTTCCTCGACTTCGGTCTTGCTGATGGTCTTCTTGCGCTTGCTCGGCGGCAGGATGCGCTGGGCGGCGCCGGCTTCGTCGATGACGTCGATCGCCTTGTCGGGCAGGTGACGGTCATTGATGTACTTGGCGCTGAGCTCGGCCGCAGCCTGCAGGGCCGCCACGGCGTACTTCACGCCATGGTGTTCCTCGAAGCGCGACTTCAGGCCCTTGAGGATGTCGACGGTTTCCTGCACCGACGGCTCGACCACGTCGACCTTCTGGAAACGACGCGACAGGGCCGCGTCCTTCTCGAAGATGCCGCGGTATTCCGTGAAGGTGGTGGCGCCGATGCACTTGAGCTGGCCGCTGGAGAGCGCCGGCTTGAGCAGGTTCGACGCATCGAGCGTGCCGCCCGAGGCTGCGCCCGCACCGATCAGGGTGTGGATTTCGTCGATGAACAGGATGGCGTTCGGCTTGTCCTTGAGCGACTTGAGCACGCCCTTCAGGCGCTGTTCGAAGTCACCGCGGTACTTGGTGCCGGCCAGCAGCGCGCCCATGTCGAGCGAGTAGACCTGCGCCTCGGCGAGGATCTCGGGCACGTCGCCCTGGGTGATGCGCCATGCCAGGCCTTCCGCGATCGCGGTCTTGCCCACGCCGGCCTCGCCCACGAGCAGCGGGTTGTTCTTGCGCCGGCGGCACAGGATCTGGATGACGCGCTCGACCTCGTATTCGCGGCCGATCAGCGGATCGATCTTGCCGTCCTTGGCGAGCTGGTTGAGGTTTTGCGTGAACTGCTCGAGCGGCGAGGCCTTCTCGTTGCGTTCGCCGCCACCCTCTTCGCCGTCGCCCTGAGGCGCTTCGCCGCTGCCCTTGACGGCTTCCGGCGGATCGCTCTTCTTGATGCCGTGGGCAATGAAATTGACCACGTCCAGGCGGGTGACGCCCTGCTGGTGCAGGTAGTACACGGCGTGCGAATCCTTCTCGCCGAAGATCGCGACCAGCACGTTGGCGCCGGTGACTTCCTTCTTGCCGTTGCCGGTGGACTGCACATGCATGATGGCGCGCTGGATCACGCGCTGGAAACCCAGGGTGGGCTGGGTGTCGACATCATCGGTACCCGCCACTTGCGGCGTGTTGTCCTTGATGAAGTTGGTGAGCGACGCCCGCAGGTCGTCGACGTTCGCCGAGCAGGCGCGCAGAACTTCCGCGGCGCTCGGGTTGTCCAGCAAAGCGAGCAGCAGATGTTCCACGGTGATGAACTCGTGGCGTTGCTGCCGGGCCTCGACGAAGGCCATGTGCAAGCTGACTTCCAGTTCCTGGGCAATCATGTGATTTCCTTTTGCCTTGCTGTAAATAAGTTCTCAGATGGGTTGGAGCGCGTGCAATTCAACTGGTTCACGCGACCGGTTCGCTGACACATTGCAGCGGGTGCCCTGCCTGCTGCGCGGCCTCCATCACCTGATTGACCTTTGTGGCCGCCATGTCGCGGGAATAAACCCCACAGACACCCCGGCCATCGAGGTGGATCTTGAGCATGATCTGGGTCGCCGTTTCTCGGTCCTTGCTGAAATATTCCTGCAGGATGACGATCACGAACTCCATCGGCGTGTAGTCGTCGTTCAGCATGACGACCTGGTACATCTGGGGCGGCGCCGTTTTTTGCGGGCGGCGCTCCAGAACGACCGAATCTCCGTCGTCGCCCGCCGGTTTCTGCGCCGGTGGGGTGCTGGGAGTTTTGGGAATTCTCGTTGCCATGAAAAAGATTCTATAGAGCGTGCAAGCACCGTGCCGACGCCAACAGACTTGGTGACGCCTATTCGACAAATCAAGAGGCATGCGTCGTGTACGACAGCACGAAGACAGACGTAAAAAAACCGGCAGATTGCCGGTCTTTTTTACAGATTGCGCAGAACGGGACCTTTGGGCGCCGGCAATTTCCGGCCCGGCACCCGGGTCGGAACCGGCAGATCGGGCGGCAAGGCGTCGATTTCTTCGTCGGTGAGTTCGCGCTCGGGAGCCGACTCTGCTTCCTCGTGAACGGCGGCGGGCAGCGTGAACGGGACTGGCGAGTTCTGCAACTCCGAATCCTCGTGCAAGGCCGGTACTGGTGGCAATGGTCTCGGCCGCTGCGGGGGTGACGGTGCAACGGGCGGCGCAACCGGCCCTCCTCTTCTGCCCGGCCACGTGGGGAGCGCTGGCGACAACGCCTGCCATTCAGCCAGCCGCCGCGCATCCTGCTCAGCCTGCCACCGCGCCAGTGCCAAGCGTTGCGCTTTCTGATGTGCGGTCTGCTGCTGCCCAAGCAGCGCCAACTCGGCGCGGATCATCAGTCGCACCTGTTCGCGCTCCGAATCCGAGGCACGGCGCTGCGCGTCGAGTTGCCTGCCGAGCCTGTGCGAGAACACCCAGAGACCCAGCAAGGCGCCGGCGGCGCCGACCGCGAAGCAGACGACAAGGAAATTGGCCTGGATCAGCGTCACAGCGAAGCCTCCTCGTCGGCATCCCATTTGCGCAGCAGATCAAGTGGAATGGCATCGGCCACCTGGGAAAACCGCAGGCCGGTCATGCGTTCGGCCTGCTTGAGCAACACGGCGACAGGACTGCTCGGTTCGTGGTTCTCGAACCATCGCCGGGCCTTGCGAATGTCACGCAGGATGTCGTCGCGTGTCGCCAGGCCCTCACCGGCTGGCGTGCTTGCCGGCCACGACGGAAGCGGATCAGGTCTTGTTGCGGCCGCGACAGGCGGCGCCGATGCCCCGGTTCGCTGGAATGGGGCCAGCACCCGCACCAGCGCATGCAGCGGAGGCGCGTCCGACCCCAAGTGCTGGGCTGCCCAGGCGACGATCTGCGCCGCCGCCTCGGCCGCTTGCGCCAACAGGCGCAGCGGCGCCTGGTCGTCGCCCGACGCAGCGGCCGCGAGGTCTGCCAGCTGCTGCGCCATGGCCTCCGGACTGGCTGCGTCCGGCGCCCGGGGCATCGCAAAGGCGCGCTCGACTTCACGCACCGTCAGGTGCCGCGCGGCATTGGCTGCAATGACGACTTCTCGCACGTCGCTCAACAGGCCCTCCGGATCGGCCAGCGCAGCGAGCGCATTGGCGCGCACGGCCGGGTCGCGCTCGCCTTCGATCACCAACTGGGGGTGCACCGCTTCAGGCCAGGTCCGGAGCGCCTCGACCAGCAGCACCAACGACTGCGCAAGCCCTGCCGCCTGCGCCAGACGGGTGCGTGCTCGGCACAGCCAGACAAAGAGATTGATGTCCCGCGTCCGCAACAGCAGCCGACGGCAGTCCCGTTCGATCTCGGCCCAGTTCGGGGCGTCGGGTGCTCCGACGAACTGCCCGTACTGCGCATCGCCACGCGGGGACATGCGCGCCAGCAGGACGGCGTATTCGGCGTCGTATTCCAGGCTGGGGCCGCATGGCGCTGTCGCGCTGAAGGGGGACAGCCGGTCGCCCGCCTCGATGCGGGCGCGCGTGGCGTAGGCGGTGGGCTCGGCGTCGGTGTGGATGGGGGCAGTCATGGAGCAGGTTCTCCCAATGAAAGATTCAGCGCGCCGCGGCCGCTTGGCCGTGATGGCGCGAGCCGATGTACGCCTCGGGCTCGAACACCATGCCGACGGTGTAGCCGGGCGTCGAACGCGGCGCATCGACGGCAGGCCGCCCGTCTTCCGCGCTGCCGGAACCGCCGAGCCAGGTAGACCACCCGAGCTTCTCGGCATCATCGAGCCGTGCCGGCGGGGTGCTGTCGTTGCGCACACGCAGTTCCACCTCCCAGACGAATTCGTAGCCGACAAAGCCGCGCACCCATTCGACGAGCAAGCCCAGGTCCTGCCCCTGAGGGGTGAAACGCAGGTACTGCTCCAGGCTCAGCGGGCCGAGCACGAGGCGGAACTTGTTCTGCCGGTCGGCCACGACCTCCCCCGCCATGGCCCCGACGCCCATGATGCTGGAGGTCCGCGCGCGCCCCAGGTGGCTCTGGTCCTCGGGATCGATCCGAATCCAGTGGCGCACGAACTCCTGCAGCTGCACGGGCACGGCGAAAAAATGCGCCAGCGTGGCGGCCAGCCCGTCGGGATTGCGGGCTTCGCGGGCCAGGTGGGTCGAGGCCGCCAACCGGGCGTGCGCGGGCAGCACCGAATCGCGGATCTCGAGCGGGTCGTGCCCCGTCAGGCGTGCGATGTAGCGGCTGAACGCCTCGTCCTCCGACCGGTCGAGCCCGGCAGCGGCCTGCCCTTGCGCCCACGCCCGGTACATGTGCGTCAGGTAGCGGTGATGGAACAGGTCGAGAAAGTCCGCCAGGGTGCTGTCGTTGTGGTTTTCCGTGCGGTCCCGCACCAGTTCGGTGTAGTGCAGCGGCAACGGGCCGTTGGGGCCCAGGAGCCCGAGGCCGTACAGGCGCACGACCGGCAGCGTCGGGTTGTTGCCGGACCGCGTCGGCGACGCCCCCGGCACCCGGCGCTCCGACTCGCCGGGCAGCACCACGCTGGCGATTTCGCGCGGCGCGAAGGTCAAGGCCGCCGCCTGCCCCAGCCGGAACGGCTCCTGCTGAGGGCGCCTGGCCAAGCCGACGGGGGGATGCTGCACATGGAAGGCGCCGAAGCGCCTCAACAGGGACAGGAAGCCAAACCTCCACGGCGCACGGCGCAGCCGTCCCATCATGTCTTGGAGCGCCCCGCCAGGGGCGACCTCACGGGACTTCGTCATGGATTCCCCTCGCCTTCGTCGCTGTCCACGCGGTGCGGCGTTGTCGACCCCAGGTGAAGATGGCTGTCAGGCGACAGGTCATGGTGCTCTTGCCGTGTCAGGCTGGGCAATGGCGCACGGCTGTCGCGCGCCAGTTCCGGGGCGAACAGGCCCAGCACGTCCTCGGGCACCTCCTGGTCGAGCAAGCCTGATCTCACGAGGGGCTCGAAGTCTTCGATGATCCGGTCGATGCCCTCGCGTGGCAGCAGGATGTCACGCAGCAACGGGTACGGCTCAGCCTGCCGACGCAAGTCATCGAGCGTGGGCGCGGCTTCGTTGCCCGATACCAGCAGGCCCTCCCAGTCGACACGCCCCGAGAGTTGAGCGGGATCGCGCACGACGCGGACGAACTCCTCGTGCAGTTCGTCGAGCAGGCTGGCCGGGCGGCCATCGCCACGGGCCGGCGGGCTCGCCGAGCGCGCCGCAGGTCGTGCTTGTCCCGCCACGGGCGCGTCACCGAGCAACCCCGCCAGGACATCTGCAACGGGCGACGGCTGCGCCCCCGCGATGTCGAGAACGCCGAACGGGTTCGCCAGCACATCCACGTGTTCATCGCGCTCGCCGCCCTCCGGAGGGTCGTTGAAGGCCAATACACGCAGATCAAAGGGCGGCGCGTCGGACGTGGGCGTGTGCGACGCCGCGCCTCGCTCGGCATCGGCGGACCCGCGCCGACCAGGCGCCTGCGTGCTCGGCTGCCTCACGTCGGCCGAGGCGCCTTGCTCGACCGTGAAACGCAACAGTCCGAGTTCCAGCGTGTCCCCCGGCACGACCGGCACGCTCACTCCTGCGGGTACGCGCTCGCCCCGACACACGCACATCAGCGTGTGGCTGCTGTTCGTCAAACGCCATTCCCCTGCACTGTCGCTCCATGCGATGCGGCACAGATTGGCCGCGCGCCATTGCGCTTCGCTCTGACGCTCCCCGCACAGCTGGAGCGCATCGGCCATGCCGGCGCCGGAGGGAGGGATCGACAACGCACCACGCCGTGGCTCGCCGTTGCTGTGCGTGAGTTGCAGGCGCAACGGGGTCTTTTCGGGGTCGCCTTCCCCTGTCTCCATGCGGATCATGGTGCGTCCCCCCACAGCTTCTGCAGCCGGTTGGCCGCCCCGATGAAGCGCCCTTGCGCGTCCTGCTGCCAGAACGCCATTTCCGCCCGGGGTCCCTGCAGCCGGTTCGGCCAGTCGGCCCATGGCAGAAAGCGAACGCCTTGCAGCGCCGCGGCGGGATCGTCCGGCAGCGCGGGCCCCGCCCAACGTTCGAGCAATGCCTGCATCTGCCGGCGCCGATGCGCGCGGTTGCTCTCGTCCTTCAATGCCGCACGCCCGTCCTGCGACGGTTGCGCGCGCCACAGCGCCCGCACCGTGCGCTCCAGCACGCGCAGATCGGCCGCCCCCTGGGCACAGGCATGACGGGCCACGGCACGCGCAAGCCAGAACTGCCAATCCAGGGGCTCCTGCACCTGAGCGCCGAAATGCGCCTGCGTCCAGCGCGGATGCGCCAGTTGATAGACGAGCAACGGGTGGCGCCGACCCACCTTGTCAACGGAGGGCGCGATCACGCCCAGCACGAAGCGCCGCCGCGCGAACGCCAGCGTTCCTGGCGGAAGCACGAAGGCGACGGGAATCGCCATGGCACGCGCCGTGGCGTCCGCCCCGGCATGGCGGCACTGCTGGGCCAGCCAGGGCATCCACGCGTCCGGCTCCCCGTGGCGGACGCCGCTGCGAACGAAATCCGCATGACCGGGAAGTTTTCCCCAGATGGCGGGCGGGGTGACGTGCCACGCGGCACGCAGCATGCTCCACATCCGCATGGGTCAGGCTGCGCGTCCAGGGCAACGAAAGCCCTTGAGCACATCGCTACCGAGGGGATTCGGCTGACTGCCCGAACTGACATCGATCAACGCCCTGCGGCCGTCGAACGCATATTCCACGCTCAATCGCCCCGGCGTGGCCGTGCTCACGATGCGCCCTTTCTCCAGAAGACGAAACAAGGCCCACGGCCCATGGGCCAGGAAGGTCGAGGTCGGGTTCGAAATGCGGGGATTGGCCGTGATCTCCGCCATCGCCCCGCCGCGGGGCCCCGGCCAGTTCACAGCAAAGGCCTGCACCGGGCCATGAACGTAGCGCTGCCCTTGCCCGTCGATGTCGATGACCAGTTCGGTGATGCTGGGCTCGAGCTCGAGCACACGCAGATCGATTTTCCAGGCCAGCTTCTTGCCGCCCGCGTCGCGGAAGAACAGGTCGCGAATCTGCTGTGCGCGGTAGAAGGCATCGAGACTCGGACCACTCTGGGCCAGCAGCTTGAGCAATTCACCGAGCAGGGTCGGGCCGGAAGTGGCCGGCTTCAGCCCGGCGCCGTTGCCTGCCGCCGCGTCGATGCCGACCATGGCATTGGCCACATTCGGATCCTTGTAGCGCCACGGTCGCACGCTCATGTCCACATAAGGGGCGAGGTGCTTGTTGAAGAACTCATCCGCCGCACCGCCGGCAGCGAACACCAGCGAAAAGTCTTCGATGGACGCGTCCTGCGTCACGGCGGCCAGCGGGTATCGCCCTTCCACGCCGCGCTTGCAGGGCTCGCTGACCTGCATCGCCATCAACCCCATGATGCGGTCGAGCTGCAGTTGAGCCTGGCTGCGCAGGATGCCCGTGGAGCCGAGCATCACCTTGTCGCCACCGCTGGCGGCCAGTGTCGTCAGCACCTCACGAAAGGGTGCCGGCAATTTGCCGGCCTCCAGCTTCAAACGGGCGCCGACCTCGGCACCTCCGGGAGGCAGGCTTCCGGCTGTGAGCGCCGTGTCTGCCACGACCAGCAAGGTGTAGAACTCGTTCAGCAGGCCAGAGATGCTTTCGAGCCCCGGCTTGCCCGCGGCGGCACCGGCGCTGGTCACGCCAATGTCGGCCTGTCCCGTGACGACCTCGCGCAGTGCGGCGAAGCGGTTGTCGACGATCTGCTTTTCAAGCCGCTCCTCGGCCCGGATGCCGAGGTTCCTGCCGATGGCGTTGGTCTGCTTGTTCAGTTCGTCGGTGGCCTTGTCGAGGAAGCCTTTTTCCTCCTGCGTGCGAACCACCAGCGGGCGCGACAAGGTGGTCTCGCGGGCCGCCGCTCGCGCCAACCGGGCCAGCGGAGAGTCAGGGGCGGCAAGCTGCCGCAGCACGCTCAGATCGAAGCCAAGGCTCGTTCCCGTGGTGTCGCTGCCGCTCACGGTGCGGATCGACTCGAGAAAGGACTCCCAATGCTGGGCGTATTCCGCCAAATACTGGCGCCGGATGTCATCGAGCAGCGGATCGTTGCGCAGCTTGCGGGCCGCTTCATCGAGCAGCGCCGGAGTCTTCATTTGCGTGGCCAAGGTCGCGCCGCCCTGCGCGCCGCGCCCCATGACCCATGCATCGTCGTCGAGGGCCCGCACCACGAATTCCGGCAAGCGCTTGTTGAAGACCTCGTGGTAGCCGTCATAGGTGAACAGACCCGCCACCCCTTTTTCCAGGGGCAACCCGCCTGCGCGGGAAAACACGGTCCCGGCTTGGGGTCCGACCGCGCGCACCAGCGTGAACTCCTGGGGCGCCTCGGACAGCATGGCGGCCTTGGCGCGTTCATAGACGCGCTGACTCGAGGTATTGCTGTCCAGGAAGTTCTGTACCGCGCGCACCAGCGCCTCGTTGGGCAGCGATGCGGACTGCACCGGTCGGGCACCGGAGAACAGTGCCGTGACATGCCCCACCATCGATGCCCGGCCGCCAAAGGAGGCAGCGCTGTCAGCCCTCTCCCAGTCTTTCAGCACCCAGTTGCGCACATCCTGCGCCCCGCCCTGCATGTAGCGCTCCTTGTCGTGCAGCAGCTTGTAGACGCGCAAGACCTCGTACGCGGTCTTGGCATCGCCGTCATTCATGCTCTGCTTCAGCACGCTCTCCATCCGCTGCAGGACGGAGGGAAGCAGGGTGTGATCCTGCAGTTGGGCGTAGGTATCGCTGGCCGCATCCAGCACCGGAGGCACCGTGTAGAGGCCGTAGAGAAAACTGCCGGGCGGGTTGTCGATGTCGAGGCCCGAATAGCCCGGCAACTCGCGCGCCCCGCTGAGCACGTCCGGGACCCCTGCAGGCTTGAAATCGGCGAACAGCTGGCGCACCTGCACGGTGAGCGCTTCGGCGCGCTGGCCCACGGCGCTCAGGTACTGGCGGTTGTTGCCGAAACTCAGGGCCAGCGCGCCGGCAAGCCACAGGAAGATCACCACGGCCAGCGCATGCCCCGTGAGACGCAGCAACCGGAAGCGGAACTCCCAGCGCAGATTGGGGCGCACCAGATGCGCCTCGGGAATGATCACCTTGGTCAGCAGGTCCTGCAGAAAGAACCCTTGCTGTCCCCGCATGGGCGAGGCCATTCTTCCCGGTGGCTTGACCCCCTCTTCGTTGCCGGCCGCAGATGCGCCGCCCGCCCCCAGGCCCAGACTGCGCTGCAGACGCTGAAACAGCGTGCCGGCATCGGCAGGCATTTCCAGGTCGGCCTGGGCGCCACTCGTGAAATAGACACCACGCAGCGTGTCGTGCAGCTGGGTTCCGTCGAAACGCGACGCCAGGAACATCTCGTCGAGCATCGGCACCAGGAGCGCCGACATGCCGGCCAGTTCCTGGGGCAACGCGAACAGGCGCTTCCTGCGGTCGACGTCGAATTCCTCGTTCAACCGGGCGCGCAAACCCGCCGCCAGGCGGTCCTTGAGCAACGCCAGCTCCGCCTCGATCTGGGCGCGCAGCGGCTCGCGGTCGCGCACCGCCGCGCGCGAGCTCTGGATGCCGTGGAACGGCAGCGTGAAGCCCCAGGTCTGGGTGCGGCCTTCACTGGTGAGGGATTGGAAGTACTCGCTGAAGCCCCGCAGCAGATCGATCTTCGTCACGATCACGTAGACCGGGAAGCGGATGCCGAGCTCTTGGCGCAGATCAGCCAACCGGTCTCGCACCATGCTTGCATGCTCTGCGCGTTCCATCTCGGACATCGTGAGCAGCTCGGCCGCATTGAGCGCGACGATGACGCCGTTGAGCGGCGCGCGCGTGCGGTGCTTGCGCAGCAGCCCCAGAAATCCCCGCCACTCAATGGGGTCCGAGACCGGGTTGCTTTCCTGCGTGGTGTAGCGGCCGGCCGTGTCGATCAACACGGCCTCGTTCGAGAACCACCAGTCGCTGTTCAGCGTGCCGCCTTCCGACCGGAGCACCATGCTTCTGGACGCGTGCCCCATCTGGCGCGCCAAGGGAAACTGCAGGCCGGCATTCAGGAG
>RCUJ01000117.1_pt1 | contig 44051 bp, 30 predicted proteins | sample 2166321 | NCBI WGS metagenome assembly RCUJ01 (sample SAMN09932808, study PRJNA488358) | compost metagenome | feature: garden; material: soil; isolation source: compost soil in an enriched community after 118 h of incubation | place: Germany: Experimental Botanical Garden Goettingen | collected... | reverse complement strand
GGCGAAGCGCCCTCCGCCCGCACGGTGTGACCGGACGCATGCGCGCAGTAGTCCAGGGCCTGGCGAAGCGCCGTGTCCACCCTGCGCAAAGAGATGCAATGCCGGTCCGCCACGTCCTGGCGGGTCATCTCCTCGATCTGCAGTGCCACGAGCACCGAACGATGCCGGTGCGAAAGCCGCTGCATCGCCTGCTCGACGGCCTCCACGGCCGAACGCGCTTCGGCGATGGCATCGGGGCCGGGCGCGTGATCGGCCAGGAGATCGAGGGCCGTATCCCATTCGCCCACGTACTGCCAGGACCGGTCGCTGCGCAGGCGATCCATGGCCAGGTTGCGCGCCGTTCGATAGACATAGGCCCCGGGACTGCGCACGGGCTCCGATGCCGTCATGTCGCCCAGGCGCAGCCAGGCCTCGTGCAGGCACTCGCTGGCCTGGTCGGAACAGCCGAGATCGCGGGCCAAGCGGCGATGCAGGTACGTGTAGTTCGCCGTCAGGAACGCCCGCAGCGCCACGCCGGTGGGCTCGCCGTGACCCGCGTATGGCCCTTGAAAACAAGAACCGAGATCGAACTCAGCCGCGGACATCGTCTTACTTGCCGGCATGGCGCAACCTGCTCTTCTCGGCGTCGGTCAGCAACGACATCACCGACGCGTCGAACTGGTTGCCGTGCCCAAAGACCTGCACAGGGTTGGCAGGGTCGTACCGAGGCGAAGCGCCCGCTTGCGCGCCGGGGCGTGGCGGCGACGATGCACCCGCACCGCCCGACGGCAGGCTGTCGTTGCCGAAGCCCAGCACCCGCACCGTGAAGACCGAGGGCAGGTTCTGCCGTGCCGCGGCCCGCTCCTGGCGCATGGACTCCTGCGCCGCCATGGCCGCCGCCGACGCCGCCGCGCTGGCGGTGGTCAGTGCCCCGATGTTCACCGCGGCCACCACCGGCAGCCCGGTCGTTTCGCCCTTGACCTGGATGTTGTCGGCGTTGCGCACCTGCAGCGCTGCAATGTTGAGGTTGCTGGCGACCCGGATGCCGGCATCGCCCGCATCAATGGTGCCCCTCGGTGCGACCAGGTCCACGTCGCCTTCGCCCACGGTGCCGATGCCGGCGCCGCTCATGTCGCGCTTTTCCTCCACGGTGATGTTGCCGTCCACGTCCGACGTGACTTCCGGCGCCTGCGGAATGCGCACGGTCTTGGCGCCGCGGCCGGCGTCGATGTCGCCCTGGCTGGACCACAACACCTGGTCGCTGCCCAGCGGCTCGGCCTGCGAAACGAAGGACAGGATGCGCGAGCGGTTCACGATGATGTCCCGGTCGGTGAACACATTGACCTGCCCCGGCGAGGCCAGCGTCACCAGGCCGTATCCGTCCGGCACCACGGCGCCCAGCCCCGCCACCTGCAGGCCGCCGCCGGGGGTGAAGACGTTGATGTCGCCCCCCTGGTGGGTGCGCGCCGCCATCCGGGTCGCGGCGATGCTGCCCACGCCGGACCAGCTGCTGCGCCAGTTGTCCGGCAAATCCGCGGCGTAGCGCACGGGCTGGCCTTCGGCCGTCGCACCGCGGAACAGCGTGTCGATGGCCGCGGAGCCGCGGCGGTAGCCGCCGTTGATCGGACCGTTCTGCCCATCGCCCCCGTTCTGGTCGCGCCCTCCTTCGCGCAGTTCATAGACAAAGACCTGGCGCAGGAACTGCTCGCGCACCAGGGGCGGCAGTTGCCGGTATTGCTCCCACGCCTGCTGCGGGCTCAGCTTGCCGTCCGCAGTGCCGGTGAGGCTGGCGACCTTGTCGGCACCGAGCATGCCTTCCACGAAGGACACCAGGCCCCGGCGCGCCAACTTGGCCAGGTCGCCGCGGTTTTCCACCCCGTCGCTCAGGTACAGCGGCGCCACGGTGCCGTCGGCCAGGGTGGTCTTCAGATAGTCCGGCATGGCGGCCACGTTGGCCGGGTTCAGGTAGGCCCGCTCGAAGGCGTCGTAGCTGGCGGCCTTGTTCATGCCGGCCATCAGGGTGATGCCGGCGCCCTCGGCGGGCAGGGCCTTGATGACGTTCGATTCTTCGCCGAGCGGCGTTGCCGACACGTAGTCCCAATAGCGATTGGCATTGGTGTACAGCGACAGGTTGTTGCCCTGGATGTCGCGCCCGGCCAGCAGCAGCAGGGATCCCGGCCCTTGCAGCGCGGTGCGGCTGCCCCTGTCGTAGTAGTAGGCCGCCGCGTCGCCGCTGTATCGCGCATATCGGTGCGACAGGAGCCTGTTGGCGACAGCCAGGATGTCGTTGCCCGCCGCCAGCATGGTGGTGTCGGTGGGGCGCAGGTTGCGCGCGCTGAGCTCGAAGTTGCGGATGTCGGTGCCGGCCTGCACGTGCACCGATTCCGACGCGATCAGATTCAGGTCGCTGATGGAACCGGTCGCCGCGTACAAGCGGCTGGGCGTGAAGTCATGCACCTGCATCGGCAGCACATCGGGGTTGTCGAACAGCTCCATGCCATTGAGGCTGTTGGTCAGGAACGTGTTCGTCACCGAGAAGCCGCCATAGACCGACTTCAGCGGCGCGCCGAACGCCGATGCCCCGCCCAGCGTGATCGTGAAACCCATCCACGGCCGGAATATCGACGGCCACTTGTCCAGCGTGGTCTGGGTCATGACGATGGCACCCGTGTTCTGCAGGCTGCTGCCGCGCAGGAAGCGCAGGTCTTTCGCGGCCAGCAAAGACAGGTCGCTGCTGTTCGCCGGCGCCATCGCCAGCAGGCCCGCGACGTCGATGTTGCCGCTCAGGGCCGACACGCTGACCTTGGCCGGGTACAGGCCCACCATGTCCGTCTGGAGCTTGGTGTCCGTCATGCCGCTCACCAGCCTGGTGGTGTTCTCCGTGTCGTTTCCTGCCACGAATTCCGACTGGTTGACCAGGCGCACGTTGCCGCCGGTGGACACCAGGCTGACGGCGCTGCGCTCTGTCTGACTGCTCATGAACATCGCATGGCTGGACGCGCCGCTGGTGTCCCGGTCGGCCTGGTCGACGTAGGCACGGCGTATCTGCATCGGGTCGATCACGGTCTGCAGGACCAGGTCGCCCAGCGTCTGCAGCTTGAGCGTGGCGTCCGACAGCGCCAGCACGGGCGCGATGTCGTAGGAATAGGCGGTGTTGGGCCAGCTGCTCGAGATGCCGGTCAGGGCATAGCCGGAGGCGCTTGCGCCGGCTTCGATCTCGCCGGCGCCGCGGCCCACGTAGTACTGGCCGGCCTTCAGGGTGCCGCCCGCCGCCACCTGCAGCTGCCCGCCGTTGCGGGTCACCGTGGAGGCCGCGGCATCGCCAGCGGAACGCCCGCCCGTCACGCGCATGGTGCTGGGCAAGGCCACCACCAGGTTCACCAGGTCGCCGCCCGCCGACAGCTTCACGTTGCCGCCGCCCAGCGCGCCCAGGCCCTGCTGGAAGCTGGCGTGGTTCACCCACCAGCTCGGTTGCTGGCCCCGGGCGGACATGACCGGCGCCCAGCTCTCGCCCATGTTGTACGCGTCGTAGTAGCCGGTGGGACTGCTGAGATCTCCGCCATAGCGGCCCTGGCGGAACAGCCATTCGGTCAGGATCTGGTCCGAACGCGCGCCCTGCGCGGTGGGCGCACGCACGCTGCCCTGGACCGCGACATCCACGTGGCCACCTGCGGTGCCGTACTGGGCATCGACGCTGGCGGTGTCGAAGCCGCCGCCCAAGGTGGGATCGGCCTCGGCCCGGCCTGCGGTGTACAGCGCGGACTCCTTGTGCGCCAGCACGAGGTCGCGCCCGGCGCGTACCGTCAGGTCGCCGCTGCCGGTGCGCACCAGCTTGCCGGCGCCCGACTCGGTGCCGGCCGTGCCCACGCGGATCGTGCCGGTGTCGGCTGCAAGCGCGCCCGATGGCCGCGTGGCCAGTGCATCGACCGACCCCAGGTCCGCGCCCGCCACCAGGCGCAGGTTCCACGACGCGGCCTGCTGCAGCCGCGCCGCCCGGCCCGCGCCGTTGTCGCGGCCCGCCACGTCGAAGCCGTCGCTCAGATGGCCGTCGATGTTCAGGTTGCCGCCGGCGCGCAGCGTGAGCGTGCCTTCGCGGTGCGCCGCACCGAAGCTGTCGAACAGGTTCCAGTCGCGGCCCAGCGTCAGGTCGCCCGGGCTGGTGATCTCGATGCCCGCCGCCAAGGTGTAGGCGGCGGCATTGCCGCCCAGCCTCGCCAGGATGCCGGTGTGGCCTGCAAAGGCATTGGCCTCGGCGATCGCCTGCGGGGCCACGGATTCCACTGTGCCATCCGTGCTGGCATGGCGGCGCACGCCTTCGAGCACCGCGGAGCGCGCGCCCTGCACGGCGGCGTTCAGCGCCGTGACGTTCAGGCCGTCGTTGCCTGCGGTGCGCTGCGCCCGCAGTCGCAGCTTGCCGCCTTCGCCGCCGCTCAGGTCCAGCGTGCCACCGGCCAGGTTCAGTTGGCCGTCGACCGCTTCCAGGTCGATGCGGCTGCTGCCCAGACCATCGATGGCGTCGGTGGCATGGGCCGCCAGCACCGCGCCAGGCTGCATCGTCAGCCCTGCCCCGCCGACCAGGCGGATGCTGCCGCCGTAGGCCGCGTGGGCCTCGACGCGCGCCGTGCCGTCGACAGCAATCACGCCGCGATCGGTGATGACTTCGAAGTCGGCCACGCGCGTGGTGCCCGCGATCGTCAGGTCGCCCTGACGGACGCGGAACTGGCGCGAGCGGCTGAAGCCCGCATCGTTGAGCGTTCGCGCCAGCGCGCCGAAATCGTCCAGCCGATCGATGGCCAGCGCAAAGTTGCCACCGTTGCCGCCGGCACCGGCCTGCGCTTGCACAGTGCCACCGAAGTGGACCCGTCCGCCGGCCGATGCATCCACCGTCAGGCGGCCGGCGTCGCCACCGTGCGGATGGGCGGACAGGTCCAGCAGGCTGCCCGGAGCCAGGTCGATCAGGCCGCCTCGCGTCGCGAGGCTGATCTGGCCCGCGTCCACGTACTGGGCCGCGTCGAAGAAGACTTTTTCCAAGCCCCCCGCGTGCAGGCGGCCGGACTCTGCAACCGTCAGGTTGCCCGTGTCGGCATCGACCGCAATGCTGCCGCCCAGCGCGAGCACCGGCAGCGCCACGGTCACGCCCTGGCCCGACAGGCTCAGGCGCGCGCCCAGGCTGGCGCGGCCCAGTGCTGCCATCTCTTGCGCATCCAGCGGCGCGTCCTGCTGCAACACCAGTTGGCCCTGCGCTCGCAGGGCCTGGTCGGCGCCGGACACCCCTTGCAGCACCGGCGTGCGCAGCGTCAGCGCCGCCGTCCCGGCGTCCAGGCTCCCGGTGCCTTCGCCGGCGATGCGCCGGCTGGCCGACAGCAGCACCTGGTCGAAGCCGGACATCGTCTTGTCGCCCGCGCCGAGCACCAGTTCGCCGGCCGACAGTTCGAGGCGACCACCGCCTGTGCCCGCGCTGCCGAGCGACGCGCCCGTGTTCTGCAGCGTCAGGTGCGATGCCTGCACCTGCACGGCATCGGCGCCATGACCGCGCAGGGCTGCGGCATCGAACACCACCTGCGCCAGGCCGCGCATGTCGAGCGAGCGATAGAAGTCCAGGCTGCCGTAGCTGTGCAGCGTCAATGACTGCGCGCGCGACAACTGCGCCAGGGCGTCGGTGTCCAGCACCAGGCCGCCGCTGCCGCCGCCGATGCCGATGCGGCTCGCGGCCACCGACAGGGCCTTGCCCGACAACTGCGCGCCGGCGGCCATCTCCGTGTTGTTGGTGGCGTCGAGCAGCAGCGCCTCGCCGCCCTGCAGCAGCGCACCGGCGCCGATGCGCACCTGGCCGCCGACCGTGGTGTCCACGTTCTCGCGCAGCGCCCGCACGGCCTGGCCGCTGCTCACGCGCACCAGCGCACCCCAGTCTTTGGAGGGTGTGACGATGTGGTCGTCGCTGGTGTCGTTCGGCGTGTTGTTGTCGCTCCACACGGCCGCCACCTGCGGCTTGAGCACCAGGTTCGCCTCGTCGCCCGACGCGGCGCCGTGCGCGCGCAGCACGCTGCCCGACTCGATCGACACCGCATTCGCCGCGGCCAGGATCACCTCCGGGCCGCTCAACGCGGTGCCTGCCGTGTTGCGCAGCACCACGTCGCTGGCGGCCACGTCCACCTGCAGGCCCCGCACATTGCCCGTGCGCGTGCCGCCCACCAGCAGGCTGCCCGCGCCGAAGCGCGTCAGGCTGCCGGCATCCACGACCAGGTAGCCGTCGGCGCGCAGGTCGCTGCTGTCCTGTCCCGCGCCGACGATGGCGATCTTGGCGGCGGCAATGTCCACCAGGCTGCCGCGCCCGCCCGCATCGGGTTGCGCGCGCAGCTCGCCGTCCAGCGTCAGCGCGCGGTCGGCCTTGAACACCACGGCGCCGCCATCGCGCGCCAGGCGCGGGGTCACGACGTCCTGCCCTGTGAGGCGGTATTGCGTCAGCTTGAACGCATCCGACGAGAAGAAGGCGTTGCCCCGCGCTTCGTTGTATTCACTGACCTTGCGCACCAGGCTGGCGGGCAGCACGCGCCAGCCCGAGGCCGTGGCATCGCGCGCGCCGCTGATCGTGTTCTGTTCCCGCCCGGCCACGATCGTCGAGCCGTCGCGCAGGCTCACCACCTCGCCACGGGACGCAGCCCACGCCGGCAAGGCCTGGCCCGTGCTCTGCACCGCAAAGGCGCCGGGCAGCAGCGCATAGCGTGCCGGCAGGAGCGTGTACCACCCGGCACCCAGGCCGCCGCCGGCCAGCCAGACCTTCTGGCCCGCCGCACCGCCCGCCACGGGCGACAGGCCCTGGTAGCCCGGCAGCACCGCGTACATGCCGGGCAGCGTCAGCACGTCGTGCGAGCCGCCCGAGCCAGGCACGTGCTCCCACGCATGCAGGTCGCCGCCGCCCGCGATGTCCACCACCGCGCCCGCGGCCATGGCCACATCCGGCGCTTGCAGGAGCACGCGCTTTTCCGGCAGGGACGACAGATAGCGGTTTTCGTCCAGGGACGAGGCATCGCCGGCATTGGCGCGATTGCGGCCCTGCGGGTTGGCCGGGTCCAGCCAGTATTCGGCGTTGCGCAGGCTGCCGTAGAGCACGTCCAGGCCCGCACCGGACACTGAGGTCAGGCTGTTCGTGCCCAGCGTCAGGCGCTCGCCGGCATTCAGCGCGATCTGCCCGAAGGGCGCGCGCAGCACGCCGTCTTGTTCGATGACGGGCGCGTTCAGCGTCAGGCTGCCGCCGGCCGACAGAGGCGCCGCGGCGCTCCCGTTGCCGCGCACGGTGATGGAGTGGTCCGAGTTGATTCGCGCCGTGACGGCCGTGGCCGGATAGACCTGCGCGGCCTTGATCTCCAGCGCGCCACCCACGTCCAGCGTGGCCCTGAGCTGGGGGTCGTCGTAGTCGGTGCCGCCTTCGCTGTAGGCGCCCGCCACGAAGCGCAGGTCGCCGGTTTCCAGCACGGTGCGTTCGAAGCCGCGCAGCTTGACGTCGACGGGCGACACGGACTCGCCCTTCGCACCCCTGCCCGCAATGTCGATGGCCTGGGTGGCCGACAGGATCAGTTCGCCCGCATTGCGGGCCGTGGCGCCGACCGCACCGACCGCGCCCACCGCACCTGTCAGTGGGTTCAGTTGCAGATGGTGGGCATGCAAGCGCACCACGCCGCCCAGCCCGTCGCTCTGGATGACCGGGGCGGTGATGCCCAGGCGACCGGCGACGCTCAGGTCGACGCCGCCGTTCAGCTGCACGCCCACTTGCGTGGAACGCAGGTCGACCGCCGAGAGGCCCGTGTCCTGCAGCGCCTTCGCCGACACGTGCAGGGTGCCGTCCGAGGTCGCGATGTTGCCGATGTGGATCTTGTGGCTCAGTGCCGTTCCGGTGCCGCTCCAGAAGTACTTGTTGAGCAGTTCGACCACCCGCTTGTCGATGGTCGCGTCGTGCTCCCACGGCGCCCTGTCGGCGCCCGGTCCCGCGGCCAGCGCCGCGCCCGCGTCGAGGACGAGCCCCTTGCTGCTGGACACCGACGTCGGCAGCATGGTGTTGATCGCGGTGCGCATGGCGCTGTTCATCTTGACGTCGCCGGCGTACTCGTCGCGCACGTCGAGGTTGCCGCTGGTGCCGATGATCCGTGCGTACTTTTCTCCGTTGAACGTGTACGTACCGGTGGGGCTCTTGTAGTAGAGGAAGGAGCCGATGTCCGGCGCCACCAGGTCCCCGGACGCACGCCCGGCCTCGCTGGTGTCCGTGATGGACAACGAGCCGCCCGCCGCCTGGGCATTGCCGCCGTGGGCGCGCAGCCTGGCATTCATGGCGCCGCCGGCCGCGGCCTCCATCACGACCGCGCCGCCGTCGCTGCCCAGTTCCTGTTCCACGCGCCGCAGGGCGCCGAGCGCACCCGTGCCGCGGTCCCAATACGCCACCGTGCCCCGCGCGCCCGACACGTCGATCAGCGCACCCGCCTGCGCATCCAGCGTGCCGGCGCTCAGCGTGACCGTGCCGCCCGGCAGCACCTTGCCCTGGGGCAGGCGCATGGCCGGGTCGTGGAAGATCTGCGCCACGCCGGGCAGCAGCAGCTCGGCCCCGTCGGCCAGCGTCAAGGTGTTCTTGGCGCGGATGTTCAGCGTCCCGGCCGGCGCCAGGAGGCGGCCCGCCACCCGCACGGAAGCCTGCCCGGACCCGTCCGCGTCCAGCGAGATCGTGCCGCCGGGTTCTGTCTGAATGCTGGCGTTCGCGTCGATGCGGATGCCGCCACCGGTCGCGCCGGTCGCCAGCGACAGGCCACCGGGCGCGCGCGCGGCACGGCGCTGTTCGCTCAGTTCGTCCAGTGCCTTGGGGGCCAGCACATCGCCCAACGCGCTGCCGCTGGGCAGCGTGCGCAGCGTCGATACCGCGGCGGGCATGTCCCAGCTCGTGGGCTGGATGTGCACCTGTGCGCCTTCCGCGACCACGACGTCCCCGCCGAGCGAACGGATGCCGATCGTGCCGAAGCCGCGCTCGGCGTACAGGGTCTGCGGCAGGTGCAGCGGCTTGGCTGCGCCCGATGCCTTCCCGCCCGTGGCGTCGGCCGCGGGCGCGGCGCCGCCCACCTGCACGTCGCCGATCGCCGTGAGCGTGAGCCGGGATGCATCGCCCCCCGCCCAGCCGCGCAGGTCCAGCGTCTCGAGCGCGGTGTTGTCGAAGGCCGTGAGGCTGATGGCCCCGCCGTTGCCCGCCTTCACCTTGCCAGCCTTGCCGCCCGCCGTGACACCGGACAGCCAGCCGCCGCCGGACACGTCCAGCGCCGCGCCGGCGGCCACCTCCACGTTGCCGTACACCGTGCCCAGGCCCTCCTTCATCGGGGTCCCCAGTGCGATCGAGCCGCCGTGGATGGCGCGGCCCAGCGTGACGCCTTGGCCGGTGTCGTTGACCCACTGGCCCGCGACGCTCAGCAGGCTGTTCGCACCCAGGCGCAGCACGCTGTCCGCCTTGCCGCCGGCGCTCAAGGCAATGGAGCCGCCCGGGGCGATGAGCTTGCCCTGGATATCGAAATTGCCGGGGATGCCCTGGCCGTCGTAGACCGCGGCCGTGAAGCGCGCCCCCGGCTGCAGAGTCACCACCGCGCTGTCTTCCAGCACGAAGCCGGTGTTGAGGTTCAACTCGATGGCGCCCAGGCCCGAATGGCTCAGCCCCGCGGCGGACAGCCAGGTGGTGCGGCCCACGCCCGCGCCGGCGCCGGGGGATTGCCCTTCCGGCTCGGTCAGGAAGGCGTCCTTGCCCAGCGGGCTGTCGATGCTGAAACCCGCCGGCAGCAACGCGGGCTTGTCGCTGATGACGACCTGGCCCAGGGTCCACATGCCCTCTTGCGCCCGGTTGGAACCCACCGTGAGGCGGCCGGCCCGAGGCAGCTCGGCCACTTCCTGCACCCGGTCGCCGGGCTGCACCGAGCCCCTGAACTCGCCCTCCAGGATGAAGGCGCTGCCGGCACGGATGTCGATCGAACCGGCATTGCGGCCTTCCTCGTAGCCCGGCTCCCAGCGCCGCCCCGACAGCATCGGATTGACGTAGGTCTGCGTGACGCCCCAGCGCGCATGCGCGTGCAGGTACTGGCCCGCGATGCCCGTGTAGGTCATGTCCGCCGGCGCGGACGACATGGTGTAGGTGCGCCCGTCCGCGCCGCGCAGCCGGGTTTCCGTGTTCCAGCCGTCGCTGTAGCGCACCGAGCCGCCCGACACATCCAGGATGGAGCCCGGCCGCGTGATCACCGAGCCATTGGACTGGATGGTGATGTCGCCGCCTCGCGCCGCCAGCTCCGACAAGCCCACCAGGCCGTTGCCCACCCAGCCCGTCACGTCCGCCAGCGGGGTGCCGACCCAGACGCCCTTGAGCGCCTTGCCGGACTCGTCGGTGACCCATTCGACGCCCGCCATCAGCCCCTTGAAGGCACCCGACCTGCGTCGATCCACGATGACCTTCCGGCCGTACAGCCAGGTGTTCGCCTGCAGGTGGGAGTCGCGCAGTTCGTTGATGCGCAGTTCGGCCTCGACGAAGTTGCTGGCCATGTCCACCGGCATCTGCATCAGACCCGCGGTACTGACGGTGGCGTGTTCACCGATGAGGATGCGGCTGCCGTCGCCCACCTGGGTGTTGCGCTGCAGGGCCGCCGGGTTGGCCTGGGCCTGGATGTCGATGTGGCCCGCGGCGGCGGTGACCTGGGCACGGGTCTGCACGTCGATCGTCTTGCCGTAGAGCTCGATGCGCCCGGGCTGGTAGCGGTTGGCCAGCGAGCCGCTTTCGATCCGCGTGGTGTCCTGCCAGTCGTTGACGACCTGGGTGATGCTGTCCGGCCCCAGGGTCAGCGTGCCGCCCGACCAGGCCGTCAGGCGCGGGACGTCGGCCGCCAGGTTGATGTCGATGTTGTGCACGCCCTGGCCCCAGGCGCGCAGGCGGATGGAGCCCGTGCGGTTGTTCAGCGCGGTGCTGGCTTGCAGGATGCCGCCCTGGTGGATCTCGCGCGACACCATGGTGATGTCGCCGTGATCGGCCTGGACGATGCCGGTGTTGTGCACGCTGTAGCCGACCTGGGCCGCGCGCTGCTCCATCAGCGGCAGGATGTCGGACACGATGCGCCCGATGAGATAGGGCTGGAAGGCGGGCGCTGTCTGCGGATTGATCAGGAACTTGGCCGGAAAGAGCCAGGGCCGCACCGACGAAGTGACGGCATCGAAGCCGCGCACGGTGGGGCTGATCTCCTTGGCTTCCAGCCACACGTTTTCGCCGGCGCCCAGCAGCGTCTGGCCGCTCGGCGTGCGGATGCTGCCCGCGTTGCTGACCTTGGGCGCGAACATCAGCACGTGGCCGCCCTGGCCCGTGATCTGCGCACCGGCCAGCACCTTGACGTCGCCCGGCGGCTTGCCCGGATCGAAGGCCGGGCCCATGTCGGCGAACTGCACGTTCGAATCGGCCGGCATCTGCTTGGAGTTCTCGCCGAAGGTGGGAATGCCGACGCCCACTTCGAGGCCGCTCCAGTAACCGGGGTCACCCGATTTCGCGCCCAGGCGCGTGTTGAGACCGGCCTTGAACTGTTCGTCGCTGAGCTTCAGGCTGGAGGCGACCAGGTTGCGCACGTTGACCTGGCTGCTGCCGGTGAACAGGATGCCGTTGCGATTGATGAGGTAGACGCTGCCCTCGGCCTCGATGCGGCCGGCGATCTGGCTGGGGCGGCCACTGGGGTCGTTGATGCGGTTGAGCGCGATCCACTCGTTGGCGCCGGTCTTGGCGTGGGTGCCTGCACGCTGGTCGAACTTCACCGTCGTGTTCTTGCCGACGTTGAAGGTCTCCCAGTTCAGGATGGCCTTGTCGGCGGTCTGCTCGATGGTGACCGTGGTCCTGCCGCTGGCTGCGGACTGCACGGGGTCCCTGGCGTTGAGCCAGCCGGCGGTCAGCGAATTCGTGTCGACCTTCAGGCCGCCTTCGGCCAGGCCGTCCGGCGCGGAGTCGCCGCTGGCCAGCGCCTCGGCCCGCTTCTGTGTCTGCTGCGCCTGCTGCGCGGCGATCGCGCGCGCGGCCAGGTTCAGGTTGGTGATGGACGTCTGCAGCTGCTGGCTCGCCGCGGACGATGGCTGCGTCGGGTGGATCAGGCTGGACGCCGGCGCGCCGTTCGGCAGCTTGCCCGTGGCGATCGCGCCCGCCTGCGCCGCGCCCTTGTCGGCGAACCACGCCGGACTGAACGCCCGCTGGGCGTGCGCGCTGCCGAGGACCCCACCGGCAGCCAGCGCCACCGCGATGGCCCGCGCGAGGGGCGCCATCCTGAAAACCTGCTGCGCCGCGCGCGCCGGTCGATTCTTTTCCTTGCACCCACTGATGGTCATTTCTCGTTCCCGCCGAAGTAAAGCCTGTGCCGAAGGGGCAGCGCGCGTCGCGCAGGCCAGCCCCGTTCAAGAAGCCCCTGCGATGGCGATCGAAAGCCAACGCGACAGGAGCCGTCAGTTTCTTGACGGGACGGAAACGTCGAATTCCAGAAGAATATTTTTGACCTCGTTGTGGGCGCGCGCCTGCTGCTGCGGCCTCGGTCCGGAAAGTCCTTGCAAATCAACGGCGAGAGCGCACTGCACCTCGGCAAAGTCACGAAAGCTTCACAGTGGCTGCGCACGACCCCCATGGGAAGCCGCGACATCGAGACAGGGTCACCACCCAACCCCGGGGGCCAACGCTAGCTCAGGACCAGCACGCCGGCAGGGAGCGACCGGGCGTTCAAGCCGAAGGACCGCTGCATCTGGAGCAAGGCCAGATCGAGACGGTCGAGCTTGAAGGTCGCGGTGACCGTTTTCCCCCGCAGCGCATCCACCATCAGGACCACACGCCCGGGGCGGTAGCGATTGATCTCGTCCAGCACCACCGACAAGGGCGCCTGCTTGAACACGAGCTCACCGCGCCGCCAGGCAGAAGCCACCTCGGGGTCTGCGGCGGCGATGCCGCTGATCGAGTGATCGCGGTAGACCGCTTGCTGGCGTGCCAGCAGCACACGGTCGCCGGCCGGGTGCTCGATGCGCACGCGCCCCGCCAGGCAGGTCACGCACACACGCCCTTCCAGGCGGCTGATCTCGAAGCGCGCCGATTCGCCAATGCTGCGGCCGGCGCCGGCCACGACGCTGAAGGTGCGCGCACTGGGCAGCATCTCGATCGCCGCTTCGCCGTTCAGCAACTCCAGCCCCTCGGCCTGGTCGTCCGAAGCCACCCGGCGGATGCTGGTGCGGGTGTTCAAGGTCACGTCGATCTGGTCGGACCACGCGATCGCACGCTGCTCTCCGGCGGCTGTGCGCCAGTCCGCACGCCATTCATTGGCCGCGGGCCACAACCCCAGGGGCGAATAGACCGCCACCCCCGCGACACCCGCCGCGGCGGCTGCGCCCGCCACGCCCAGGAAGGCCCGGCGGCTCGCCGCGGGCTTGCGCAGGGTCTCGCGGTGAAGGCTCGCCGCTTCGGCGTCGGTGCGCACCAGCCTGTTCAGCGCGGGTTGAAGCACGCGCCACTGCTGCCGGGCCTCGATGAACGCCGCCTGATGCAAGGGACTCGCGTCGCGCCAGCGCCGGAACGCCTGCGCCTCCCACTGCGTGGCGGCGCCCGAATGCAGCTTGCGCACCCACGCGCGCGCGTCTTCGCGCAGCGTCTCGGGAAGCGTCGGTGGTGAAGGGTGCGTCGTCATGTCGGTTTCAGGGGCCCCGTACTTGATAGACGGTTGCCGACGCCGCAATCCGCAAACTATTTCTTCGTGCCGTCATGAAGACCTGCCAGAGCGCGGTTCCAGCCGCGAGAACAGAAGATCCTGCGCGGCCTTCAGTTCGTACTCGACGGTCCGCACAGGAATGCCAAGCCGCGTGGCCACGTCCCGCTGGGACCAGCCCTCCAGGCGAACCAGCAGCAGGATCTCGCGGCGGCGCGGCGGCAGGCGCGACAGCAGGCCGTCCAGCGCCTCCAACTGCGAACGGGCTTCGGCGACCTCGGCCGGACCGGGCGCCGGGTCCGGCAGCTCGTTCATCAGCAGCTCGATGTCGTCGGACAGCAAGACCTGGCTCTGTGCGCGCCGGACGTCGATGGCCAGGTTGACCGCCATGCGCAGCAGGTACGCCTGGGGCGTGGCAATGGGGCCCGCCATGGGCTGGCTGCGCTCCAGCTTCAGCCAGGTTTCGTGCAAGGCGTCTTCCGCCAGTTCGCGATTGCCCAGCCGCACGGCCAGGCGTTGCCTGAGCTGCTCGTAGCGTTGCACCAGGAAGCTGCGCAGCAGCGGGATGACGTTCTCCGTCATGCGTCAGTGCACCGTGGCACAGCGGGGCCCGGGCAACACGTCGTGCGGAAGGATGGCCAGCGTGAGCGGCAGCGCCAGGTCCACCGGCGGGGGACGGTCCATCTTCAGAGGGGCCAATGCCGCAAGCATGGCGGCGTCCCGCGCGGGGTCTCCCGAAGACGACACCAGGCGGGCCTGGCTGATGCGGCCCGACTCGGTCACCTGCAGTTGCAGGATCGCGCGGTAGTGGCCGGGGGCCGTACGCAGATCGGCACACAGCGCGTCCCAGACACGGGCCTGGACCAGGGCGTCGTACCCGCGTGGCGAGCCACCAGTCGACGCCACCCCGGGCGCCGCTGCGACGCGCTTCAGGATGAAGGCACCGGAAAGCTGCGTGTCCACGTCATCCGCGGTGAAACCCGTGCCGGCCAGCAAGGCCCGCAAGGCGGCATGCGGCGCATGGCGCCCGCGCACCGGGGCGGAGGTTCGCCCCGCCACCCACTCGTCGATGAACATCACCGATCGGCCCGACACCGCGGCGTATTGCGCCAGGGCAGCCGCCAAGGGCTGCGCCGGCAGATCGAAGTCCAGCATCTGCGATTCGGACGACGCGCGGGTGGCGGCATCTGCCGACTGCACGTCGGTGCCCGCGGCCACGGCCTTCGCTGTCGATCCCCAGGCGATGCAGACGCACACCACGGTGCACGTCAGGCCGGAGACAAAGGCCCGCACGAACCTGTCGTCCCTGCCCCGGCCCAAGCCCCGTCCAACCACTCGCCCACGACCACCATGCGCTGAAGTCAACAAGGAAGAAGTGGATCGTGTCAGCAAGCTTGTGGGCAGTATTTCAACTCCTGCAAGCATCACATCGGCGAATGACGACCGCGTGACGACCGGCAGGGCCGGGCGCGCCGCCGCGGGGCGCGGGCAGCGCCCTCTTGCGTTGCCGGACCTGCTAGCGCCCCGGCGTCAGCTGGATCCGTTCCACCGTTTCCTTCTCGACCGCCCCGCGGCTGTAGACCAGCGGCACGTACTTGCCTTCGAGCCACAGCGGCGCCAGGTCGCGGTAGTTCGGGCTGTCGGGGTTGCCCGACTGGCCGGGCGTGTTGATGACGCGCGAGGCGTCCCAGTTGCCCACGTCGAGCACCATGCGGAACGACGCGCCCGAGGTCAGCTTGTAGTCGTTCGCGCGGTAGGTGGCCGCCATCGGCGTGAACGACGAACCGGACATCGGCCAGTCGCCCACCTCGAGCTTCTTGCGCGTGGCCGCATCGACCACGCCGCCCAGCGGATGCCGGAACTCGGCGCGGTGCAAGGCGCCCCACTTCCACGCCGACGTGTCGGGCCCGAGCTTGGCGGACAGCTCCTGCATGGCGGCGGGCAAGGTCGTCAGCAGCAAGGCATCGCGCTGCGCGTTGCTCACCCAACCGGACGGGTTCTCCAGCAGCAGCACCATGCGCGTGTTGTCGCCGGGCGCGGCCAGCGCGGCAGCGGCATCGCCCGCCCCGGCCTTGAGCACGGCCTGGCGCAGGAACTTGCTGCTCCACACCTCGTACAGCGCGGCGGCCGCGCTGTCGCGGTCCATGGCGCCGTCCCAGCCCTGGAGCAGGCGCAGCGCCGCCGCGGTCTGGGCGTCGTCGCTGCGCTGGCCGGCCAGGAGCTTCAGCACGCGCTGCGCCGGCGTCGCGACGATGTCGTTCTGCATGCGCTCCGAGTCCTCGATGGTGAAGCGCGAACCCGCCGCCACCTTGGCCGCGAACAGTTCCTTGAGCCGGCGCGCGCGGGCCGCATCGCTCCACTCGTAGCCCACGCCCTTCTTCGCGGCGGGATGGTCGGGCGGGATGTTGTTCTCGTTGGCCGTGACCACGTAGCCGCGCGCGGGGTTGAACTCCGAGGGCAGCTCGTCGCCGTTGCGAAAGCCCGACCATTCATAGCGGCCATCGCCCGGCACGGGCATGAGGCCGTCCCAGTTCGGGCGGATCGGCGTGAGCCCGCCCGGAATCCAGCCGACGTTGCCGCTGCTGTCGGCATACACCTGGTTCTCGCCCGGCGCGCCCCAGCGGTTCATGGCGGCGCGGAACTGGTCCCAGTTGCGCGCGCGCATGTAGTCCATCGAACCGAAGTACGGCGCCATGCCGGGCTCCAGCCAGGCGGCGCGCAAGGCGAAGGCGCGGCGCTTGCCGGGCTCCGCGACCAGCACCGGGCCGTGGCGCGTGAAGGTGTTGACCACCTCGCGTGGCGCGGCCTCGCCCTTGATCGCGATGCGCTCGGTGACGCGCGTCATCGGCTCCCAGCGGCCCTGGTAGCGGTACTCCTCGGGGTTGGCCGGGTTGAGCTCGTACACGTACAGGTCTTCCTGGTCCATGTAGAAGCGCGTGAGGCCGAAGGCGATGGTGCCGTTGTGGCCGATCGACAGGCCCGGCAGGAAGGGCTCGCCCGCGCCGATGGCGTCCATGCCGGGCGCGCTCAGGTGCGTCATGTAGCGCAGGCTCGGCGCGCCGTGCGCGCGGTGCGGGTCGTTGGCCAGGATGGGTCGGCCCGTGGACGTGAGCTTCGGCGCGATGACCCAGTTGTTGCTGCCGTAGGCGGCCGTGGGATCACCCTGCGCCGCCTCGTCCTGCTCGGCCTTCGCGGCGATCGCCTCGGCACTGCCGGGCAGCAGCGCGACCGGCGCGGAAGACGCGCCCGCGTTCATGCCCACGCGCGTGTTCTCCTTGGTGAAGCGCGGCGCATCGGTCGCCCGCAGGTAGGCCGCGCGCAGCTCCGCCACCGGAAGGCTGCAGGGATCGAAGCCCTCGGGCACCTTCGGCGTGACCGGCGGATCGAGTTCGCGGCGCAGCCAGTCGGCCTTGACGCCCGGCGCGCCGGCGCAGAAGGCGCGTGCGCGGTCGACCTCCGACGTGAAGTTGAGCGTGAGCCCGTGGTGCCGGATGCGCACCACGTCCTCGGGCGACCAGGTGGACGGCTGGTAGCCCAGCAGCGCGAACTCGGTGGGCAGCAGCGCGGGCTGCGCGCGCACCTGCGCCACGTAGGCATTGACGCCGGCCGTGAAGGCCTCGGCCACGCGCTTGGCGTCGGAGCCGTAGGCCAGCCATTCGCGGTACATGTCGCCGCGGTAGAGCACGGCGCGCGCGGCGCGGTCGCTCTCGACCCAGGCGGGGCCGAAGTCCTTCGCCATCTCGCCCAGGCCGCGCTTGCGCCACAGGTCCATCTGCCAGAGCCGGTCGCGCGCGGCGATGAAGCCCTGCGCCACGAAGGCGTCGTAGAGCGTGCCGGCGTAAAGGTGCGGCACGCCCCAGCGGTCGACCAGCACTTCGGCGGGCTTCTCCAGACCAGGCACCGCGAAGGATGACGAGGGGCGCGTGGGCGTGTTCACGCCCGGGGCGTTGGACGCACACCCTGCGAGGGCGAGCACCGCCAGTGACACGGCGCCCAGGGAAAGCCGATGGTTCATTCTCTTCATGCAGTTCGTCTCCGGTCTTGTTGTGGATTGGCAGCGGGCAGTATCCCGATTTCTGTCACCCGCCGGGTTACAAGGCATGACTTGTAGACTGGCGCGCTATGCAGCCCACCACCCCTTCAACCTCCTCCTGCGACAGCTGGCTCGCCGGCGCGATCCGCCGCATCGAAGCCGACTACCAGCGCAGCGCCGACACGCACCTCATTCCACTGCCGCTGCCCGCGCTGGCCGCGCACGGCATCGACCTGTACCTGAAGGACGAATCGACGCACCCCACCGGCAGCCTCAAGCACCGGCTCGCGCGCTCGCTGTTCCTGTACGCGCTGTGCAACGGCTGGGTGCGCGAAGGCACGACCATCGTCGAAGCGTCGAGCGGCTCCACCGCCGTGAGCGAGGCCTACTTCGCGCGGCTGCTGGGCCTGCCCTTCATCGCCGTGATGCCGCGCAGCACCTCGCCCGAGAAGGTCGCGCAGATCGCCTTCTACGGCGCGAGCTGCCACTTCGTGGACCACGCCGCGCAGGTGTACGACGAGGCCCGCGCGCTGGCCGAGCGCACCGGCGGCCACTACATGGACCAGTTCACCTACGCCGAGCGCGCGACCGACTGGCGCGGCAACAACAACATCGCCGAAAGCATGTTCCAGCAGATGGCGCGCGAGCGGCACCCGGTGCCCGCGTGGATCGTGGTGGGCGCCGGCACCGGCGGCACCAGCGCCACCATCGGGCGCTACCTGCGCTTTCGCTGCCACGACACGCAGGTGTGCGTGGCCGACCCCGAGGGCTCGGTGTTCTCGGCCTACCACCGCAGCGGCGACGCCACGCTCACGGCGCCCGGCTCGCGCATCGAAGGCATCGGCCGCCCGCGCGTGGAGCCCAGCTTCGTGCGCACGCTGGTCGACCGCATGCTCGAAGTGCCCAACCTCGACTCGGTGGCCGCCATGCATGCGCTGTCGGCGCTGCTGGGCCGCAAGGTCGGCCCGTCGACCGGCACCAACTTCGTCGGCATGCTGGCCGTGGCGCACGAGATGCGCGCGGCCGGCCAGCAGGGCTCGATCCTTTCGCTGCTGTGCGACGCGGGCGAACGCTACCTGCCGAGCTACCACGACGCCGACTGGGTGCGCAACGCCTTCGGCGACATCGCGCCGGCGCAGCAACGCATCGACGCGCTGGTGGCGGGCTGATGGCCATGCGCCCGCCCCGTGGCCTCATCGCGCGGCGGCAGCTGTTGCTGCTGGCCGCGCTGGCCGCCGCGGGCGCGCCGCATGCCGCGTGGGCCCTGCCCGCGAAGGCGCTGCAGTTTCCACGCGACTTCGGCAGCCACCCCGAGCTGCGCACCGAGTGGTGGTACATCACCGGCCACGGCCAGACCGCCGCGGGGCGCGCGTTCGGCTTCCAGGTGACCTTCTTCCGTTCGCGCGTCGACGCCACGCAGGCCATGCGCTCGGCCTTCGCCGCCAAGCAGCTGGTGTTCGCGCACGCCGCCGTCACCGACCTCGAAGGCCGCGTGCTGCGGCACGACCAGCGCATCGCGCGCGCGGGCTTCGACGTGGCCTCGGCCAGCGAGACCGACACCGACGTGCGCTTGCGCGACTGGTCGCTGGTGCGCGACGCCGGCAGCGGCGCCTACACCGCGCGCATCCCCGCCGGCGAATTCACGCTCGACCTGCGCTTCGCGCCGTCGCAACCCGTGCTGCTGCAGGGCCGCGAAGGCCTGTCGCGCAAGGGCCCCGAGCCCGAGCAGGCGAGCTACTACTACAGCGAGCCGCAGCTGCAGGCGCAGGGCCGCCTCACGCTGCAAGGCCAGGCCCCGTTCGAGGTCACCGGCACCGCCTGGCTCGACCACGAATGGAGCGAGGCGCTGATGCACCCCGAGGCCGTGGGCTGGGACTGGATCGGCATGAACCTCGACGACGGCAGCGCGCTCACCGCCTTCCACCTGCGCCGCCGCGACGGCAGCGCGCTGTGGTCGGGCGGCTCGTTCCGCCCGCGCGGTGGCGCGGCGCGCATCTTCCAGCCCGGCGAGGTGCGCTTCGAGGCGCTGCGCAGCTGGACCAGCCCGCGCACGCGCGCGAGCTACCCGACGCACTGGCGCATCGATACGCCCGCGGGCCGCTTCGAGGTGCAGGCGCTGCTCGACGACCAGGAACTGGACAGCCGCGGCTCCACGGGCGGCGTGTACTGGGAAGGCTTGAGCGAGCTGCGCGACACGCAGCAAGGCCGGCGCGTGGGGCGCGGGTACCTCGAGATGACGGGGTACGCGGCGCCGCTGCGGCTGTGAGCCGAAGCCCGGCGCGACGGGCTACTTCACGCCCTGGCTCAGCGCCTGTGCCGTGTTGCGCGACAGCGCGCGGACGTGGTCGTCGATCGCCGAAGCGACGGGCGCGAACTCGGCAGTGCTCAACCGCTTGAGGTCGCGCGGCTCCTGGAAATCCTTGAGCTGCCGCACCCGTTGTCGCTGCTGGGCGAGCATCGGCTCGTAGGCCGCGAGGTTCAGCGGCGGGTCCATGACGAAGACCTTGGCTTCGATCGCGGGCACCGCGAAGTACCGCGTCGACCCCAGCATGCTGCGCGTGAAGAGGCCCGAGTTCTGCATGACGCTCTCGCCGCAGGGCCCGCCGGTGCACTCCATGCGCGCCTGCGTCCGCGTCGCCTCGACGAGGACCACCGCGGCAATCTGGTCGTCCTTCAGCTTGCGTGTCGCCCACGCTTGCGCAGGATTCGCGATCCATCGATCGTGCTTGAAGACGGCCAGCGCGTTGACGGAGGTCGTGGCAAAGCTCGTGAGCCGCACCACCTGGAAGCCGGCCTTCTCCAGCTCCGACGTGAAGGCCTCGTAGACCTTGGCCGTGGGGTTCCAGGGGAACGGGTACGTGGTCGAGAAGTTGTTGAAGACGGTCGTGCCCACGTGCATGTGTTCCGCGGATGCGGTGGGGATGCGGACCAGCAGGCCGACCTTCGCGCCCTTCGCGAGCTGGCCGCCGTTCGGCGGCAGCGGCGGCGGGGTCATGCACCCTGTCAGCGCGAGCGCCACGAAAAGTGCGAGCAGCCATCTGCGCATGGGGGTCTCCTCCATCTTCTTGTCGGTGTGGGCCTGTGCGGCCGGGTGCGGATGATTGTGCCGAGCGCTGCATGCGGCGTCGCCACGGGAACCGGTGGTTTTGGATTGAGTCGGCTTGTCAGTGCCGATGAGGGCCGCGACTCACGCGGAGACCGTCACCCCATTGCGCTCCAGCACCGCCAGCAGCTTCGGAATGTCGGGCGCCGGCCCGACCGGAATCTCGCGATCGATCGCCGCGAACATCTGCGCAGCCATCGCGTCCTGCCCGGTGATCTCGAGCATCTGACCGCCGCCCTTGCCGTAATGAAAGCCGTGCACCGTGCCGCGCGGCACGTGCACCAGCGTGCCAGGCTGGCACCGATGCGCCTGGCCGTCGCAGAGGAATTCGACCTCGCCGCCGAGCACGTAGAACGACTCGTCCCAGTCGTGGCTGTGCGGTGGCGGGCCCGTGCCTTCGTCGCCGCGCTGGAAGGTGACGCCGTAGCTTTGCGTCGAGGCATTCGACGCCAGCACCGTCACCTGCGTGCCGAGCACGTTCAAGGGCGTTTCGCGCCGCTCGGGCGGGAGGACAAAGTACGGAAGAAGGGCCATGGCCGGCTCCTCGAAGTGGGAGCCGGATTCTGCGCCCCGGCCACAGGGGGCACAAGCGGTGGCGCCGCAGGGAGGGTAACCCCCCGCTGTCACGCCACCGGCATCGCTACTTCGCGCGGCGGCGCTCGATGAAAGCGATGATCTCGCCCATGATGCCCTTGCGGAAGGCCAGCACGCAGATCACGAAGATCAGGCCCGTGACCATGGTCACCGACTCGCCCAGCGTGTTGAACCAGTCGACGGTCGTGATGCGCGCCAGGAAGTTGCCGAGTTCGCCGATCTTGTTCTCGAGCAGCACCACCACCGCCGAGCCCACGATGGGGCCCGACAGCGTGCCCAGGCCGCCCACCAGCGTCATCAGGATGACTTGGCCCGAGGCGGTCCAGTGCACGTCGGACAGCGTGGCAAAGCCCAGCACCAGCGTCTTGAGCGAGCCGGCCAGGCCCGACAGCGCGGCCGAGATCACGAAGGCCAGCAGCTTGAAGCGGCTCACGTCGTAGCCCAGCGAGAGCGCGCGCGGCTCGTTTTCCTTGATGCCCTTGAGCACCTGCCCGAACGGCGAGTGGATGGTGCGCACGATCAGCAGGAAGGCCGCGACCACGATCACCAGCGCCACGTAGTACATGGTGAGGTCGTTGGACAGGTCGACGATGCCGAAGAGCTTGCCGCGCGGCACGCCCTGCAGGCCGTCTTCGCCGCCCGTGAACTTGGCCTGCAGCGCGACGAAGAACATCATCTGCGCGAGCGCCAGCGTGATCATCGCGAAGTAGATGCCCTGGCGGCGGATGGCCAGCACGCCGAACAGCCAGCCCAGCAGCGCGCCGGTGAGCGTGCCGGCGATCAGGCCCAGCTCGGGCGTGAGGCCCCAGACCTTGATCGCATGGCCCGCCACGTACGCGGAGCCGCCCAGGAAGGCCGCGTGGCCGAAGGACAGCAGCCCGGTGTAGCCCAACAGCAGGTTGAAGGCCGCGGCGAACAGCGCGAAGCACATGAGCTTCATCACGAACACCGGGTAGGCGCCGAAGAACGGCGCGAGCACCAGGGCGACCAGCAGCAGCGCGTAGACGACGGTGGAGATTTTTTTCATGTTCATGCCGCTCGCCTTATTTCTCTTTGCCGAACAGGCCGGCGGGGCGGATGAGCAGCACGATGACCATGATCACGAACACAACCGTCGAAGAAGCCTCGGGATAGAAAACCTTGGTGAGACCTTCGATGACGCCCAGGCCCAGGCCCGTGAGGATGGCGCCCATGATGGAGCCCATGCCGCCGATCACGACCACCGCGAACACCACGATGATGAGGTTCTGCCCCATCAGCGGCGACACCTGCATCACCGGCGCGGCCAGCACGCCGGCGAAGGCGGCGAGCGCGCAGCCGAAGGCGTAGGTCAGCGTGATCATCAGCGGCACGTTGACGCCGAAGGCTTCCACCAGGCGCGGGTTCTCGGTGCCGGCGCGCAGGTAGGCGCCCAGGCGCGTCTTCTCGATCACGTACCAGGTCGCAAAGCAGATCACCAGCGAGGCCACGACCACCCAGGCACGGTAGTTGGGCAGCACCATGAAGCCCAGGTCGGTGGCGCTGGACAGCAGCTCGGGCGCATCGTAGGGCAGCCCCGACACGCCGTAGACCGAGCGGAACACGCCTTCGATCAGCAACGTGAGGCCCAGCGTGAGCAGCAGGCCGTAGAGGTGATCGAGCTTGTAGATCCAGCGCAGCAGCAATCGTTCGATGACCACGCCGAACAGGCCGATGAGGACCGGCGCGGCAATCAGCATCACCCAGTAGTTGACGCCCAGGTACTCCATCGCCATCCAGGTGAGGACGGCCCCGAGCATGAACAGCGCGCCGTGCGCGAAGTTGATGACGTTGAGCAAACCGAAGATCACCGCCAGCCCGAGGCTCAGGATGGCGTAGAACGAGCCGTTGACCAGCCCCAGAAGGAGCTGGCTCAACAAGGCGGGAAGGGAAATGTTCATAAGCGTTTCAACGAACCCGGGCGCCGCAGGGGCGCCCGCGGGAGGTCACTTCCAGAGGGCGCAGCGGCTTTCGGCCTTGGTCGTGAAGACTTCTTCGCCCTTGAGCTTCTGGACCACCTTGTAGTAGTCCCACGGCTGCTTGGATTCGGCTGGCGACTTGACCTGCACCAGGTACATGTCGTGCACGAAGCGGCCGTCGGCGCGGATGCTGCCCTTGGCGTAGAAGTCGTCGATGGGCGTGGACTTGAGCGTGGCCATGACCTTGTCGGCATCGACCGTCTTGGCGGCCTGCACGGCCTTCAGGTAGGTCATGGTGGCCGAGTAGTCGGCGGCCTGGATGTCGGTGGGCATGCGCTTGGTCTTCTCGAAGAAGCGCTTGCCGAAGGCGCGCGTCTTGTCGTCCAGGTTCCAGTCCCAGCTGGTGGTGAGCAGCAGGCCTTCGGTGTTCTTCAGGCCCAGGCTGTGCACGTCGGTCACGAACACCAGCAGGCCCACCATCTTCATGCTCTTGGTGATGCCGAACTCTTTCGCGGCCTTGATGCTGTTGATGGTGTCGCCGCCGGCATTGGCCAGCGCCAGCACCTGCGCCTTGGAGTTCTGCGCCTGCAGCAGGAAGGACGAGAAGTCGGAGGTGTTGAGCGGCGCCTTCACCGAGCCCAGCACGGTGCCGCCCTTTTCCTTCACGACCTTGGTCGCGTCGGCTTCGAGGGCCTGGCCGAAGGCGTAGTCGGCGGTCAGGAAGTACCAGCTCTTGTCGCCACGGCCGATCACGGCCGCGCCGGTGCCCTTGGCGAGCGCGACGGTGTCGTAGGCGTAGTGCACGGTGTAGGGCGAGCACTGTTCGTTGGTGAGCGCCGAGCTGCCGGCGCCGTTCACGACGAAGACGCGCTTCTTCTCCTGCGCCACCTTGGCCATGGCCAGGGCCGTGCCGGAGCTGGTGCCGCCGAACAGCATGGTCAGGCCCTGCGTGTCGATCCACTCGCGCGCCTTGGAGGCGGCGATGTCGGCCTTGTTCTGGTGGTCGGCCGTGAGCAGCTCGATGGGCATGCCGTTGACCTTGCCGCCGAAGTCGTCGATGGCCATCTGGATCGCCAGCGCGCCGTTCTTGCCTTCGACGTCGGCGTACAGGCTCGACATGTCGGTGACGAAGCCGATCTTGACCTTGTCCTGTGCCTGGGCGGCACCGGCGGCCAGCGCAGCGGCGGCGAAAACGGCGGAGAGAGCGAATGTGGTGGTCTTCATGGATGTTGTTCCTGTGGGGTGTTCGGTGGTGTCACTTCCAGAGCGTGCACTTGGACTCGGCCTTGGTGGTGAACACCGTGTCGCCGGGCAGCTTCTTCACGAGCTTGTAGTAGTCCCACGGCGTCTTCGATTCGGCGGGCGACTTGACCTGCATCAGGTACATGTCGTGCACGTAGCGGCCGTCGGGGCGGATCTGGCCGGTACCGAAGAAGTCGTTGAGCTTCATCTTCTTGAGCTCGGCCATGACCTTGTCGGCATCGTCGGTCTTGGCGGCGTCCACGGCCTTGAGGTAGGTCATGGTGGCCGAGTAGTCGGCGGCCTGGATCTCGGTGGGCATGCGCTTGGTCTTGTCGAAGAAGCGCTTGGCGAACTTGCGGGTCTCGTCGTTCAGGTCCCAGTACCAGCTGGTGGTGAACTGCAGGCCTTCGGTGTTCTTCAGGCCCAGGCTGTGCACGTCGCTCAGGAAGATCAGCAGGCCGGCCAGCTTCATCGACTTGCCGATGCCGAACTCCTTGGCGGCCTTGATGCTGTTGACGGTGTCGCCGCCTGCGTTGGCCAGGCCCAGGATCTGCGCCTTGGAGTTCTGCGCCTGCAGCAGGAACGACGAGAAGTCGGACGCGTTGAGCGGATGGCGCACCGCGCCCACGATCGTGCCGCCCTTGGCCTTCACGACGGTGGAGGTGTCGGCTTCGAGCGCGTGGCCGAAGGCGTAGTCGGCAGTCAGGAAGAACCAGGTCTTGCCGCCGCCGTCGACCACCGCGGCGCCGGTGCCCTTGGCGAGCGCGACGGTGTCGTAGGCGTAGTGCACGGTGTAGGGCGAGCACTGTTCGTTGGTGAGCGCCGAGCTGCCGGCGCCGTTCACGACGAAGACGCGCTTCTTCTCCTGCGCCACCTTGGCCATGGCCAGGGCCGTGCCGGAGCTGGTGCCGCCGAACAGCATGGTCAGGCCCTGCGTGTCGATCCACTCGCGCGCCTTGGAGGCGGCGATGTCGGCCTTGTTCTGGTGGTCGGCCGTGAGCAGCTCGATGGGCATGCCGTTGACCTTGCCGCCGAAGTCGTCGATGGCCATCTGGATCGCCAGCGCGCCGTTCTTGCCTTCGAGGTCGGCGTACAGGCTGGACATGTCGGTGATGAAGCCGATCTTGACCTTGTCCTGGCCTTGCGCCTGGGCGGACGCGGCGAGCGCCAGTGCGCTGAAAGCCAGGGCGAAAGCGGTGAGCTGATTTTTCATGGATGTCTCCGGCAGTAGCAAGAAGGGGTGAAAGAACTCAGACGCCGAGCAGCTCGGTCAGCACGGGCATCTTGGCTTCGAGCTCGGCGGCGCCGAACTTTTCGACGATGCGGCCGTGCTCCATCACGTAGAAGCGGTCGGCCAGCGGCGCGGCGAAGCGGAAGTTCTGCTCGACCATGACGATGGTGTAGCCCTTGGCGCGCAGCGTGGTGATCATGCGGGCCAGCGCCTGCACGATGACGGGCGCCAGGCCTTCGGAGATTTCGTCGAGCAGCAGCAGCTTGGCGCCGGTGCGCAGGATGCGCGCCACGGCCAGCATCTGCTGCTCGCCGCCCGACAGGCGCGTGCCCTGGCTGTGGCGGCGCTCGGCCAGGTTGGGGAACATGGCGTAGATCTCGTCGACCGACATGCCCTGCCCCGCGCCCTTGAGCTCGGGCGGCAGCATCAGGTTTTCTTCGCACGAGAGGCTGGCGAAGATGCCGCGTTCTTCGGGGCAATAGCCGATGCCCAGGTGCGCGATGCGGTGCGTCGCCATCGAGACGGTCTCGACGCCGTTGACCTTGATGCTGCCCTTGCGGGCGCCGGTGAGCCCCATCACGGCGCGCATCGTCGTCGTGCGGCCCGCGCCATTGCGGCCCAGCAGCGTGACGACCTCGCCCGGCTGCACGACCATGTCGACGCCGTGCAGCACGTGCGATTCGCCGTACCAGGCCTGCAGGCCCTTGATTTCGAGTGCAGCGGTCATCAGTGCGCCCCCTGCATTTCGCCGTCGGTGGTGCCCATGTAGGCTTCCATCACCTGCGGGTTCTTCGAGACTTCGGCGTACGGGCCTTCGGCCAGCACGGCGCCGCGCTGCAGCACCGTGATGGTGTCGGCGATGGTCGAGACCACGCTCATGTTGTGTTCGACCATCAGGATGGTGCGTCCGGCCGACACGCGCTTGATGAGCTCGGCCACGCGGTGCACGTCTTCGTGGCCCATGCCCTGCGTGGGCTCGTCCAGCAGCATCAGCTCGGGCTCCATGGCCAGCGTGGTGGCGATCTCGAGCGCGCGCTTGCGGCCGTAGGGCAGGTTCACGGTCTGTTCGTCGGCCAGTTCTTCGAGGCCCACCTCGGCGAGCAGCTCGCGGGCGCGCGCATCGAGCGGCTTGAGCGACTTCTCGCTCTTCCAGAAGTGGTACGAGGTGCCCAGCTTGCGCTGCAGGCCCAGGCGCACGTTCTCGAGCAGCGTGAGGTGCGGGAACACGGCGGAGATCTGGAACGAGCGGATCACGCCGCGCCGCGCGATCTGCGCCGGGCGTTCGCCCGTGATGTCGTGGCCGTTGAACAGGATCGTGCCGGCCGTGGGCTCGAGGAATTTGGTGAGCAGGTTGAAGCAGGTCGTCTTGCCGGCACCGTTGGGGCCGATGAGCGCGTGGATCGAACCGCGCTTCACCGAGAGGTCGACCTTGCTGACCGCGGTGAATCCCTTGAATTCCTTGGTGAGCTGGCGTGTTTCAAGAATGACGTCGCTCATCTCGCGGCGTCGTCCGTGTGCGGAAAAAAGAAATCGGTCATGCGGTCCATCTCAATGCGCCACCATCGAGCGCGGACCGATTGTTGGTGGCTGCTATGCAATTGCATACTGGGGCAAATGCCTATGCTGCACTGCAACCATTCACAGAGTGCGTCCCCTCTGTGCGAGCGACTGTCGTCCCGACGACATTGCGCACCGCAGCACGCACACCTGCGAACGCGCGATGCATGCACGCGCACCGTCATGAGGATGTCGAGCACGCATGCACGCTTCGTGAAAAACTCGCGTGCCCGCTGCGCTGCCACGATGCGCTTTCACCCGGATTGAATCCACCACCGCCATGCCGAACTTCCGCTCACCCGAATTCCTTGCCGGCCACATCGCCCACACGCTGGCGTTCTACGCGCCGCGCAGCCGCGATGCCTCGGGCGGCTTCTTCCATTTCTTCAAGGACGACGGCACCGTGTACGACCGCCGCACGCGCCACCTCGTGAGCAGCACGCGCTTCGTGTTCAACCACGCGATGGCGTGGCGCCGCTTCGGCCGGCCCGACGATCTTGCGACGGTGCGCCACGGCCTGGCGTTCCTGCAGACCGCGCATGCGCAGCCGAATGGTGGCTATGCATGGCAGATCGACTGGGATGGCCATCAAGCCACCGTGCAGGACGGCACGCAGCACTGCTACGGCCTGGCCTTCGTGCTGCTGGCGCACGCGCATGCGCTGATGGCCGGCGTCGAGGAGGCGCGCGCCGGCCTCGCGCACACCCGCGATCTGATGGAACAGCATTTCTGGGAACCGGCGCACCAGCTGTACGCCGACGAGGCCACGCCAAACTGGCAGGTCGGCCCGTACCGCGGCCAGAACGCCAACATGCACGCCTGCGAGGCGATGCTCGCGGCCTACGACGCCACGCGCGAGCCCTTCTACCTTCAGCGCGCACGCACGCTGGCCGAAAGCATCACGGGCCGGCAGGCTGCGCTCGCCGACGGGCTGGTGTGGGAGCACTACCGCGAGGACTGGTCGGTCGACTGGGACTACAACCGCGGCGACAAGACCAACATCTTCCGGCCCTGGGGCTTCCAGACCGGCCACCTCACCGAGTGGGCCAAGCTGCTGCTGCAGCTCGAGGGCCACCTGGGCCCCGACGCGCCGGGCACCGACTGGATCGTGCCGCGCGCGCGCCACTTCTTCGACACCGCGATGCAGCGCGGCTGGGACGCCACGCACGGCGGGCTGGTCTACGGCTTCGGGCCCGACGGCGCGGTGTGCGACGGCGACAAGTACTTCTGGGTCCAAGCCGAGAGCTTCGCCGCCGCCGCCCTGCTCGCGGTGCGCACGGGCGACGCCGGCTACTGGGACTGGTACGACCGGATCTGGGCCTACAGCTGGGACCACTTCGTCGACCACGCGCACGGGGCGTGGTATCGCATCCTCACGCCGCAGAACGCGAAGATCAGCGACGAGAAGAGCCCGGCGGGCAAGACCGATTACCACACGATGGGCGCGTGCCATGACGTGCTGAAGGCGCTGGGACACGGCGTCAAATAGCCGCGTCACCCTTCAATATCCGCACAAATCTTGTGCGGCGGCGCCCCTACCCCGCAGCGCGCGGGCTGCCTACGCTTCAGGCCTTCTTTCACTCACGCAGAGAACGCATGAAGCACCCCAGCATTCGCAGCCTCACCGGCGCCGTGCCGACGAGCCGCATCGATCCCGCCGCCACGGCGCTGATCGCGATCGATTTCCAGAACGAGTACTTCGACGGGCGCATGCCCATTCCCGACGGCCTGGCCGCCCTGCGCCAGGCACGGCGCCTGATCGATGCCGCCGACCGGCATGCGATGCCGGTGTTCCATGTGCAGCACGTCGCGCCCGCCGACAGCCCGATCTTCGCGGAGGGCAGCCACGCCTTCGGCATCCACGACGCACTGCGCCCGGCGCCGCAACACGCCGTGCTGCGCAAGGCCACGCCGAGCGCTTTCGCCAGCACCACGCTCGAGGCCGAGTTGCAGGCGCGCGGCATCACGACGCTGATCCTCACGGGCCTCATGACGCACATGTGCGTGTCGGCCACGGCCTTCGACGCCGCACCGCGCGGCTACCAGAGCCTCATCGTGGACGACGCCTGCGCGACGCGCGACCTCGACCTGGAGGAAGGCGGCGTGCTGGGCCACCGCGAACTGCATCGTGCGGCGCTGCGTGGCGTGTCGGATGTGGTGGCCGAAGTGCGCTCGACCGAGGAGGTGTTGCAACTGCTGGACGCGGGCCGCTGACGCCCTGCCCTTCGCATGCACCCACGAATCCAACCTCTTCGATCCATGACCATGAAACGCTCTTCTGCCCTGTTCCTCGCCCTGTCCTGTGCCCTGTGCGCGCCGGGCTTCGCCACCGCCGCCACGCCGGCACCCCGCACGCCGATCTCGGCGCCCGCCGACACGCTGCAATGGCAGGCCCTCGCGGGCGGCATCCGCTACGCCAACGTGCGCGGCAACCTGACGGGCAATGGCCCCTACGAAGCCTTCGTCGAATTCCCGGCCGGCTTCGACAACCCGCACCATCGCCACACGCAGGCGCTCCCGTCCGTCGTTCTCTCGGGCGTGTTCTACGCGATCTTCGATGACGGCAAGAAGGTGCTGTACCCGGCCGGTTCGTACTACCTGCTGCCGGCGCGGCTGCCGCACCGCAGCGGCTGCGAGCCGGGCGCGAACTGTCTGCTGTTCCAGTACCAGAGCGACCGCTTCGACCTGGTGCCCACCACAGCGAAGTAAGGCGCGGCTGCCGCGCTCAGTCGCCCTGCCCGTCCGCGGGCAGGTAGCGCGCGGCAGCAAAGTCGACAAACGCCCGCACCTTCGGCGACAGGTGCCGGTTCTGCGGATACAGCGCATACAGGTTCAACGGCTGCTGGCGGAATTCGGGCAGCACGCGCACCAGTTCGCCGCGCGCCACAGGGTCGCGCACGAGGAACGCTGGCGACGCCGCCAGCCCCGTGCCCGCCAGCGCGGCGCTGCGCAGCACGAGCCCGCTGTTGGCCTGCAGCCGCCCGCCGACATCGACTGTGTGGACGCTGCCGTCCGGCGCGGTGAAGCTGGGCTGTGCGGCCTTCGCGGCCAATGATGTGGACGCTGCCGTCCGGCGCGGTGAAGCTGGGTTGCGCGGCCTTCGCGGCCAATGAATAGTTCAGGCAGTCGTGCGCCGCCAGGTCGTCGGGCGTGCGCGGCGTGCCGCGCCGCTGCAGGTAGGCGGGCGACGCCACCCACCACTCCTCGAAGCTGGCGAGGCGCTTGACGATCAGCGTCGAGTCCGAGAGTGCATACGCCAGTCGCAATCCCACGTCGAAGCCCTCTTCGATCAGGTCGACGAAGCGGTCGTTGCACACGAGGTCGGCCTTGACCTGCGGGTGCGCGTCGAGAAAAGCCGGCAGCCACTGTGCCAGTTCCTCCAGCCCGAAGGACATCGGCGCGTTGATGCGCAGCAGGCCCGTGGGCTCGACCTGGTGCTGCGCCACGACCAGCGCCGCGGTCTCGACCTGGTCGAGGATCTGCCGCGCGTGTTCGTAGTAGGTCTGGCCCGCCTGCGTGAGCGCGAAGCGGCGCGTGGTGCGGTTCAACAGCTGCACGCCCAGCGCGGTTTCCAGCTGCTTGACGTGGCGCGAGACCACCGTGTGCGACACGTCCATCGCGTCGGCCGCGGCGGTGAAGCCGCCGGCCTCCACGACGGCGCGGAACGCCTTCATGGCCGCGAACTGGTCCATGCGCGAGCGCTGCCGGTTGTCAGTGCGCGCCGGCGGCCGCGTCGCCGCCCGCGCCGCCCTTTTGCGGCCGTGCCAGCCACACCAGCGGGATCAGCAGCAGGAACAGCACCGCCGACGCATAGAAGATGTCGTTCGTCGCGAGCATGAACGACTGCTGGTCGACCAGGCGGTTGATCTGCCCGAGCACCTGCTCGGAACTGAAGCCGCTGCCGGTCAGCCCCGAGATGGCGCTGGTGGCCGCGCTGTTGCCCGGGTTCACCGACTCCACGAGCTGCGCGTGGTGCAGCGCCGCGCGGCTGTCCCACAGCGTGGTGGCGATCGAGGTGCCCATGGCGCCCGCCGTGATGCGCAGGAAGTTCGACAGCCCCGACGCGGCCGGGATGCGGTCGGGCGTGAGGCCCGACAGCGTGATGGTCACGAGCGGAATGAAGAAGAACGCCATCGCGATGCCCTGGATGATCGTCGGGATGATGATCGTCACGAAGTCGGCCTGCGTGTTGAAGTTCGAGCGCATCCACAGCACCAGCGCGAACACGAGGAACGAGAAGGTCGCGTAGCGGCGCGGGTCGATCTTGGACACGGTGAGGCCCACCACCGGCGAGAAGAAGATCGCCAGCAGCCCCACGGGCGCCATGATCATCCCCGCCTGCGTGGCGGTGTAGCCCATCCACTGCTGCAGCCACAGCGGCAGCAGCACCACGTTGCCGAAGAACAGGCCGTAGGCAATGGCCGTGGCCACCGCGCCCGACCAGAAGTTGCGGCGCTTGAACAGCGACAGGTCGACCACCGGGTGCTTGTCGGTCAGCTCCCAGACCAGGAAGAAGGCGAAGCCGACCACGGCCACCACGGCCATCGTGACGATCTCGGCCGAATGGAACCAGTCGAGCTCCTTGCCCTTGTCGAGCATGAGCTGCAGCGACCCCACCCACAGCACCAGCAGCGCCAGGCCGATGGCGTCGATCGGCACCTTGTGCGTCTTGCTCTCGCGCTTGTGGTACAGCGTCCAGGTGATGGCCGCGGCCACGATGCCGACCGGGATGTTGATGTAGAAGATCCACGGCCACGAGATGTTGTCGGTGATCCAGCCACCGAGCAGCGGCCCCATCACCGGCGCGACCAGCGTGGTCATCGACCACATGGCCATGGCCAGGCCGGCCTTGGCCTTCGGGTAGCTCGACAGCAGCAGCGTCTGCGACAGCGGGATCATCGGCCCCGCCACGAAGCCCTGCAACGCGCGGAACAGGATGAGCGTGGTCATGTTGGGCGCCAGGCCGCACAGCAGCGAGGCGACCATGAACAGGATCACGCTGGCCATGAACAGGCGCACCTGGCCGAAGCGCTGGGTCATGAAACCCGTGAGCGGCACCGCGATGGCGTTGGCCACCGCGAAGCTGGTGATGACCCAGGTGCCTTGCGTGGTGCTCACGCCAAGGTCGCCCGAGATGGCCGGCAGCGACACGTTCGCGATCGACGAGTCGAGCACGTTCATGAAGGTGGCGGCGGACAGCGCGACCGTGCCCCAGACGCGGGCGGAGCCCTCGAGCGGGGGGTGCGCGATATAGGCAGGAGCAGCAGTGGCCATGGCGCGGGCTGTGAGGGTTCAGCGGCCGGCGGCGATCAGCCCGGCTGGCCCTGCGTGGCGGCGTGCACGGCCGGTGCGGCAGCGGACGCTGCCGGGCGGCTCACGGCCGCCGCGGGTGCGCCGCGGCCGAGATTGGCGGCCACGATGCGGTCCACCTCGGCGTCGGCGCCGCGGTCGAGCTGGCTATAGACCTGCGTCTGCGCGAAGGCGGTGCTGCGCGGCGCATCGGCCAGCATCTTGCCGGTCTTCTGCGTGATGTCGATCTCGGCGTCCATCGACAGGCCGATGCGCAGCGGGTTGGCCTTGAGCTGTTCGGGGTTGAGCGCGATGCGCACGGGCACGCGCTGCACCACCTTGATCCAGTTGCCGGTGGCGTTCTGCGCCGGCAGCAGCGCAAAGGCGGCGCCGGTGCCCACGCCCAGGCCGGCGACCTTGCCGGTGTACTCGACCTTCTTGCCGTACACGTCGGCCGTGAGCTTCACGGGCTGGTCGATGCGGATGTTGCGCAGCTGCACTTCCTTGAAGTTGGCGTCGACCCACAGCTGGTGCAGCGGCACGATGGACATCATCGGCGTGCCGGCGGCCACGCGCTGGCCCAGCTGCACGGTGCGCTTGGCCACGTAGCCGTCGACCGGCGCGGGCATGGCCACGCGCTGCGTGGCGAGGTAGGCCTCGCGCACCTTGGCGGCGGCGGCCAGCACGCTCGGGTGCTGGGCCACGCTGGTGCCTTCGGTCAGCGACTGGTTGCTGGCCAGCGCCTCGCGCGCGGCGACCACGCCGGCCTGTGCGGCGGCCAGTGCGCTCTTGGCGTTGGCCAGTTGCGTCTCGGCGTGGTTGAGTTCTTCCTTCGACACGGCACCGTTGCCCGACAGCGCGCGGCGGCGCTGCAGGTCGTCCTGCGCCTTGGCGATGTCGCTCTGGGCCTTGGCGATGTCGCTCTGGCGCAGCGTGACCTGCGCGGCCAGCGAGCCGTTGTTGGCGTACAGCGTGCGCACCTGGCGCACGGCCTGCGCGAGCGCGGCCTCGGCCTGCTCGAGCGCGACCTTGGCATCGGCCGGGTCGAGCTGCACCAGCGGCTGGCCGGCCTTCACGAAGTCGGTGTCGTCGGCGCCGATGGCCATGACCGTACCGCCGATCTGCGGCGTGATCTGGATGACGTTGCCCTGCACGTAGGCGTTGTCGGTGTTCTCGTAGTGGCTGGCGACCAGCCATTCGTACAGGCCCCAGCCGCCGCCGGCGACCAGCACCACGGCGGTGAGAACGGTGAGTGCGCGGCGGCGCTTGCCGTTGCCCGCGGGCGCGTCGGGCGCGGCGGTGGTGGGCACGGGGGAAGCGGATGTCGGAGTGTTGTTATCGCTCATGATGGAGTTCTTTCCGAAGAAGGCGGATCAGCAAATCAGTTCTGGGTGGCGGCCGTCGGCGCCGACGCCGTCGCGGTGGCCGGCGGCTGCCAGCCGCCGCCCAGGGCGCGCGCCAGGCCCACCTGCGTGTCGAGGGCGCGGGCCGCCAGGTCGACCGCGAGCCGGCGCTGGGCCAGCACGGCGGTTTCGGCCGTCAGCACGTTGAGGTAGTTGCCCAGGCCCGCGCGGTAGCGCTGCACGGCAATGTCGTAGGCGCCTTCGGCGGCCGTCTGCGCGGCGCGTTGCTCGGTCTGCTGGCGCACGATCGACTGCGCGCTCGACACCTGGTCGGCCGCGTCGCGCACGGCATCGAGCACGGTGGCGTTGTAGCTTTCGATGGCCACGTCGAGGTCGGCCGACTTGCCGCGCAGGTTGGCGCGCAGGCGCCCGCCCTCGAAGATCGGCAGGTGGATGGCCGGGCCCACGCCCCACTGCTCGCTGCCCGACTTGAGCAGCTTGCCGAAGCCCAGGCTCTGGAAGCCGGCAAAGGCCGTGAGGTTCACGTTGGGATAGAACTGCGTCTTGGCGTTGGCCACGTCGCTGGTGGCCGCTTCGACGCGCCAGCGCGCGGCGGCGATGTCGGCGCGGCGGCCCAGCAGGTCGGCCGGGATGTTCGCCTGCAGCGCCATCGGCTTCACGCCGGCGAGCACCGGCGGCTTCAGCGAGGCCGCATCGGCTTCACGCCGGCCAGCACCGGCGGCTTGAGCGAGGCCGACACGTTGGGCTGGCCCACGAGTGCATCGAGCGCGTGCTGCTGCAGCGCGATCTGCTCGTTGAGCGCTTCGATCTGCTGGCGGGCTTCGGGCAGGCCGCCTTCGCTCTGGCGCAGTTCGAGGCGGGTGTCGAGGCCCGCCGAGACGCGGTCGCGCACCAGCTTGAAGGTCTCGTCGCGCTGGGCCAGCGTGCGCTTGGCCACTTCGACCTGTTCGTTCAGGCGCGCCCACTGGAAGTAGCTGCGCGCCACGTTGCTCGCGAGCAGCACGCGGGCTGCATCGGCGTCGGCCGCTGCCGCGTTGGCCGCGCCGAGGGCGGTGTCGAGCGCGCTGCGGTTCTTGCCGAAGAAGTCGAGCTCCCAGCTCGCGCCCAGCTGCAGCAGGCCGATGTTCTGCGTCGAGCCGCCCAGCGGCGCCGGGTAGATGTAGTTGCTGTTGAACTTCTGGCGGTTCAGGTTGAGGTCGGCGCCGACCTTGGGCAGCAGCGCCGCGCCGGCGATGTCCGCCGAGGCCTGGGCGCGCACGAGGCGTGCACGCGCGACCTGCAGGTTCGGGTTGCCGGCCACGGCCTGGTCGACCAGCGCATTGAGCTGGCTGTCGCCGAAGGCCTGCCACCACTGGCTGTCCAGGCTGGGGACGGACGCGCGCGCGGGGTCGGCTGCGATGCCGAGCGTGGTCGCATCGCGCAGCGTGGCGTGCGAGCCGATGCCGGCCATGTCGGCGCAACCGGCGAGCGCGACCACCGCCAGCGCGGCGGCCACGACGGGCGTGCGGCGCAGCGCGCGCACGGCGAAAGACTCAGTCATTCTTCTCTCCACGGGCCGCGAGGCCCTGTGCGTTGTCGAGGATGCGGCGCAAGTAGTCCTTGAGCTGCTCCCATTCTTCGAGGCTGAAACCGGCCAGGTACTCGTTCTGCACCCGGCTCAGCACATAGGGCACTTCCTTCGCGGCCGCACGGCCTTCGTCGGTGAGTTCGATGTTGACCACGCGGCGGTCTTCGAGCGAGCGCACGCGCCGGCACAGGCCCTTGGCCTCGAGGCGGTCGAGCAGGCGCGTCATGGCGCCGGTGTCGAGTTCGCAGGCGCGGGCCAGCTCGGCCACGGTGGTGGCGGCGCCGACGTGCAGCTTGTACAGCGGCACCCACTGCGGGTAGGTGGGGCTGCCGGGCTCGCACATGCGCGTGCCGACGGTCTGGCCGACGGACGTGACGATGCGGCGCATCAGGTAGCCGATGCTCTCTTCGGCGCGGTAGTCCTCGGCGCGATAGAAGGCGACCGGCGGGCGCACGGCCTCGTCGGGCGTCGGAGGGACCGGGGAAATGGGGGCATCGCTCATGCCCGAAATATTAGTTGTCATGGCAATTACTGTCAAGGCGACCTTTGTGGGGGCAAGGGCTCGGTAGAATTCGCGCCCATGGCTTCTTCCCCTCCGTCGTCCTCCGCAGCCAAGGGTTCGCCCCGCTCGCTGTCGGGGTTGCGCCCCTTCCTTCGCCCCTACCGCGTGCAGATCGTGCTGGCGGGGGTCTTCCTGGTGATGGCGGCGGTCACGACGCTGGCTTTTCCTATCGCCCTGCGCAGCCTGATTGACGGCGGCCTGGTCAGCGCCGACAAGGGCGCCCAGACCATGGCGCTGCGCGAGCACTTCGGCGCCCTCTTCGCGGTGGCCGTGGCGCTGGGCCTGTTTTCGGCGGCGCGCTTCTATACGGTGAGCTGGCTCGGCGAGCGCGTCACGGCCGACCTGCGCAACGCGGTCTACGGCCATGTGCTGCAGCAGAGCCCGGCCTTCTTCGAGACCACGCAGACCGGCGAGGTGCTGTCGCGCCTCACGGCCGACACCACGCTGGTGCAGACGGTGGTCGGCTCGTCGCTGAGCATGGGCCTGCGCAACGCCGTCATGGGCGTGGGCGCACTGGCGGTGCTGGTCTGGACCAACCCTTATGTGATGGTGCAGGTGCTGGGCATCCTGGTGCTGGTGGTGCTGCCGAGCATGTGGTTCGGCCGCCGCGTGCGGAAGCTCTCGCGCGCCAGCCAGGACCGCGTGGCCGACTCGAGCGCCATCGCGGCCGAGGTGCTGAACGCGATTCCCGTGGTGCAGAGCTACACGGCCGAAGGCCGCGAGGCCGACCGCTTCAAGGGCTCGACCGAGAACGCCTTCCACACCGCCGTGCGCCGCACGCGCGCGCGCTCGGTGCTCGTGGCCTTCATCATCATCGCCACCTCGGCCGCCCTGCTCTGGGGCCTGTACGAAGGCACGCAGGCCGTGCTGCGCGGCGACATCACGGCCGGCCACCTGGGCCAGACTGTGGTCTACGTGGCGATCCTGGCGAGCGCCACGGCGGTGCTCGGCGAGGTGTACGGCGACCTGCTGCGCGCCGCCGGCGCCACCGAGCGCTTGATGGAACTGCTGCACGCGCCGACGGCCATCGCCTCACCCGCACGGCCGGCGGTGGCGCCGGTTCCCGCCGCGGGCAGCGCGATCCGCTTCGACGCCATCACCTTCCACTACCCTTCGCGGCCGGGCACGCCGGCGCTGCGCGACTTCAGCCTGGACATCGCGCCGGGCGAGACCGTGGCGCTGGTGGGATCGAGCGGCGCGGGCAAGAGCACGGTGTTCCAGCTGCTGCTGCGCTACTACGACCCGCAGTCGGGCCGCATCGTGCTCGATGGTGCGTCGCTGGACGCGCTCGCGCTGCACGACCTGCGCACCCGCATCGGCCTCGTGCCGCAGGACGCGGTGATCTTCTCGGCCAGCGCCTTCGAGAACATCCGCTACGGCCGGCCCGAGGCCAGCGCCGACGAGGTGCACGCCGCGGCGCGCGCCGCCTTCGCGCACGACTTCCTGCAGGCGCTGCCCGAGGGCTACGACACCTTCCTGGGCGAACGCGGCGTGCGGCTGTCGGGCGGCCAGCGCCAGCGCATCGCCATTGCGCGGGCCATTTTGAAGAACCCGCCGCTGCTGCTGCTGGACGAAGCCACCAGCGCGCTCGACGCCGAGAGCGAACGCATGGTGCAGGCCGCGCTCGAATCGGCGATGGAAAACCGCACCACGCTCGTGATCGCCCACCGCCTGGCGACCGTGCAGAAGGCCGACCGCATCATCGTGCTGGACCACGGCGGCATCGTCGAACAGGGAACGCACGCGGCGCTGGTGGCGCAAGGCGGCGTGTACGCGCGGCTGGCCGCGCTGCAGTTCACGGCCTGAGCGGGCCGGGCCGGACTGACTGGCTCGTCGAGCCGGCCGGTTACTGCAGGGTTTCTTTCAGCGCCGCCGGAATCGGCAGCGCCATCACCGGAATGCCTTCGTCGAGCAACGCCTCGGTCTGCTCCGGCGTGGCCTGGCCGCGGATGCCGCGCTCGGCGGTTTCGCCGTAGTGCATCTTGCGCGCCTCGTCGGCGAAGCGGTCGCCGACGTCTTCGGTCTTGGCCAGCACTTCGCGCACGGCGCGCATCCAGCGGGCTTCGGGCGAAGTCGAGGATGCGGATACTTGCGTGGAAGGCGTTGCGGGTGCCGCCGGCGCGCGGGCCGCGTCGCCGCGCCCTTCTTCCTTCGGCGCCTTGGCGTTGCTCAGGTTCAGGCGGGGCGCGCTCAGCAGCTTGACGATGGCGGTGTCGCCACAGACCGGGCACTCGACGAGGCCGCTGGCGAGCTGGCTGTCGAACGCTTCATTGGACGCAAACCAGCCCTCGAAGCCGTGGCCGTGCGTGCAGCGGAGATCGAGGACCTTCATGCGCGGATTATCCCGCGCCGCCTTGCGAGGCTGCGGCCTGCCAATCCAGTGCCCATGCGCCCGACAGGACGTTCTGCAGCCACAGGGCGCAGGTGAGCGTCTTCGCGTCGGTCACGGTGCCGTCGCGGCACCAGCCGATGAGCTCCTGCGGCGTGGCGGTGAACACGTCGAGAAACTCGCCGTGGTCGAGCTGGCGCTCGCCCAGCGAGAGGCCGCGTGCGAAGTAGATGTGGATGATCTCGGTCGAGTACGCCACCGCCAGGTGCGTGGCGCCCGCATGCGCCCATTCGCGCGCGGTGTAGCCGGTTTCCTCGAGCAGTTCGCGCTGGCCGCACAGCAGCGGATCTTCGCCGGCGTCGAGCTTGCCCGCGGGAAACTCGACGATCACGCGATCCACCGGGTAGCGGAACTGGCGCTCCAGCACCACGCGGCCGTCGTCGAGCAGCGGAATCACCACCACCGCGCCGGGATGCACCACGTACTCGCGCGTGGCGCTGTGGCCGTCGGGCAGGCGGATGGTGTCGCGCTTGGCGTGCAGGAACTTGCCTTTGAAGAGCTCTTCGCTGCTGACGAGCGCTTCCTTCAGGTGCGCATCGATGGTTGCGGTGGCGGGAGAAGTCATGTCGGTCAGTGCCTGTGCTTCATCAGGTAGCGCCAGGTGAACCCCGGGAAGGCCAGCACGACGAACAGCGAAGCCGTCACCGCGTAGAACTCCCAGCCCTGGGCGGCGATCTGCCCTGCCCTGCGTTCGAACAGCAGGCCGATGCCGCCGGCAATGAAGTACAGCACCACCAGTTCGCCGAAGCGGATGGCGAGCGACTTGTGCGCGGTCGACAGCGGCACCGCCCCGAACAGGCGCTCATTCAGGAACGGCAGGTTGGCGGCCACCAGGGCCACCAGCAGCACCACCCAGACCGACGCGGTTTGCGACACCGTGTTGCGGACCGCGTCAGTGGGCCAGCGTGGCCGCGATGGCGTCGTAGCACAGCGTCATCAGACCGCCGGGCAGGACACCAAGAATCAGGATCAGCGCGCCGTTGATCGTGAGCACGGTGCGCACGTCGAACGAGGCCGACACGGTGGTCGCCGTGACGGGCGCATCGAAGTACATGACCTTGACCACGCGCAGGTAGTAGAACGCACCGATCAGCGAGGTGATCACGGCGAACACGGCCAGGCCGATGTAGATGGCAGCGCCCGAGGCGATCAGCGCCTGCAGCACGGCCAGCTTGGCGTAGAAGCCAACGAGTGGCGGCAGGCCGGCCAGCGAGAACATCGCGATGGCCATCACGCCGGCGTACAGCGGGCTGCGCTGGTTCAGGCCGGCCAGGTCGGTGATCTCTTCGCTTTCGAAGCCTTCGCGCGCCAGCAGCAGGATGATGCCGAAGCTCGCCAGCGTGGTCAGCACGTAGGTCACGACATAGAACATCGCGGCGCTGTAGGCGGCCTGCGCGTTCTGCGTGCCCTGCAGGTCGGAACCCGCCACCAGGCCCAGCAGCATGAAGCCCATCTGCGCGATGGTCGAGTAGGCCAGCATGCGCTTGAGATTGCTCTGCGCGATGGCGGCCAGGTTGCCGATCACCAGCGACGCCACCGCCAGCACGGCGAGCATCTGCTGCCAGTCGATGGCCAGCGGCTGCAGGCCGTCGACCAGCAGGCGGATGATGATGCCGAAGGCAGCCAGCTCGGGCGCGGCGCCGATCAGCAGCGTGATCGCCGTCGGCGCGCCCTGGTAGACGTCGGGCACCCACATGTGGAACGGTGCGGCACCGACCTTGAACGCCAGGCCGGCCACGATGAAGACCAGGCCGAACACCAGCACCTGGTGGTTCACCTTGCCGGTCGAGATCGCCTTGAACACTTCGTTCAGGTCGAGCGAGCCGGTCGCGCCGTACATCATCGACAGGCCGTACAGCAGGAAGCCGCTGGCCATGGCGCCGAGCACGAAGTACTTCATGGCGGCTTCGCTGGCCACCGCGTTGTCGCGGCGCAGCGCCACGAGCGCGTAGCTCGACAGCGTGAGCAGTTCCAGGCCGAGGTAGATCAGCAGGAAGTTGCTGCCGCCGATCATCACGAACATGCCCAGCAGGGCCAGCATGCTGATCGTGAACATCTCGCCGCCGCGCAGCATCTCGCGGTCGGCCGCGTAGGGACGGCCGTAGACCAGCGTCACCATCAGGGCCAGCGAAGCGAAGCACTTGAGCCAGTTGCCCATCGTGTCGCTCACCACCATGCCGCCGAAGCCGTAGGAGGTCTTGCCGCCGACAGCGGCCAGGCCCGTGAGCACGGCCACCGCCGCCAGCGTGAGCAGCGTCAGGATGTAGGTGCGGGTGCGGCGCGGGCTCGTGTCCGACAGGTCGACCAGCGCAATGATGCAGGCCATGACCAGCAACACGATTTCGGGGTAGATCGTCACCCAGCTGAGTTTGTCAATCATCTCGTTCTCTTCTTCAGCGTGGCATCAGACGGGCAGCTTCGAAATCGCCACGTGGCGCAGAAGCTCGACGACGGAGGCATCCATCGCGTCGGTGAAAGGCTTCGGATACAGGCCCATCCACAGCACGGCGATCGCCAGCAGCGAGAGCATCAGGAATTCGCGGGCGTTGATGTCCTTCAGTTCCTTGACGTGGTCGTTGCCGACCGGGCCCAGGTACACGCGCTTGTACATCCACAGGGTGTAGGCAGCGCCGAAGATCAGTGCGGTGGCAGCGCCCAGGCCGACCCAGAAGTTGGCCTTGACGGCGCCCAGGATCACCATCCATTCGCCCACGAAACCGGCGGTGCCCGGCAGGCCGCAGTTGGCCATGGCGAACAGCAGCGCGAACGCGGCGAACTTGGGCATGGTGTTGACCACGCCGCCGTAGTCGGCGATCTGGCGCGAGTGCACGCGGTCGTACAGCACGCCGATGCCCAGGAACATGGCGCCCGACACGAAGCCGTGGGCAATCATCTGCACGATGCCGCCGGACACGCCGAGCTCGTTGAAGATGAAGAAGCCCAGCGTCACGAAGCCCATGTGGGCCACCGACGAGTACGCCACCAGCTTCTTCATGTCCTGCTGCACCAGCGCAACCAGGCCCACGTAGATCACGGCGATGAGCGACAGCGCGATCATGAGCCACGCCCACTCGTGCGAAGCGTCAGGCGCGATGGGCATCGAGAAGCGCAGGAAACCGTAGGCACCCAGCTTCAGCATGATCGCGGCCAGCACGGCCGAACCGCCCGTGGGGGCCTCGACGTGCACGTCGGGCAGCCAGGTGTGGACCGGCCACATCGGCACCTTGACGGCGAAGGCCGCGAAGAAGGCGAAGAACAGGAAGGTCTGCGCGGTCGAACCCAGCGGCAGCTTGTGCCAGCTCAGGATGTCGAAGCTGCCGCCCGACTTGTTGTACAGGAAGATCAGCGCGACCAGCATCAGCAGCGAGCCGAGCAGCGTGTACAGGAAGAACTTGAACGCCGCGTAGATCTTGTTCGGGCCGCCCCAGATGCCGATGATCAGGTACATCGGGATCAGCGTGGCTTCGAAGAACACGTAAAACAGGATGCCGTCGAGCGCCGAGAACACGCCGATCATGAAACCCGACAGGATCAGGAACGCGCCCATGTACTGGTTCACGCGCTCGGTGATCACTTCCCAGGCCGAGATCACGACCACGACCGTGATGAACGAGGTCAGCAGCACCAGCCACAGCGACATGCCGTCGATGCCCAGGTGGTAGTTGACGTTGAAGCGCGAGATCCAGCTCGTCTTCTCGACGAACTGCATCGCGGCGGTTCCGTTCTGGAAGCGCGTGAACAGCGGCACCGTGACCAGGAAGCTCACGATGGCACCGACGAGCGCGACCCAGCGCACGCCCTTGGCGTGCTCGTCGCGGCCAAACGCCAGCAGCACGGCGCCGAATGCGATCGGCACCCAGATGGCAAGGCTCAACAAACCCATTTTTCTCTTTCTCCAGCGTTCGGGCTCAACGTTTGAACCAGACGAAGTACGTCATCAGGATGAAGATGCCCAGCAGCATCGCGAAGGCGTAGTGGTAGATGAAGCCCGACTGCAGCCAGCGCACGACGCCGGCCACGCGACCCACCACCTTCCAGGAACCGTTGACGAGCGCGCCGTCGATCAGCGCCTGGTCGCCGCCCTTCCACAGGCCCGTGCCGAGCAGGCGCGCACCGCGGGCGAGGATGTTCTCGTTGATCCAGTCGAGGTAGTACTTGTTCTCGAGCAGGTTGTAGATCGGGCTGAAGGCGCGCTTGATGGCGGCCGGCAGCGCCGGGTTCATCATGTACATGTAGTACGACAGCGCCACGCCGGCCAGCGCCAACCAGAACGGTGCGGTCTGCAGGCCGTGGATCGCCATGGCGACCGGGCCGTGGAAGGCTTCCTTCAGCTCGCCCATCGCGTGGTGCTTGGCACCGTCGACGAAGATCGCGTCCTTGAAGAAGCTGCCGAACAGCATCGGGTCGATGGTCATGAAGCCGATCACCACCGAGGGGATCGCCAGCAGCACCAGCGGCAGCCAGACCACCATCGGCGATTCGTGCGGCTTGTGGGCGTCGTGGCCGTGGCCGTGGTCGTCGTGTCCGTGCGCGTCGTGCGCATGGTCGTCGTGGTGTGCGTCCGGGTTCTGGTCGTAGCGTTCCTTGCCGTGGAAGACCAGGAAGTACATGCGGAACGAGTAGAACGCCGTCACGAACACGCCGGCCAGCACCGCGTAGTAGGCGAACTGCGCGCCCCACAGGTGGCTTTCGTGCACGGCCTCGATGATGCTGTCCTTCGAGTAGAAGCCCGAGAACAGCGGCGTGCCGATCAGCGCGAGCGAACCCAGCAGCGAGGTGATCCAGGTGATGGGCATGTACTTGCGCACGCCGCCCATCCAGCGGATGTCCTGGTTGTGGTGCATGCCGATGATCACCGAGCCCGCGCCGAGGAACAGCAGCGCCTTGAAGAAGGCGTGCGTCATCAGGTGGAACACCGCGACCGAGTAGGCCGAGGCACCGAGCGCCACCGTCATGTAGCCCAGCTGCGACAGCGTCGAGTACGCGACCACGCGCTTGATGTCGTTCTGGATGATGCCCAGGAAGCCCATGAACAGCGCGGTGATGGCGCCGATCACGAGGATGAAGCTCAGGGCCGTGTCGCTCAGTTCGAACAGCGGCGACATGCGCGCCACCATGAAGATGCCGGCCGTCACCATGGTCGCCGCGTGGATCAGCGCCGAGATGGGGGTCGGGCCTTCCATCGAGTCGGGCAGCCACACGTGCAGCGGGAACTGGGCGCTCTTGCCCATCGCGCCGATGAACAGGCAGATGCAGATCACCGTGATGAGCATCCACTCGGTGCCCGGGAAGGTGATGCCGGCCAGCGTGTGCGCCTTGGCGAAGGCTTCGCCGTAGTTCAGCGTGCCGGCGTAGGCGGCGATCAGGCCGATGCCCAGGATGAAGCCGAAGTCACCCACGCGGTTGACCAGGAAGGCCTTCATGTTCGCGAAGATGGCCGTGGGCTTGTTGAACCAGAAGCCGATCAGCAGGTACGACACCAGGCCCACCGC
>RCUJ01000116.1_pt1 | contig 44306 bp, 41 predicted proteins | sample 2166321 | NCBI WGS metagenome assembly RCUJ01 (sample SAMN09932808, study PRJNA488358) | compost metagenome | feature: garden; material: soil; isolation source: compost soil in an enriched community after 118 h of incubation | place: Germany: Experimental Botanical Garden Goettingen | collected... | reverse complement strand
TTGTTCGACCCACAAGGAGCCATCATGCAAGCCTCGACTCAGCCTCTAGATTCACGCCGCCTGGCAAGCGGCGGCCTGCCACGGGCCCGATTCATCGCTGTCGCCACCGCCATGGCGCTATCGCTGGCATTCACCGCCGTCGCCATGGCGCAGCCCGTGGCAAAGCCCACAGGGTCGGCAACGACAGGAGCCACAAGCGCCGCCAAGGACGACTACAAGCCAGACGTGGGCCAGGCCGGCAAGGACGTGATCTGGGTACCCACGCCGCAAACGCTGGTGGACAAGATGCTGGACATGGCCAAGGTGACCCCGAAGGATCGGCTGATGGACCTGGGCTCGGGCGATGGCCGCACCGTGATCACCGCCGCGCAACGCGGGCTGACGGCGCAAGGCATTGAATACAACCCGGACCTGGTGGAGCTGTCGCGCCGCAACGCCCAAAGCGCGGGCGTGGCCGACCGCGCCACCTTCGTGGCGGCCGATTTGTTCAAGACCGACCTGTCCAAGGCGGACGTGATCACCATGTTCCTCTTGTCCACCATCAACGAAAAGCTGCGCCCCACCCTGTTGCAGCTGGCGCCGGGCACGCGGGTGGTATCCAACACGTTCCGCATGGGTGATTGGGAACCGGATGCGTCCGAAACCGTCACCAAGGACTGCTCCACCTATTGCACCGCGCTACTGTGGATCGTGCCCGCCAAGGTGGAAGGCAAATGGGAAGTGGACGGCCAGACCTTGCAACTGACGCAGCAGTACCAGATGCTGTCCGGCAAGTTCGGGTCGGCCGACATCACGGATGCGCGCATGAACGGCACCGCCATCGCGTTCACCGCCAACGGCGTGCGCTACACCGGTGAAGTCAACGGCAAGACCATGAGCGGCGCCGCAGCCGGCAAGGGCAATTGGACGGGGAAGCGGGTGTAGTCAGCGCCGGAGTAGCTGCCGGGGTAGCTGCCGAAGTAACTGCTGGGAATAGCGGCCGGGTCATTCAGGTTTGACCGGGCCGCTTCTCATGCAATAGCATCCGTTGCATGAGAAGAGACAGCAAACTTTCCGGCGTGCTTCATGTACTGCTTCATATGGCCGAAGCGCCCGGCCCCATGACGTCCGAAGACCTGGGCCGGGTCATGCAGACCAACCCGGTCGTCATCCGCCGCATCATGGCGGGCTTGCGCGACCAACAGCTGGTGAGCTCTGAAAAAGGCCATGGCGGCGGCTGGACCATCTCTTGCGATTTCAACGCCGTGACCCTGCGCGACATCTATGAAGCGTTGGGTTCACCGGAAATCTTCGCCATGGGCAACCGTAGCGAATCGCCCGGCTGCCTGGTAGAGGCCGCCGTGAACAAGGCGCTGACCGGCGCTTTCGAAGACGCCGAAGCCCTGTTGATGGCGCGTTTTGGCGGCGTGACCCTGGCCGCGCTAAGCAAGGATTTTCACGAAGCCATGGTCAAGCAGGGACGCCGCATCGACCTGGGCGCGGTGCACGAGCAGTGACGGCGCGACAGTAGGAAATGCGGGTGCAGCCGGTGCAATCAGGCTGACCCGCGCCACGCCGCCAGCGTCGATTCCACCAAGGCAATCTCGTCCTGCCCCATGCCGGCAGCCGCGTAATACCGCTGGCGCCGCGCCACGACACTGCGGACTGCATCCACGATCGAGCGCGCGGCCGCCTCGGACCGCAACCCAAAGCGCCGGTATTCCGACAGGCAATTCTCAAACGTACTGTCGCGCCCAGCCGTGCCGATATGCAGGTAATGGCGGGCGGAGCCTTCCTGCGTCACCACGTCGAACAGCGGCGCCAGCCGATAGGTATGGGCGCCCTCGTCCTTCAGGAAGCCCACGTTCTTGAGGTGGTCGTCGGTGTTGTGGACGGCCACGTTCAGGATCATGCGTGCGTAAAGTTCTTTCAGGTCCTGCACCGGATTCGACGAAATGCGGCGCGTGACGTCGGCCAGGCGCGCGTAGGAATACGTGGCCTTGCCCTGGGGGCCGTCCAGATCGCGCTTGCCGATCTGCACCGAGGGGCTGATCAACGATGCGCCGCTTAGAAAATGGCGACGCGCCACCACCGGCGCCGCGCCTTCGGGCACCGGCAGCAGCTCGCGGTCAAAGCGATGAGTCAGCAGCACGGCGCCCAGATGGGTTTCGGTCAGCCGGATGTCGGGCACGGTCAGCCCGATGGCGCGCGCCATCCGCAAGTTGGCGAATTCAACCCGCTGCCGGTCATAGGAATCGCCCTTGCGGGGAAACTTGGCAATCCACATTTCGCCCTGCTCGTCGCGCACGATGGTCTTGGGGCGCGCGCCGCCGATATCCCAGGAACTGCCCAGGATGTCGCGATACAGCCCTTTGGGCTTCACGCCCTGGTCGATGTCGGTCAGCAGGTCGGCCAAGGATTCCAGTTGGCTGACTTCGGGCAGCCGATAGGTCTTGCGCATGTTCGGCGTCAGCAGGCGCGCGCTGAAAAACAGCGCGCCCACGCCCATGCCCCGCCCGCGCAGCAGCACTTCGTCTTCCGTGACGCGCGCGCCCGCCTTGTCCACGCGCATGACGTTGCGCCCCCAGGCGTCGGGCGCCGCATCAAAGATGGCGCCCAGCGTTTCGTAGCGGCTTTCGGTGCGAAACGTGGTGGCGGCGTCGATCAGCGGCAGGTTGAGCGGGTCCAGCGCGAAGGCGCGTGGGTCGCGCACGTAGGACTGCACGTAGGTGAATTCGGCGAAGAAGCGGGTTTCGTCGGAGTCGTCCAGCGTCAGCACGCCGGCCAAGACCGCTTCGCCACGGATGTCCACGTAGACGAACAGTTCGCTTTCTACGGATTTGTGCTTGCGGGCGCGTGCCATGCCGACCCTGGCCTATAGCTTGGAAGGATCGGCGCGGTGCGCATGCAAGGCGGCGCTGCTGCCTCGACTGGGCCGGCGCAAGGCATCCAGCCGCTTGCCCACGCCGTCTTGTTCGGGGTCGCCCAGGGCGAACACCTGGTCGGCATAGCCGTATTGAAGCAAGGCCTCGATCGCCAGAGTCAGCGACACACCGCCGTCGCCCCGTTCCAGCCGCGCGATGGTGGCGCGTGAAACGCCCATGCGGCTGGCCAGCACGCTTTCGGATTCGGCGCGGCGCAAGCGGGCTGTGCGTAGGTTGGCGCCTAGGCGAACCAGCGCTTCGGCGGCGTCAAAACTGGGCTCGATCTTCTTTTTCATGCCGCAATAATAGATCTTGCAAGGCGGAAATGCACGATTAATAGATCACGGTGTTTTTGGAATGTGATTCATTAATGAATCATTGGGCCAATTTATGAATTATTAATGAGTCAAAAACGCCATTCCAGCAATAGTGCTTAAACCACCACCGCCTGATCCAGCCGCAACCCGCCCCGCGCGGTATCCAAGGTGACCTGCGCGCCCAGCGGCAGCGTCAAATTCGGGTCGCCGTGACCGCTGGGCCAGCCTGCCAATATCGGGACGCCGCGCGCCCGGAACTGGTCGAGTATCAGCGGGTACAGCAGGCCTTGCGCCTCGGCATCGTCCATCTGTCCACGCAGTCGGGTGAAGTTGCCCACCAGCAAGCCGCGCACGCCGTCGAACTTGCCGGCTGCCGCCAGTTGGCCCAACAGGCGGTCCACGCGGGGGATGGCTTCGTTCACGTCTTCAATGAACAGAATGGCGTCGCGCGTGTCGATGTCGTTGCGCGTGCCGGTCAAGGCGGCGATCAGCGCCAGGTTGCCGCCCACCAGCCGCCCGCTGGCCACGCCCGACACCAATTCGGTGGCCTGGGCGTCTGGCGGGGGTGCAATCCAGGCGCCCGGCCCCATCTGGCCGCTGACCATCGCCAGCACGCTGGATTCCGTGGGTTCGCGCTTGCCGGCCAACAGATCCTGCGCCAGCATCGGCCCGTGAAACGTCACAAACCCCACATGCCGCTGGATGGCCAGGTGCAAGGCCGTAATGTCGCTATAGCCGATGAAAGGTTTGGGGTGCCGGCGTAGCAGCGCGACATCCAGTTGATCCAGCAAGCGCCACGACCCGAAGCCGCCTTGCAGGCACCACACCGCCCCCACGTCGGGGTCGGCGAAAGCGGCGTGCAGATCGGCCAGGCGGTCAGCATCGCTGCCGGCCAAGTAGTCATAGGGTGGGTTCATGCGGGTGCGGCTGGCGGGCATGACCTGGGCGACGTAGCCCCGGGCTTCCAGCCATTCCGCCGCATCGTCGCTGGCATTGAGCGCAGCCGAGGCCGGCGCCACAATCGCGATTCTTGCGCCGGGCCGCAAGGCGGGTACTGGCGCGGCCCCTATCCCGTTGGGGGGCGGGGGCGGCGTGGGTTTTTGGTTACGGCCAGAAGCCGTCCCGGCAGACGAGGCCGAGCGGCCGCCCGGTGCGCGGCTGGCGCAACCGCCCAGCGCCAGCGCGGACAGGCACAGCGCCCCGCCCTGCTTCAGGAAGCTTCTGCGGCGGTTCGGGATATGCAAGGCGTGTTCGAGAGGCTGGGGCATGGTTGGGGCTTGGATACTTAGAACCGCTCGTAGTCCAGCCGGTAACGCCATTGGCCCACGGCCAGGCCCGCCATGGGCAGCCGCCCGATGCGGATGCGCCGCAAGGCCTGTAGCTGCAAGCCCGCGGTGTCGCACACATATTCAATGAAACCCGGCATCGGCGTCTTCAGCGCAAACCGCAGATGGGTTTCGTTCTGCCAACTGACCTTCATGGGGGTGGCGGCGCGTCCCTCAAAGGACATGCCGCGTTGCAGGCGCGCCAAATCGCCGTCGCTGAGTTTGCCGGTGACTTGCGCCACGTATTCTTGCTCAACCAGCTTGCCCTCTTCCATCAGCTTGCGCGAAATGGCGAACTCTTGCGTGTACACGACCAGGCCGCTGGCGGCGCGCTCAAGCGGGGTGACCAGCTTCAGGCCGTTGAACATGCGCTTCAGGTAGCGCCGACCGGAACGGTCTCCGGGCATCAGGTTCTTGGGAATGATCAAGTCCAGCGCCGATCCCGGTTCATTGTCGGCATACGTGCCTTCGGGCTTGTGCACCAGCACCGTCACGGGCTTGATGTCTTCCAGCTTGGCGCCGGGCAGCAGCGCAACGGTCTGGCCGGGGGCGACCCGTGCGCCGGGTTCTTCCACGGTCTTGCCGTCCACGGCGACCCATCCGCCTTCTATATAGCGTTCGGCATCGCCGCGCGAGCAAGAGAGATCCGCGGCCAGTCGTTTGGCAAGGCGTGCGCTGTCGCTCATTGGGCCTCCGCCTGCACGACGGGCGTTGCCGGGACAAATTGGAATTCGGGCGCGCTGTTTGCCAGCGCAAGCGGGTGCATCGTCATGGGTAGTGTTGGGGTGCTGCAAAAAAAGCGGGCTGTGCGCCCGCGGTATCAGGCAGATGTTACGCCTTTTCACTCGGGGAGCCAGGCGGCGCCGAGATCGGCGTGTCAAGGGTGGACTCAATCGGCGCGTCGATAGCCGCGTCGGGAATTCCCGCTGTCGCCGCCGGCGGCGGCACCTCGGCGATCCAGGCTTTCAGCAAGGTCGACGTCACGGCCAGAATCACCGGGCCGATGAACAGGCCGACGATACCGAAAGCGACCAAGCCGCCCAGCACGCCCGACAAAATCAGCAGCAGCGACAGATTCACCCCGCGCTTGATCAGTATGGGGCGCAGCAGGTTGTCCAGCGTGGCCACCACCAGCGCCCACACCAGCAGCACAATGGCTGCCACCTTCATGTCGTTCTGGAATAACCAGATCACGCCACCCAGCATCGGCAGAAATGGGCCGAGTTGCGCCAGGCACAGCATCACCATCAAGGCCGTCAGGATGCCGGCGGCCGGCACCCCCGCGATCCACAAGCCCAAACCGCCCAACGCGGACTGCACCACCGCCGTCACCACGATGCCCAGCGCCACGGCGCGCACGGCGGCGCCCGCCAAGCGGACGGCGGCCACGCCGCGTTCACCCGCCAGCCGGTTTGAAAACCGTTTTACGAAGTCGGCCGCCGCATCGCCCTGGCTGTACAGAATGCCCGAGATGATGATGGTGATCAGCATGTGCATGACGAACACGCCCACGATGGCGGCATGGCTCAGCAGCCAGCGGGCGGCCATGGTCAGGTAGGGTTCCAGCCGCGCCAGCAGCCCGCCCGCGCCCGCATCCGACAGCCTCTGCCACTCCTCCGCAACGCGCGGGCCGGCAACGGGAATGCTGCTGATCCAGCGCGGCGGCGCCAGCAAGGTGTAGTCGGGCAGGCTCTTGACCGCCGCCATGATCGCGCCGCTATGCAGCGCCAGGGTCGAGATCACCTGATACAGCGGCAAGACAATCACGAACAGCAGAATCAGCAACATGACGCTGGTGGCTGCCCAGCGGCGCCCGCCGCAGCGCCGCTGCACCGCCCGCATCACGGGCCAGGTCGCCACTACGATGGTCGTTGCCCAGATCAGCCCGGGCAGAAATGGGCGCAGCACGTACAGGCTACCGACCATCAGCGCGGAAAGAATGACGACCAGAAGCAGAATGCGGGCCAGATCAACCGTGGTTCGTGGATTCACCCGCTGCTCCCCGGCAAGGCAAGACGCCCTGCATGATGGCGCATCGCGACCGAGGGGCGATTGCCCGTCTAGGTGTCGTGGATGCGATCAATTCGAAATTTATACGAAATTTGCTGGGACTTATAGGCATTCGCATCGGCTTTCTCGCGATACCTCTTGCTGTTTGGGTACACGGCTTGCTCACCCGCCGGATGTCGCCGGACTTGGGTGGCGACGGGCGCCGGGTTCCCTGGCGGCCACACCCGCGGCGGCATCTCTTTTGGAGGTATGCCATGAGGCTCCTGACCCTAGCCAGCGTAATGCTGACCTTTGCACTGGTCGGCTGCACCGCGCCCAGTTCCTATAGCTCAACCAGGGCGAACGCGCCGTCCACGTCACACGACCAGACCCGTTACCAATCGGATAACTTCGGCGAGCCCAACAACACGCCGTTCCAGGGCCATTACCCGGGGCATTGAACACGCGGTCTTTTGAGGGCCGTCGGCGGTGAGCGGCGCTGCGCTATGCCGTCGGCGGGCTTGGGGTGGCGGTCTGCGCGGCGACCATCAAATGCCGTGTCAGCGCGGCCAGTTGCTCGTCCTTTTGCTGCAATTGCGCCAGCAACGTGGACGACTGCGTGTCGGCCGCTGCCAGGCGGGCTAACAGCGCTTGCTCGTTTCCGCGCGCCGCCACCAACGCACTTTGCGCCGACTCCAATGCCTCTTGCAAGGCGGCTTGCGCGGCCTCGTGCCGGGCCTGGGCGGCAACGCTGTCCGCGCTCGCGGCCTGCGCTGCCGCATCGGCTGCGCGCTTGGCGTCCTGGGCCTGGGCCAGCGCTGCCTGGTGTTGGCTTATCTGCTTCTGGCTGGCGGCTTGTGCCTCATCCAGCCGCATTTGCAGTTTTTTGACCGCGCCGCGCTCGGCATCCAGCTCGTTCAGCCAACGCCGTTCGTGGGCGGCGTGGCGCGTTTCCAGTGCCTCCAAGGCTTGCGCGTGCAGGCCGCGCATTTTCTCAGCTTCGGTCAGCAGGGTTTGCACGGCGCTTTGCGCGTCTTCCAGTTGCCCCCGGCTTTGCTTCAATTGTTCGTCGCGCTGGCGCAGTTGCCGTTCCGCCGCTTGCAGGCGGTCTTCCGTGGCGGCCAATTGCGCCGTGGCGACCCGCAGGCCTTCCTGTAGGTCCTGTTCCCGATTCACCAACTGAATTTCGCGCTGCTGAAGCTGTTCGGCCTGCGCGGCCAAGCGCTCGCCCTCTTCCGCCAATTCTTCCCAGCGTTGCCGGTAGCCCTCTGCTTGCTGGGCACGGGCCTCGGCCAGCGCAGCTTCCCAAAAGTGCGTGGCGGCTTGAGTGACGGGGTCGGGTATGGCGGGCGGCGCAGCGAACGCGCCCGGATCCTTGATGCGCGCGCCTAAAGCGCGGAACCACGTTTCCAGATGCGGGCTGACCGTGTTGGGCGAGCCGCGCCCAATCTTCTGCCGTACGCGCTCGATGGTGGGGCGCGCGCCTTCCAGCAGCAGGGCATCGGCGGCGGTCCAGACGTCGTTTTCAGTAATTCCCGTGGCCATTGCCGGCTTCCTCTACAAAGCCTTGTGAAGGCTGGATAAACGTTTAATTAGTCACGATAATGGAACCTTATCGTGATTTAATTTTTATATGTGTTAGATATCATACAGCATACATAATAATATGTATGAAATTAGCATTAGCATTTGCCGGGTCGCCGTTTTAGGTGGCTCTGGCCCAAAACGCCCACTTTCATCTCGTGCTGACATACCCTCTACGCTCCCAAACCAAGGCCCTGCCCCGATGCCGTTGACATTGCTGGCTGCCCTGCCCCTTCTGGACCCGAACGCCCTGGACAAGCAGGCGGACGCCGCCGTGCGCGGCCTGATGCGCGAAGGCAGTTCCGCCAACACCGCGGCCAGCTACCGCGCCGCCATTCGTTACTGGACGGCCTGGTTCGAGCTGCGCTATGGCCAGCACTTTGCCCTGCCCCTGCCCGAGGTGGCCGTCATCCAGTTCGTGGTCGACCATGCGCAGCGCACTACCGACCAGGGCCTGAAATGGGAACTTCCGCTGGCGCTGGACCAGGAATTGGTCCGTTTGAAGGCCAAGGGCCGGCTGGGGCCGCCCAGCCTGAATACGCTGCTGCAACGCTTGTCCGTCCTGTCCAAGGCGCACGAGCTGCACGGCTATCCCAACCCCTGCCGCGCCGCGCCGGTGCGCGAACTGTTGGCCAAGACGCGCCGCGCCTACGCTCGGCGCGGCATGGCGCCCGCCAAGAAAGAAGCGCTGACCCGCGAGCCCTTGCAAGCCATGTTGGCCACCTGTGACAACTCGCTGCGCGGCATCCGCGACCGTGCGCTGCTGCTGTTCGCGTGGGCCAGCGGCGGCCGCCGCCGTTCCGAGGTGGTGCGTGCCACGCTTGAAAACACCCGCCGCACGGCCGAGGGGTTTCTGTACACGCTGACCCAATCCAAGACGAATCAGGCTGGCGCCCAACGACCTGGCGACCAAAAGCCCATCGTGGGGTCGGCGGCGCAGGCGCTGGAAGCCTGGCTTGCCGCCAGCGGCATCCGTCAGGGTCCGATCTTTCGCCGCGTGCGGCGCGGCGACGTGGTGGGCGAACCGCTGGCCGCCGCCGCCGTGCGCGCCATCGTGCTTGAGCGCTGCAAATTGGCGGGGCTGGAAGGTGAATTTTCAGCACACAGCCTGCGCTCGGGCTTTGTCACGGAGGCCGGCCGGCAGAACGTGCCCCTGGGCGACACCATGGCCATGACCGGGCACGCCAGCGTTGCCACGGTCATGGGCTATTTCCGCGCCGGCGCGGCCGCGCAGTCGCCCGCCGCCCGCCTGCTGGACGATCCGGACCCTCATCCCCTATAGATACGCGCCGCGTTTGCCGTTAATCTCGCGTCGCGATGCCGCCAATGCCGCACCCTTGCCCCGATAGCCCGACTGTCCTGAGCCCATCCTGAGCCCGCCCCGAGTCCCGTCCTGATCTTGTATGCGAATCAATCTACGCGGGCTTGTGCTTGCTCTCACCGTCCTTAGCGCCATCGCCGCCACGGCCAACGCGCTCTACGCCAGCTACCTGGTGCAACGCGACCAGCTCATCGCCAATACGCTGGAATCCAACCGCGTGTACGCGGCCAAACTTGCGGAAAGCACCACCCATTTCCTGAAATCGGCGCAACAGCAACTGGCGTACAGCGCCCGCCACCTGGCGAGCCAGGTCGACGCGCCCGAGGTGCTGGCCGGCGAGGTCACGCGCTTGCGCGAACAGGCGAACGATTTCAATTCGGTGGGGGTGATCAGCGCGGACGGCATCATCCTGGCCACCTCGCAAACCTTCAGCAGTTTCGTGGGTGCGCGGGTGGACAGCCCGGGAAGCCGCGCGGCGTTGCAGGCCCGCCGACCGTTGATCAGCAAGCCGTATGTGTCGATGGCGGGCAACATGCTCATCAACCTGTCGCACCCGATCTACTCGAACGACGGCCGCTACCTGGGTTATATCGCCGGCACCATCTATTTGCGCAGCCACAACAGTGCGCTGCAGGAGTTGCTGGGCAAGCATCATTATCAGGATGGCTCTTACCTGTATGTGGTCGACCGCGACGGCCAAATGATCTATCACATGCAAGCCGACCGGGTCGGCGAAGACGTCAACCGCAATCCGGTGGTGGCGGCGGTTACCCGTGGCGAGTCGGGCGCGCAGCGCGTGGTGAATACCCAGGGCGTGGACATGCTGGCGGGCTACGCGGTCGAGCCGCTAAGCGGCTGGGGCATCATCGCGCAACGGCCGGCGGAAGTTACCTTGGAGCCGATTCACGAATTGATCTGGGCGCTGATCGGCTACGCGGCGCCGTTGGCGCTGGCGTTTCTACTGGCCATCTGGTGGTGCGCCCGGATGATTTCCCTGCCCCTGTCGCAATTGGCCACCAACGTCGAACATCATGATGTGGCGGTCGCCATGCAACGGGTGCAGTCGGTCAAGGCCTGGTACTTCGAAGCCGAACGCTTGAAGCGCGCGGTGATGAACAGCATTTCCAGCTTGCAAGACAAGATCGGCAAGCTCAACCAGGCCAGCATGACCGACCCCTTGACGGGCCTGCGCAACCGACGCGGCACGCAGGATGCCGTGGAGCATTGGCAAGCCGGCGGCACGCCGTTTGCCGTGGTGGCGCTGGACATTGATCACTTCAAGCGCGTGAATGACACGCACGGGCATCCGAAGGGCGACGAGGTGATCCGGGGCATGGCTGCGTTGATGCAGGAATGCTCGCGCCCGTCGGACGTGCTTTGCCGCAGCGGCGGCGAAGAATTCCTGATGCTTCTGCCCAACGTCGGCATGAACGAAGCCGCCCGCGTTGCGGAACGATTGCGTGTGCATACCGCTGGCAGGCCGTTGCATGGGGTGCCCAACATCACCGTGTCCGCCGGCGTGGCGCAGTGGCCGTCCTGTGGCGCCGAGGTTGATCAGGTGTTTCAGGCGGCCGACGCGGCCCTCTATGCCGCGAAGGCGCAAGGGCGCAATCGGGTAGTGGTTCACAACGCATAGCCCGATCGGGCCGTTGCCGCACCGCCCCTACCACTCACATTCGTAGTCCTCTTATTTGCTTCCGCGGCGACTCTCACCATAATGCGCCATGGTGATTGCGATGTTAATTATTAATCGCTGACGGGGCCGGCCACCCTGTCGCAGTACGTGTGCACTCCGTACGCAGTTCGCAGGTAGCTTGTACGTCGCTCGTACATAGCTCTTGCGCAACGCATCGCTCCACCAGCCGCTTCAATCGTCGACCCACACGTCGACCCACACGTCGACCCAATCGTCGTTCCCACGTCTTTCGCGACCCGCCTTCTGGCAGGCCGCCGGGGATCCTTTTGTCCAACGCAACACAACCATCACATGGGGTACTCATGAAAGCAGCAAGCATCAAGCGCGGTGCGCTGGCCATCGCCTTGGCCGCCTTGTCCGGCGGCGCCGTCCACGCCGCCACCGCCACTACCAGCGTCACGCTGTATGGCGTCATCGACATGGGGCTGGGCTTTGAGCGGCGGCACAACAACGCGGACGAGTCTTCGCGTTCGCAGGTGGGGATGCGCGACGGCACGATGTCGGGCTCCCGCTGGGGCCTGCGCGGTGTCGAAGATCTGGGCAGCGGCTACAGCGTGGTGTTCCGCCTGGAAAGCGGCTTTCACCCGCAAAACGGCAAGCAAGGCCAGGGCCGGCTGTTCGGGCGCTGGGCCTATCTTGGGCTGGTGGGCGACTTTGGTGAATTGCGCGCGGGGCGCCAGCAGGTGCTGAGCGATAGCTGGGGCGGCGTCGCATCGCCCTTCGGCACCTCGTGGGACGGCGCATCCGCCTCCGTCACGTCGGGCTACAACGATGGCGACTTTGGCCATGGCGGCCGGGTCAACAATGCGTTTATCTACCGCACGCCGGTCTGGAACGGATGGCAGGCTGGGCTGGGCTATAGCTTCGAGGCCCATGACAGCGACAAATTCGCCACCGCCGACCACGACCGCGTGTGGACGGCCGGCTTGCGCTACCGCGCCGGGCCGATCTCCACCGCGTTGACGTACGAGCGCCTGAATCCAGACGCCAGCGTGCCGGGCAAGTTCCACTCCAGCAACGTACAACTGGCTGCATCCTACGACTTCGAATGGATGAAACTGCATGCGGGCTATGGCAACTTGCGCAATCCCAACGTGGGGCCGTCGGCCGGCATCAAGCGCGTGAACTCATACGTGGGGGGTGTCAGTGTGCCGCTCAGTGGCAACAGCAAGGTGCTGGCCGCCTACCAGCGCGCCACCAGTTCGCACATCAAGGGATGGGGCCTGGGCTACGAATACGACTTGTCCAAGCGCACCAACCTCTACGCGCTGCTTGACCGCGTGGACCATCGTCAATCGCACGCGCTGCAATCCGTCGTGGGCATGCGCCACCACTTCTAAGCCACTCCGCCCCGGCTGCCATTGCGGCCCCGGGGCGGCTTGCCCTGCCCTTACACCAGCATGGGCCAATAGGTCGGCGCCAGGCACAACCACATCTCGGCGCTCATGGCCTCTGGCTTGCGCTTGGGCAAGCCAGTGCGGCGCTTGAGCGTTTCGCCCCGGCATGCAAACACAATGCTGTGCGCGCAAGACGTGTCGCTCACTTCAATGACCGAGCCGGCAAACTGCTTTTTTATACGGCCCAGGTAGGTGTTGAACTGAAAGTTCGACGCATGGAAGTTGCACACCATCATGCCGTCGGGCGCCAGGGCATTGAAGCAACTTTCATAGAACGCCTCGCTTGCCAACTGCTCGGGCAGGCCGTTGATGTCGTAGCCGTCAACCAGCACTGCGTCATAGTGGCCCTGGTACTGCTTGATCAGTGCCGCGCCGTCGCCTTGCAGCACTTGAAAACGGTCGTCGTCCCGGGGCACATGGAAGGAATCGCGCAACGCAATGACGTGCGGATTGATCTCGTACACGTCGATGCTTGTGGACGGCAGATGCTGGTAGCAGAATTTGGCCAGCGATCCTCCGCCCAAGCCCACCATGGCGATGCGCCGCGGATTCGGGTTGAACAGCAGAAACGCCATCATGATGCGGGTGTATTCCAGATTGAGCGCCGACGGGTCCTTCGTCCACATGCGGCTCTGGATTTCAGAGTGAGAGAACATCAACGACCGAGACGTCGTCGTGGCGTACACGAAAGGCCTAACTTGTTGATTGTTTGATATGTTTTCAGGCATTCCAAAGGCTCACTAGCTAAAGCATGGCGATGCGTGCAGACCTGGTGCGCGCTAACACACTCACCGTCCAGCACGCATATTCCAGCGCACACAATCGCCCATGCAAAAACGCCGCTGGCGCGGCGAGGCGCCAGCGGACGGGTCAGGCAGATCAGGGGAAAAGCGGATTGGCGGGCTACACGTTGAAACGGCGCACACAAGGCGCGCCGTTCAGGTAGCTAAGCGGATATGTTCAGAAACCAAGAAACCAAGAAAGGGATCCGGGCGATTCCAAACACTTCCAGCAGCGTGATTTATGCCCGCGAATGCGGGGCAGCCACAGGGACTATTTCACAAAGATTGTTGCAAGGGGCGCTATTTGGAAGACCGCGATTTGTCGCCGTCTTTAGAGGCGTCGGAATCTGCGGCAACGGCATCCATTTCAGATTCCTGGTTCGCTTCAGGGGCTTTCCAGTTAAGCGGCGGAACTTCAAAACGCCACTTTTTACCAACCAGTTGATGCGACATAAGCGTTCTCCTATGCGTGGTGCGTGGCTACCCCCGCCAAAGCGATGCACCGCCGGTTCAAGCGCGCCAGGAATGCCCGGTAGGTCGCGGGGGGCAGGCATTCCAAGAAGTCAGACGGCAGATCAAATAGTTGTTTTAATTTTGCCGTCAATTAAAAGATCTTAGCATATTTATGACTGAAAAAGCAAGCAGATACCTATGAGGGAACGGGTGCTTGACGGACGGAGAACGATCGTTCTATGATCCAGACATCTTATGCAGAACGATCGTTCTCCGGATCGTTCATTCACCACGAGCCCAAGCAAGATGGATGCCATGACCTCTACGCAGGAGCGCCTGCTTCGCGCCACCGAACACCTCATCTATCAAGGCGGCATCCATGCCACCGGGATGGACCTGATTGTGAAAACCTCGGGCGTGGCGCGTAAGAGCCTGTACAAGCACTATCCCAACAAAGACGCGCTGGTGGCGGCTGCGTTACAAGCCCGCGACGAGCGCTGGATGCAGTGGTTTATCGCCGCCACCACTCAGGCCGCAACGCCGCGCGAACGCTTGCTGTCCATCTTCGACGCCTTGCAGGAATGGTTTGAGTCAGAGGGTTTTCGCGGGTGCGCTTTCATCAACGCGGCGGGCGAAATCAGCGACCCGGCCAACCCCATTCGTGAAGTTTCCCGACTGCACAAAGCCCGCTTGCTGGAACACGTATTGCGCTTGGCGGAAGACGCCAAGCTGCCCGACGCCAACGAATCCGCGCGCCAATTGCTGGTGCTGATCGACGGCGCCATCGCCGTGGCGCTGGTCACGGGCGATGTGTCCATCACCGCCAGCGCGCAACGCGCCGCCGCCGCCCTCTTGCCAGCCGGCCAATGACCTTTCCCCCACCCACAAGGCCCTTACGATGACCTCGCAACCTGAATCCCGCCCCCCGCTGCCGCCCTTTACCCACAAGAGCGCGATGCAGAAAGTCCGCCTTGCCGAAGACGGCTGGAACAGCCGCGATCCGGACAAGGTGGCGCTGGCCTACAGCCTGGATACGAACTGGCGCAACCGCGCGGAGTTCGTGAAGAACCGCGACGAAGCGCGCGCATTCCTGGCGCGCAAGTGGGCCAAGGAGCTGGACTACCGGCTGATCAAGGAACTCTGGGCATTCACCGACAACCGCATCGCCGTGCGCTATGCCTACGAGTGGCATGACGATTCCGGCAACTGGTTCCGTTCCTACGGCAATGAAAACTGGGAATTCGGCGAAGACGGCCTGATGGTCAATCGCTACGCCTGCATCAACGATCTACCCATCAAAGAAGCAGACCGCAAATTCCGCTGGCCGCTGGGGCGCCGCCCGGACGACCACCCGGGCTTGTCGGAACTGGGGCTGTGAAGCTTGGCCTGTAGCAGTTGGCCCATGAAGGGCTCGCCTGCGAGCCGCTTGCCTATGAACCGTACGCGCTCCACTCCCTATTCATAGGCCTTCAACAACTTGCCAAGCAAGCGGCTCAGTTGCTCTTGCTCGGACGCGGTCAACGGCGACAGCACTTCCGCTTGATTGCGCAGGTGCGCCACCACTGCCTCGTCGATCAGCTTGATGCCCGCCTTGGTCAGCATCACCAGCGTGGCGCGGCCGTCATCAGGGCTGGGGGTTCGCACCACCCAGCCCGCTTTTTCCAGGCGATCGATCCGGTTGGTCATGCTGCCCGACGAAATCATGGCGTCTTCGTATAGCGCCGTGGGCGTCAGCGCATAGGGCTTGCCGCTGCGGCGCAGCGTGGCCAGCACATCGAATTCGCCAGGTTGCAGGCCGAACTCCGCAAAGAGCGGATTGATCCGGTCTCGGGTAATCACCAGCGCGCATTCGCCCAAACGCCCCAGCACGCGCATTGTTGATACGTCCAGCTCGGGGCGTTCGCGGTTCCATTGCGCTACGGCACGACTTGCTCTATCCACGGGGACTCCTCCATTTATCTTGACGTAAAGATAAAACCCAAATATCTTGACGCCAAGATAGTCTACCGGAACGCATCGCACGCTGCGATGCGTTCCGGCTTTGGAGCCCCCGTGTCACCTTCTTGTTTGAACGCCTGGCGCATCGCCGCCATCATCCTGGTCGGGCTGAACCTGCGCCCCGTACTGGCGTCTGTTCCCCCTTTGCTGGACGTGTTGCAAGCCGCCACCCGCATGTCCGATACGGCCGCCGGCCTGTTGACCGCCCTGCCCGTTTTCGTGATGGGCTTGGGTGCCCTGAGCGTGGCGCCGCTGCGTCGATTGGCCAGTGAGCACAATGGCATCGCGGCGGGCGTGGCGCTGATCATGGCCGCCACGGCAAGCCGCCTGTGGGCAGGCAATGCCAGCTTGATGCTGCTGACGGGCGTCATTGCGGGATTGGGTATCGCCGTCACGCAAGCCCTGCTTCCCATCTACATCAAAACGCGATTCTCGTCGGGCGTAAGCGCCATCATGGGGCTCTATTCAACCGCGATCATGGGCGGCGCGGCCGTCGCCAGCGTCGCGTCGCCCGTGATTGCGCAGCGCGCCGGATGGCCTGAAGCGCTGGCGGCCTGGGCCTTGCCCGCGGCCGTGGCGTTGCTGTGCTGGTGGTTGTTGAACCGGGGCGGCGCGACGCGCGCCACCGGGGCAACGATGCCGCGCGACATGTCCACCCCACGCGCGCGGCGCTGGCTGCTGGCGGCTTTCTTCGGGCTGGGCACGGGCGCCTACACGCTGGTGCTGGCGTGGCTTCCGCCCTATTACACGACGCTGGGCTGGACGCCGGTGGCGTCAGGGCAATTGCTGGGCGCGGTTACCGTGGCCGAGATTGCGGCGGGGTTGCTGGTGTCCTTGGCCATTGGCCGCTTGCCGGACCGCAGGCCTGCGCTGTTCACCGCGATAGGTGCGCTGGTGCTGGGCCTGCTTGGCCTGATCGCCGCGCCCGCCATGCTGGCCTGGCCCGCCGCCGTGCTGGCCGGACTGGGCATCGGCGCCTTGTTCCCGCTGTCCTTGATCGTGACGATGGACCACGCAGCAACGCCCATGGAGGCGGGCCGCCTGGCCGCGTTCGTGCAGGGCGTGGGCTATCTGATCGCGGCGCTCTTCCCGTTTGCCGCAGGCTTGATCCGACAGCACATGGCCGACCTGAAGCCGGCCTGGATGTTGATGGCGGCGCTATGCGTGGTGTTGTTTGTGATGGCGGCTCGATTCCGTCCGATGCCAAGCGTCACGAAGGCTTGATGGGTGGATCAGGCCTCGGGCGCGGCCAGCGGCCCGGCGGTATGGCCATCGATATGGCCCAACGGTCGGCCGGGATCCAGGCGGTCGCGCACGCGCTGTTTCAGGACCTTGGCTTCCGGAAAACCGCCGTCGCTCTTCCGGTCCCAGATCAGATCGCCGTTGTAGGTAATCTGAAAAATGCCACCCGTGCCGGGCTGCAGCACCACTTCGCCCAGGTCGGTTGAGAACGTGGATAGCAGCTCTTGCGCCATCCATCCGGCGCGCAGCAACCACTGGCATTGCGTGCAGTAAAGAATGACGATGCGGGGACGAAAGGCCGGGGTATTCATGGGGAAATATTCTACTGCGCGTGTCGGTTCTGTCATTGCTCCGCCGCTTGTCCGCCGTGGCATTCATGGATAATGTCGGGTTTTCCCGGATGCGAATCGCACCCAAAGCCCGCCATGACGTCTGCTGCTTCCACCCCTGGCCAACGCTGGCTGATCGGTCTCTTGATGGGGCTGGTCACGCTCACGCCGATGGGTATCGATATCTACCTGCCATCGCTGCCCGCCATGGCGGCGGGGTTTGGCGAACCCGTCAGCGCGCTACAGGCCAGCATCACGCTATTCATCTTCGCCGTGGGCCTGGGCCAGATGTTGATCGGCCCCTTGGCGGACCGCTACGGACGTCGGCCCGTTGCCCTGGGCGGGGCAATGGCATATCTGGCAGGCTCGGCCTTGGGCGCGGCCGCGTCCACGCTTGAGGTGTTCTACGTGGCCCGTGTCATTCAAGGCTTGGGCGCATGTTCGGCGTCGCTGGTGGCGTTTGCAGCCGTGCGTGACAAGTTCAGCCCTGCCGTGGGCGCGCGCGTCTACAGTTATTTGAACGGCGCCTTGTGCTCCGTGCCGGCGTTGGCGCCCATGCTCGGTGGCGCGCTGGCGGTGCATGCCGGCTGGCGCAGCACGTTTGTCTTCATGGTGCTGTTCGCGTTCGCCTTGATGGTGCTGCTGGCGCGGCGCTTCGAAGAAACACGCGCCGTGCCCACCACGCCACGCGGCCCGCTCTACAGCCTGCCTCGGTATCTGCCCATCATCGCCAGCGGGCGGTTTCTGTACTTTGCCCTGTTCGGCATGGCGGGCATGGCGATGATTCTGGTCTTCGTGTCGGCCGCGCCCGTGGTGCTAGTGCAGCAACTGGGCTATTCCGAGCTGGGCTTTTCGGCTTGGTTCGGTGGCAACGCCGCGATCAACATTGCGGCTTTTTTCCTGGCGCCTGCCTTCATCGCCCGGTTTGGACGGCACACCATGGTGCGGGTGGGGATGGCCGCGCTGCTGTTGGCGTCGGCCATGCATGCCGCCGCGTGGTGGTGGATGCCGCTGTCGGCGTGGGTGTTCATGCTGCCCGTGGCCGTACTGACCGTGGGGTTTTCCTTGGCCCTGGGCTCCGGCTTGAGCCTGGCGTTGGAGCCTTTTGCAGACCGCGCGGGCACGGCCGCCGCCGTGTACGGTTTGTTCCAGATGAGCGGCTCGGCTGTCGTCGCAACCGTGTTGCTGGACAGCGGCATGGCGCCGCAAGCCGCGATGGCGCTTATAGGCCTGCTGATTGTGGCGCCGCTCTTGTGCCTGTCGCCGGGCATGGCGCGGCGCCTGGTGGGCTGAATTCGGCGAGCGGAACACCGCGGGCTGAACACCCTGGGCTGAATCCAGCGGGCTGAGTTCGGCGTGCGGAACGGGGCGGATCGCCTTGCGCTAGTATCCAGGAAACACTTATTCCTGGAGACAACATGGCCCCGGATTCCCTGAATAACCAAGCCTCGCTGGAACCTCTGCTGCTGCGCAGCTCGGCGGGCGGCGTCGTCACGCTGCGCATGAATCGGCCTTCGCAGTTCAATGCGCTGTCCGAAGGCCTGCTGGCTGCCCTGCAGCACGAGATCGACGCCTTGGCCCGTGACCCCGATGTGCGTTGCGTGGTGCTGGAATCCGCGGGCCGGGCGTTTTGTGCGGGCCATGACCTGCGGGAAATGCGCAGCCAGCCTTCCCTGGATTATTACCGCGCGCTCTTCCGTCAGTGCGGCAGTGTGATGCAGGGCTTGCAAGCCCTGCCCGTGCCCGTCATCGCCAAGGTCCATGGCATCGCGACGGCGGCGGGTTGCCAATTGGTGGCCAGTTGCGACCTGGCCGTGGCCGCGGACACGGCGCGCTTTGCGGTGTCGGGCATCAACGTGGGATTGTTTTGCTCGACGCCCGCCGTGGCGCTCAGCCGCAACGTGTCCGCCAAGCGTGCTTTCGAAATGCTGGTCACCGCGCGCTTCATCGACGCCGCGCAGGCGCGGGACTGGGGGCTGATCAACGATGCCGTGCCCGAGGCCGAGCTGGATGCGCGGGTCGATGCGCTGGCGGCGGACATCCTGGCCAAGAGTCCCACCGCCATCCGCTACGGCAAGCGCATGTTCTACCAGCAGCGCCAGATGGCGTTGGCCGATGCCTACGACTACGCCGGCGACGTGATGGCGCGCAACATGATGGAAGCCGACGCCTGCGAAGGCATCGACGCCTTCCTGCAAAAGCGCGCGCCGCGCTGGCAGTCCTAAGCGAAAACGGCCAGCGCCCATCCGCCGGCGGCCGCCAGCAGCACCACCCACACGGCCGACCAGCGGGCATAGACCAGCAAGGCGAACAGCAGCAAGGCAAGGCCGAAGTCGGCCTTGTTCAAGATGGCGCTGGTCCAGACCGGGTCATACAGCGCCGCCAACAGGATGCCGACCACGCTGGCGTTCACGCCCGCGATCATGTTGCGCACGCCTGGACGCCGCCGCAGGCTTTCCCAGAACGGCAAGGCCCCAGCCACCAGCAAGGCGCCGGGCAAGAAGATCACGCCCAACAGCACCAAGCCGCCCACCCATCCCGACAGCGGGCCGGACGACAAAGCGCCCAGGAAGGCGGCAAAGGCGAACAGCGGCCCCGGCATCGCTTGTGCCGCACCGTAGCCGGCCAGGAAGTCGGCGCTGGAAACCATGCCGCCAGATACCGCCGTGGCGTCCAGCAAGGGCAGCACCACATGGCCGCCGCCAAACACCAAGGCGCCCGCGCGATAAAACCCCGCAATCTGCGCCGCCACCGACGAATCCGACACGGCCGCCCACACCGGCAGGCCCACCAGCAGCGCCACGAATAGCGCCAGCGCCACATAGGCCGCGCCACGCGACGCGCCCTGGGAATGGCTGGCCATGATGGGCCGGGGCGGCAGTTGCAGCGCCGCCGCACCCACCACGGCGCCCAGCAAGATGGCGCTGATCTGGCCCCAGGCAGTGGGCAATACGATGGTGATCAGCGCGGCGGCCACCGCCAAGCCTGCGCGCGGGCGGTCAGGGCACAGCGTGCGGCCCATGCCCCACACGGCCTGGGCCACGATCGCCACGGCGGCAACCTTCAGCCCGTGTATGACCGCTGACCCAGACAGCCAGCCGAAGTGGGCCAGGCCCATCGCAAAACCCATCAGCGCCAGCGCTGTCGGCAACGTGAATGCCAGCCAGGCCGCCGCCATGCCCGCCCACCCGGCGCGACGCAGGCCGAGCGCCATGCCGACCTGGCTGCTGGCCGGGCCAGGCAGAAACTGGCATAGGGCCACCAGATCCGAATAAGCGTAATCGTCCAACCACTGGCGCCGGTCGACAAATTCCGTGCGGAAGTACGCCAGGTGCGCTACCGGGCCGCCAAACGAGGTCAGGCCCAAGCGCAGAAATACCAGGAAGACTTCAAGACAGGATCCGCGCGACGGCTGCGCGTGTTCGTGGGTGGCGGCCGTACTGGCGACGTGCTCGTCGTGCGATGGAGGGTGCGGCATGGGACGTGGGCTTCTTGGTCGGTCGGAGCGCCGGAACCTCGCTCCTGTTCCAAGCTTATAGCCGGGGCACGGGCCGCTTTCAAGCACCGCTTTCATACAACGTTTCAGCCTAAGCATGGCCCAGAACTAAACACTAGTTATGGCACTTCTGGTCTGGGCCAATCTGCCGCATCCTACGGGCTCCTGATGGCTTCCCCCTTTCAACAACAACGTTTCAATATAGGTAGACCCACATGACCCAGCGGTTGGATTACTTCCAGGTGTCGGCGCAACTGTCCAAGAAGTACATGGACTTCAGCGCGGCCATGAAAAATGTGCCCGTGATCGAGGAATTTGGCGACCTGGTCGACATCCGCGCCTCGCAGATCAACGGTTGCGGCTTTTGCCTGGACATGCACGTCAAGCAGGCCAAGATCCGTGGCGAACGCGAGCTGCGCTTGCACCACGTGGCCATCTGGCGTGAATCAACGCTGTTCTCGGCACGCGAACGCGCCGCGCTGGCCTGGACCGAAGCCTTGACCACCCTGCCCGCCCATGGCGTGCCGGACGAGGTCTATGAAGCGGTGCGTGCGCAATTGTCCGAATCGGAAATCTCGGACCTCACCTTCCGCGTGGTGGCCATCAATGGCTGGAACCGCCTGAACGTGGCGTTTCGCACCGTGCCTGGCTCGGCCGACGCCGCCTTTGGCCTGGACAAGGCCGGCTTGAACTGAGCGGCCGGGCCGACAATACGTCGGGAGTGCGCTGGGAATGCGCTGGAAATGCCTCGGCAATACATCAGCCGCTACATCAACGCCCGGATCCGCAGCCCGAACTCATAAGCCTGCTCCCGCGACGCGATGTTGGTAAAGCCCAGCAGCAGGCCCGATTGCGGATCGGGCAACGACGACCATCGCGACAAGGGATGCGCGTAAAGACCTTGTTCCAGCATGCGCGCGGCCAGCGGCTGGTCGCGCAGCTTGCCGTCCATGCGCGCCACCAGATGCATCCCGCCCGGTTGCGGATCAATCCGCAGGCGCGTACCCAAGGCCGCGCTCAAGCCCGCAGCCGTGGCCTCGCGGCGTTCGCTGTACAACCGCCGCATCCGCTGGATGTGACGTCCAAAATGCCCTTCGCTGATGAAGGCGGTCAGCAGCGCCTGCGTATAGGCCGGCGCGCCGCCCGATAGCAGCCGGCTCATGCGGTCAAAGCGCGGCACCTGCGCTTCCGGCACGACCAGGTACGCCAGGCGCATGCCGGGAAACAGCACCTTGCTGAACGAGCCCGCATACAGCACCCGGCCCTGCGTATCCAGGCTCTTCAACGCGGGCAACGGGCGGCTGACGTAACGGTATTCGCCGTCATAGTCGTCTTCCACAATCCACGCCTGACTGCGCTCGGCCCAGTCCAGCAGCGCCTGGCGGCGGGGTAACGACAAGGACATGGACAGCGGGCTTTGATGGGCCGGTGTCACCACCGCCGCCCTGGCCTGCCCCGCGCGCGCCACCCCTTCCGCCACGATCAAGCCATCCGCGTCCACGGGCACCGGCACGGCGTCCAGCCGGGCCTGCGCCAACAGCGCCCGTGTGGGTGGGTAGCCGGGGTCTTCCACCCAGACGCGGTCGCCGGGTGCAAGCAAGGCCTGGAGGATCAACTGCATCGTGAAGTTGTAGCCCGACGTGATGTAGACCTGCGCGGGCTGGCAGTGAATGCCGCGCGCCACGCGCAGATAGGCGGCTACCGCAATGCGCAGCTCCGCCAGCCCATCCGACGGCGGATACGACAGGTCGGCCGCCTGCAAGCCGCGCAATTGGCGGGCGCCCAGCCGCGCCCACAGCTTGCGCGGAAAGGCATCCAGGGCCGGTATGCCCATCTGGAACGGCAGGATGCGGGGCGGCCGATGCCAGCCGTGCTCGTCGTCAGCCGCTTCGACGGGCGCGACAACCGCGGGCGCGGCGGCCTGCGGTTGCAGGTCCGGCGCGACGATGGTGCCGGCTTGCCCGCGCGCCTGGATGTAGCCTTCGGCGGCCAGCAGGGAATACGCCACTTCGATCGTGCCGCGCGCCACGCCCATTTCCTTGGCCAAGGCGCGCGCCGACGGAATGCGGTCGCCGGCTTTCAGGGTGCCCTCGGCGATGGCGCTGCGAAAGCGCTCATAGACCTGGCGGTACAGCGGGTCGGTGCTGTCCGGGGCAAGCGGTGCCTGGGCCTCGGGGCGGCGGCTGATCATGGCATAGTCCAAAGTTCAATTTATGGCTCTTCAAATTATGGCATGGCAATCCTACGATGAGGGCTGACATCCACCCCTGACAGCAGCCACCCTATGCAAACCTCCATGGCCGACCCTGCCCTGCATCACATCGAGACCGAAGACGAATTACGTGCCTGCCTGCCGCTCATGCGCGAGCTTCGGCCGCACCTGATGGACGCCGACGATTTCACCGCGCGCATCCGCCGCATGCGGGATCAAAGCTACCGCCTGCTGGCCGGCAACGATGGCGGCAAGCCCGTGGCGCTGGCCGGCTACCGCTTCCAGGAAAACCTCATCTACGGCCGTTTTCTGTATGTGGACGATCTGGTCGTGGATGGCACGCGGCGCGGCGGACGCTGGGGCGCGCGCCTGCTGCAAGCGCTGGACGGCATGGCGCGCGAGGCCGGCTGCGCAAGACTGGTGCTGGACACCGGCTTGGCCAATTCGCTGGCCCAACGTTTCTACTTTCGGCAAGGGCTCTTGAGCCAAGGCCTGCACTTCAGCAAAAACCTGGACACGACGACCGCATGAACATTCTTCACATCACCTGCAGCCCGCGCGGCCGCGCTTCCGAAAGCCACCGCCTGTCGCAACGCATCATTGAACGCCTGGTCGACGAGGCAGACGGCGCGGCGCCCGCCATTGTGGAAATCGACGCCACCCGCCTGCCCCATGTAGATCACGACTACGCGCTGGCGTTGAGCGCGCCCGCCGACCCGGCGGACGATGTGCTGAACCAGGGCGCGCTGCGCCTATCCACCGAACTGATCCAGGCCTTGCAAGACGCCACTCACATCGTCATTGCCACGCCCATGCACAACTTCACGGTGCCGTCGGCGTTGAAAGTCTGGATTGATCATGTGGTGCGGGTGCGCAGCACGTTTCGCATTACCGCCGAAGGCAAGATCGGTAATTTGCCGGATCGCCCGGTGTACGTGGCCGTGTCGTCCGGCGGTGAATTCTCGGGCGACGCAGCGCGCCAGCCCGACTTCCTGACGCCCTACCTGAAGCATGTGCTGGGCACGATCGGCCTGTACAACGTGACTTTCTTTTCGGTGCAAGGCACCGCGCGCGGTGACGCGGCATTGCAGGCGGCGCGTGCCTTGGCCGAAGCAGAAATCGCGGCGCATCCGCTGGCTACGGCATTTATCGCCTGATCGCGGGCCGGCCTGGTAAAGCTACATAAGTGCTTGTTTACCAGGCCTTTCAGCCACGTCCGCTTATTAAATCGGGTCGCATTGACACCCAGGAAACGCGCACACTACGCTAGGCCGCAAGCAAGCGGCGCCAACCCCTGATAACGGCTTCTTAACGAAGCGCCATCATGCATACGGCGTACTTCGCCCGACCGATTCGTTCTTGTTGGAGACGTGCGATGACCTGGCGCCAAACACTTCTTTTCATGACCGTCCTCTTCTGGCTAGGCGGCGTTTTCTCCGCACCTTCGCAGGCGGCTTGCAGCGATCAGAAAATAATGACGATGGCAGGCGATGGCAAATCGGTGAAGACCATCGCCAAAGCCTGCAACATGCCCGTAGCTAAAGTGCGCGCGGCCATGCAGAACCAGGCCGACGATGACGACGACAGCGTTGCCGCCACGGCAGCGCCCGCGCTGGTGCCCAAGAAGCTGCCGTCCGGCGCCGGCCTGGCCAGTTGCGACTGCCAGGGCACGGTGCCCTACGGCGACAAGGACCCCGAACAGCGCTGCGAAAGCGGCATGTCCATCGCCACGCCGTGCGCCGGCTACTGCCCGCCGCGCGGCATCGCGCCTTGGCGCCGTGTGTGCAGCTAGGCGCTACTGCGCACCGCCCATGAACCAGCGGTAGTAGGCGTTGTCGCCATCATTGCGGGCCAGGCGGTTGATTTCGCGGCCCCAGGTTTCGCGGTCACCCACATAAGCGGCCAGCGCCGCGCGGTAGAAGGTGTCGAGCCGCGCCCGTTCCAGGTCCATCTCGGCCAGCATGGCTTGCGACGCGCCCTGTAACGGCGGCGGGCCGCGTTCGGCCAACAGGCTGGGCAAGGTGCGCGTCACTTCGCGCGGGCGTACCCAGGTGGCGTATTCGATACCCGGCCGGTCGTCCGTCACGGCGGGCGTATCGCCGGCGAAATGCGCCAGGCCATCGCGGTCGGTCACCCAGGTAGCCAGCAAGGCGGCTGCCGACGGCACACCAACAGCCTTCAACGCCGCGGCCGTATTGGGTTGCGCGTAGCGGGTCTGAATGCGCGCCGCATCCAGTTCCAACGGCTGCATCGAGCCCACCAACAGCATTTCGTGCAGCTCGCTGGTCCACAGCGACGCATGGGGAAAGACCTGGATGAAGCTGGCCACGAGTGCGCGCGTGTCGTCTTCGTTCTGCGTGGGCAGTGGCAGCCATTGCGCCACGATGCCCTGTGGCGCGAGCCGCCGCGCCGCCAATTGATAGAAGTCGCGCGAATACAGGTTGACCACGCCCGTGGCCGAGGGCGGGGGCGGTTCAAGCGTGATCAGGTCCCATTGCTCGTCGCTGGCTTGCAGCGCGCGCCGGCCGTCGCGCAGGCGCTTGTCCAGCCCCGGGTCGGAGGCGGCCTGGAACGTTCCCTGGAAATGCGGCGCGGCGCGCAGCACGGCGGGCAGCAATTCCGCCACGGCACGTTTTTCCAACCCAGGGTATTGCGACAGCGCCCCTGCGGTGATGCCTGTGCCGTAGCCCACCACCAGCGCGGATTTGGGATCGCCGTTGTGCACGATCAAGGGCAACAGCGCCTGCAACCGCATGTAGCGCAGCGACGGCATCGCGTCGCCCGAATTCGAGACGCCCTGGATATACAGGCGGTTAAAGCGCGAGCCCTGGCTGGTTTGCTCGACCACGGCAACGGTGCCGCCATGGCTTTCTTCGTAGAACACCAGGCCGGCGCCACTGGCGCCCGGCAACAGCCGCGCGAACTGATCCTGCGGCAGCAACACCGCCACGGCCAGGGACGCCAGGCCGATCAGCCCCGTGGCGATGCCCGACGTGGCCGTGCCGCCGGACCGCCCGCGCCACGCCGCCGCCGCGCCCACCAGCGCCGCCATCGCCGCCAGCAGCCCCAAGCTGCGCACCAGGCCCAATGCCGGCAACAGCACGAAGCCGGTCAGCAAGGTGCCGGCGATGCCACCCAGGGTGTTCCACGCCAGGACCGCGCCCACTTCGCGGCCCACCTGCGTGTCGCCCACCGCAATGCGCAGCACGGCGGGAAAGGCCGCGCCCAAGAGCAGCGTGGGCGCCAGCACGAAGCTGGCCGCCGCGACCGCGAAGCGCGCGCACATGCCGGCGAAGTCGCTACCGGTCCATTGCACCACTACGGCTTCGGCGTAGGTCTGCGCCACCACCAGCCACTTGCCCAGCACGGCCACTTCCAGCACGGCGACCAGGCCGGCGCCCGCGATCAAGCTACCGAACACCGCCCAGGGATTGCGCACGCGATGCGCCAGACGCGCATACAGCGCGGCGCCAATGGCCAGCCCGGCCAGATAGGTGGCCAGCACGATGGCGAAGGCGAATGCGCGCGTGCTCATGAAGGGCACGATCATCTGCGACCACACCACCTCGTAACCCAGTGCAATACCGCCTGCCGCCGCGTACAAGCCCACGGCCAGGCGCGCTTCGCCGGTCAGCGGATGGGATGACGGGGCGGCCCTTGCCGGGGCGGCCCATGCTGGGGCGGCGCCTGCCGATGCGGGTAATTCCGTGGCGGACAATTCCGGGGCGGCCCATGCCGGGACGGCCACGGCTGGCGCGGTGGTGTCGCCCGCCTTGCGGTCCAGCGCCCAGGCGCCCAGCGCGGCCAGCACATTCAAGGACGCGGCGGCGTAGGCCGCGCCTTGCACGCCAAAGCGCGGAATCAGGAAAAACGCGGGCAGCAAGGCGCCCAGGATGGCACCGCAGGTGTTGGCGGCATACAGCACGCCACCGCGCCGGCTAACGCCCGCATCCTGGCGATGGACCGCGCGCAGCAGCACCGGCAAGGTGCCGCCCATCAAGAAGGAAGGCCCCACCAGCATCAGGCCGATCATCAACCAGGCGGCCAGTGGGCTGAAGGACTCCACCGCCACGAACAGCGCCGCGCTGTGCGCCAGGGCCAAGGTCACGGCCACGCAACTGACGGCCACCGCCGTTTCCAGCAACGCATAAAAGCGCACCGGACGGCGTTGCCGGTCCGCCATGCGGCCCAGGCGCCAGCCGCCCAGCGCCAAGCCCAGGAAGAAGGCGCTGACCGCGCCCGCGATGGCGCTGACTTCCACGCCCACTACCAGGGAAAGCTGCTTGATCCACAACACCTGGAACACCAGCGCCGCTGACCCCGACAGGAACAGCAGCGCGGCCGGTCGGGCCACGGTCAAGGTCCCCGCGTCGCTGTCCGGCCGCTGTGTGTCCGGCCCGGGTGTGTCCGGACTTTGTGGTTTTGCACCTTGCGCGCGCGCTCCTTTCATTGCCGCCGTCCCCATCCGCATGCTGCTGAATCCTCTGCCGTGTTGTCGGCTATGTTGCTGGCTGTGGTGCCGGCCGCCTGGCGCGCGCCGGACTCACTCTTCGGTCATTGCCTTGGCGGGCGCGGCAACCCGCGCCGCACCATCGGCGCCGCTCATTGCGGCATGTCGAAAGCGTATATCCGCTTCCACTCGCGCGCCATGTCCACCACCACCCAGCCTTTGCTGTTCGCCTCATCCAAGGCCTTGTCCAGCTTGCCGATCTGGGAATCCCGGTCGTAGGCCCATTCGCGCTTGGCGTCGGTGTGGTGCACCAGGCCGGCGAAGCGCTTGCCCGGCCCGGCCATGGTCCATTGCAGCATCTGCAGGTCGCCGTCGGAATTGCCGAACGCAAAAATGGGCTGGCGGCCGATGAACTTGTTGATGGACACGGGCTTGCCCGGGCCGTCATCGTTGTAGTCCAGCTTGGGCAGGCGCATCAACACCGGCTTGCCGTCCCGCATCTGGAATTCCGTGGTGAAGGTCGTGCCGATGACCTGCTCGGGCGGAATGCCGTAGACGTCCTGCGCCCAGGCGCGCATGAACTCGACTTCGCCGCCCGACACGATGTAGGTCTTGAAGCCATTGCCGCGCAGGTAGTACAGCAGCTCGCGCATGGGCGCGAAGGTCAGGCTGGTATAGGGCTGCTTGAAGCGCGGATGCTTTGCGGTCTTGACCCATTGCTTGACCTCGTCCGAGAACACCTGCGTCGTCATGTTGGTATGCGTCACGCCAACAATCTTCAGCAAGCCTTCCTTGCCGGAGGCCGCCAGCGTCTGGCGGTCGCCTTCCAGCGCGGCCTTGTAGGGCTGTTCCGTCTTCCATTCCGGGTGTTGCGGCGCCATTACCTTCAATTCGTCCATGGCGAAGATCAGCTCGAAGTACATCGGCTGCTCGCTCCACAGGGTGCCGTCGTTATCGAACACCGCGATGCGGTCGACCGGCGCCACGTAGTCCGGCCCGCCTTCTTTGGTGACCGCGTCCACGAAGTCCAGGATGGCCTGGCGCGACGGCCCCTCGTTCCAGGACGGCAGCGGCGTCTGGGCGTGCGCGGCGCAGGCGATGAGCAACAACGCCAGCATGGCGTAGCAGCGCTGTGCAAAGCGGACAGGCAGATTCATGACGGTTCTCCTGGAGTGGGATCGGTCTTGCGAGGGTTGAGCGGCAACAGGCCATGGGGCGGCGCGGGTGGATTGGCCGCGCGGAAGGCGCGGCGCCAGCGCGGCGTGGCCTGACGCAGGGTCTGGAATCCTTGGGCCGGATCGGGCGCAGGGCCATAGCAGTCGCGCAGCGCATCCTGCGCGGGTTGGCGCAAGTCGGATGGCAAGCCTGCCGTGGCCTCGCGCAGCGTCGCCGAATGGCGGCCACGGCGCAGCCATCGGTACAGCGCGTCCAGGCGGCCATCGGGCCGTGCCAGGTCGCGGCGCAAGGCGCGCGCGGCATACGCTTCGGAGGATTGCCAGCGGCGGCGGCGGGCCTGCACGGCCGCGTGCAGCCGGGCACCGGCGCGCCGCCACCATGGCCGACCTAGCCAGAACGCCAGCGCGGCGGCAAGCGCGCCGACTGCCACGGCCAGCCAACCGCCGGGGATGCGGACTTGCACTTGCCGGCCCAGGTCGCGCAGGTCGTCCTGTACCGAAAACGGCGTCTGGTACGCCGCGCCCGCCCGGGCCTCGAACGGCTGCGCGGGCAGCACCGCGCGCGCTTCCTGTTTAGCGGCCAGGTCCCACCACCGGATCTCGATCTCGGGCAGCGCGTACGCGCCGGGCCGCTCGACCACGTAATCAATGCGGTCCACCCGCTGGCCACCCAGAAAGCGGCCCCGGTCGTCAGACAGTTGCGTCAGCACCGGCTCGGCGGCGTAGGCCTTCAAACCGGGCACGTCGACGCTGGCCGGTGGCGGGATCAACATCGCCTGGGCGCCCTGCGCCTGCACCGTGATCACGCGGCTGATGTGATCACCCACGGCGGGAGGTTGGGCGGAAAGCTGGACCTGCTGCGTCAGTTGCAAGCTGGTGGCCGCGAGCATGTTGCCAGCCGGCCCCGAGCCCGACGGCCCGGCGCCGGGTGGGCCCGCCGCCTGCACCTCCAGCGCATCCGTGCGGGCAGTCAGCGGCGCGCTGGCCTGCCCGACCTGCGCCCGTATGTCCAGCGACGGCACGCGCAGCACGCCGGCCGCCGTGGGATTGACCTGATACGCATAGCGCATGCCGCTGTAGGCCACACCGTCCACCGTGCGGCGAATAAGCGTGGCGTCGCCCGTGGGGCCGGTCACCATGGCGCCGGGTATGGTCAGCGTTGGCAGCTCGGGGGGCTGCGTGAACCAGGTGGACGTCAGCACGTCAATGTGCAGCGTGGCCGTGCCGCCCACGGTCAGCGGCGGTTCGGTTTCCATGGCGACGGCGGCGCGCAGTTGCGGCCCCGGGTCGGGGGATTGCGCGTGTGCCGCGCCCGCCGCCAGCAGGACCAGCAGCCCCATCGCCATGGCGTGTAAAAGACCGCGCAGGAATGCGGATGCGTTCATGGCCGGCCTTGCGGTTGCGCCGGGCGCTGCCGCGCGGCTTCGATCGCAAACTTCTGCTTCAGGAAGCCCGCGGGCGAGAGGCTCAGGTTGCGCAGCCAAAGCGCATCCGACGACGCTTGCGCAACGGGCGCGGCGGTCATCTTGCCGGCGCCCTTCTTGTTGTCGTAGGCGACGTCGTCCGGCTTCTCGTTGTTGTTGTCGTCCTGTTGTTCGGTGTCGATGGCCGCTTGCAGCTTGGCCACCAGCTCGCGGTTCTTGCGCGCTTCGGGGAAGTCCTGGCGCAGGCGCAACGCTTGGTCGTAGGCGGCCAAGGCCGCGTCGTAGTTGCGCAGGCGCGCCTGCGTGTTGCCCACGTAGAAGCTGGCCTCGGGCGTGTCCAGGCGGGCGAAAGCGGCCAGCGCCGTGCGGTAATCGCCCGCGTCATAGGCCGCCCGCCCCTTCCAGTACGGGTCCTGGAACAAGGCGGCGGCGCGGTCGTACTCTTGATGCTCGTAGGCCCATCGGCCTTGCTGGTCAGGCGTGAAAAAAGCGTCGGTCACCGGGTTGGCCTGGCTGGCGGGGGCATACAGGCTGAAGGAAAGCACCAAGGCCAGGCCCGCCAACCAATTGACGTTCCAGCCGCGCCGCAAGGCCAACAGCGCCAACACGGCAAGCGGCCAACACAGCCAATAGCCCAGGTCCTTCCAGTGCACGGGTTGGCCTTCGTTCTGCACTGCCTGGAAATGGCGCTGGGCATGCAGCGTGATCCAGTCCAGGTCATCGTCATTCAGCGTCAGACTGCCCAAGGGTGCGCGGGCCGCCTGGGCCAGTTGCTTCAACGCATCGGCGTCAAACGTGCCCAACAGCGGCCTGCCCTGCGCGTCCAGCCGGGTTTGACCGCGCGCGTCGCGCAGCACGCCGGCATCTTGCGCGCCCGCCGCCAGCACCAGCACCTGGTACTGGCCGGCCTTGGCTAGCTGCTCGACTTGCGCCAGTTGTGAGGTGTCGGCGCCATCGGTCACAAGCAGCACCGTCCCGCCCGCCTGAGTCGCCTGCATGACCGACGCGGCCACGCTGATGGCGCCCGCCGCGTCCTTGCCTGGCGCGGCGATCAAGGACGTGGACAAGGATTGCAGGAACAGATCGACCAAGGCCGGGTCATCCGTGGGCGGCAAGACCAGATGCGCCGTCCCGGCGTAGGCGATCAGCCCCGTCTTGGCGCCCGCGCGCCGGTCCAGCAGGTCGTGCAGCTTGTGCTTGGCCGCCTGCAAGCGGCTGGGCGGCACGTCGTTGGCGTCCATGGAAGGCGACAGATCCACCGCCACAATCAACGGCGCCTGGTTATCCAGAAACGGCGGAAGGTCACGTTCCCAGGTCGGGCCCGCGGCAGCGATGCCGCCCAATATCAGCATGGCGGCCACCGCATGGATCGGGCGCGGCCCGCGGCTGCCGGGCGCATCCACGATCAGGTGCGGCAGCAAGGCCGGTGCGATCGACGTGCGCCATCCCAGCCGGCCGCCCTCGGCGCGCCGCAACCACAGCAGCAACAACGCGGCGGGCAGCGTCAGCAGCCACCAAGGCCGCAGGAAATGGAAGGCGCTCAGGTCGATGTCCACGAGTCCTCCGTGCTGCCGCTGCGTTGCCCGCCGCCCTGCCCGCCTTGCCCTGCTTTGCGCCGCGACACGCCGGCGCGCAACGCCGCCGCGCCGTGCCAGCCGGCCAGCAGCAACACGGCCAGCCCTAAGGGAACCCAGAAAAAATCCTGACGCGGCTGGTGGCGCAGTTCACGCACCTCGTGCGGGGTGATCTGGTCCAGCGTGGCGTACACCTGTTGCAGCGATGCCTGGTCCTGGGCCGAGAAGAATCGTCCGCCCGATGTTCGCGCTATGCGTCGCAGCGCATCGAAATCGACTTTATCCTCGCCCGTGGCTTGCGGGTCGCCGATACCGATGGTGTGGACGACGATGTGGCGGTCAGCCGCCATGGCGGCCGCGCGGTCGGGCGGCACGGCGCTGCCGGTGTCGTTGCCGTCCGTCAACAGGATCAGGACCTTGTCGCGCTCGGTGGCGCGTTCCAACTGCTTGATCGCCACGCCGATCGCATCGCCAATGGCCGTGTTCGGCCCCGCCATGCCGGTGGCAACCTGGTCCAGCAACAGGGTCAGGGTGGCGTGGTCTTGCGTCAAGGGCGCTTGCGGATAGGCGGCGGTGCCGAACACGATCAGGCCCAGCCGGTCGTCCTTGCGGCGGGCAATGAAGTCGGCCACGACGGCTTTGACCCCGCCAAGGCGGTCGCTCCGTTGGCCCGTGGGGGTCACGAAGTCCTGCGTTTCCATCGACTGCGAAATATCCAGCGCCAGCATCAGGTCACGCACCGGCTGCCGATGTTCCAAGGGCGGTTCCACCCGTTCGGGCCGCGCCAGCGCCAGCACCAGCAGCACCCAGACCAGCGCGTTCAACGCAAGCTGCCACGGGTCGCGGCGCACCCCCGGCCGCTGGGGCGATTGCCCCACGGTGCGCGCCACCGATTCAAAAAAGGGAATACGCAGCGCGCCCCGTCGCTGTACATAGGCAGGTAGATAGCGGTACGCCAGCCAGCCCAGCGGCAGCAGCACCAGCAGCCAGGGGTATTCAAGCCGCCACATGATGGTGCTCCATCCAGTGCCGGCTGGCGGCAAACAAGGCCTGCAACTGCGCTTCGGGAATGGCCTTGACCGAGGCCGGCGGCGCATAGGCCAAGGTGCGCAGCAAGGCGTCTGCGTCCGGCGCAAAGGTGCCGCCGTCCGCCACCATGACCGCCACCCAATCCGGGCCGGCCAGCGCCGCCACGCGCGCGCGGTCTTCCGACGCGACGGCGGACAAGCCGACCCGCTTCAGCAGCACGGGCAAGGCCCGCGCAGCCAGGGGATCGCTCTGTGCCGCCTGCTGCATGGCGTCCAATTGCAGCAAGCCGGCGCGGCGATAGCGGTTGCGGCGGTGCTTGCGAACCGAGTGCCACGCGGCCCATCCGGCCGCCAGTACCACGATTGCCAGCAATACCGCCCAGCCCCAGGTCTGCGGCCAATAGCTGACGGGCGCGGGCAAGGGCAACTGCACCAGTTGGTCGATACCGGGGCTGGCGTCGTTGGCGTTCATGGGCGCATCTGCTTGCCAAGTTCGCGGCGCAACTGCGTCAGCGTATCGTTGGCCGTATCCACCGACAGCAGCGGCACGTGGCTGCGGCGCAGTAGCTCGGCCACGTCACGCAAGCGGCCCGTGAAAAAGTCAGACAGCGGCTGGCGCACCTGTTGCCGGTCCGCCGCCACTTCCACTTGCAGTTCACCCTGCGTGACCACCAGCCGCCCCTGCAGCGGAATGTGTACGGCCAGCGGGTCGTATACCAGCGTTGCAATCACGTCGTTGTGCGCGGCCAGCGTGCGCAACAGCCGCAAGGTCTGGTCGTCGGCACCCGCGAAATCGCTGATCAGGCAGATCAGGTTGTCATGGGGGGCATGCGCCAGCGCCCCCTGCAGCGCCTGGTTCAATCGGCCAGTGGCGTCCACATCCGGAGCGTCTGCGCGCAATGCCTGGTTGCGGCGGACGATGGCGGCAAACAGGGCCTGGATGCGTTCGCGGCTGCGCAAGGGGCGCACCTGCTCGATGCCGTCGTCGCTGAACACCAGGCCGCCGACGCGATCGCCCGCCAGATAGCCCATCCACGACGACAGCGCGGCCACGCGCGCCGCCACCACCGATTTAAAGCTGCGCACCGAACCAAAATGCATGCTCATGCGCTGATCCACCAACACCAGCAGCGGACGGTCGCGTTCTTCGCTATAGGTGCGTACATAGGGCTTGCCCAGCCGCTGCGAGGCGCGCCAGTCTAGCTGGCGCAGATCATCGCCCGGCAGGTAGCGCCGCAGTTCCTCGAAATCCAGCCCGCGCCCACGCAGCCGCGAACCATGCTGGCCCGCCAGGATGCTGTTGATGGGCTGGCGGCTGGTAAAGCGCAAGCCGCGCGCCGCGGGTTCCAGCGCCATCAGGTCCTGGATGCGGATGTGGACATCGGCGTCGCTGGCGGTCGCGGTGGCTGGCATCTGAACGCGGGCTCACACGGGGACTGCCACGGCATCGAGCAGCTTGTCGATGACCTGGTCCGCGCTGATGCCGTCGGCCACGGCGTCGTAGGACAAGTGCAGCCGATGCCGCAGCACGGGTTTGGCCACGCCGCGCACGTCGTCCGGCGATGCGTAGTCCTGCCCCGCCAGCCAGGCGTTGGCGCGCGCCACCTTGTCCAGTGCAATCGCGCCACGCGGGCTGGCGCCCACCTGAATCCAGCGCGCCAGGTCCGCGTCGTAGTCGGCCGGGCGCCGCGTGGCGTTGACCAGATCGACCAGATAGCGGTCCAGCGCATCGGACACATGCACTTGCCCGATCTCGGCACGGCAGGCGAAGAGCGTTTCCTGCGGCAGCCGGGCCTGATCAGGCGCGCCGGCTTGCGCGGCTTCGCCCCGCAGCAGCGACAGCATGCGGATTTCGCTTTCAGCGTCGGGGTAATCCAGCACGATCTTCATCAAGAAGCGGTCCATCTGCGCCTCGGGCAAGGGATACGTGCCTTCTTGTTCGATGGGGTTTTGCGTGGCCAGCACCATGAAAAGCCCGGGCATGCGGTGCGTGGTGCCCGCTACGGTTATCTGCCGTTCTTCCATGGCTTCAAGAAGCGCCGCCTGAACCTTGGCGGGTGCGCGGTTGATTTCGTCGGCCAGGATCAGGTTGCCGAACAAGGGCCCCTGCTGGAACTGGATCTGGTTCTTGCCTTGCGCATCGGGTTGCAGCACTTCGGCGCCCGTGATGTCCGACGGCAACAGATCCGGCGTGAACTGGATACGGCTCATGTCGGCCGCCAGATGCGCGGCCAGTGCCTTGACGGTGCGCGTCTTGGCCAGCCCGGGCAGGCTTTCCAGCAGCACATGCCCGTCGGCCAGCAGGCCCAGCAACACCTCGCGTATGACGGCGCCCTGCCCCAACACTGCCTGCGCAATGGCGCCTTCCAATTCCAGAATGCTGTCGCGGTTGACGATCGGCATTGCTTCCCCCCCGTTGCGCCGACGGCGTGAACCGTCCGCCATCAAGCCGTCAGCGATGTCGCCGTCAGCGGCTGGCGACGCCGTTCTTGCGGGCTTGCGCCAATTTCCACTGTTGCGTGGTCATCACCGTGCGGAAGCCCAGGTGCGACATGCCGTTCATCGGGTCGGTGCCGCGACGCGCGCTGGTGCGATAGCTGATGCAATAGGTATCGCTGCACAGGAACGAACCGCCACGGGTCACGCGCTTGGGCGCGCTGGGCGGCACGATGCCGTCGTCCGGATCGAAACTGTCGGCCGGCCCGGCGGGGTCCACGGGCGGCTTGCGGTATTGCGCCTGGATCTTGAAGGCGTCGGCGCGGTACCAGTCGGACGTCCATTGCCAGACGTTGCCTGCCATGTCGTAAAGCCCGTAGCCGTTGGGCGAGAAGCTGCCGACGGGCATGGTGCCCACCTGCACTTTTTCATCCTTCACAACCGGAAACGGCTGCGCTTGCTGTGTGTCCCAGATATTGGCCATCGGCTTGCCCTGGGGCAGCAGCTCTTCGCCCCAGGCGTACGTGGCCTGCTCGAGCCCGCCGCGCGCCGCCATTTCCCATTCGGTTTCAGTCGGCAGGCGCTTGCCGGCCCATTTTGCATAGGCCAGGGCATCTTCATACGACACCTGCACGACGGGATGGTCGTCCTTGCCGTCGATCGACGTGCCAGGGCCCTGCGGGTGCCGCCAACTCGCGCCCGCCACATAACGCCACCAGCGCGAGTAATCGCGCAGCGACACCTCGGACTCGGTGCCCACGAACACCATGGCGCCGGGCACCAACAGGCTGTCGTCGGGGCGCGGCGTGCCGGGTGGCAATTGCACCTTCAGGTCTTCCCATTTGGGTTTTTGCTCGGCTGTCGTGACATAGCCGGTGGCTTCCACGAAGCGGCGAAACTGCGCATTGGTGACGTCGTTGACGTCCATCCAGAACCCGCTTACCGCCACCTTGTGCGCGGGCATTTCATTGGGCTGCGCCAGCTTGTGGCTGCTGCCCATCAGGAACTCGCGCCCCGGCACCCACGCCATGCCCGGCGGCCCACTCTTGCCGTCGCCCAGCACCACCTTGACGGCTTGCGGTTTGCCGTCATCGGCCATCACCAGAAACGCCGTGCTGGCCGCTACCCCCAGCACCACGCCGCCCAACAGCAGCGCGCCAACCAGGCGGGATTTGTTTTTCACTTGCTTCGTCGCCATATCGAGTCATCCGAAGTCAAAGAAATTCTACCGGCTGCCCAGGAGGGGCAGGTCCGATCATTGCAGGTCTAGAACACCACCGTGGCCGTGCCCATCACCGTGCTGGTGCTATCCAGCCGGTTCGTGCTGCTGATGGTGGGCACCCAGCGCAGGCTGAGCGACAGCGAACGCTTGTCCGCCAATTTTCTGTCGTAGGTAACGATCGGGCCCAGCGCCCAATCCCTGCCCTTGAACCCATTCAGCCGGTCGGCGGTGGGCCCTTCGTCGCTACCCAATTGCTGCTGCGTGCCCAGGACCAAGCCCGCGCTGACGCCGTTGCTGAAGGTCTTGCGGCCCATCACGTCCCAACTGAAGACAGGGGCATTTTTGTAATCGGTCGCGTTGTTGCGCGTGTAGAACTGCACGCCCGCCACCGTGTCGATCTGGAAGCCGGACTCTGGAAATATCTTGGTATAGGCCACCTGCGGAATGAAGGTCCAGTTGTTCAAACTGGGGTTGGCCATGTTGTCGGCGTTGTACTTGCCGGTGGGCGCCCAGATGTTCAGGCTGAGCGCCATGTGTGACGTTTCGGAAAAATGGTAGCCGGCAATGATGGGCGAGAAATACAGGTCAAAGAGCCCCGACGCGGTATCGCTATCGCCAGCGGACCGGCCGCCCGGCCCCGTGAGCGTGGAGTTCACCTTGGTCCAGACGTAGGGCAAGGTGAAGCTGGAGGCAAAGTTCCAGCGGCCCGGCCCGGTGTCCCAGGTCTTCAGGACGGTAGCCAGTGTGAACGCCACCTTGCCGTCCAGCCCCAGCGAGGTACGCCCCCCCACCGGCACTTCGCGGCTGCCGCCGATCTTGCCGTCCAGATAGATCTGCGCAAAGTTCACAGCCCAGATCGGTTCGGGAGACACGATGCCCGCGTTGGGCTGCACATTGGTGCCGGTAACCTGCCGGCCCAGCGCGCCTTCCGTGGCGAAGGCGGCGCCTGGCAAGGCCAGGGCCAGCAGCGTGCCCGCTACGCGCCGCATACTCGAATTCCCGACCTTCCTACCCTAACCATCACACTGCCCATGCTGCTGCTCTCCACCAGGAATAACAAAAATGCAAAGACACGCCGTCGATCTAGGAACTGCTTCAAATATGAACAGGAAAATCAGGAAAACTAAAAGCGTTTCGCAATATTCTCACAGAGTATTGCTTTGCCCAAGCCTGGCGTTATCCAGGGTAAGCGCCCGGGATTAATCTTGCGTCCCCGGTTGGCTTCCCGGTCGGGCATGCACTTGATGAATACGCAGGCCGTCGCGGCGCGTGACCTCGAAATTCCATTCATGCAGGCGGATCGTCTCGCCGGCATCGGGCAGACGGCCCACCGCGCGCAGCAGGCAGCCCGCCAGCGTGGCGTCCGGCGTGTCCTCAACCAGGCCGGGCGTGCCAAGCAAGCGCGCGGCTTCGCCCACCGACAAACCGCCTTCCAGCAACCATGAACCGTCTGACAACTGCAACGCTTCAGGCTGGTCTTCGCTGTGCTCGGGCAATTCGCCGCCCACGGCGGTCAGCACATCCATCGGCGTGACCAGGCCTTCGCAGACACCGTGCTCGTCCACCACGATCAGCATGTGGTCGCGCGTGGCGCGCAGTTCTTCCAGCACCTTCAACACCGGCGTGGTCTCCATCACGTAGCGCGGTTCGCGCGCCAGGTCCACCAGGTCGATGGGGCCCGGGTTGCTCAACAGCGGCAGCAAGTCCTTGAAGTGCAACACGCCCAGCACGTTGGCGGCATCGCCCGCGCAAAGCGGCAAGCGCGAATGGCCGCTTGAGAATTTGCGCACGATGGCTTCGGACGAGTCCGCCACATCCAGCCAGATCATGTCGCCGCGCGGCACCATGATGGAACGAACGTCGTGCCCGCCCACAGAAAGCACGCGCTCGATCATGGAGCTTTCTTCGGGCGCGAAGGCGGGCTCATCACCCGCGCTGTCCACCAGCGCCACCATCTCGTCAGCCTGTTGGCCAGGCTGGCCGGCGCGTCCGGTATGCAGCAGGCGCAACACGGCCTGCGCGGTGCGTTGGCGGCGGCCCAGGGCGTGCGTGCCCTTGGCGCGGTTACGGCGAGCCAACTGGTTGCACAGTTCGATCAGGATCGAAAAACCGATGGCGGCATACAGGTAACCCTTGGGCACATCGAAGCCCAGGCCTTCGGCAACCAGGCTGAAGCCGATCATCAGCAGCAGGCCCAGACACAGGATCACCACGGTGGGATGACGGCCCACGAACGCCATCAGCGGACGGCTGGCCACCATCATGACGGCCATCGCCACCACCACGGCGATCATCATGATGCTGAGTTCCTGCACCATGCCGACCGCGGTGATGACCGAGTCCAGCGAAAACACGGCGTCCAGCACCACGATTTGCAGGATGACCTGCCAGAAGATCGCGTGCTGCGGTTTCTGCCCCGATTCGTGGCCGGCGCTGCCTTCCACGCGCTCGTGCAATTCCATCGTGCCCTTGAAGAGCAGGAACATGCCACCCAGGATCAGGATCAGGTCTCGCCCGGAGATCTCGCTGCCCCAGACGGTAAAGAGCGGCGCCGTCAGCGTCACCACCCAGGCAATGCTGGCCAGCAGGCCCAAACGCATCACCAGCGCCAGGCTCAGACCGATCATCCGTGCCCGGTTGCGCTGCTCGGGCGGCAGCTTGTCGGCCAGAATGGCGATGAACACCAGGTTGTCGATGCCCAGAACAATTTCAAGAATCACCAGCGTCGCCAGGCCAAGCCAGGCGGTGGGATCGTTCATCCAGTCGAAAATCATTGTTGGTCCGCGGGTGTCGGGCGTGCGCGCAGCATGGCGCCGCCTTGCTGAAGAAGGAAAGCGTGGAAATTCAAGGGGGAATGGGCAAAACCGGGCGGCGCGCGGCACGCAACTTGTGGCGGCGTGGCGTCGATGCGGATTGAAACCGCGCGTCGTGGGGATGCTACGGCGCGTCGGCGGGTAGAGAGCAAAGGTGGGCGCCGGGGCGCCCTGCTAGGCGGGGGTTCTTGAGTCATAAAAGGCCGTGTTCACGGGGTTGCCTACGCAACCGCAAGACGCAAACACCGCCGGGCTCTCGTTCTTACAGGAACCTGAATATTACCTGAAACTTCAGCGCATCCAGGCGACCGGTGCGTCGCAGGCTAGCGCGTCTTGGAATCGGGAGCTTTCTCTTTCTGGCGCGAGTCTGGGACGCCGCTTGCATCGTTCTTGGGCGGAGCCTTCGACCCTTCAGAGTGGGGTTTAGGCGTATCCGTCGTTGCTTCAGGGGCTGGCTTTTTCTTGTCGTCCGCGCTTTGCGTTCCCGTTACCGGCTCGCGGATCACGTTGGGAGGCGCCATCTTGTCGTCGGCTGTGGGCACTGGCATGGACGGCGGTGGCGCGGCTTGCGCGACCCGCGTGGTTTGGCTGGTTTGCGCCATGGGGGCCTGCCAAGGCAGTATGACCAGCGCGGCGCCCAGCAGCAGTTTTTGGCCTTTCATCGTTGTCTCCCAATTAAAAACACTGACAAACCAAACGCCAGTGAATAACGAGTGGGTGCGGGTTTTTGAATTGAGGGGCAAGTAGCGTGCCCGCCGCGAAGGCGCACGCCGGAACACGGCACATCAGGGGCTGAGCAAGTCCGACAACGCGTCGCCCAGTTCCTTGACCGCGCCGGTCACGCCTTCGGCGGCGCCTTCCGCGCCAACGCCGATCGCGCGGCCGAAGCCCTGCGCCACTTGCGCGGCAAAACCGCGCGTGACCGAGAACTTGGGGTTGTCCAGACTGCCGCGCAACGCGAACTCGAATCGCAGCGCGCCGGTCTTGTCCTTCATGGCGGCCAGCACCGCCTTGCGGGGCAGCGAAAAAACCGAACCGTCACCGCTGAATTTCAGCCCGCGCAGCGCAACAACGCCCGACGCCCGAAGATCCTGCTTGGCGATGGCCGTGGTCATGTCCAGGTCCATCGCGCCACCCGTCAGCGTGCCGGCGCCGTTTTCCGCCAGATACGGCGCTGCGTGGCGGATATCCATATTGCGCACCGCGATTTTCATTTCTGAATCGGTGCCGCCTATGTCCACCCAGCCCTGGGCGCGCACGGTCGATTCACCATTGCGGTTGTCTTCGACGTCGCCGGCGAATTCGATATTGCTGCGCGCGCCCTCGCCCGGAATCATCACGGGACTCAGCCGCGCGCGAACGTTCTTGAATGGGATTCGGTGCGCGGGCGTGGCAACGGCGGCGTCAACAAAGTCCAGCCGCCCGTCGCGCAGTACCAGTTGCGCGATTTCTATGGGCATGCGGCCGCGTGTTCTTCCCTCGCCCGCTTGCAGCGCCGTCTTCAAGGCCGGCGCAATCTGCATATCGCCGTTGTCGGTGCGCACGACGGCAAAGTCAAAGCCCTCGACGGTGACGGTGTTGAACACCGCTTCGTGCCGCAGGAAGCCTGACCACTTGGGCTCCAGCACGATCCGCTTGGCGCGCGCCTCGGACTGGCCCGCCGCGCCCGGTACCACGACGTCGGTCAACACCACTTGCCGGAACCCGACCTGTACGTCGCCCACCTGGCTGCGCGGCCCCAGCAGGCTTGAAACGCGCTGTTCGACGATACGGACGGCGGCGAATGCCAGAATCGCCGCCAGCGCAATCAGCATCAGCAGCACCGCCAGGGTGGTACCCAAGGCAGAGCGCTGGCGCGACGCGGGGGCAAGCGGGTTCATGAACAATCCTGAATAGAGCCAAAGGGAAGGCGCCCGCGGCAGACCGGCGGGCGCATCGCGACAGCTAGGTCAAACAAGCGCATCCTCAGAAAAGATCGGCAAAAGCAGATGCAGAGGCATGGTCGAAGATACGGCGACATTTTTCAATGGCCGAAAAGGATGATGGCAGCAAACCGGGGCCCCAAGCAAATGGCCCCGACCCCGCCTGTACGAGGGCGAGGCCGGGGCCGTCTGGATACGCGCTGCCGGTATGCGGTCTCAAGGCGCGATCAAGGTGCTAGCGTTGCGTCTTGTTTTGCTGGCCAGGGTTCTGGCCCTGCTGGCCTTGACCCTTGTCGACCTGCTGGCCGGGCTGGCCGGACTGCTGACCGGGTTGCTGGCCCGATTGTTGGTTGCGGTCCTTGGGGTTTTCCTGAGCCTGCTGTTTTTGCGGCTGCTTCTGCTGGTCGGGCTGGTTCTGATTGGACATTACAAGTCTCCTAGAGGGCGGAACAACTCCGCTGGACTTGCTGTCGCAACTGACGTGCCCAAACGCCGCGCGTCTGGGCTTAGGTAGGGAAGTCGGTCGGGGACGCGACGATTCCGGTAAGAATTACCGCCCTGCCCGGCTACTGCGCGGTCACACGCACGGGGGGGCCAGGCTCGGCATCGGCGCCGTCAAACGCCTCGATCCAGGACGACGCATACGTGGCGGAGGCGGCCAGCGGCGCAATCCCGTCGCGTTGCGTGCGCAGCCGCAGCATCAGCTCGTCCAGCGTCATGGGCCGGCCCAACGCGAAACCTTGACCATAGCGGCAACCCGCCGCGCGCAAGGCGGGGATGTCGGCCACGTTCTCGACGCCTTCCGCCACCACCCGCCAACCCATGCGCGTTGCCAGTTCAGCGGCGCTGCGCAGCACTTCGAACGCCACAGCGCTGCGCCGCATGCGCGTGACGAAATACTGGTCGATCTTGACTTCGGAAAGCGGAATGGCCGACAGCAGCTTCAATGAGGCATGCCCGGTGCCGAAATCGTCCAGGCTGACCTCGCAGCCCGCGTCCTCCAGCATCATGAGCGACGCGCGCAAGACATCGAGATCCTTGATGGGCTGGTCTTCGGTGAGTTCGACGCGCACGAGCGAGGGCGGCAGTTCGGCCGCGCGGATGCGGTCCAGCAGGAAGGCTACCGAGCGGTCGTCGGCAAGCGTCGTGGCGGGCGCGTTGATCGCGATCGGCACCGCAACGCCCATTCGGCGCATGGTCAGCAGCACATCAATCACGCGCAGGCAGACGCGCTCGAACAGTTGCTTGTCCATGCCCATGCGATTGACGGCGGGAATGAATTCGGCGGGCATGACCAGCCCAAGGCGGGGATGCTGCCATCGCGCCAGCGCCTCCGCCGACACGATCTTTCCCGTGAGCAAATCCATTTGGGGCTGCAACAGCACACGCAGCCCATCTTTTCCTGCAATCATGGCGGCGATTTCATCATCGCTGACCACCTGGCTTGTGGAAGCCTCGTGATTCGGCGTCATGTCTACGCTCCTCGCATGTCCCTGGATAAGGCCTGCGCTGTCCGGGCGCAGATAGGGACACATTGGGACATGAGTTCACTCTTGGCTTGCCGCTATTGCGTCGTCGACATAATCGGTGACGCCATCGCAAGTGTTTTTTTATGCCATTTTGCGCAATTGTTCCAGGCAAATTTGCGTGCTTCAGTCCGTTAATTCACATTAATGTAACCAGCCGTATACGCCAACCCTCTTGTCGACATGCTAGGGTTTGCGTCCTGCGCATTTCCCGCCTGACTTCTGCCGTACTTCCAGCGTGACAAAACTGCTTTCCCTCTGGCGCGCCTCGCTGCGCAACGTGCTGTGGCTGGACGCCCTGCAAGCCGCCGCGATCAGCGCGGCCCCCGTCATCCTGGCCGTGCTGGCGCACGAGCCGCGGCTGGGCTGGACCGCCATCGCCGCCTTCTGGGCCTGCTTCGGCGACCCCGGCGGGCCGCTGCGCCAACGCGCGGGCTCCATGCTGGCGCTGGGGCTGATCGGCGCGCTGTTCTGTTTCCTGGCCAGCGCCAGCGCCGGCCATCTTTGGCTGTTGCTGCCGCTGACCTTTGCCTGCTGCACCTTCGGCGGGCTGCTGCGGGTGCTCGGGCCTGCCGCCGCCATTGTCGGCACGCTGCTGTCGGCAGGCTTCGTGGTGGCGGCGGAACTGCCGGCGCCCACGTTGGCCGAGAGCCTGTCCTACACCCTGTTCTTCCTGGCCGGCGCGGTCTGGGCAATGTTGATGACGGCGCTGGTCTGGCGCAGACGCCCCTGGAAAGACGCGACCCACGCCGTGGCGCACTGCTATCGCGGCCTGGCGGATTTCGCGGATGCCTTGGCGCGCATGTATTCGGGCCTGACCCCAGCCGGCGGACCGCAGGCCTGGACGGCCGTCACCAAACCGCAGCGCAGCGCACAGCGGGCGGCGCTGGAAGCCGCCCGCGTGCGTATCCGCGAAGTGCAGGACACCCGCCCGTCCCGCCGCGCACGGGCGCATCAATTGATGTATCTGCTGGACAGCGCCGAAGACAGTTTCATTGCGCTGGTGGCCGCGGCCGACCTGCTGGAATCCAACGCGCCGCGCTGGCTGGGCCGCAGCGCCGGCGCGCATCTGTCGCATGCGCTGCACCGCTACGCCAGCGTCTGCAATGCCATCGCCAGCACCTCGGACGTCAGTGACGCCAAACAGGCGCAATGCCTGCGGGAACGGCTGGCGCACTTCAGCGCTGGTCTGCACGACCTGCGCGGCGGCGCCATGGCCTATGCGCCTGATCTGGCCTCGGTGGTGCCGGTGCTGGACCGCATGCTGCAAACGGCGCAATCGGTCATGCAAGCCATGTTCGACCAGGGCGACGCGCCGGCAGCTCCGGTTCAGGTCCCCAGCCTGGCAAGCCGCGCGCGCCAGGCCGCCCGCACCCTGCGTCAGAACCTGGGCGTGGAATCGGATGCCTTCCGCCATGCCATGCGTGTGGGCGTGGGCGCCACCATCGCCGTGGCGCTGTCCAAGACCTTCGCCGTCAATCACGGGTATTGGATGTCGCTGACCCTGGTCTTCATCCTGCAACCCTACTTCGCCACCACCTGGCAGCGCACGGTGGAACGGGTGATCGGCAGCGTGGCGGGCGCCATCGGCGCGTCGTTGCTGGGGCTGTTGCTGAGCACACCGCTGTCGGTGGCCTTGGCGGTGCTGCCCATCGCGCTGGGCACCTTCGCGGCCCGCACCATCCACTACGC